>Ga0105047_10000541_pt1 | contig 64398 bp, 66 predicted proteins | sample MAT04_FD_78384 | JGI IMG/M metagenome (GOLD analysis project Ga0105047, IMG submission 78384) | Freshwater microbial communities from Lake Fryxell liftoff mats and glacier meltwater in Antarctica - MAT-04 (megahit assembly) | ecosystem: Environmental > Aquatic > Freshwater > Ice > Liftoff... | reverse complement strand
CGGAATGCCAGCTGCAACGGCCTTGTCGATAAAGGGCGCTACGCCAGCTTCACCCGCGATGGTCGCGATGGCGTCATACTGCTGCACCATGGCGGCTTCAATGCCGGGGCCAAATACATCACCAGTATGCTGTTCACCAGGAACGATCCAGTCAACGGTCACGCCGTAAGGCTTGAGTTCTTCAGCAGCCTTCATCGCGCCTTCTTTGACCGGGATCCAGAACGGGTTATTTTCCAGGCCCAGGATGGCAATCTTCATCGGTTTGCCAGGCTGTTTGTCAACAGGTTTGACGGTTGCTTCGTCAGCGGGCGTGCAGGCTGAGTCAAATGCAGGCAATGTCATCGCCGCAGGAGCCATGGTCGCCGCAGGCGCTTGAGCAGCGGGCGCTTCGGTTGGAGCTGGCGTTGCCGTTTGACAGGCAGACAGTATCATCGAGAAAACCACGAGCACTGACAGAAATAGCATGGTACGTTTTTGGTTCATCTTCGTTCTCCTTTTTATGGGTTGTTTGGATCAGACTACTTGAACGTAAGCGATAACAGGCATCATATTTTTTGTTTGCAGGGTAATTACCTCCTTGGTAATTAGAAAGGGGCCGCCATTCGTTAATCAGCTACTGCGTTTGCGCAGGCGGTCAGTTGCAACTGCGAGGATGATGACAACACCAATGGTGACAGTTTGCCAGTGGATGGGTATGTGTAATAAAACAAAAGCGTTTCTAACCAGGGCCATAATGGCAGCGCCAATAACGGCCCCGTAAATCGTGCCTTCGCCGCCAGACAGGCTGGTTCCGCCGATGATGACTGCCGCGATCACGTCCAGTTCGTTACCCACACCCAGGTTGGTAGCCGCCGTGGAAAGCAAACCGGCATTCATGATCCCTGCGTAAGCGCACAATGCGCCCGCCAGGGTGTAAACAAACAGCCGCACAAAATCGACATTCACACCCGCCAGGCGTGCAGCCTGTTCATTACTGCCCACTGCGTAAATTTGGCGGCCAAGTACGGTAAAGCGCAGGAAAATCGAGGCGATTACAACCATGACGGTCATCTCGATCACTGGGAAAGGGAATTGCATCGCGCCTATCACACCCGCTCCCAGGTAGTTCACCCCAACGTCACGCATGGGAATATTGCTGGCAACTGTGCCTTGCAGCCCGGTGGCAAGCAGGTAAGTGATGCCGCGCGCCACACTGAGCATACCCAGTGTGGTGATGAATGGGTTGATTTTTATCTTTGTGATGATCAACCCGTTGGTCAGGCCCATCAGGATTCCCAGGCCAACCCCTCCCAGCACCGATATCCAGGGATTGACGCCGTAATAAGACATCAAGCGGGCGGTGAACATGGCTCCGGCCGCCAACATCGAACCCACACTCAGGTCAATGCCGCCAGTCACAATGATCATGGTCATACCGATCGACATAATTCCGATGGTTGAAATGCTGCGCAGAACATTGAAAATGTTCTGGCTTGTAAAAAAATAGGGGCTCAGGAATGACATAAGGATGGCCAAAACGACCAGGGCGAGCATTACACCCATTTCCTTTGTCGCTAACACCCGCTGGAGTGCGCGGCGGTTGTTGGCAGAACTTTCAGAAGCGGTAACAATTTTTTCCTGTTGCATAAATAGATCTCCTGGAAAAGGGGTATCTTGATAAGGCCCGTTTAATAGGCTGAGTACATCGAAAAAAGCGGTTCACGGATAACATCATCCAGAACCAGGGCAACTGCGCCCATTACGCAAGAATCCAGCCCCAGGCTGGATGGAATCACACTCACTTTTTCAAGCAATGGCGGCAGGACACGCATCTGAAGCGACTCGCGGATGGCATTAATGATCCACGGGCTGGCCAGACTGAGCGCGCCACCCATAATGACCAGCTCGGGATTAAAAATATTGATCAAGTTCGAAATACCCACCCCCAGATCGACACCCACTTCATGTAAAGCGGTAAGCGCCACATTGTCATTTCTTTTGGCAGCTTCTGCAACCAGCCCTACAGTGATCTTTTGCAAATCACCCTCAACCAATTTGGGGATGATGCTGGTTGCTCCAGCCGCAATGGTCTGGCGAATGCGGCGAACAATGGCACGCGGGCCAACGTAAGTCTCCCAACAACCGTTTGAACCACAGCCACAGGCTTCACCCCCGGCGTAAATGGTGGTATGCCCGATCTCTCCTGCAAAACCATTGCTTCCTTTAAATAGCTGGCCGCCAATCATAATGCCGCCGCCCAGGCCAACTCCTGTACTCATATAAATAAAGTCACTTTTGCCGTGCGCAGCCCCAAAGAAGTATTCCCCCAGCGCAGCACTGTTGGCCTCATTCTCAATAAAAACCGGAGTGTTAAAACGCTGCGTCCACATTAAACGCAGTGGAATATTGTTCATTTTAATATTTGGAGCAAAAACTAATTTACCCTGGCTCTGATCTACCAGCCCTGGTACGCCCACGCCAATGCCCAGTAAAGGCAAGCCTTGTTCTTTTCCGAATAAGATTGCTTCAGCAATTAGTTTTTCCGCATGCTCGATAATTTCAATCTGTGTGGATCCTTCAGCCATTGGAATACGTTGACGCCAGAGTATGTCTGCTACAAAATTTGTCAGGATAATACTGATAAATTCCACCCCAATTTCAATTCCCACTGCACATCCACCGCTCGGGCTAAACTGCAAAAGCATTCCAGGGCGACCAATCTTCGGGTCCTGCAGGTTGGTTTCCTGAATATAACCTCGCTCAATCAACTCGCCAACAATGCTGGAAACCGTGCTGCGGTTCAATCCCGTGCGTGCAGAAACTTCAGCCCGCGAGAGTGGCGCATCAAGACGAATGCGATCCATCACAGTCCGGGTATTGACGCGGCGAACGAAGTTTTGATCTGCAGTGACCTGTCGATTCATCAGTAATCCTACAATGATTTACTTTGTTGGTCGAACAAACTATCTCGCGAGGAATAGTTTATCCCAGTTACGATGCCACGGAGTACTGCATGGGACATAATTTGACACGATTAGGACATTCTTTCACAAACGGGTTGGGCCGTCGCAAGCTAAAAAACAACAATAAACCAGGTAAATTGCAGTCTCGATCGAAAAGGTCGTGCAATGGAAACAAAACAACCTGAACTTGAATAAAGTTCAGGTTGCCGGAGCAGCTTTTTAGCTTACTCGTTCGAAGATCGTTCTCCGCGTAGATAGGCACCTGGCGAAACCCCCACCTCTTGCCGAAATACACGCCCAAAATAATTCATTCTGGAAAAACCGGAAGCCAGCGCAACTTCTGCAATACTGTGAGTTCCCTTTTCGAGCAATATCTTTGCCTGGCGCACGCGATAGCGGTTCAAATAGGTCATGATTGGCATGCCGGTTTCTTCGTTAAAACAGCGATTAAGGTGCCGCTCGCTGAGCCCGATATATTGCGCAAGTTGTTCGCGGCTGATCTGCTCGGCAAAATGTTCATGAATATAGGCCATTGCCTGGCGTATCACGCGCCTCGTCTCGCTCCCCAAATGTTTACTGCGCGACAGAGTTGATTCAACCTGAGCCAGCACCTCGTCCTTGCTAAAAAGGCCTTTGCTCAATACAGCTGTTACGCCTCGCTGGAGGCGCGACATGTCGGCCGTGGTAAGCATTTGCGCTGTCAATATGATCACAGGAATATTGCGTAGATGTTCACTGGCGCGCATGAATTCCAAAACACCAAAACCGTCAATTTCCGGCATCATCAAATCCAGTAAGACGAGATCAGGTGTTTCCTTTTGCATCATTTCCAGGGCTTCACGGCCATTATGGGCTTTAATTACAGTACAGTTCGCCAGACGAGACTCGATGATCCGGGCATGCAAATTCAAAATATGTTGATCGTCATCTACGATCATGATGGTTTTTGAAGATGCTCCATCTTTTTGTTGCACCCCTTGCCGTTCGAGCGCTTGAACAAGCTCACTCCTTTTGACCGGCTTGGTAAGATAATCCAATTCAAGAATGGCACCCCGGTTCTTATCATCAGAAAGCGAATAAAAAACCACGGGGACATCCTGCGTGACCGGATTTTGCTTTAACAACTTGATCAACTCCCAGCCTTTGTCATCCTCCGGCTGCGTATCGATCACCAGCGCGCCCGGCGGATCCAGCGCAACCTGGGAAAACCAGTCCGGATGGCTCGCAATGGACAAATGGTCAACTTCAAATCCGCGCTTCGATAAATACTCAAGCAGCTGGAGACCATCTCCTTGCGACTCGGACAAGACCAGAACTGTCTGGGCGCGCTTTTCCAGTTTCACACCGGCCTCAGCATGGACTGCCATGACTGGCAATGTAAAGGTAAAAGTTGAACCTCCACCATCCTCGCCGGATGACCGGGCTGCTATCCTGCCGCCATGGAGTTCCACCAACCTGCGGGTGATGGCAAGCCCAAGACCCATGCCGCCATAACCGCGCCGGGTGGTACGCTCCGATTGTTGAAATTCGTCAAATATTTTATCCAGTTCATTTTTGGGAATGCCAATACCTGTATCACTTACCGTGATGGTCACCTCTTTATCCACAACAGCCACGCTCAGAGTCACGGCACCATGGTGGGTAAATTTGGAAGCATTGCTGACAAGATTCAGAATAATCTGCTTTAAGCGGGTTCGATCGGCCCACACAATTGGAAGATTAGGCGCAAAATCAACCTTCCAGGTCAATCCTTTCTCACGCACAATAGCTTCACTTAAGAGCATGGTTTCTTGAATAATTGTCTCCAGACTGAGCGGCTCACAATTTAAATGCAATTCTCCAGCCTGGCTGCTTGCCAGATCAAGCACATCGCTAATCAAGCGTGCAAGGTGCTGAGCGCTTGTGCGAATGCTCTTCAAATCCCGGTGGTAAGATTCCGGCAAGGCTGTCAGGGTTTGTCCATCCTCTGCCAGCATCATCTCGATCATTCCAACAATCAACGTTAACGGCGTACGCAGCTCGTGACTGACGGTAGCCAAAAAGCGGCTTTTCAAAGAGTTGGCCTGTTCTGCCAACTGCATACCATCCTCAGCAACCCGCCTCGCCTGCACTGCTTCAGTATATAGTTCGATATTGTGCTCGGCCAGGCGTGTGCGCTTGAGAGCCCCGCTGATTTGTCCACGCAAGATCTCATAAATTTCCTCATGATCGGAATCCGCATCCAACAAAGCAAATCCAAGTTGATCATTTCTGAAGTAAAGTGGCTCAACAACGAAGCTATAAGGGTGATCTTCTGCGAGGATATCAGCTGGAACCAGATCACGGGAGGGGAAACTTTCTATTGAAGCATCAAGCTTAATCCTTCCGCGTTCATCATACGCCATCACCAAACGCGACCATGCGATGGGAACCTCAGGATCGTTATAAAGTGAAATATAACATCTAGCGATATTCAATAGAGGCAGTGCTTTTTCCAACATATCAAGCAACTCACGGCCATCAATCGTTGCGCTCAATTGTTGGTTAATATCGCTTAATACCTGGGATTGTTGTTCCGCTTGCAATCTTTGGAGAGCCTGAACCCGCTGAGACGTCTCTCCAATCAACACTCGCGCCTGCTGAAATAAATTCTCTGCACTTCGCAGGGATTCGGCATCAATTAGATTAATGATGTGATAGCGCAAAACAGAAATGGCTGCATGCCATTTGGAAGTTGCCCCATTTGCTGCTGTGCATTTTCGCAGAACATCAGAAAAATGGGGTAAAAATGACCTGGAACGCCCTCTCACATCGTCAATAAATGTATCGTAGACCTGCCCAGCCATGATTAAATTTTGCCGGGTAGGCTCCAATTCAAGCGGTATTAACATTGCAGACAGGATGGTATTGCGTGGTAATTCAACCATATCAAAATCTGAAATGGGGTTTGGTTCCACGGCAGCCTGTATAACCAGCGGATCAGGACAACCGCAGGATTGGCGAACCAATAGTTGCGTTGGCAAAACTACATTTTCTGGTACCGTATGACCGGCCAGTAGATCCAACACCATTTCAGCGGCCTTGGCTCCCTGCTCATAGAAATGTAAAGGCCCGGTGGTTAATGGAGGAGTAATAACACGACCCTGAAGTTCATCGTTTAATCCAGCGACGGAAACATCTTCGGGAACGCGAACACCCCGCCCTTGCAATGCCTTCATGGCAGCGATTGCCATATTATCACTGGCGGCAACCAGGGCATCAAAACTGGCGTGACGCCCATCGATTAATTCATCCAGCGCAGCCTTGCCCCCGCTTTCTTTAAATCCACCAAACGCAACCAGGCTGGGATCCACAGGAATTCCATTTTCTTCAAGTACATCTTTATACGCATGGTATCGTTCTTCCGCTTCCTGGTGATGTTCCGGGCCACGGATAAAAGCTATCCGGGTACGCCCATGCACATCCACGATGTGTGAGATTACATTACGCATGCCGTGGTAATTATCAACAGCCACGCAAGGAATCCCGTCAATATGCACGCCCACTGTCACAATTGGCAGCCCCCGATAACGATCACAAAAGGACCGCACATCATCCATATCGACATGGAACGTCAACCCCGCCAGCCAAATCACCAATCCATCAATAATTTGAGTATCTATCAAATCATAAAGCACATTGGCCTGTGATTCAAAACCATGTGGAGAACCAATTGGCTTGCCCGGAAAGCAAATCAAATTGGCATCACGCTGCTGGGTAATATTTGCAACACCAGACCAGACAAAATGGCCAACAGGGTCACCCCCACCAGAAGTCAATAAACCCAGTGTGGGACGATTGTTCGAAAAGTAGCCATGTTTTTTCATCATAATTTAGCTCGCGCGTTATTCCGAGTGGTTATTAACGACAATCCAGCGCTTGGCCGGTAGTGTATCGATTTTAGCATTTATTTGATACCACATATCAAAGATGGGTTATTGAATGGGTGAACCATTGGAAAGGTGGCTCTTCCTCGCCGTCGTGCAAATCCCCCAGATACTCTTCTTCAAATCAAACTCATCAGCCAGATAGGAAATTGTCTGCTTGCTTCAGTGTGCTAACAGAAAATTTCCAACCCATCTATTTTTTAGCATTGACGACCCAGGCGAGATTCGGGGCCGCTTTGCTAAATTTAAGTCAACAACAACAGTTTTGCAATAACCCGGATATTTTCTCTCATTTCAAACAAAAAACACGCGCGAAAGCGTGTTTTTTGTTTGCACTCCTATCCGTGGATCGTTTTTACTATTATTGGTCTCGAAAAGCCGAGCGAATAGCAAATATTAAAAACCGCTTGTTGCACCGTCAGTTGTTATTTCATAGTCGCCTAAGGAAGTATGTATTTGTAAGGGGTATCTATTTTAAAATTAAAGTTTAATTTATGATACACCGGCGATCCAAACCTTCTATCCACAAGGCGGCTTTCAGGTTTTCCAACCCGCCCTGCCACGGGGGACAGCCATCAAAGTAAAGCGGTTCGATTTTCATTTTCCTGCCAGATATGGGCGAATCATCAGCGCCACGGTTGCACCTTCACCTGCCGCTGAGGCTGCCTGTTTGGTGGAACCGGCACGCACATCACCAGCCGCCAACAGGCCAGGGACGGAGGTCATCAGGGTTTTGCTCATGGCACCTCCATCTCAGTATCTACTGTAGAGCTAGATGAGTTGCTGCTCAAGATCAATAAACCGATGACTGCGGATGTGAACGAACCAAGCAGGATGGCGATTTTGGAGCTTTGTGAAACGGCGCTTTCGCCAAAGGCGAGAATGGTGATGAAGATGGACATCGTGAAGCCAATCCCGCCCAGAAACCCAACCCCAAGCAGGTCTTTGAAGCCCATCTCCTCCGGTAATTTTGCAAACCCAAACCTGATCGCCGCAAGCGCAAACAGGACAATGCCCAGGGGTTTTCCGATCAGCAGCCCGGCAAAAATACCCGCCGTGTTGAATGTCACAATATCACGGAGAAAAATCCCGGAAATCAGGATGCCGGTGTTGGCCAACGCAAAAAGCGGCATAACCAACAGGGCAACTGGTTTATTTAAAAAGTGCTGCAGCTTGTAGGATGGAGTGGAAGTGCTGGCATCCCTGAAAGGAATTGCAAATGCCAGCAGCACGCCAGCGATGGAGGCGTGGACTCCGGATTGGAGCAGCAGGTACCACATCAGAATTCCCAGAAGCAGGTAAGTCGGAAGAGAATTCACTCCACGCCGGTTAAGCAAGAGCAGAAAAGCAAAAACCGCGAACGCCAAAAGCAGATAACTCAGCGAGAACCCATCGGCATAGAAAAATGCAATCACCAGCATGGCCCCCAGGTCATCGATGATCGCAAAAGCAGCCAGAAATACTTTTATGGAAGTGGGTACCTTGTCCCCGAGCAGGGTCAGCGCGCCGAGCGCAAAAGCGATATCCGTTGCCATTGGGATCCCAAAACCGTTTTGGGTTGATTTTCCCAAGTTGAGCGCCAGGTAAATAAGAGCCGGGACCAGCATGCCACCCATGGCGGCAAAAATGGGCAGCGATGCGTTTTTCAGGTCGGAGAGCTCGCCAACATAAATTTCCCGTTCAATTTCGAGCCCAATCAACAGAAAGAAAACCGCCATCAAACCATCGTTGATCCAATGCGAGAGGTCATAGCGCAAGTGCAGGAAGCCAAGATCAAAACCGATTTTTAGATGCCAGAAATCCTGGAATTCTTTTCCAACTGGGGAGTTGGCAACTACGATGGAGGTAATTGCGGCCAGTAGCAGGATGACACCTGATGCGCGTTCGCTTTCGAAAAATTCGAGAAATAGAGTGGTCAGTTTTGTTTTCATAATTGATTTATCTCAGTTAAACTTTATGGACAACTTTGAAACAAGAGGAATAATGACAAGGATAAAAACCCGGGGTACCTAGGCAAGAAAATCAAGTATCAGGCTGTTAAACACGCGCGGATTTTCCAGATTGGCAAGATGGTCTGCGCCAGGAAGGATGTGGGCTTGTGCATGATTAATTTGTTTTCGTAGAAAATCCGCATGCCAAAGCATGCTCAAGGCTTTATTTTCACCAGACAAGATCGGTGAGGAAGCAGGTATCCTGGATAATTCGGCGCCACGATAACTCATAAACATCTCGTAGATCAGGGCCAGTTCACGAGTTTCGAAGGCGCACCTGCAAGTTTCCACATAATCCCGAATCTGCCCGGTCTTCCCAAGCCAATTCTTCCCGCGGATGAGCTTGGCAAGTCCGATACTGATATTCACAAACCGGGCCGCACCCAACAAACGCACCATTGGCGCAAGCATCCTGTCAGATGCTGTTGAGACATGCGTGTTACATAAGAAGATTTTTTTGACTCGCAGCGGGTAGCGAGCAGCAAACTCCTGAACTACCAGTCCTCCAAGGCCAAGCCCGCACAGGTGTGCACAGGAGATTTCCAGGTTATTCAATAATTCCAGCAAATCCTGCCTGAGCAGTTCCACGCTGTATTTGGGGCTGCCTGCTTTGCCAGAGCGACCATGTGCACGCAAATCATCTGCAATCAGGTCGTATTTCCCTGCGAATGGTTCAATTTGAGCTTGCCACTTGCCGTGATCAAGCAGCGCTTCGTGGACAAACACCAGCGGATAACCGCTGCCATGCCAGGCATAATACGTTCGGATGTTGCCGGTAACCGTATCAGCCATCGTTTTAATCACCTAGCGCGCGTAGAATGGATAAGCGATTAAATATAGGACCGTTGTGACCAGCAGGGTAACCAGCATCACCGGCAGCCCGCGTTTGTTCCATAGTTTTGATGTGATCGGTGTGCGGGTGCGTTCGGAAAGTGAGGCGACCACGATATTGGCAGTGGAACCGATCAGGGTGCCGTTGCCACCCAGCCCGGCGCCAAAGGCCAGCGCCCACCACAACGGGGTGGTGTTTAACCCGGATGCGCCCAGCCCCTGAATGACCGGAATAAGGGCAATGGTAATGGGAATGTTATCCACAACTGCCGAAAGCCCCGCCACCATCCAGAGCAGGCTGACGCCAAACAAAACCGGGTTGGCGCTGCCGGTTTGCGCCACCAACCTGGCGAGCGCACCCAGCACGCCTGCGGCCTCCAGGCCGCCAACCAGCACGAACAGGGCGATAAAAAATCCGAGCACGCTCCATTCAATTTTCTCGAGCATTTTACGCACATCCGGGCGCACCCACAGCAAAGCCACAGCGGCAGCCAACGTGGCGATATACGCCGGGCTGATCCCCAGTGGTTTTTGCAGAAAAAACAACACAATGGTCCCGGCAAGCACGATCAGGACGCGCCTGGCAGTCTTTTTGTCTTCCAGGGCGGCGGATGGGTTGAGACTGAGGATGGATGCGGCATTCGCTGGCACAACCGAAAGTTCATTCCTAAATAGATAGCGCAGCAGAAACAGAGCCACCAGCCAGACAATCAGAATCACCGGCAAAGAATAGATCAGGAAATCATTGAATGTCAGCCCGGATGCGGAAGCGATCAACGCGTTGGGCGGGTCGCCGACCAGGGTTGCCACGCCGCCAGTGTTGGAGAGCAGGGCTTCTGAGATCAAAAACGGTGCCGGGCTCATGCCCAGGATTTCACAGATCAGGATGGTGACCGGCGCGATCAGCACCACGGTTGTGACGTTATCGAGAAACATCGAAAGCAGGGTGGTGATCGAGCCTAACAAGAAGAACAGGCGAGTCGGATTCCCTTTTGAAAAGCGTCCGGCCATTACAGCCAGGTATTGAAAAAAACCGGTTGGCTCAAGCAGGGCAACCAGGATCATCATGCCAAGCAGCAGGCCAACTGTTCTTATGTCGATCGAGGCCAGCGCCTGTTCTTCGGTATAAAAGCCAAGCAGTTGTCCGGCAATCAGCATGAAGGCAGCGCCAGCCACAGCCGCAATGAAGCGGTTGATTTTTTCCGTAAAAATAAGGAACAGGCTAACAACGAAAATACCAGAAGCAATCAGGCCAGCCATCATTTTTCATCATCCCTGGGCAGGTTCCAGCTTGCCACAAAAGCCGTGCCCATATCCACCCGGGAAACAATGCCAACCACCCTGTGGTCGGCATCTACTACTGGCAGATCGTGAAGCTCATGTTTGTGTAAGAGCGAGAAGGCCCGCAGCACTCCGCTTTCAGCCTTAACCGATATGGGTTCCTGCATGATTTCACTCACCGGGCGAGCCAGGGTCTCTTCCAAGGGGCGCCGCGCCTCGATCGCGCCGAAATCCAGGACAAAATCGAAGTCATCCAACAGTTTCAGGAAATCCGGCAGGACAAGCTCCAGCAGATCACCCAATTGGAGCAAACCCACCAGTTTGCCATTGTCATCGACGACCGGCAGGCTGCCGATGTGCTTTTCAGAAAAGATTCTGGCTGCGCCAGCAATGCTGGTGGAGTGGCTGACGGTATACACATTGCGCTTCATACAATCTTTAATTATCATAAATATTCCTTATCAACAATTTCCATGCAAGAAGTAAGCTTTCTGGTTCGGACGAATCCGATGGCAATGTTTCAGCGGTCAGGGCGGTATCAATTTCTGCCGCCAGCTCGGTAAATACATCGTCAGAAATGACACCATCGTGATGCAGACCAAGCAAAGCGCTGCGTTGGGCGCGCAAGCCTTCGCGCCGGATCGTATCAATTTCCTCTGCCTCGAGCCTTGGCTCAGCTTTTAGCACTTCACGAACATCATTGGCGAGTGTCTCAATTTTGGCAATAAGCTGAGGTCTGAGTTGCTCCCTGGTCAGGCTGGACATAAGACCATCTGCATGATGGTGCTCCATGTGAGCCAGGGCAGCGTTGGCAGCAGTCAATCGCGCGTAACGCTTTTCGTATTCAACCTGTTCAACCGGGCGCGTGACCAGCCCAAGCTGGCGCAGCAGCGGACGCATGGTGGTGCTTTGCACCAACAGCGTAAACAATACCACACCGAAGGCCTTCAGCTTCATCAACTCACGGTCTGCATTCAGACCGGCTGGCAGGCTGAGCACCAGCGCCAGGGCAATCGCACCGCGTAACCCGCCCCAGGAGTGAGGTCTGTGGTCAGTGAATGCTGCCAGGTAAGCGCCAACCCAACCAATACCAGGGCTACTGTATACGGCACATTTAATCGTCGCACAGCGATGGCGACGACGATCACAACCAATAACAGCTCAAGGATGATCGTTTCAGCAGATAGGAACTGTTCCATGGTCTTTCACTCCCAAGCTACCCAAGCCAGTACAGCATGGCAATCGAACCGATATACATGCCCGCCAGCGCCCATCCATCCCAGGAAAAGCGGTAGGGTGTCTTTGGCGAAGCGCGGAGCATCAAGCTGATGATGACCACGCCAGTCATCATCATGGCCATCACAGCCGCGAACCCATTGGCGTTGTTCAGGGATGCCCAGAAATTGCCCTTCCCATCCGCAATGTCGTAAGCAAAGAACAGAACAATGTTGAACAGGTTGCTCCCGAGTACGTTGCCAATTGCCAGGTCAATTGCGCCCAGTCGAATGGCAGCCAGGCTGGCGGCGATCTCTGGCAGGGAGGTGGAGGTCGCCAGGAACAGGTTACCGACGAAACTGCGCGAAAGCCCGGTGGTGGTTGCCAGCCGGTCGCCGATGGAAGCAAGCCAGATGCCCAAAGCGATGACAGCAATCGAATTGATCACAAACACCCCATAGGCCTTGCGAGCGGAAATTTTGGCATAATTGCCCTCGCTAGCTTCCTGTTCGAGCACTTCGCGCATGCGCCCTTTTTCCAATCCGGATATCATCCTGGCGCCGATAGCGTATAAAATGACAAGGGTGATGCTCAAGGCGCTGATGCCCAGCACGCCAAAGCCATTCATAGCCGGGCCAATAAACACGCCTATCGCCACCATTCCGAGCAGCAGAATCCCCAACCCGGCCGAGATGATATGCACTTCCTGCGCATTGGCAAGGATGCGTCCCGGCTGATAAGCCAGATCCATCATGGCGATCAGAGCCAGGTTAAAGAGGCAACTGCCCAGCACCGCTCCCGCGGCAAGATTGGGCGCTTTGAGCCAGGCCACCGCCGAGACACCGGAGGCCAGTTCGGGCAGGGAGGTGACCCCCGCGATCAGGATCGCGCCAATCCAGGCCCGCCCCAGACCGGATTTTTCAGCGATCACATCTCCATATTTCGAAAGCAGGGTTGCCGCCCAGATCAAAAGCCCGGCGCAGATGATGAATTCAATCCAGACCATTTTCTACACTCCTGTAAGCTGTGAGCTGACATCCCAGAGACGTTTTTGCGTTACGGTGATATAGGCGTTTTTATTTGCTCGCACCGCGATACCGGGTGCATCCCAGTAACCGCCAGATTGCTGCTCCCCAACAGGGTCCGCAGCCAGCCAGACATAGGTCTCCGCCATTTTCTCGGGTGTTATGGAATATTTGCGTTTCAACGCATATATCTGGAGCAATAACTTTGGCAGGTGGGTCAGGCGCTCATTTGGGATAGCCACATTACCCACGCGCACGCAGTGGACGCTTACCCCCGTTCCCTTCAGGCGCTCGGCCAGGTCAAAAGTAAACATGACCTGGGCTAGTTTGGAGTGGTAGTAGGCATGCTGCATGCTGAATTTGTGTTCGCCCTTCAGATTGTCAAATTCAATATTTAAAAATGGGTAAGAAATTAAACCCTTGCTTGCCACGGTGATAATGCGGCTGGGTGCGCTGGACCTGAGCAGATCCAGCAGCAAATGCGTTAGCAAGAATGGCCCGAGGTGATTCGTGGCAAAGACATTTTCCTGTCCATCCTTTGTGAAGACAGCTTTTTTCTGTGTGTGGTCAAAATTGGCGGCATTGTGGATCAATACATCCAGACGTCCATATTGGCTTTTAAACTCTTCGGCAAATGCGCGAATGGATTTTTGCGAAGACAGATCAACGGGCATCAAGTCCACTTGCTGGCTGTTGGCAGCATTGCGCACATCCTCTAACGCCCGGGCGCCGCGTTCCTGCGAACGGCAGGCCATGACCACCGTCGCACCGCACTTCGCAAGTTGGATGGCAGCGGCTTTTCCGATACCGGAATTTGCGCCGGTAATGATAATAATTTTGTCTTTCAAGTTATATTGCATGGATTCCTCCATCTGATACTATGGAAACTAGCTTTCAATGACATAGCCGATTATTTGGTCAAAACTTATGGCACATTCAGGCGGATAAAAGTTGGGTACTCCTGGGTTAAAAAATTATCGATTTGGACGTCATCGTTTTTTTGTCCACTTATTCGCCTTTGCAACCATGCTGCAGGATCGTTAAGCCATCGACCGCATCGGGGGCAATCACCGCCGTGATCCGCATATGCGGTTCGAGACGGGTTAATGCTGTGGGAACAAACTCGTGGCCATCTTCAGTACAACGAACCAGGACACAACCAGGGGGCAATCCAAAGAATCGTACTTCCTGGCCAGCAAATGGGGCATCCTGTGCAATGATGAAGTCAAAAACCATTGGTTCCTCCATTTTGATAAGAAAAAAAATGAGAGCCATCACGAAACAGGTCACGTTCGAGCAGAGCTTCATAAACAGGTAGATCCTTCAGCAATTCGGCAACTGCATAAGCAAAAAAACAGTTCCCTCGCGGCCAAGAGCCAGACCACTTTCAATCGCCAGGGCTCCGGCGATAAATTTTACCGGTAAAACACGTTTCCAGTCCAGGACACGCAAACGGTGCAGGACGGCTTCAAGATGAGGAATACCGCTCCCGCTTGTTTCAGGTGCAAGACGGCTTACCATAAGAACTGACAGGGTTGCGCCTGTCAGGCTGAATGCAACCGGGAAAATCCATCCAAATAGCGGAAATTGATTTGCCCAATCAATCAACCCATTTCGCAATGAATCTCCTCCGGCCAACACAGCCCGGAAAAGAGATGCCATCAATCCGGCCGCCAGGCCAACCAGTGCGGCCCGAGGGAACATGCGCCGGCGCTGCTGCCTGATGCGGACGTCTTCCTGAATTTCAGTCACAACCTCTTCTTGAAATATAGTGGGAGGCTGTTGTATATTGCTTTCCTGATCGTTTTCCATGTGAATACTTTCTGTAAAAATATGAGTGCATTTGGATGGTATATGAGGCTAAATAACAAGACCTGGCTTTTGCTTAAATCAGTCTGTACAGGTTTGATTCGATTGGAACATCTTACCAACAGAAATCCTGGCATTAATCAGCTTCCGGTCGACTCGCGGATCAGCAGTTTGGGTTGGATCTTGACCTGTCTCTCTTGCAGCATTTCGCCGTTGATCAGCTTTAAGAGCATGGTCACGAGTTGGCGGGCAATGGAATAGACAGGCTGGTCAAGGGTGGTTAACATGGGCTGTGTGTGCGCCGAGTCTGCGATCCCATCGAAGCCTGCGATGGCAATATCACGCCCCACCTTTAGCCCACGCTCATTGGCCGCATGCATCGCGCCAATAGCCGTCAGATCGTTGACGCACACAATCGCCGTTGGCTGATTGGCCAGCCCTAAAAGACGACCTGCCGCCTGATAACCACCTTCAGCTGTAAGATCGGCGCGCATAACGAGTGCAGAGTCGGATGCGATTGCGCCAGCATTTAATCCAGCCAGATACCCGGTATGACGGTCGTGATCTATCTTGAGTTCTACATCCCCACCGATGTAGGCTATGCGGCTGTGGCCTTGATTGATGAGATAGGCCATCAATTCAAGAAACCCGGTATGAGAATCGACTTCAATCCCAACAAAATCTTTACGGGAGGGTGAACGCTCCAGAGAGACATGCGGCATACCCTGTTCTGCGAGATATTGCAGCCGCCAATCGTCCACGTGAACCCGATTGATGACCATGCCTCCAACCTTGCCGCCCTGTACCCAACGCTGGTAGAGCGCTTTTTCGCTCAAGCTGGCGGATGCTGCAGTGGTCACAAGCAGGTCATAGTTGTGGGCCGAGGCTTCATCGCCTAGTCCAGCGATAAATTCTCCGAAAAACGGATCAGCGAACCCGGAACTGATCGAAGGGATGATGTATCCAATAGTATCTGTGCGCTGTCGGCGCAACTGGCGCGCCGCGCGGTTAGGGGTGTATCCCATTTCTTGCGCGGTAAGGATGACCAACTCACGGGTATCCTTGGCAACGTCATCGTAGCCATCCAGCGCGCGTGAGACAGTAGTGATGGATATGTTTAGTCGTTTTGCAACATCTCGAATGGTGATTGTCATAGTTTCTCCAAAACGTTTTGGAAATTGTAACATAAAACCACATTAAAACAAAAATCCAAACTCGCCCATATCGATTCTAAAATTGTAATAACCTCGCGCCCTACAACCGAATAACGTTGGCCGAACGATCTCCACCCCCATCCCTATTAATCTAGAAGCGACCACCTACCGCACAGTGTCTTTGGGTATCAAAGACGCCCTGCGCTGATGGTCGCTTTTTGCGTTAAGTTCTGACGCTTTTCAGAACAACCCCGGATGATATTGCCGGGGTAAGTTCGCTCAAAAGAAACACGAACATGGAAAACAAGAAGAAACGCTCACCCATCATGGTCATCGGTTTTGTGATCATGATCGGATTCCTGGTTATCGCCCTACTGAAGGGCATATCCGCCCAACTAGCGTGGGGGCCGCAAAAGGCGGGTAGCTGAATGAGTGGTTCGCCGCCTCTCCTCCTGTGTTGTGCTATGCGATGAAATCGAAAAGGCTCACCCCGAAGTGTTCAACATTCTGCTGCAACTGCTCGGCGATGGTCGCCTGACCGATGGCCAGGGCCGCACTGTGGACTTCCGCAACACAGTCATCATCATGACCTCCAATTTGGGCAACCAGCCGTGAGAAGGCGGTCTCACAATCACACACGATGAAATTACGCGGGACTTACCGAGAAGGGGTATACGGAACGAGCACTTTTTCTTTGTCTTGTTCGCCGAACTTTGCCGCAACCCCGAGTTGGCCGATTCGTTTTCCCAACCGCTGGGGTTGTTTCAGTCAATTGGGCAGTTGTTGGCGCACTACCAGGCGGAAGGTGTGCTCAAGCCAGAAAATCCCATCCATAGCGTGGCCTCCCTGCTCGGGCCGCTGATCTATTTCTCGATGATTGCGCGCTCAGCCGGAAATACATCCATGCCGCCGATGGAGTCAGAGACACACGTCCGGTATTTCCTGGAAGGGCGTTTCGCTTCTTGAGTTACGCTTTGTGATAAATTTTTCCTAAATGAAGGTGCTTAATCCACCCATCTTGCCGCCGCAATCTCATCTCCAATTGTCTATTGGAATTATCAGGGATGAACTTTTGGAATCAAATAACACAAGCCCAGTTAGGAGAATTTAAATAGCATTTTAGCAATTATTTTTTCCAATTGCTTGATCCACACGCCAAATCATAGTAAATTAAACGAAATCGCCCCTGCAGCATCAGGAGCGATTTAAAGCATGTCTTTGCACTCTACGCTAATTCTGCGGCCAGAGTGTTTTTTATTTGCACTTCTTTCCGCGGATCCTTTTTACTATTATTAGTCTCGAAAAGCTGAACGAATAGCAAATAGTAAAAACCTCTTGTTGCACCGTCAGTTGTTATTTCATAGTCGCCCAAGGAAGTATGTATTTGTAAGGGGTATCTATTTTAAAATTAAAGTTTAATTTATGATACACCGGCGATCCAAACCTTCTACCCACAAGGCGGCTTTCAGGTTTCCCAACCCGCCCTGCCACGGGAGACAGCCATCAAAGTAAAGCGGTTCGATTTTCATTTTCCTGCCAAATATTGGCGAATCATCAGCGCCACGGTTGCACCTTCACCTGCCGCTGAGGCTGCCTGTTTGGTGGAACCGGCACGCACATCACCAGCCGCGAACAGGCCAGGGACGGAGGTCATCAGGGTTTTGTCTGTCACGACCGAACCCCATTGGTCAATTTCAGCCTTGCCTTTTGCCAGGTCGCTATTTGGCGAAAAACCGATAAAAACGAATACGCCATCGTATTGCCATTCCTTTTGTTCACCGGTGGCCCGGTCTTCGGCGATGATAGCCGTGAGCTTGTGATCCACTTCGCGAAATTCCTTAATTTCGTGATTGAGTATAACCTTCATATTGGGCTGCTTGGCTACTTTTTGCTGCAACACCAGGCTGGCTTTCGCTTTCGGTGAGTGTTCGACGATATCCACCTGGCTGGCAAACTTGGTCAGGAACAGGCCCTCCTCGAAACCGCTGTTGCCACCGCCGACCACCAGAACTTTTTTGCCCTTATAAAAAGCGCCATCGCATGTGGCGCAGAAATGGATATTTGAGCCAATCAAAGCCTCCTCCCCGGGAATTCCAAGCCGGCGATAGCGCGCGCCGCTGGCCAACAAAACCGCTTTCGCCCCATATTCCTCCCCATCTCCGGTGTGGATACAGAGATATTGCCCATCCTGGTCGATGGAATCCACGTTTTGCGCCTGCAAGATTTCTGCGCCAAACTTCAAAACCTGGCGGGTGAGCCGGGCGGCAAATTCTGCACCGGAGATGCCTTCATCGAAGCCGGGGAAATTATCCAGCGTCTGGGTAATGCCGGCCTGTCCGCCCAGCCCGGCTTTCTCGATCACCAGCGTTTCCAAACCTTCACGTCCCAGATAGAGCGCGGCCGTCAGCCCGGTAGGCCCACCGCCAATGATGATAGTATCGTAAAACGTGCGTTTGGCGCGGGATTGCATCCCCAACTTCTCGGCCAGTTGCGCATTGGATGGCTCCACCAGCACGGTGCCATCCGGGAAAACAATCGTTGGAATGCTGCGAGAGCCCTGGTTGGTTTTCTCGACAAAGTCCATTGACTCGGCATCCTGGTCAATATCCACGTAAGCGTATGGGACACGCTGTTCGCCAAAAAATTGTTTTGAGCGTTTGCAATCCGGGCACCAGCCGGTGCCATACAGGGTAATGATTTCGGGGGTTAAGCGAGGATCAGTCATGGATGATTACTCCTTCACATTTTAGAACCCAAAGCGCCTGGTTTTCTTACCCCCAAAATGAAACTGCCTGCAAATCCGTTTTCTCGGGATTGCAGGCAACCTGATTTATACTTAATCGGCATTCAGCACTCGCTTCAGTGCTTCGTAATGCTCACGACAATCGGGACACATCTCCAGGTGAGCTTGGACAAGCGGCATCAAGTGCGCCACATCCTCGCCACGGGCCGCTCGCTCGGCGTACTGGTCGATCAGATCAAAAACCTGGTCACAGGTCAACATAGCATCCTCGCTATCTGCAAGAACAGCCAATGTATTCAGGGATGCCTGTCGAGCGGCAGGCATCTTTTTCGGAAACAGGTGATGCAAAAAGTTTGAGATGTTTTTCATGGTTCTACCTGTTTAATAGATGATATTACTATAACTTTCCTTACCCTTTTAGTCATTCAAAAACCGATAGGATTTGCGCAGCGCTCAGCCCTTCGGCTTGCAATCGTTTTTTCAAGCGCTGGCGGGCATCGTGCAGAAGTTTGTAGATGGCGTTGGGTTTCATATTCATCTGATCGGCGACGATCTCAACCGACAAACCCTGCATGGCCAACCCATCCACCGCCTGGCGTTGTTTGTCAGTCAGTTCGTCGGCAAGCATGCAGTTTACCCGTTGCAACAAGTCCTTTCGCATAGTAAGCGCTTCGGGGCCAGGTTGATTATCCGACATTTCGCGCGGAGTCGCATCCGGGTTGTCGCTCATTTCCATTTCGGGTAGGGGCACATCCCGCCAACGGCGGCGGCGTAGTTGTCCAAGCGCTTCGCGCACGGCAATCTTGTGGACCCAGGTAGTAAAGGCCGAACGCCCTTCAAAAGAATCCAGATAATCCAGCACGCGCAGAAGAGTTTCCTGGGTAACTTCCTCGGCCAGAGCTTTAAATTCAGGGCTGTTGCGGTCGAGTTTGCCTGCCAACGCATAGGGGAGGCCGCGCAAAATTAGGGCGCGCAACTCCTCTAACGCATGCGCCTGCCGGTCTCCACTGGCGCGTAAATCATTCAACCACTCGTCATTGGTTCGTTGAGTCATATATTCATTATAAACGCACAGGTAAGAGTTCTGACGCTATGTCCATCTCTATTCCTATATGGACCATTCTATGTCTCAAATCCCTGCCCTGACCACCTCCCAAATGATCGAAGTCGACCGGGCAATGCTGGATAATTACCACATCTCCTCCTCCAAATGATGGAAAACGCCGGGCGTAACCTGACCCACCTGGCGATGACTCGTTTTCTGGACGGCAATCGGCGCGGCAAAAATGTGGTTGGCTACAGCCTGAGCGGCGCACCGTGTGGTGTGGTGGCGGAACTCATCAATTGGGCGAACAAACAGGACGCGCCCACCCTTAGCGTGGATACCCCTTCGAAGCTGGATGCCACATCCGGGCAAGCGCATGAACCTACCATTCGTGCTGCCGCCACGCTGACACTGGCGCTGCCCAAAGTGGGCTTGCTCCAGTGGATTATGTCGGTGAGTTGTATCTAGCCGACATTAGCGTGCCGCCTGGTTTGTATCAAAAAACCTTTGGGCTGATTGTTCCTCCTATTTTTGCTGAAAGCGAGATTCTATGCCTGAGTAAGTAAGAGAATGGCTGATGCTTTGTTTCAAGAAATCAGTAATAAATCGCGCGCTGATAACCGCCCTGGTTGTGGGCACAATCCTGGTCGCCATTAATCGCGGTGACGCTCTTCTGCATGGACAGATGCATGGAGCACGATTTTTTCGAATTGCACTCACAGTGGTTATACCGTACCTGGTTTCGACTATCTCAAGTGCTTCAACCTTGATGAGCATCGGTCAAGAGAAAATGGCAGGTAAGAAAAAGCCCGGTTAAGACTTCTATATAAATGTATCAAAGGAGAGAGACGATGACCAATTTAAAGACCGTCCGCACTGAAAAAGATCGCTTTTTCGCCAGCCACCAGCAGAGTCCACTCACCCCGGCGCAGAGACACTCCTGTAAGGGTCTCAACTATTTCCCTGAAAACCCTGCCTTGCGGCTGGATGTGGCTGTGGTGGCTTTCCCCACCCAGGATGCAGTCAGCATCCAGACTACCAGCGGAAACCCCCAGGCCTACCGTCGTTACGGCAAGTTCAAATTTACTGTGGACGGGAAAGACGCCGAGTTGGTTATCTATGTTGGGCAACACGGCTTTTTCCTGCCCTTTGCTGACAGTCTGCCTGGCAGTGAAACCCACCCCGCCGGGCGTTACCTTGAGCCGGAGAAATTATCCAACGGGAAATTTAGGGTGGATTTCAACCAGGCTTATAACCCGTATTGCGCCTATAACGAGCAATGGTCCTGCCCCATCACCCCCGCAGAAAACTGCTTGAAGGTTGCTATTCGCGCTGGCGAAAAGGTTTTTCATCACTAGACAGGATATTCCTATGACTGAAATAAAAAAATATGATGTCGCCATCATCGGTTCCGGTATTGGCGGTTCTACCCTGGCAAGCGTTCTCGCGCGCCAGGGTTTGTCGGTGATTGTCTTTGAAGGCGGTCAACACCCTCGTTTCACCATCGGCGAATCGATGATCCTGGAAACCTCCGAAGCCATGCGCACCCTGGCGGAGTTCTACGATGTGCCCGAACTGGCCTATTACTCTTCAGAAAACTTCTACAACTATATCGGCACCCAACATGGGGTCAAGCGTCATTTCAGTTTTGTGCACCACGCGCCAGGGCAGCATGTCTCACCCCAGCGCAGCCTGCAAGCCGTCATCCCCAAAATGCCTTTTGGGCACGAAATCCACATTACCCGCCAGGATTCGGATTATTTCCTGACTTCAGTGGCGATTTCTTATGGGGCAACCATTTTGCAAAACACCTTTATCAAGGATATCAACGTTCAGCCCGATGGCGTGGAGATTATCACCAGCAAAGATAAAACCTACCAGGCCGAATACATCATCGATGCCGGCGGGATGAAATCCATCCTGGCGCAAAAGTTTAACTGGCGTCACCGCGATTTGATGTCGCACTCGCGCACGATTTTTACACACATGATTGATGTGCCTTGCTTCAACGACGTTTCACTTTCGCCGCAGGAATTTGGACATCCCTACCGCTTGTCCGAAGGCACGCTCCATCATATCTTCAAGGGCGGCTGGCTGTGGATCATTCCCTTCAACAACCATGCCCAATCCACCAACCCGCTGTGCAGCGTAGGTTTGCAGCTCGACCCGCGCCTGTATCCACAACGCGATGATTTAACCCCGGAACAGGAGTTTTTCGAGTTTATTCAGCAATTCCCCGATTTAGCTGCCCAACTCAAGGATGCTAAACCTGTCCGCGACTGGGTGCGGATTGACCGCCTGCAATATTCTGCCCATCACATTGTCTCCGACCGTTTCGCGCTGCTCGCGCACGCCGCCGGATTCATTGATCCGCTCTACTCAAAAGGTTTGTACATTACCCACGCCCAGATTTTCCTGATGGCCGATTTGTTACTCAAGGCCAAACAAACGGGAGATTACACTGCTGCCGCTTTTGCCTCGCTCGAAAGAATGACGCTGGACTACATCAACATGCACGATCGGTTGGTGGCGAGTTCATTCAAAGCCTGGCACAACTTTAAACTGTGGAATGTCTACGAAGTGCTCTGGCTGTTGGGCGCGTATCTTGAATACCTGCGGCTGATCATCAACCGCTACCGCGCTGATGGTGACCGCGCCAAATACATCGCATTGATGACGCCCCATCGTCTGGCCGGTGGCGGTTTCCCGCTCTTTTTTGAAATCCAGGAAAAGATTGACGCCCTGATGGATGCCGTTAATCCCGAGGAAGAGGCCGATGTGGATCGCACCGTTGCCGAAATCAAAGCCCAGTTTGCCCGCTTCCCGTGGATGTCGAGCGCCTTCAAGGATTTACTGAATGGTAAGAACCACCTGCCTGACAATAAACTGCGCCTGAACCTGCTCAACCGACAGGTGGGTTTCATGGGCAGCGGCGAATATCGCCAACATTTTTTTGGTGATGCATCCACGCTAAAGCTGCTGGGCAAAGCCATCTCCGACCAGCTTAAGTACTCCATCCCTGCCCTGAACCGCCGCCGCAAAACCAAAGCCCGGCTCTCGTGGCAGATCAACGGAAAATAATCCATGTTCGATTTATCCCTGCGTCGCTGGAAAGACCGATTAATCGAGCCGCTCGCTGCCCGGCTGGATTCCGTTTCACCGGTTTTCATTACTCTGCTAGCGCTGCTGACGGGTCTCACCGCTGCCTTTCTCGCCGCGATCGGGAGTGTGGTGCCCTCGCTGATGGTTTGGCTCCTGAGCCGCTTCCTTGACGGTCTCGACGGGCTGGTGGCCCGCCGCTTCAATAAACAAACTGACTTCGGCGGATACTTCGACATTCTCTGCGACTTTGTCGTTTATGCTGCTGTCCCGCTTGGCTTGACCCTGGCTCACCCAACGCCGCCAAACTACCTGGTTCTCGCACTAATGCTCTCCACATTTTATGTCAACGCCGCCTCGTGGATGTACCTGTCTGCCATCCTCGAAAAACGAGCCGCCCATGACCCCGCCACGCAGACGAGCGTCATCATGCCTGCCGGGCTGATCGGCGGCTCGGAAAGTATCGCCGCTTTCTGTATTTTCCTGATTTTTCCTGCCTATATTTTCCCGTTATTCAGTATTTTCTCTGCCCTGGTCTTTATCACCATCCTCCAGCGCCTCATCTGGGCCAAACGCGCCCTCGCCTGAAACCAGACACCGAATAACATGACCCTTAAAACAAACTCTCCCGCCCCCAACTTCAGCCTGACCACCGTCGAAGGTGAGCAAATTGCCCTGAACGAAGTCCTGAAAAACGGACAACATGTTTTGCTGGTCTTTCTCCGTCACCTTGGCTGAATACCCTGCCGCGAACATGCCGCACAGTTGTGCGCGCGTCAGGCTGAATTTTCACAACTCAATACCCGCGTCTTTATTGTTTCTTTTGGCACCCTGCCAGCTCTGCAGCAGTGGATGAAAGAGACCTGTCATTCTTTCGATGTCTTGCTCGATCGCGACCGCTCTGTCTATAAAGCTTATGGACTGGAGCGTTCATACTGGCGTTCTCGTAATCTAAAAACACGCTTGTATTACTTCAAAGCCTGGATTGCTGGTAAAAAAGCTCATGATGCGCACGGCGACGATACTTCCCAACTCGGTGGCGACTTTATCGTCGACAAAAACGGACTGCTTCGGCTAATCTATCCCAGCCACGACCCGACGGACCGTCCGTCGGTGGATGATCTACTCAAGGTGTTGAAAAACCTGTGAACACTATCCCCACCCATCTTGTTATTAACGCCGCCCTTGAGAAAAAATTTGGGGCCAAAGCCCGGCTCGCCAAATCCGCCTTCTTGTGGGGTTCGGTTGCGCCAGACATTCCGCTGGGTTTGCTCACCATCGGCTATTATGTTTATACTCGCTATGGGCTTGCGCTACCTGTCTCCGGCATGAAACCGGGGGCATTTAATGACCAGTATTTCAACAACCCGCTCTGGATTGCCGGACACAACTTCCTGCATTCGCCTACCGCCTTGTTGATCTACGCCGCTCTGCTCTGGCGCTATCGCGACAAGCCCAATACCAGCGGCCACTGGTGGCTGTCGTTTGTCTTTGGTTGTATGGTTCATTCTGCTGTTGACATCCTGACCCACTTCAACGATGGACCTGTTCTATTTTTCCCCTTCGACTGGCATACACGCCTTCATAGCCCAATCAGTTATTGGGACAAGGCACATTTCGCCAGCCAGTTTATCTACTTTGAAATTGGGCTGAATGTTGTTTTGTTGGGGTATTTATTCCTGCCCAAACTGCTTGCCTATCTCAAAGAATCACATCACTTCAAATAGATGCTCTTTCGGCAGGCGCACAAAAACCTGCTCGCCATGCGGAAACATCGACGCGGGCATCGGCATTCGCGCGCGCACCGTCATCCCACCCACCGCCACCTGGTACTCCAGATACTCGCCGCGAAAGACGCAATCCACCACCCGGCCCGTCAGCGCATTGGCGCCCGCTTCTTTTTCAATGCGGATATGTTCTGGACGAATGGCGTAGGTGGCCGGGCAGGCTTTTTCTGCGCCGCAGACAATTTCCAACATCCCCAGCGGAGTTTCCAACCGCCCCGCCGCCCGTCTCCCGTTAAAGAAAGTGGATACACCCATAAATTGCGCCGCCGCCAAACTTGGTGGACGGTGATATAGGTTCTCTGGCTTATCCAGCGCGACGATTTCACCGTTTAGCAGCAGCGCCAGCCGGTCCGACATCGCCATCGCTTCGCCCAGATCATGCGTCACCAAAATTGTCGTAATCCCCAACTCGCGCTGGATGCCGCGAATGGCTTCCTGCAAGTTCAGGCGCACTTCCGTATCCAGGCTGCTGAGCGGCTCATCGAGCAGGAGCAGTTTAGGGCTGGTCACCAACGCCCGCGCCAGCGCCACGCGCTGCTGTTCGCCGCCCGAAAGTTGGGCAGGCTTGCGCTTTTCAGTGCCAGGCAAACCGATCAGCTCGAGCATGCGCGCCACTTCCGCGCGGATAGTTTCTGGCGGCGCGCCCTTGACCTTCAGCCCAAAGCCGATATTCTCTGCCACATTTTGAAACGGGAATAGGTACGACTTCTGGAACATGAAGACCGCCCCGCGTTTGTTGGGAGGAATATTCAGGATGGAGACACCGTCAAATTGCACATCCCCGGCGTCGGGGCGTTCGATCCCGGTAATCAATTTGAGCAGGGTAGATTTCCCAGAGCCCGAAGGTCCCAAAAGGGCCACCATTTCCCCATTGTCCACATTAAGCGAAAAATCTTTCAGCACCGGAGCGGGCTGGTTGGGGTAACGTTTGGTCAGGGAAATCAAGTTAATTTGGGTCATTAGTATTGCTCTCTTACTTCGCTGCCATTCAATTTGCGCGCTGTGGCAGCAATCACCAATACGGGCGGGGCAAGGAAAATCAGCGATAGGACGGCAATGGTGACAGGGTTGCCGCCAGAAGCGGCAGAAAACAAAAGGATGGGCAGTGTGATGATGCGCCCGGAGCCAATCAGCAGGGTCAGCAGGTATTGGCTCCATGAGATGAGAAAGGCAAATAACGCGGCAACCACCAGGCTGGGGGCGATAAGCGGCAGAGTGATAGTGAGAAACGTGCGTGCCGGACTTGCGCCCAGTACCAGCGACTGGAACTCGTAGTTTTCATCATAGCGGGCAAAAGCGCCTGCCAGGGTGAAAATGACATACGGCAGCGTTGGAATGAGATGCGCCAGAACTACACCGGGAAATGAGCCAGCCAGTCCAATTTGCAGAAAAAGGATATTCAGCCCCATCCCGATCGCCAGTGGCGGTACCACGCTGGGTAGGAATAAAACCAACCAGGCAATCTGCCGCCCGCGAAACCGGCGTAAACCCAGCACACGCGCCGCTGGAAATCCAAGCATAAGCGAAAGCTGGCTGACGATGATGGCAATGCTCAGGCTGTCGCGCAGGCTGCTAAAAACCCGCGTATCATTCAGGGTGCGGAAAAAAGCGGCGCTCGTCCATTCAGTCGGAAAGGGTTGAGGAAAAAACCAGCGCGTTGAGAACGCGTAGACAATAAACAGCGCCAGCGGGACTGCGAGAATGAAGTAAAGCGCAAAACGTATCACAAACATGGAAAATTTGGTCATTTCTGCTCGCCCTTCTTGAGACTGATGGCTGCCACGACCAGTACGATCAGTGTGATAATCAGGCTGATGGCCATGCCATCGGCACGCGAGCGCAAGTCTGGGTCATTGAAAAGGCGTAAAGCGAGTACGGATAACATGCGTGGATATTCCACACCCAGCAAAGCCGGCACTTCGTAACTGCTAAAAATAAAGGCAAAGACCAGCAACGCGCCTGAAAGCAGAGCGGGCATGACCAACGGCAGAGTCACATAGCGCAGTCGCTGCCAGCGGCTGGCACCCAGGTTTTCGGCCACCAAGTCGTAGCCAGCCGATTGGGCGCGCAGGACTGCCAGGATTATCAACGCCAGAAACGGGATTTCCTTGCTGATGTAATGCAGGATAATGCCAAACCCGAAACGGTCACGAACCAGGACGGGGAAATCTGCCGGGGTATGGATCAGGCCGAGCGTCGCTGCCCAACGGGAGAGAATGCCACTTTGAGAGAGGAATAAAAGGATGGCCACTGCCCAGACCAGATGTGGAAAGGCCAGGTTCCAATTGAGCGCGAGGGTATCTAAATTTCCACCTCCACGCCGCTCGGATAACCAAACCGCCACCAGTAGCGCCAGCACAGATGAAATCAGGGTGGAAACAATACTGACCCATAAAGAGAAAACGAGCGAGCCCCAGAATTCGCGTCCGGCCAGCCCCTGACCGGTGAGCAGGTTGCGGAAGGCATCCAGGCTCAGGTTATCTTGTCCGATGACGGACATCAACCCGAGGCTTTGCGCCACGCCATAGGCAAGACTCGCCCCCAGCAAGACCGAAACGAGGATCAGTGCTGGGGCGAGCGAGAGCCATGGAGAGAAAATGAGTTTATCGCGCATGTTTGGGGAGTGTCAGGTATCAGATGCCAGGCGCTGCGAATTGGGTTAACCTGACACCTGACATAAATACACCTGAGCCTTATTTTTGCAAAACGTTTGCCAGCCAGCCCTGTTCGACCAGGTTCTGGTACTCCGCAGCGCTGTCACCTACCAGGGATTTTGCCAGGTCAGAGGCCGGGGTGGCGGCATCGCCCAGTTTGGTAGCGGCATCTTGCAGTTTGACCAGAGCAGTCTGATCACTGACACGGGTCACATCGATGGCATAACCAAGTCCAAAGCCGTTTTCAGGCAATATCTGCGCTGCCTGAAATTCCGGTTCGAGCAACATGTTGGCCAATACCAGCGCGGCTGCCTTGTGCGCCGCATTGGTCGGGATGGCAACGTAATTGAAATCGCCGATCATATATTTGTCAAAGACAAAAGCGCGCGCAGTTTTGGGCAGCAAACCGTTCTGAATGCCTGTGCCTGCCCCGCTGATGTCGTTGGTCATACTGAAGTCTACTTCATTGTTCGCCAGCAAGCTTTTCAGTTCTGCCTCATCCTTGGCATAAGTCTCACCTTTGCGCCACAAGCAAGGTTTGAGCGTCTTCAGATATTTCCACAGTTCAGGAGACCATTTCTCCCAGGTGGCCTGGTCAAATTTCTGCCACTGCTCCGCACCGCCGCTGATTTCGTACAACGCACCTTTGACAAAGCGTGTGCCGAGAAAACCACCAGGCCCAGGGGCAATATAGGTGAAGCGTCCGGGATGCGCGCAAGCCCAGGTTTGTAAATTTGCATAGGATCGCGGCAGGTCTGCTGCCTTTAAGCGCGCGGAGTCATAAACAAATTGGAATTGCGCCGAGGACCAGGGACTCTCCAGATTATCCACCGGATGGCCAAAATCGAAATTGATAGCGGGATTGTCCCAGTTGACATACTTGCTATTGGGAAGTTTCTGCACCCAATTGGGGTAAAGCAGGTTGGCCTGTTTCAAAGTGTAAAAGTTTTCGCCGTTGATCCAGATGATGTCCACCGCGCCGGGGTCTTTACCCGCCTGTTTCTCGCTCAGCACCTGATTGATCGCATCCACAGTATCGGCGACCGGCACACGATTGAGGGTGATTCCATAACGTTCCTTGAGCGCCTTGCCATAGAAATTATCCACGAAGGTGTTGATACTATCCGAGCCGCCCCATATGTACCAGTTGACGGTTTGGCCTTTGGCGGCGGCCAGCACACTGTCCCAGTTGTTGAGATCAAATTCACCTGCAGCGTGAGGTGCGGAGGTTGCCGCTGGTTGATTTGTTGCAACGGCAGTCACCGTGGGTTGTGTCGCGGTCGCTGGCGCGCAAGCCGCCAGCACGATAGCAAAAGTGACGAGCAAAAATGCGATACGTTTCATCTTTCCTTTTCCTTATTATTTTGAACTTCGTTTTGCAAAACGATACTTGAGATAGGCCACAATCTCTTTGCCAAGATTGGGCAAGGTATCGCGCATGAAAAAGTCCGCCACTTTCAAGATGCCGCTTGAATAGGTCGGGTAGGGATAGACCAGGCGGTAAATCTTATACAGCGAGATTTTCTGGCTCATCGCCAGCGTAAAGAACGAAATCATTTCAGATGCGCGCGGGCCAACAATGGTGACAGACAAAATCTGCCCGGTCAACCGCACGGCGTCCACGATGATGAAGCCATTTTCGATGCCATCGGTATAACCGCGGTCGGTGTGGGTTTTGAAGTCCACGCGGATGCGTTTAATTACGCCGGGATGGCAGTATTCCGCCAGTTGTTTTTGGGTCAGCCCCACCGCCGCCACTTCGGGGTCGCTGAAGGTTGCGTTCGGGTAGAGCGGTTCGTTTTTGGCGAGCGGCAGATACGGGAAGGCAATCCGCTGGACAACGCGCCGTCCCTGGGCGTTGGCTGAATGGGTAAAGGCGGAAGTAGGCGTCACATCCCCGATGGCGTATATGCCATTAACATTGGTTTCGCCAAAAGAGTGGGTCAAAACGCCCTGACGCTTGTCCACCGCTACACCGGCTTTGTCCAGTTCCAGGCTTTCCAGATTGCGCACCCGTCCGATGGCGATCAGGACTTTGTCTACATTATGCAAAGTGATTTCCTGTTCGCCCTGTTTCAGGGTCAGCGTGTGGGTTGACTCATCAAATCCCTTAGCGGTTGCCCCGTAATAGGTGCTGATGCGCTTCCGCTCCAGTTCCGCCTGGATGGCTTCGGATGCCTCGGGGATGGCGGTCAGCAACGGGCGCGCATCGAGCGCAAAGATCGTCACCTGCGTGCCCAGTTTCTGGAAAGCGAACGCCATCTCCAACGCAATCACACCCGCGCCAACAATGACCAGGTGCTTGGGGGCATCCGTCAGGTCGAACAGGGATTCGTTGGTCAGTATGCGCTTGGCGGGCAAGCCGGAGATATCAATCTGACGTGGGCGCGCGCCGGTAGCGATGACGATGTTATCGGCGGTCAATTCACGGGTTGCTCCCGCATGGGTCACAGCGATCGTTTTCTGGGCAGTGAAACGCGCCAGCCCCTGAATAAAGGTCAGGTTCTCGATGTGCTGAACTTCATGGGTTTCCTTGTCGCGCAGGGCATTGCGCAAGCGGATGACTTCCTGCAAAACTTCATCGGGATTCGCTCCGGGCTTGAAGATTTTTGCCAGATGAATGAGCGTCTTGGACGGCACACAGCCGACGTTGGTACAGTCACCGCCAACATGGCTGACTTCGATCAGGGCAACTTGTTTCCCAAGCCCGGCAAGCCCAATGGCAACCGTCATGCCGCCAGAACCGGCACCAATAACGATAGTGGAATAGTGTTCAGTGGTCATTTTGAAGTTCCTTCGCGTTTTTTGAAAATGCGCGAGAGCGCGATACTGACAAGGAAAATGGCAACCGAAAAGCCAAGCGTAACAGGGTTGAGTTGCGGCAAGGAGCCGTCAAATTTTTCGATAGAAGCGCCAAAGCCAATAAACGCCATTGTGCCCGGAACTGAACCAAGCGCTGTAGCCAGGATGAACGGCCAGTATTCGATTTTCAAAAAACCGGCCAGGTAACTCACTGCGTCGTAAGGGAGGAAGATAAAGCGCATGACCATCACCGTCTCGAAACTATTGGCGCGCATCCGCGCCGCGTATCTTTGAATGAGATTGTCCCCATCGCCTTCTTTGAGCAAGCCCTCTCCAAAGTAGCGCCCGACAAAATAGGCAATGGTTGAGGAGATATTGCTGGCGATAACGGTGTACAGCACACCCAGCACCGGGCCGTAGACGAAGCCGCCAGCCAGGGTCAGCACCGTAGATGGGAACAAGATCAAAGGGCGCACGGCGTAGAGGCCGATGTAAACGAGCGGCCCCCAAAAGCCAGAATTCATAAAAGCCAACAATCGCTGCACCACTTCCAATGGCGAAAGTTGATTTACACTGGCATACCACTGATAGCCGATAATGAGCGCCGCCCAGAAAACGAGCGCAACCAGTTTTTGGGCATGTTGCAGCACCCAGGGTCTTTCTTTTGATGGTGTCATTGCGTTTTTCATTCCTGCTTCCTTGAGTGTTAAGAAGGGAAAGCTCTCCGTTTTCTTACCTATCCAACTAAACCCGATCCAGAAAACTGGTGTGACTGAACCGCTATCCCCTTCCAGTTTGTTAATCAAATCCTGCGGCGGAAAAACAATCGCTTGAAAGTCAGACCAGCGAAAGAGGGTAGTTTTCACGACTGTCAATCGACATTTGGATAAAGTATTTATCGAGATAATCCGCTTCAAAAATTACAATCTATTCCCCACTACTTGCATAATTTCTTATCCCCAATTTCTTATAAAACCAAGTTCAATTTAGTTAGAAGTTTCATTTGCTTGACCACAAAGGCAAACCACAGCAAATTAAACGAAATTGCCCTGTCTGTCTGCATGGAAACCAAGCAGGCTACCTGTCAATAAGCGCAAAGTAGCCTTGTTCGAGACTGCCACTGCATTCTTGCCGCAAGAAGGTAATTCGAATTCAAACGCACAGACTTGCGGAATTATTCAAATTCGCGTGTCTGTGCATTTGTAAAACTCAAAGCATGTTTATGGCTCATAACTATCTATGCAGGGTTTTTTTGCTGGCGGTTGGCAAAAATAAAAACAGTGATAGCAATCAAAAATGGTATCCAGATTGTTGCCACTGCGATGAGATATTTCCACATCGGCCAGGCAGACTTGAGAGTTGTCGTCAGTATGTAGTCGTTGGTCAGATTCGATGACAGGGCCCCAAAGGCCAGCCACGGGAGCAAGGAACGGGTCAACCGGGTTTCCGGTCGCAGCGCGGCGGGCGCCAGCACCCATAAAATGTACCAGTGTTGAAACCAAAATGAGCCGATTGCAAGGTAAAGCAGGCCAACAAAGGTCAGCGCAGACATGAGTCTTTGATCCGGATTGCCGGGCAAGAAGCGGGTACGACCCCATCCTTTCGGCCACAGGTCGAACATCCACAAGCAGCTCAACACGGCTCCAACGGCAAACAGCAGGGTTGGCAGAGTAGCACTAAGCTGGAGAGAGCTTGAAAGAGGCCAGTGCCCCCACTGTCTCAACGAATATTCCAGGATCTGCCAGATTGAATTAGAGAGGAATTGCGAACGTTCAGTTAACATACGCGGGAGTGTTTGCCAGCCGCCAAAAGGCACATATAAAAGCCAAGACAGCAAAATTCCGCAAACGCCGCTGGCAAAGACGATTTTCAAGGTTTGTCTCCAGCCCCACTGCCAGAAAATCCAAAACGCACAGACAGGTAACCAAATCAGCGCCGTCAGCTTGACATGCGCCGCCAGGATGAGTGCCATCAATCCCAAAAATAGTTTCCGGCGTTGTAACAACCAGCAACTTAACAAAAATAGTACTAACAAAACAGCATCATTATGTCCACCCAGAGCAGAGGCAATCAACGTGATGGGGTTGATCAGCCAGGTTGCCAGGGCCAGTGGAACAAGTGACTTTTCGCGGAGTTCAACAATTTTGGCAATCAGCCAGCCCGAAAGCCCAGTCAGCGTGATTGCCAGAAGACGATATCCGGTAATATACGCCATAAACAGGCGACATGAGGTTGTCGATTTTGGACAGACTGGTGCGCTCTCATTCCACCACCCAAGCGATTGCGCTACCTGTCGAACACCATTTGAGACAACCGCGCTAAAGATTTCCCAAACCGGGCCATACGTGTCCACGTTTTTCCGCCAGGCCAGGTAAAGTGTGTAAGGGGTTGAAAGATTGTAATCATCAGGTACATTGGCCAGAGGATTGCCGTGATAGACCGTCATCATGCGACCACGAAAAACATAATCGAAGATATCGTGGGATTCACCTGCCGGGGCAACTGTCATCAGCACCGCCGAACAAACCAACCAGGCGCAGATAATCAAGAGCACCAGCCAGCGCCTTTGATTTGCAATCTCCTCGCGGGTTTTCGCCAGGATCCATAATATCGCTATATATAGCAGGATCAGCCCCAAATAGACACCCACCTGTTGGACGGTATTCCAGACCGTTGGTTCGGTCATGGTCATCCAGCTAGCGCGGGGATTGGAAAGGCTGGCGGCCAGTGGATAACGCCAGGCCAGCCATAGATATAACCCTACAGAGGTAAGTGCGCACCCCCCCAGCCAAAATAATTTATTAGATCTGATGCTCCTTGAAATCAGCCCGGTTAGAGGCTCCATTTAACCCCGCAAAACTGGCAAGGCCAGGGTGCAGGCGACTCGCTCAATACGGCAGAGCGCAGCGCCTGGTAACGCTCTCCATTCCACACTTCTGCCAACGGTTGGGCAAGGACATTCCCCAAGATAATCTGCGAATAATCTTGAGCGGCAAAAGGCGAGATGCAGCAAGGCAGTGCCGTGCCGTTAGCGGTGATGTACATCAGAATCCAGGGCCGCTGGCAGCCCTGCCAGGGATGCGGGCCTTTGACTGAAACACTTTCATGAGGCGTGGTAGCTCCCGAGGCAAGGAACTTCAGCCCCAACTGTGTGGAGAGTACTTCACATTCGCGAATCAGCCCGGCCTGCTCTGCCTCCAGGGTGGCGTGCAACGATTGTTCGGCGTTCATTGTAGCGTCTTCAGCCGGCGTTTCCCCATTGCCAAAATACACCAGGCGCTGCATATACACTTCGCCCACGCCAATCTGCGCAGCCAGACGGACGAAATCGGGCAACTGTAGCAGGTTGGCTTGCATCGCAACCCACCACAAGGAAACTTTTGGCCGTGAGAGACCTCCGTGTCGCTCGACAAACGCCTTGAGATTACGTATAACCCGGGGAAGTTGGTTCACGCCGCGTAAGCGTGCATACAGCTTCGGCGTGACCGCATCTATTGAAACCCGCAACTCATCCAACCCGGCGGCGGCCAGGGCATCGCCGCGCGCCTGGTCGAGCAGGATGGCGTTAGTATTGAATAACACGGTAGCGCCCCGCTCTTTCAAATGTGCCACAAAGCGCGGTAAATCTTTATTAAGCAGCGGCTCCCCAATGCCGTGCAGAACAACGCGATCCAGGCGGGGCAGTTGATCGACAATGCGCCGGAAATTATCCCAACTTAAATGATGCTTCGGCTCGTAGGGCAAAAATTGATCGTAAGTCAAAGGACATGAAGCGCACAAGGAATTACAGCGATTTGTGACCTCAATGTAAACCTGACCGGGTAAATTATCGACCTGAGTAGAACGGGAAGCTAAAGGAAGTGGGATCATGGCTTTAGATTGAGTAGCGTGCCCAGACGCTAAAATAGCGATAAGCGGTAAGTATGGTGCCGCGCAGCGTGCCGCCCACTTTGGACTGTCCGGCAAAACGCGGTCGATATGTAATGGGAATTTCAACGATCGAGCACTGGCAACGGGCTGTTTTCATAATCATCTCCAACGGCCAACCATAGGTTTGTTCTTGCATCTTCAGAGACTGCAACAAATCACGGCGAATTGCGCGATATGGGCCGAGATCGGTAATCGATAAGCCAAAGCGCCTTTGCAAGAGCAGGACAAACAAGCGGTTGCCAAAAAGTTGGTGGGATGGCATGGCAATTTGTTGAGCAGCTCTGGACATGCGTGAACCAAGCACAAGGTCGGCCTGCCCCGAAATGAGCGGGGTCAGCAGACTGGGCAACTCGGCAGGCATAAAACTACCGTCGCCATCCATAAACACAAGAATATCCCCGTTAGCGGCGGCGGCTCCGGCTGCACAGGCAAAACCATAACCACGCCGGGGTTCAACCACCACCTGCGCACCGGAAGCACGAGCCACTTCAGCAGTGGAATCGATCGAGCCATTATCGACAACGATCAGCTGATCGAGCACTCCAGAAGGGACTTCGGCCAGTAAGCGGCCAAGGCTTTCAGCCTCGTTGAGCGCAGGGATAATCAGTGAAACGCGCATCATTCAGGCCAAAGCCTGACGCCAACCTGATTCAGCCAGCCATTGACGGGTAAATCTAGCTCTACCATCCTGACTAATCCCTGCAATATCGCTGTCAAGATGCTGCAAATCAGCGATGGTATCGATATCGTACCAGGCTGGCAGCAGGGCAACCTTCAGGCCGCTGCTCTGGGCTAGCGTCATGGTATCGGTTAACACATGTGGAGTGCTCATCTGTACCTGGCGTAATAAATGCGGCTGTGGCTGCTTGAGTCCTATCAGGTAATAACCACCATCGTTCGTGGGACCGAGAACTACATCGGCTGTTTCGAGCAGGTTGAAGGCCTGGGTCAGGTAATCTGCGGGTACCGTAGGGCTGTCGCTATCCATCACAACTGCCTTGGATGCACCATTTACCAGCGCATCCGTCAGCAGATGATCGAGCCGTTCGCCCAGTGAATCGCCACGCTGGCAAGCCAGTTCAAAATCGGGGGCAAGTTCTTTGAAGTAAGTGTGGGCGTCATCGGGGAGAAAACCGATCACACATTGTACGCCGGGAACTTTACGCATCGTTTCCAACGTATCGCGCAGGAAACAATCGTACAAGTCCGCTGCCTGAGGGTGGGTTAAAGGTGGGCAAAGGCGGGTTTTGGTTTGACCCGGGGCAGGTTTTTTCGCCACTACCATCAATGTGTCTGGCTTTTGCATAGTTCTAACTGAGCAGCAGCCCGAGTTTCGCCAGGCGATTACCGCGTTCAGCCGCAGCCGCCAGCCTGGGGCGCAGCCAGCCATCCAGGCCAAAGACGCGCCCGGATGCCAACCCCAGCATTACAATCGAAAGACCCAGAATGGCACCATACGTCCATTCCCACTCGAAGGGGCGAGGAACATTCGCCAGACCAAGATAGAGCTGCCCGATAATTCCAATGGCAGCCAGCGATCCTACACGGGTGAACAGGCCCAAAGCCAGGGAGACGAAAACCGTCGCTTCGAAGATAAAAACCAGCCAACCAAAGATGCGGATCTGCGGGATAAACAAATTATCCAGCAGCATGCCGTTTACTTTGGCAACCGGGGCAATGTCTACACCAAAATCTGGCAAGCCGCCCGCGCGCATATCGGCAATCAAGACTCGGCGCGGCTGCGAGGCATAGATCGACTCAAGACCCATCCAATAGCAGAGACCGCTGCTGCCATTGGTATCATAATAATTTTGTTGGGCCGGTTTTGGAAAATTGAAATTCGCGCCGCACCCAAAGGTTGGAGGCAATTTCCACCAGAGTTGTGTGAAAAACAAATAGGCTAATAGCAGCCTGCCAATCACAGTACAGATTTTGTACAGCCTGTCGTCCAGGCTGGCGGTATGTGAATCAGATAAGTTAACCATGGCTCCTCCAAAACAAGTACTGCCGATTAGCTTTTATCGGGTTTTCGCGAGACCAGAATCCTCGCCAAAGGGGGGGCTTATAAAAACTTAAAAGCTTAGTGTGTTGGCACCATTAACCATGGCTTCGACGACAGTGGCCGCACCAACGACCTGCGCGCCTTCGATCAGTTGCTCAGCAGTGATGTTACGGGGCTTCATGCAAGCGCCGCAAATCCATAAATGGCCGCCATTCTTAATGAAGTTTCCCATGGTCTCTGCGATTGGTGCGAATCCATCAGCCTGTAAACCATCTGCGCCGCCTTTCGTGGCAAGCCAGACGCCATCAATGGTTAATAACATGGTTGAGTCCTGCCCGGAGCTTAAGGCCGAATTGGCAACCACAAAAGCCAGGCTGACGCGTTCAATATCTTCTTTTCCATGCGTAGTGTGAACCAAAATTTTGCTCATCTTCGTCTCCTCGTTTATTTATGCTTAATCAGATAATGGGTGGTTTGTTTCTCGATTAGTTGGTGGCCGGTCATACGGCACCAGGCGGCCAGATCAACTTCCACAGTTGGGTCTGACGCGTTGATTTCCAAGGTCTGGCCAGGCTGAAGCGAAAGCATGATAGCTGCAACTTCGTCCAGAGGACCCATGGCGCAGCCCTCATCACCGGCATTATAAAACCTGGTGGCATCAAAGGCCGGAATTGCCGGTTCCGCTTTCTTGGTTTTGGCAATGCCTTCAGCAGAATTGCTGGTCCAAACGATCAAGCTGGTTTCAGTGTGTCGAACGCCCACGGCGTTCCCTATGCCATTGGATACTCAATCACCCAGGCTAGTAACATCCGGGCTTTCGATCAAGGCAACCAGATCCCAGCGCCCGGTGACCGCGTAAACTTGCTTGATGACTGAAGCTGCCAGGCGCATCCCGGCCAGCTCCTGAACCAGTTCCTGGGTGCGAGCCGGTTCAGCCTCGATAAAAACAAATGCTTGAATCATAATATTCTCCTTTGTTTCGATTTTTCGTTTCTTTCCAACACGCGAAGTGAATTACCACTTTCCCAGTTCGCGCAAACGGGCAACATGCAGCACGGCAATCACCGTCATGCTATCGCGGATTTCACTCAACTCAACCATACGGAGTACTTCAGAGAACGGCAAAATGGCTCGCTCGATAAATTCCGTTTCGTCAGGAGGCGCCTCGGCGGCAGACAATCCGCGTCCGACGAACAGGTGGGCGGTTTCGCAACAGACACTTTTCGAGGTGTGATAGGAACTAACCCAGATTAACTCACCGGCGCGAAAACCACTTTCTTCCATCAATTCCCGTTGGGCCGCCTGTTCCGGGGTTTCGCCGGGGTAGATTCCGCCGGTGGGCATTTCCCAACGATGATTTTCCTGTTGCACGTAGCGATACTGGCGAACCATGGCAACATTTTGATTATCAATGAAAGGCAGCACACCCACACACTCGCCGAACTCACAAACCCCGTAGATGGTAGTGCGCCCGTTTGGCATCTCGGCCAGATCTTCGCGAACGCGTATCCAATTATTTTTATACACTTCACGAGTGCTGATGGTTTTCCAGGGTTGGGGCGGCATATTAGCACACATCCGGGTTGAGGGTCCGCTGGCGGGCATGGACAAATTGAGATGAAATGGGTTCAACCTGTCTGCTGGTATAAATTATCCTGAGATTCCTGATGGCAAGAGAAAAAGTTCGAGGTCTGAATATTTGCCCCACACTGGAGCATTCATTTACCCTCAGGTAAAAGTACAGAGCGGTGCGTCACCCGTGCGTTCGATAATTTCAAGTTGGTCTTGGATGCGTTTGACAGAGTCCGCCAGAGGAAAAAGCGAACGACTGATTTGCATGTCGGGGTCGGTGGAAAAGGGATGCCAGAAAATTCCATCGATGCTGGCAGTAACTTCGGGCACCAGGTCGACCATCTTTAAATCCAGACCTTCTTTGGAATAACCACGCCGAGCGAGAGGTCGCACAAAGTGATCTTCATCTGGAATTCCCAGGCTGCGATGAAAGGCACAAACCTCTTCCAGACGCTGGGTATTGACGGGCGTTTCAGTGGTGCTGAGGCGGACACGGATACCCCGGTCCTGGAGAAGCTTGATACCTTCAACCGCTTTCTCCCAGGAGCCGCGCCCACGATAATGATCGTGATCTTCGGCATTGCCCCCATCCAGACTCACTTGCAAGATCAGGTTTTCATTGGCGATTTCGCAAAGTCGCTCGAGACGCGTACCACGTAAAAGTATGGCATTCGTCAGGACAGTTGTCTTGAGCAGGGATGACGAGTAACGCAGCAGTTCATAAATATCATTCAAGATAAAAGGCTCTCCCCCGGTAAAAAAAACTTCGCTGAAACCCAATGCAAGGGATTCAGCGACAAGTCGTTTTACATTTTCAAAACCAATAAAGCGGCGGGCTGCATTTGGGCTGGATTTCACCAAGCAGTAACTGCAACGCAGGTTGCAATCGTAGTTGGTATAGATCCACAATTTCCAGGGCAAAGTGGGGCGGTCGGGAGAAATAAGAATTGGATTATCCATAAAGTCAGGTTGATGTTTTGTTTGAAGAACCTTATGAGAAATTTACGCATGATCAATTATAAAAATGAGTATAGCATATTCAATATTCAAAAACCGTCTTTAAAAGATCGTTAATAAACTCGTAACAATTGGTGTTTGATCAAGCATCATGCAGATTTTATGCAGCCTTTCATCCTTGCGGGCAGTGTGTGGATCAATCAGGTTGACCATATTTTCCTCCATCGAGAATAGTTGACTGGAGTTGTTACAACGTCACCACTTTATCTGCCTGCCACATGGCAGTGATAATATCCCCCATGCCGCCGACAATCCCCACCCGCACCTGTTCCGCCAACCCAAAGGTGTTCAGACAGGTCTGGCATAGGATCAGGCGCACGCCCTTTTGTTCAAGGGAGCTCAATTCATCCAGCACGGGTGAGCCTTCACAGGCCAGTTTGACGCCATCGGTATAAAAACAAATGACCTTCGGAAGCGGTTCCATTTGAGCGGCCAGGGTCAGGTAGGATTTGACAAGCTTTTCCTTGAGCGTTAGGTCAGCGCAGCTGCCCAGGCCATTGGCGGTAAAAACAAGGACGATGTCATTGGTTGCCATAGCATTTCTCCCTTTTAATTCACGATAGTGGTACAGACGTTCCCGGCGCGCATCAAGTCTTTAGCGGGCGCAGGCTCCCAGGCAAGTTGGATTTCATCATCGCGCACCCAGGGACAGTAATCATCATGGGCATCAAGGGTCTGGTTAAGGGCTCGGCGGCTGGCGCAGCCCCCCTGGCAGGGGCAGTTGGCCGCACTCGGGGGAATTGCTCGCGCCTGATGAAACGAACCATCTGCAATTGCCACATTTCCCAGACGATGCAAATCATCAAGGGTAGGTAGAGAGCCAATCCCCGCCGGCCAGTAAACACATGGGATGACCTGCCCGCGAGGGTTGATGCGGATGCTGTCATGTCCGCAGGGAGATTGGGCTTCTCCCAACCCCATGACAGCCCGCACCACCGGCTCGCTGCAATTAATGACCTGACCTTCGGAAAATAAACGGCGGTAGCCTTCCCAAAATTCGTCATAAGTCAGTCGGTAGGCTTCGCTTTTGACTGCCTGGTAGGCATTGACACGCAAATTGACCCCGTCCAGACAGGCCAATCTGACCATTTGCTCCATTTTGTCGAAGTTGGTGCGCATGAGTGTCGCCAGGATGGAAACTTCTATTCCTTGGTGATGGCAGCGGTCTATGGCCTGATGAACCAAGGCCCAGTTTCCCTCACCACGCCAGGCATCCTGTTCCGCCTGGGTGGGATAATCGATGGAGACTTCCACATCCTGAAAAACAGACAAAATTTCAGCGGGGATGGTGGTCAGGGAATAGCCGTTGGAGGCGATGCTCAAGCGGATGTTGCGCCCATGCAGGTATTCCACGATTGGAATAAACTGCGGATGGAGGGCGTTTTCTCCCGTGCCCAGGCCCATCGAAGTAATCGGAATAGATTCGCACAGGCGCTGAACCTGTTCCAGGCTGAGCGACGAGATGCGCTCCGTATCACGATAACAATGCGCACAGTTCAAATTGCAATCATTGGTCAAGCCGATCCCAACAGAATAGCCCATATACCTCCAGGAAAACAAAAAACGCTCATCAAAATAAATATGGATACATTACTTTCGGTTTTCTCGGGTTATCCTGACGCTGCCATTCCTTTGACGATGAAATACACAATACTGGCGAAATAGGTTCCATCTCCAATGCGGTCTTTCAGTTCATTAACCCAGGCTTCCTGCTCTGTCTGGGAGATAGCTCCGCCCTCGCAGGCCACCTGTGCCGCCCGCCACAGAGATTGTGTCAATCCTTCTGCCTCGGTGAGAGCGACTGTTACGCACGGATGAACTGATAAATCCTGAAGCTCGGCAGCGCGCATCCGCCGCCGCAGCATTCGACCACTCCAATTATCCCCACCGTGGTGGTCGGTGCGCCAGTGGAGTATGCGACGGGTAAGGTCACGGTCTGGATGATCCACAGTCACGGTTTCGAAATCCCAATCCATCACAACTATTCTTCCGCCGGGTTTTATCACACGTATCATTTCGCGCAGAACTAAATCTGGATCCTCAATGTGCAACAACAGGCGGGCAGCAAACACGCCATCGAAACTGGCATCGGGGTATGGCAACGCTTCGCCCGCTCCAGTCTTAAAAGCAATCCCATCGGTAATCCCGGCCAACCGGGCATAACGCATTGCCTCAACCGACATATCAGGTGAAATATCGATGCCAACCACGCAACCTGCGGGAAGAAGATACGGAGCCACCAAGCGGCACAACACCCCGCTGCCGCTTCCAACTTCCAACAACTGCTCGCCAGGTTTTGCATCCAGAACTGCGCATAATTTCTGGTTTACTTCTTGCATGTCCGAAGTGCAGGAACGTTCTTCCAGGAAGGCCGCCATCTGAACTGCATCAGATGTGCCAGCCTTCGATGGATTCGACCATGAATTTGAGTGGCTCATCAGGCACGCTCACCTTTCCTAAACAGCCATCAGTAAATCTATAATTTCCAGATAAACCCGTAATTTTTAGGTTACTATGTGCAGGAATATATTTCTTAAAAATTATCGACCGATATTTAGTTTAGCACACAACATTCTGCAAATTCCCTCTCCGAAAGTCATTAAGAAATTCGTAACAATTTGCGCCACTTGAAATGTATTCATTCTGCGCAAAGTTCACGCACAGGGGATGCTGCCTACCGCCAATGGGATCCGAATTTTTGTCAGTTTTAGCAATTCTATAGCTCATTTGCTTGACCCACGCCAAATCAAAGCAAATTTAACGAAATCGCCCCTGCTGTCACAGGAGCGACTTCATTGCAAAACTTTTGCACCTTACGATAACTCTGTGTCAAATTTTTTTTTGTGCCTCAGCCTCTCTGCTAAGACAAACCGCCTATTTTTTAACATAGAGGACCCGACGGGGTTCAAGCCCAAGAAAGTAAAACACATCAACCATTACCAGGATAAATAATTAAATCGTACGCGGACTTACAACAACCGCGTTATGCACATAGATCAAGATATTAATTTATTGCATCATCCCCTTCGGCCTATACTGCAGCGCCTCCGCCAAAAGCGGAGTCTGAATATTCTCATTCCCCGCCAGGTCGCAATCGTGCGAGCCAGCTTCAAAATGCAGTGATACGCTCTTGCTGATAAATTCAACTGACGCATCGCCGCGCGAATTAAACTATCGCCAGTTTCGTCCAACTTGCGATAGTCCCGGTTTCTGAACGGGGCAAAACAGTGGCACTTCGGCGATGCGCATGTCGGAGTTGCAAACAATGTCGGTGCCTTTAAAGCGATCCAACTGCCTATGCCTCGCCGCCTGCATACAGGCGTCCGCAGGAAGCCTACCAGGCGATCCTGTCTTCGTTGCAGCCGGGGTGGACGTTGCGTTTGCTCCAGATTTTCTAGCCTGACCCAATGCCGCGCCTGGCTTTTCAGCGCCAGGCGCACAACTGGCAGAAGCCGGCATCGAATGGCTTGGATATTTTGCACCAGGGACTGCTGCTCTCGACCGAACAGTTTCCCCTGCCATTTGGCCGAAGGACAATCCTGGAATTTGTATTTCTGGGAGATGAAGGATTGGCGTGGTGGGAAGGGTTGGGCGGGTTGTGTCAGGGATTCGGTGTGAGGATCGGCTACTTATCCATTTCAGATATTCAGACTCTGCTCAAATGGGTGTTTAATCCTGCGCTGGATTGAGGTTTGCCATTCAACCCAATTTTTTTCGCTGTGGATTTAAAGAGTGAAGGTGAAAAGTGGAACAACCAGTAATCTAACAAACCCCACATACAATCCGGCGATGACATATTTTCTGAAACGAGAAGCACCTCTAACCCAGATTACGACCGGAGTATTTCACTGTTATTAGTTATAACCATTTATGTCAGAACTGCCAGATAGAATGATACCAGGATGATAATAGAGTACCTTGAAATTCATCAAGCCTGTGCCGGTTCGTCCGCAGACCTGGGAACTCGAAGTCAGTCTGATCGATGAGCTGCGAGTCCGTGCTGCGCGGTTCACCAAATGGCAGGTAGCGCTACTCACTGAGTCGCGTCTCACTGACCGAGAGCACCACCGCGAAGAATCCCCAACGAGTCAGTCAAGAAGTAATGTAAACCCGAACTATCCGCTATGGCAACGGTTTGCCCACTTTTGCCCTGTCCCTCAACCGCAAAGTCCCCATCATCCTGATCCTGGTCATAGCAGCTCTCGCCGACTACTTGATCTACAGATTGTGAGCAAAATAAATTCCAGGCTTTATAAAAAAAATCCATCTATCCTTCCGAACTGCTTCCGCTTTGTGTTTCCTTCGGTTTAATTATGATAAACTTCTACTGTCTCCAATATATAATTTTAAGCCACTAATTATCAGTTCCCACATTAAAATGTCGGTTCGTCATTTTTACAGTGGAATCTTATATTTACCCAGTTTTCCGGGTTAAAAACTTTCCAAAAACAGCTTTTGCATATATATTAGCTATGAACTCAGAAATACTAATTTTTTTCGGCAAAAATACGGTGTAAATTTTGCTTATTTTGCATAAAAGTACAGTTATTAATCATTTTCAAGCAAAATAAAAGAGCGAACGATTTAATTAAAGATAAAAATAAAGGTTATCTAATAAAAACGTGCCATAACCTGATTGGAGCTCTATAAAAAAGAAAACAACGATGTCACTTTCGCAAACCAAAACATCTGGCATGCAACAAGTTTTCAAAGCCTGCCCAGAAAATAAATACTCTGTAGATTTAATGTCAGATCTGAATTGTGTTCTCCTTATTCAGTGGCTAAAAAAATAATGACAGATCAATACTTTGCCGACTTAATGGTCACGAAAATATTTTTTCCGCCTCTTCGGGATGGACTTATTCCTCGTCCACGGCTGGTTGAGAAATTGAATGAAGGCATTAATAAAAAATTAATCGTTGTCCAAGCCCCTGCAGGGTACGGTAAAACGACATTGATCGTTGAATGGTTGGTCCAGGCGGGTAAACAGCATTACATGTTTGCTATCGATCCAAATGATAATGATCTTTCACGTTTTCTCACTTATCTAATTTATTCCCTCGGGCAGGATGAACCCGGTATTTTCGAAAAAGCCCTGGCATTAATCCACTCACCGGTGGCTCATCCGACCTACTTGATATTAGCCCACTTGATCAATAGTCTTGCAAGCATCAAATCCCCGACAACCCTGGTCCTTGACGATTATCACTTGATCAAATTGGATGAAATTCATAAGGCTTTATCATTTATTCTGCAAAATTTACCTCCAAATTTACAAATTATCATTGTCAGTCGCAATGAGATCCCCTTTTCAATTTCCACGCTCCGAGCCAGTAACCAAACCCTCGAATTAGATATTTCCGATTTGCGCTTTACTCTAATTGAAACCAGGGCTTTTGTAAAAGGGGTTTTAAAGCTGGATTTTTCCCCGGAAGAGCTGGATGAACTAGACAACAAGACGGAAGGTTGGATCACCAGTCTCCAACTTGCCATGATGGGGATGAACTGGAGGAATAACAGCCAGCGTATTCAACAATTGTCCGGAAAAGATCGATTGATTGCCGAGTACTTGTTTGATGAAGTAATTGCAAAACAGACAGCAGAAATTCAAGATTTCTTAATTAAAACATCCATATTGGAACGATTTTGTGCGCCATTGACTGACACCGTATTGAATGTGAAAAATAGTTTCGATATCATCAGATACCTGGAACAGTCAAATTTATTTGTTATTCCTCTGGATAACTCCCAAACCTGGTACCGCTACCATCACCTTTTCACTGAATTTCTGCAAAATTGGTTACGTTTGCATCAAATAAGTGAAATGCCAGTTCTATGGAAAAAGACCATCAGGTGGCATGAAACCAATGGCAACAAGGAAGAAGCGATTGAATATGCCTTGAAATCGGAAAATTATGAATATTCGATCGAATTGATCCAACCGGTGGTTTCCGAAATTCTTTCACACGGGGGGCGTGAAAGGGTAATCCGCTGGTTGGCCCAGCTTCCAGTGGACATGCTCCGAAAAAATACTACCATGTGGCCTTTTCTTGTTTTAGCGAACCTGGATGCCGGTACATTTGGTTCTACGTACCGGGTGCTCGACAATCTTTGGGGCAAAGAAGAATACATATTATCGATTCCCGAATCTGAGCAACCCCTGGTTAGATGTCTTCGAGCAGGGTTCCTGGCCGCAATTGTGGTCCATACCACCCTGGATGCCGCCATCGTCAAGGGACTTGCCCAACAAGCTATCGATCAATTTCCAGCGGATCGGATTTTTGGCAAGTGCATCGGCTTTGGCCATTTTGGTTCAGCCAGCTTGCTAATGGGCGAAATCCCGCAGGCCAGGGAATTCCTGGAGCGGGCCATTGTGGAAAGCAAGAAAGAGACCTACGAAAGGTTATATTTCCTGTGGAGCTGTTACCGTGCCAATGTCGAGATTGAGGCTGGTAACCTCTATCAAGCCAGGGATATGATCAACAAGATTTTGCATTCTGCAGAGTTAGGCGGGGTTCGTGTGAGCCATGTCACCACGAATGCGGTTCTAGGTCTCGGGCGCCTGTATTATGAGTGGAACAATATGCAAGAGGCTGAAAAATACTTCAGCGAGACGGTCACCATGACGGAATCAGGTGAGTATTTAGACCATCTGATGTTAGCGTATCAACATTATTTCAGCTATCTAATTTCAAAGCGAGACTATAAGACAGCCAGGCAAAAAATTAACCTTGCCCGCAAAATTGCGGCCATCTATGATTATCCTGAAATCGTTATGACCAGGATCGCTGCTCTGGAAACCTTGATTGATATTGAAACCGGAGCATATCTGACTGAGGATATTTTGCGCAAGCGCTTCTCAGAATGGTCTTCCACCTATATCAATGGCCTGAATGAATTCAAATGGCATGTATTAGCCAAAGCCTGGATTGTCTGTGGTAACTATCTTGAAAGTATTACTCTTTTAAATAAATTGTACGAGAGCGCTGTTGAACATGAGCGTACAAACAGCGTGATCCGTCTTGGCATCACTCTTGCCAGGGCGTATTTCCTCAATGGAAACACGGCCGAAGCAAAGAATATATTGACCCCAGTTCTGGAAATGGCGGAAGCGGGAGGATACCTTCGTTCCTTCCTGGATGAGGGTACGCCCATCAAGCAATTAATGCAGGCAGTGTTATTGGATTGGGAGAATTCGAACAGCACTATTTCGCCGTCACAATTGGAATATATAAAACATATTATTTCAGAATTTCAAGGTGATCCCTTCCGCCTGGAGGAAGATAACCTTTCAGTTTATCCTGAACGGAAAATGCCACTTCTGACCGTCAGGGAGCGTGAAGTTATGGCTTACCTCGATAAAGGTCTTACTTACAATGAAATTGCCCTACGAATGGTGATCACCGAAAACACCCTCAAAACACACATCAAGCATATCTATTCCAAACTGAACGTCCGAAACCGGACTGAGGCATTGATAAATTTGAAACGATTGACCCTGAAATAAAACTCACACTTTCGTGTGATGCCCTGCTTAATAATTTGTGAAATAAATCACACAACGTGGGGATAGTATAAAACATACAGCGTCACTATACTATAAATAATCAATTGGTTGTTTATAAGGAAGCCAGTGAAATTCTGGCGCTGTGCCGCAACTGTGAAGGCCTGATCCGCCTAAGCCAGATACTTAACGAAAAATGCCTCGAGCGAAGGTTATGCTCCTGGTATTTTTTTGTTGTTTCTATATTCATTCTTGAAAAGGAGAAAAATATGAGTGAAGCAAAGAAAACCCAACTTTCGCGCCGCGATTTTCTAAAAATCGTGGGAATCGCGGGGGTAACGGTACAGGCAGGTGGGCTGGTTGCCAGTGGAGTCGCCGCCGGTAAGGATTCAGAAACCTATACAGGTTGGGAATCCTTCAATCCTGGCACACAATTTTTCAACCGCAAACCGTTTGAATTTGAAGGCCCGGCCCATACTCCAAGTGGCCCAGTCACTCGCCCAAGCCATCTCACAGATTATGTCTTTGGGCGCGTGGCAATTTTCCAAAAAGGGCTACAGGACCACCCGGATTGGAAATTAGGCGACCCGATTGAAGCCATGGGTTTCCCGCCACCCCTGACAAAATTCTACCAGACCTTCCCGGAGCGCTTGGAGTGGGACTATAAGACATTTACAGAAACCATCCCCAACAATAAAATGGATACAAAGCTATACGGCAATTATTACATGCTGGCAAATGCCTATTCAAGCGGTTTTGAAACCCACGGCGCTTACCTGCCGTCTCCCAAGACACCGCCCGAAGTCTCCGATTTCACCAAGTTCGCGCGCGGGATGCCGGAACCAACCCCGATCGGCCCACAGGTTCCTTTCAAAAGCCCCGAATTGGCCTCAGATTTTATAAAAGAAATTGCCCACCGTTATGGCGCCACCCTCGTAGGCATTACCAAGACCAAAATTGATTTCTTCTATTCCGAAGGGTGGGCCGGCTGCCCCGCGGATTATGATTTCACCAAGCTACCCGAACACTGGCAGTATGCAATTGTCATCGGTGTCCCGATGGAATGGGATAGTGTCTTGGCCAGCCCGCAAGCCTCAACGAGTTACGAAGCCTATGATCGCGTCTCGACTGCGGCCATTCGCCTGGAAGGCGCCCTGAAATACATGGGGTATGCTGCCCGCTCCAATACTCCTATGACCTCCTATGACTTGATTGTGCCACCCTTTGCGGTGGAAGCCGGTCTGGGCGAAGTTTCCCGGCCGGGTTATTGTATTACACCTGAAGTGGGCAGCAATTGCCGTACGGCAGTTGTGGTAACGAATATGCCCCTGGCGGTCGATAAACCAATCGATTTCGGGGTGGCAGCATTTTGTAATAGCTGCAAAATTTGCGCTGATCAATGTCCATCAGGCGCGATCTCAAAGGCCAATAGCCCTCAGGAACAGGAATGGACTTCCGGGTCTTCCATTCGCGGGTACGAGCACTGGTATATTAACAATGGCGCCTGCTACAACTTCTGGCGCGAAAGCATGGGACCTATGGGCTGCCGCTTGTGCGTTGCGGTTTGCCCCTACAGCCGCAAAGACAACTGGGTTCATCAATTTGTACGTGAAGTCGATCCACGTGATCCAACGGGTTTCACGCGTGAAACCTTGCTCTGGATGCAGAAAAATTTCTTTGAGAAGCCCCAGGCTATTGAGTATCGCCGCGTAGCTGCCGGTGGTCATTTTGCAAGTTATCGTCCAGAACCCTCATGGATGCATGCTGAGTCATACCTTAACATTCCGATTACCAGCCCACACACAGGAGGCTAAACATGTTCTTAAACGGTAGTTTATTCTGGTATATGATGGGAATCATCTTCGTTGTGATTGCCTTCGCCTTCAAAGCCTTTGTTGAAGATCGCGGCTGGGTACTCACCTGGTGGAAAGGTTTGATTGCGGTAGTCACCTATACCATATTTTCTCTTTCCTTATATGCTTGGGGAACCCTGGTTGGTGAGAATGAATCCGGGGCAGGCTTCAAGTTCTTCCTGCTGGGATTATTTGTGACATTGGTTCTCGCAGTAGTTCTCTGGCGTTTCCTTTCTGCCAAGCCCAAGAATGCATAAGCTTGATGTCATCAGGTTATGAAGTAGATTGATAAAGAGGGGGCTGCCTTTTTGGGCAGTCCCCTCCTATCGCTTGAGATTATTACAGCGGAGATTTAATAATGGTAAATATTATCCAGTCATCCCAAAATAATGAACTTCTTGATCAATATAAAAATGATTTGGCGATCGCTGAACTGAACACTGATGAACACGCAATTATTACTGCTCATGCAGATATTGGCTTGACGTTATTTCGAGCCCGGGAGTATGAAGATGGACTGGCCCATTTTGACTTTGCGATTAGCCAGGCAGAAAAAAATCAGGACCTTGAAATGAAGATTCAATGCCTGGGAAAAAAGTCCCTGGCATTCCAAGAAATCAACCGCTTGCACGATGCGTATACGGTAGTCAATGAGATCCTTAAAATTGCAGAAGAATTGAATGACGCCGGCATAAAATGTGATGCGATCACCAGTCAAGGTCAGATATTATTGGATTCAGGTGACCCAAACCAGGCCCTTGAGAAACTGGATGATGCCCGCAAGCTTGCCAATGAAATCAGCGACAAACGCCGCCTGATGAACGTCTATGGGGTGATGGGAAATCTTAATATTGCGCTCGCTTCGCTCGATAATGCCGAGGTTTATTTCGATAAAGCAGTCCAATTGGCAGAAGAATTAGGCGATCAGCAGGCACGTATTGGTTATCTTGGCAATAAAGGTTCTGTTTTGGTCTGGCAGGGTAAATTCAGTGAAGCCATCCCCGAATTTGAAAAAGTTCTAGATTTTGTACGCAGGATTGGTGATCAAACCGTTGAGATTCAGACCTTACGGCATCTTTCCCAGGCACATTGCAACCTGAAGGAAGATGAAAAAGCCATGGAGTATGCCAACCAGGGGCTAGCGCTGTGTAAAGAAATCAGCGATCAGACTGTTTTTTCCTTTTATGAAACCCAGATACAAATTTATTCCCGGCAGGGTCAACCTCAGACTGCTCAGCAAATCAATCAGGAAGCAGCTGAATACGCCCGGGTTCTAAATAACAAATCCAAGGAATTTGAGTTTCTGCTTAGCCAGGGGGAATCACACCTGGTTGCTGAAGCACATGCGGATGCTTTAATAGCCTACGAACGGGCGCACTTGATTGCACAGGAACTCAACCGGAAAACGGATGAAGCTTACCTGACCGGGCGCATTGGTGTCGTACTGGCCGAAACAGGTAAATTGGATGAAGCTATCAATTATCACCTGCAGGCTGTCAGTCTTGCCAGGCTTCTGCTGATCCCAAATCTGGAAGGTGAGCAACTTACCATGCTTTTGATGGCCTATTTAGAAAAAGGTGAGATCTTGGAAGCCCGAAAATATGGAAACGCTGCCCTGCAAATATATTCTGAGGCAGGATTGCAGGTTGAGATCGATAAAGTGAAACAATTGCTTCAAAAAGTAAACAATTCTTAAGCAAACGTAGGAAACTATGCAGACTAAAAAAATCGAGCGCCTGCTTGGTGCTCTGGCCATTGCAACCATCATCATTGCCTGGATTATTGGAGCAAACCTGGCGGATAAGGATGTTTTTCCGGCCTTGCGGGCTGCAGCCCCAACTGCAAATCACTTCACCCCATCCAGGACAGGATATGCCATTTTTGGAGATGAAACAGAAAACTCCCTGCTAGGGTATGTACAAGTCGCGTCAGCCAATGGTTATGGCGGACCGATGAAAGTAGTTGTTGCCACCGATTTGCAGGGAAAAATAACAGGTGTTAGCATACTTCAACATAAAGAAACTCCGTTGTGGATTCAAAAAGTCCTTAACACAAAATTTATCAAGTCATTCACTGGGAAAAAATATAGTGACGGGTTTCAACTGGGCAAGGATGTGGATGGGATTACAGGCGCTACCTATACAAGCCGTGCGATTGCCGAAGCCGTCCTGAAGGGTAGCCGTCAAATTGCAGGTACTGAACTTGGTCTGGCAGTTCCCGCCGAAACGAATCCCAGGATTCAATTTGGTATCCCTGAGATAGTCCTGTTAGGATTGTATGCCCTTGGCTACTTTGGTCACCAGTCAAAATTTAAATTCACCAAACAGGCGCGTTGGGTTTCCATGATCGTCGGTATGGTTGTGCTCGGTTTTATCTATACCAGCCCCCTGACAATTTCGGATGTAAATAAATTTTTGTTGGGTTTCTGGCCGGCCTGGCAAAACCATCTCTACTGGTATTTGTTGATGGGCGGTATCCTGTTCGTCTTTACTGTTGACAATAAGAACCCTTACTGTGAATGGTTTTGCCCGTTTGGCGCTGCCCAGGAGTGCATGGGGGCCCTGGGAGGAGCAAAATCCAGGTCTGTTGGAAAATACAAACTTTTCTTACTGTGGCTCCAACGCGGACTGGCCTGGTTGGCCATCCTGCTGGCCCTGCTCTTCCGCAACCCGGGTTTGACCAGTTATGAAATATTCGGCACCCTATTTGACCTCAGCGGGAATTCGGTCCAATTTGCACTGCTCGGTCTCGTTTTAATCACTTCGCTTTTTGTCAGGCGTCCCTGGTGCACATATCTTTGTCCTTTGCGCCCGGTATCCGATCTATACAGAACATTTCGAACTTGGGTCATAGATCTATGGAAAAAACGAACGGTAAAAACTCTCGCATCGCAGAAATAAGTATCCTTTTGGTGGTACTGGTTTGCGCCGCCTTGATTTTGTTTGACCTGACATCAAACGTGGTCAAGGAATATGACTCCCAAAACCAACCGGCTGTCATTCAAGTGACAGCTACACCAAAATTCAAGGCGCGTCCTACTCTACCCGCTGACTTTACTCCTGATGCGGTTATAGATTCTTAATAGCCAGGGTTTAATCATATGACACCTCAAAATAATTTTTCTCGCCGGCAATTTTTGCAAGTTGTTGCCTGTGCCGGACTTGTTGGACTGTCTTATAAATTTGGGCTGGATCAATTAGTTCCAGCCGCGCCAGAAAAAGTCACCGATACACGCTTTTTAATGGGCACCGTTTTAAACCTTCAGGTCATTGGGCCTGTGGAACAAGCGCGCAAGGCCATCGATGCTTGCTTTGAGCGGATGACAGCCCTCGAAGCTGTTTTGAGTATCTTCAAACCCGATAGCCAAATCTCCCAACTAAACCGGTATGGCGTGGTTGGTCAAGTCCATCCATTTATGGAAGATGTGCTAAAACAAGCTATGCATTTAGGCCAGTTAACGGGTGGTGCTTTCGACATTTCCATCAAACCTGTGCTGGACCTCTACAAGTTAAACCCTGGTAGTTTGCCAACAACCCGGCAAATTGAATCAGCGTTGGCACTGGTGGATTATCGAAAAATTGAATTGGACCAGATCTCCAGAACGATCACTTTCCAAAAGCCAGGCATGTCGATCACCCTGGATGGTATCGCCAAGGGATTTATCGTCGACGAAGGCGTGGCTGTTCTCAAAAGCCTTGGTTTTGATAACGTCATGGTTGAGGCTGGCGGTGATCTGTTGGGTTTGGGAAAGAAAGATCCAGGCTCGCCCTGGAAGATTGGTTTGCAAAAACCACGCGCAGAAATGGGTGATTTATCAGTAATATTTGATATTTACAACCGGGCCATTGCAACTTCAGGCGATTATATGCAGTCATTTACCCCGGATTTTGTCAATCACCATATCATTAACCCTCACACCGGGCATTCATCCCCGGAGCTTGCCAGTGTCACCGTTCTAGCCCCTACCGTTGCTCTGGCCGACGGGCTGGCGACTGCCGTCATGGTCATGGGCAAATCCGGGTTGGATCTGGTTGAAAGCCTGGCGAATTGCGAAGCCTATGCGATCGAAAAGAACCTGACCGTCATTAAAACATCCGGGATTGGCAGTATCCTGGAATAAGGGTCATGAAGTATGAAGTGGCGGGCAAGGTTTGACTAACCTTGCGGTCATGCGTATGATGTCCTGCTTGCAGATAGATGAGATGATTACCCGGTAGATAAATTCAACCCAGTCGAACAAATTGCAGTAGGCTTGAGGGTTTTCAGGGTGGAAAATTCGATAAAACATTTACAGGAGAAAATAATGGCCATAGGACACTTACAGAAATAGGGGAAAAATTCTTATCTAGTGAAAATGCTGAATTCGTTGATTATCTTTTCCGCAACTAATATGATTACGATGACGTAAAAGCTGCAATAGTGCAGATCACATCGAAAAAGACCTCTAAGAAAACCATACTATATGATGAAGATGCCATCGTCAACAAGGGTAAAAAACTAGCAGCCTGTCGGAGAGAAATCTTCCAACTTCACTTTTGCTATCTTTGGCCCCATGTTTGTGACTTATAAGGGGCTTTTGGAGCAGATTCCACCCAATTATCGGGCAAAAATGGGGCCTTTTGGTTGCCGAATCGCTCTCTCCGACATGCTGCTAGTAGCCATTCCAGATCCGCTGGACGATCTGGACCATCGCATTGCACGAATGAACAACTCCGCTCTCGGAATCATATTAAGATACAATGCGCGCCCTGAAAACAGGCCCGCATTGTATTATTTTTCTACTTCATCGGGTTGTTGGCTAATTTGTCTTATCCCGCTGCCATTTTTCTTCGCCAACCATAAAAAGTCGCAGGCGTAACTACTGGTGTTCCATCCGGAAAAGCGCCCAATTTTTGCGCCAAAGATTCTTCCAGTGTCATAGGTACGAGCCAGGTATCCCGCTGCTCCCATGTCAAAAGGGCTTCACGCCTGGTATTTTCATCAAAAAGAGGCTTTCGGCGAAATCCAGATATCTGCCTGGGGATAGGCTGACCATTAAATTATTATTCCGGTTTCTCAACGAAAAGCGTACACCAGTTTTAAGCATGTCCCTACCAAAAAAGTTGAGAAAATCAAATTAAACAAAAAAAGGTGAGGCTCAAAGCCTCACCTTTAACTTACCTAAAACTTTAGCAATAACTGGCCAACTAACAACTCAGCGTCTTTGCTTTTGCGACGGGGCACCCTGGCTACGCTCATGCCTTTCAGCCTGGCCCATTCGTTCCAGTCCGGCGCTGCAGGCAACGCCGGCGTCGAAGCCACCATCGAACCGGTGAAATCGGTGGATACCTGCACAACCTTTTCGCTGCCGGTCGAGAACAGGTGCTTTCCCTGCTCCGTTTCCTCGGTTAGTACCCCCGAAAGCGCGGCGCGGATGATCTCATCCTTGATGTCTTGGTCACCATCCCACGACTCCAACACGGATGCAGCCGAGTCGCCGTAGAGCATCGAAGCGCTGCCAGCTATTCCCATCCATCACTATCAAGACACAATCAAGGAATAAATTAATGAGCGATCGCATTCGTGAAATTCTCAGTTGGTACCGCAGTGAAAACCTCGGCGTATTGACCAATTTATTCCGGGAGAACTCAACCTGATAAGACAATTTCCCCAAAACCTAGAAGGTGTTATGAATTTTTACAAGATTTAAGCGATGCTGGCTACAAACTTGGGTAGCATGAGCATTAAGAAGGCCAAAAAGTGAAAACCTGCCAGGGTTTCGGATGTTTGTTCGAAGTCTCGCGCTAATCTGCGAAACCGGGCAGTCCAGGCAAAACTGCGTTCGACAACCCAACGTCTCGGTAGAAGAACAAACCCCTTTTTGGCTTCTGGTAACTTGACCACCATCAACTCGATACCAGTCTTTTTTGCGGATTGTTCAGCATTCTCGCCGGTTTAGCCCTGGTCGACATACACAATTTCAACAGAGTTACCAGTCACTTCCTGAACTTTTTCTGCCAATATCTTAACCTGGGCACGCTCTTGCTCATTAGCTGGCGTAATATGCAGAGCCAAAAGATACCCCAACGTATCTACTGCCAAATGAATCTTGCTGCCTTTTCGTTTTTTGTGTCCGTCATATCCAGCACGTTCACCACTTTCAGGCGTAGATTGCATTGTGCGTTCATCAAAAATCGCCGCAGTCGGTTACTCCTTCTTGCCTTTCGCCAACCGAAGGGTGGCTCGCAAATCGTGAACGATTGCCTCAAATACCTTGGCTGCTATCCAGCGCTGTGCCTGTTGGTAGACCGCTTCCCATGGCGGCAAATCATCCGGCGCTGAACGCCACGGACATCCCGTACGAACAACATACCGCGCAGCAATGAAAACTTCGCGCAGATCATACTCTCTTTGCGGAGCATCTTCTCTCATCAAGGTCAAGTAAGGCGCAACAAACGCCTAATTCTTCATCTGTTACATCGCTGGGATAGGCTTTTCTGCTCATCCCCAGAATTTACCACATTCAAAAGTTCACAACATGCTCTAATGGTTCTTGAAAGAGGCTGACAATGAGGGTTGGGTTTGCAACGGATCAGGGTGGTTATGTCTTGAAGGCAGCCATCCTTGAACATATCGATGGCAGCCGGCTTGTGACTGTCGAAGATGTTAAAACCAGATTTATCCAACTGCGCTGAAGATCGGGTAATTCTGGCTGACGTCATAAATGTCCGGTGGTGAGTGATACTTCGATCATTGTTTGTTTACAGCTTGCACCTCCCCCAAGTGGTGGAGGATAATACCCCCCGGTTGATGGATGCAACCGGGAGGTATCTATCGTATTATGAATTTACGATATGCGTAAAAATGTTATCGCCATCCCCTACCCCTTCAAAATGGGAATGGATCAACAATCAATCACGGGCAACCGTGAATCTGAAACACTCAAAAAGGAAAACAGACTATGAACCTAATCATCTATATCATTGCTGGAGCGATCATTGGCTATATTGCCAGTCGGATTATGCACACGAATTCGCAACAGGGCCTGATCCTCGATATCGTCGTCGGCATCGCGGGCGCGTTCTTGGCCGGTTACTTCATCAGCCCTCTGTTGGGCGTTGGTACTATCAATGACGCTATCAACATCCCGACCTTATTGGTCTCGCTGCTTGGGTCGGTCGTCTTGCTGGCGATTGTCAAGCTATTCACCGGACGTCGCGCCTGATCATTTTTCTATCAATTCTAACCGCTGATTGTCGAGCAAGGTAGCTGATTACTGCCGCAATACCGGGCTACTATCAAACCTGCGCGAGTAGTTTAAATAAACACTCCTGGCCACTAAATGTGACCAGGAGTGTGTGTTTTACCGCGAGATTACATCAGAGCAATAAATTCCTCTCGTGTCATGGTTTCCTGTTGGAGCAGGCAATGCGTGACGCGTTCGACTGCCTCCCGGTTTTCGGAGATGATGCGTTTGGCTTCGCTATAACACCCCTCCAGAATTTGTGCGATGGCCTGGTCAATCGCCTCGAAGGTTTGTTGACCGGCGCGCGGAGCCGTCAGCGCTTCGTAACCTTCCGGGCGGTTGAAGACCCGCAAGCCATTGACACTCATCCCGAGGCGCATGACCATTTCCTCGGCCAAGTGTGTGGCAACCTGCAAATCATTGGCCGCACCGCTGGTTATATCGTCGCAAAAAAGTTCCTCTGCAACACGCCCACCCATCAGCCCGGTGATCCTCGCCAGAATCTGGGTGCGGGACATAAGCAGGGTGTCCTCTACGGGGAGCGCCATCGTGAAGCCGCCCATCTTTCCGCGCGGGATGATTGTGATCTTATAAACCGGGTCCGAGCGCGGTGTAAGATGCATCACCGTCGCGTGACCGGCTTCATGATATGCAATCGTGCAGCGCTCGTTTTCATTCATAACCCGGCTTTTCTGCTGGGTGCCACCGGTCAAGTTCTTCTCCACGGCTTCCTGAAAATCCTGAACGGTGATTTCAGAGTGACCGTCACGCACGGCCAGGATGGCCGCTTCATTGACGATGTTGGCAAGGTCTGCACCCACCAATCCCGGTGTTGATTTAGCAATATCCAGCAGATTTACATCGGGGGCCAACCGTCGGCTTTTGACATGTACATCTAAGATGGCCAGCCGCCCCTTTATGTCTGGACGCGGTACGTTCACATGCCGGTCAAAGCGACCAGGGCGGGTGAGGGCAGGGTCGAGCACATCCAGGCGGTTGGTGGCGGCCAGCACCACCACGCCTTCAGACGGGGTGAAACCATCCATCTCGACCAGCATTTGGTTCAGAGTTTGATCCTGTTCCATTTCGCCGCCTCCAGCGCCAGAGTGACGCTTGCGGCCAACCGCGTCGATCTCATCTATGAAAATGATACAGGGGGCTTTTGCGCGTGCCTGCTTGAAAAGCGAGCGGACTCGACTAGCTCCCACGCCCACATACATTTCCACGAACTCGGAGCCGGAGGTAGTAAAGAACGGCACGCCCGCCTCGCCAGCGATGGCCCTTGCGAGCAGTGTTTTGCCCGTGCCCGGTTCTCCAACCAAGAGCACCCCGCGAGGCATGCTCGCGCCCATGCGTTGGTAAAGAGCGTTGTCTTTCAAGAAGGCGACAATATCTCCTAATTCCTGGCGACATTCTTCTACACCAGCCACATTCGCAAAGGTGGTGTTCGGGACATCGCCTTGCGCATATTTCTTGCGGACAGGGAGCAAACCACCCCCAGCGGTGCGCATAATTGCGAAACCTCCCATCCCGAGAAAGGCGACGATCAGGAGGGTGGTGGCGGCGTTTTCGCCGGTCAACGGTGACGGTTGGACAAGCTCATATTCAAGTTGGGCAAGCTGAATGTTACTCACACCGAGATAATACATTTGCTCAAGGAAAGGTGCTGTTTGATCGCGTTGCGCCAGATGCTTCGATCCATCTTTGTAATAGACGGTCACCGCGCCGCTTTTCAGGGTATCTTCGATCCTGAGCACTCGCCCGGCAGAGATAGCCTCGGCGACGCCGCTCAAGGGTAACGGTTCCTGACGTGTTCGTAATTGAAAAATCAAGACACCCGCAATCACCAGGCCGACCAGCACGAATGCCAGGCCCACCCGGCTCCACCGGCGTTTTTTGAAGAAAGCTATGATTGTGTTTTCAGGTTGTTTCATATTCCTCATTCCAGTCATTAACCGGGCACTATCTAATTCATATAATACTACCCGATTATGGTGCTTTCTTGCTTTCACTTCTGTCATTATCACCTAAGAGAATTCTAAGATTCCATTTTAGAAAGTTTATTCGAAACCTTCACTAGAAACAAAAATCACATCGTTCGAGGGTTGATTTCGAAAACCCGAAACCATAAAAGCTGCGCCAAAGACAATAAAACAGAAATCCCGAGATGCTCAGAGCATCTCGGGATTTCTGTTATCCTAAATTAATTGTTAGCGCGTCAAACCAATGGGATGCTTTTGAACCGGGATGAATTTATTTGCTAATCTGCGTGAATTTACGCTAATCTTTGATGGTTTAGGCGCATTTGTGCGGATTCTTATCCCAGCACTTTGATGCGCTAATAGATTTTTTAACCATCTTCTTCGGATGTAATTCAAGTGGATCTTCCAATCGATGCCAAAGTAGGTTGTTCCGATGGTCCATGTGAGGTCAATCCATCCTTGTGAATCTTATGTGCAACTTTTGCAAGATGTCTATTTTATGTTTATCGCTACCATCCCGGCGACCCGCAGGTGTCCATATCCCCGCTCTGCAAACCGTCCTTGAGCGCCGCCTGCCGCTGCTCGGACGATCCATGGGTCCACAATTCGGGTGAGACGTAGCCCTGTGTCTCGCTCTGGATGCGGTCGTCGCCCACCGAAGCTGCGGCGTCCAGGCTCTGGGCGATATCCTGATCAGTCACTTGCGTCAGGTAACCGGTGTCGGTGGCGTGGAATGCCCAGATGCCGGCCAGGCAGTCAGCCTGGAGTTCCGTTTGAACTGACTCGCTATTTGAACTGCCCGACAGTGCATCAAGCAGGTTCTGCACGTGGTGGCCGTACTCATGAGCAAGCACATACGCTTCGGCGAACGAACCGCCTTGGGCGCCAAAGCGCGTCTGTAGTTCATTAAAGAAGTCGAGGTCCAGATAGACTTTCTGGTCGGCCGGACAGTAGAATGGCCCCATTGCGCCGCTGGCATATCCACAGGCGGCCTCTGTTGACCCTGTGAAAAGAACTGTATCGGCCGGTGTGTACTGACTCCCGCGGCGGGCAAATTCATCAGTCCAAAAAGATTGGATGCTGTTGACGAAGCCCACAATGCGGCAATCCTGGCGGGTATTCGCGTCTGCCCCTGTCTGGCATTGCGCCTCCAGGTCGTTGATTCCGCCAGCGCTCTCAGTAGATAGTGGCACTTGCCCAGTATCACCAGTTGGCGAGCCAGTAAGATTTACGCCCAGCAACATCGCCACTATCGTGATAATCAGGCCAAGTCCCCCACCACCTATAGCGATTGCAGTCCCTGCTCCCCGGCCACGCCGGTCCTCCACCTGAGACGAATCCAAGCGGGATCTATTGTTGAATGACATTTTTTCATCCTTTTATCTGAGCTTCTCCAGAGAGCGAAACTGACGCACCGAAAGTGTTGCGTGTTTGGCTCAAGCTGTTCTGCCAGCCTTTACTCTATTTTATGCCGATTACTCCCCGAACGCATCCATCGGTCGGGGAGTAAACATCTCCCCCAAGTGGCGGAGACAGGATGGTGTGCTGACGAGAGTTGAGTATGAGAAACGCCGGACAGTAGTGATGAAGGAAATGGAAGCCTTGGTTCTGCCTGATGGTGACAACCTGCTTGGACATAGCATTCAGGTTGAAACTTTCCGCCAAATCTGGCCTTAGGCCACCCCTGAAGAACAACGTGAAATCTGTCGTCCGATGTTGGAACTAGTGATGCTCGCATTTGAACAGCGCGTACCCCCGACTCTCCCAAGCCCCGAAGAGTTGCGCGCAATGCATCCCGATGAAGTACGTGGTCTGCTTGATTTGGAGCCAAATAACAATCTCGAAGCGGCCATTCTGGAATTTGAAGCCTGGCGTACCAGGGATAACTTTGAAGATTTTGATGTTGAAAATGATATTTATCTGGTAGTACACCCAAACGCAATCCAGGATGCCATCATTGTCGAACCAGAATTCGATAAAGAAGATTTCGATAGCTACCCCTACCAGGAGATGATTGAATTATTTGAAGATCGTGCAAAGAAAGATGAGATTCTCGATCTGGAGCAGATACCTGGCACGACCTTCTCGCTGCCAGTCGAGAACAGGTACTTCACCTGCTCCGTTTCCTCGGTCAGGACGCCCGAAAGCGCGGTGCGGATGATCTCATCCTTGACGTCTTCGTCTCCGTACAGCATCCAAGCGTTGCGCATCTTCTTGCCCATCCGGTTCAAGATATCCACTTCCACAGTACCGGCGTAAGCCAGGAACCGGGTCGTAACATCCTTATTGCATCATCCCCTTCGGCCTATTCTGCAGCGCATCGGCCAAATGCGGTGGCTGAATATATTCATCCCCTGCCAGGTCCGCAATCGTGCGAGCCAACTTCAGTATCCGGTGATACGCTCTTGCGGATAAATTCAACTGGCTCATCGCCGCGCGATTTAAATTATCGCCAGTTTCGTCTAACTTGCGATAGTCCCGATTTCTGAACGGGGCAAAACTTACGCACTTCGGCGATGCGCATATCGCTGTTACAGATGATGTCGGTGCCTTTAAAGCGCTTCAACTGCCTCTGCCGGGCAGCCTGAACCCTGGCGTCCGCTTTCAGCGTGGAAGAAGAGTGTTCGGCCAGCCGGTCGCTGGTTAACTTGTCGTAATCCACACGCGGCACTTCTATATGAATATCAATCCGGTCAAGCAGTGGGCCGGAAATGCGCTTCTGGTATTTGGTGACGGTGGATGATGAGCCGGTGCAGGGTTTTTGGCTATCCCCCTAAATCCACAGGGGCAGGGTTATTCACAATAGCACTATTTTCTCATGCTTGATGAAGGATAGAAAACTCTTTTTGCGGGCGATTTTTTTTATTAAAATTCGAGAAATCTTTTAGACATTTATTGTGTCTATTAAACCGGGGCAAATCCACTCCCTTGTGCAGGGAAACGATCGCACCTTTGCGCATAAAAAATAGAGCGCAACCGCTGCGTTGGTTAAATTTATGGCAGCGCACAAACATTACGCCAGTTGGTTATTGAAAGGCTGAAAGCAACAATATTTGGTAAACTTAGCCAGTGACATTGTTTTCTTGAAAAGCCTGCTTGTCTGCGACTTTAAATGCACCAATCGGTCTTGGAGAAACCCGGTTCGAGAATTTTTGGCGCGCTTGCTGCATGCCAGCATATGAGCCAGCGTTTTGTGCAGTAATACGCTTGAGGTGGATTAGCAATTGTGATGAATTCTTCGCGATAAGGTAAGAGGAGAAAATATGATTGGAATTGAATATCGTCTAAAAACTTTCATCAGCCCAAAGGATGGCCGTTGTTTGCTGGTGGATACCAGCGCCGGGCTCTCTTTGGGAGTGTTGCCGGGCTTAGAGAATTACCCATCTGCGGTGCGCGCAATTTTGCCACAGGCCAATGGTGTTGTCTGCAGCCCTGGGCAAATCGGCAGGCTTGGCCCGCTTCAGAAAACAGATGCTGCTCTTCTGGTGCGGATGGACTGGAACAACACCCTCCGCAAAAGTGATTTTGTCCTGCCCAGCGCCCACCCGCAGCGTCTGCCCATTCTGACCACCCAGGATGCGCTTGATCTGGGTGCGGAGGCGATGATCAGCACCTTTCTATTAGGCTTCGAGGAAGAAGTCGAGGCCGCCTGCTTACGGTCCACGGTCGAATTGGCTTTGGAAGGCAAACGCCTGGGGCTGCCGCTCGTGATTGAAATCCAGACCACCGGCAGCCGTGTCTCGCTGCCTGGCAAAGCCGTCGAACTGGGCGCCTCCTACGCACTGGAAGGCGGCGCGGATGTAATCGTAGTGCCTTATCCCGGTAAAAGTTCACTCAAGACCATCTCCCAGTTTGTGAGTGTGCCCTGGTTGCTCTGCCCGTCCAGTTTGCAAAATGCCCGCGTTGAGCTGGAAGAAGCGCTTGGCATAGGCGCAACAGGTTTGTGGCTGGGCCATGCCATTTTCGCAGAGCACAACCTGCCCGGTTTACTGGACGAGTTCAACCGACTGTTGCATCCCGAAATCGCGGCAGAGAGGTGATGCCATGCAAAGTGGACTGAAACCTCGCTTGGAGCGCCTTTTCAACCGTCACGGCGATGGCCGCGCGGTGTGTGTCGCCGCCGACCACGGTTATATGAGCGATGTGACTGATAATGTTGTCCAATTGCGCTCGATTACAGAAGCGGTCGTCAGGGGCGGTGTAGATGGTATCCTGGTCAGCCCCGGTCAGGCCATGCGCCTGGCTCCGCTCTTTACTGGCCGTGATGGCCCGGCGCTGATCGTGCGCGCCGATTGGATGAACATGCCGCGCCTGGGCAGTTCAAATGTACTGAATGCCGTGCCTCAACGCCACCTGCTCCACCAAAAAGTGCTGACCGCCGAACAAGCTCTTTCACTGGGCGCAACGGCCATCACAATCTATTTGTTCGTCGGTTACAGCGATGAAGTCGAGGCGCGCGGTATCGAAGTCTGCGCGCAGTTTGCCAGCGAATGTCGCAAGGTCGGATTGCCGTGCATCATGGAGCCGCTCGCAGTCGGCGGGCAGGTGACCGGCGCGAATACGGTCGAACTGCTGACCCTCGGCGCGCGTATGTGCGTCGAAATCGGCGCGGACGCACTCAAAATCCCTTACACTGGCGACGTGGAGAGCTTCGCCAACCTGGTGAAGGTGGCGCAAGTACCGGTGCTGGTATTGGGCGGCGCGCGCTCTCCCAGTGACCGCGATGCCCTGGAATTGTTCGCCGAAGGGCTGGAAGCCGGTTGCCACGGTTGCTTAATGGGACGCAACGTCACCAAAGCGCCCGACCCAGAGCGGCTCATCCGCCAGTTTGGGCTGGTAGCGCACCAGGGCTACAGCGTGGATGAAGCCCTGCGCGGTGAGAAGTGGGACAACGTCCGCCTGCGGGTGGTCACCTCCAAATGCACTGGCTGTGAGTTGTGCGTCAATACCTGCGTAGGGGCGCACGGCGCGGGCGAGTTCAGCACCCATCTGGCGCGCCTGAGTATCGACACGCTGGCGCTCGGTCAGCACAAAGTGCATTACTGTACACTCTGCAAAAAGTGTATCGATATCTGCCCAACCGGCGCGCTGCGCTGGCATCCAGTCAGCGGCGCGGTGGAATTAATCGTTGAGCAGTGTACGGCTTGCGGCAAATGTGTTGACATCTGTCCGACAAACGTAATTATCAAAAGCGATGAGAAAGTGTTTGTCAACGGCGCAGAATTACCCTGGGTGCCGGTCATTTGCGACCTGTGCGGCGGCGACCCGGCCTGCGCGCGAATCTGCCCGACCGAGGCGATTACTATCGATCAAAGGAAGGTGCTGAAATGAACCCGACTCTGTCTGGATATTGCAACCGTGTTTTGCGTGTAGATGTGGGCAAAGGCCGAAGTTCGGTGGAACCTCTGCCAGAAGATACCCTGCGCCTTTTGCTGGGTGGCAAGGGCCTGGGCGCATATTATCTGTATAAGGAATTGAAGCCCGGCACCGACCCGCTCGGCCCGGAGAACCTGTTGATCCTGCATACCGGCCCGCTGACCGGGACAACTGCCCCAACTGCCGGACGCTTCGGCAGCACCACCAAAAGCCCGGCTACTGGTACCTATTCCGACTCGTACTGCGGCGGCTTTTTTGGACAGACACTCAAGTACGCCGGGTACGATCTGGCGATTTTCTCTGGTGCTGCCTCTGAACCGGTGCTGGTGGTGATCGATAATGACAAAATCGAACTCCGCTCCGCCGCGCATTTGTGGGGCAAGACCATCACCGAAACCGATCTGGCGCTCAAGGCCGAGTTTGGCCCGGGCTGGCAGTCGCTGGTCATTGGGCCTCCAGGCGAGAAGCTGACCAACATCGCCAGCATTTTCAACGAGACGCGCGCCCTGGCACGTGGCGGGGTAGGCGCGGTGATGGGGTCGAAAAAGATCAAGGCGATCGTCGCGCGCGGCACAGGTACTGTACATGTTGCCGACCGCAAAGCTTTTGACCGCGCCAATCAGTTAGCGTACCGTGCTATTCGAATGTCCAGCAGCATCAGCCGCATGAAGGTGGAGGGCACCGCCAATATCCTGGAATTTATCAATGTGGGCGGGGCGCTGCCCACGCGCAACTTCCAGCAAGGCCAGTTTGAAGGCGCGGACGAGATCTGCGGGACTGCCTGGCGCGAAAACTCATGGAAGCGCGATTACGCCTGTTTTGGCTGCCCGATCAACTGCTCCAAAGTGACCGCCGAACTGGACGGAAAAGTGTTGGAAGGCCCGGAATACGAGACCATTTATGCCCTCGGTTCCAACTGTGCCATCTCCGACCGGGATACGATCACCCGCATGTCCATGCTGTGTGACGAATACGGCATCGACACCATCAGCGCGGGGGCGACGGTCGCTTTTGTGATGGAGATGTGCGAGAAAGGTTTGCTGACCTCCGCCGAATTAGACGGCATTCAACCGCGCTTTGGAGATTGCGTCTCTGCGCTGGCACTGATCGAGAAAATGGCAAAAGTCGAAGGCTGCGGGATCTGGCTCAGCCAGGGCGTGGCTGCCATCGCCGAGAAATATCCGGCGGCGAAGCCTTTTGCCATGCACGTCAAGGGATTGGAAATGCCCGCCTACCATCCGAATGCGGCCAAGGGCATGGCGCTGGGCTACGCTATCTCGGAGCGCGGAGCGTGTCACCTGCGAGGCGCGCCGCTGACCGAAGTCTTTGGCGGTGCGGATCCGCTTACCACGCACGGCAAAGCGCGTCTTTTCCGCGATCACCAGGCCGATGCCGCGCTCTGGAACAGCGCCACACTATGTTATTTCCCCAGTTTTGGGATGAACCTGAAGGAGTTGTGTCAGTTGGTAAACGCCGCCACGGGCTTCAACTATACCAGCGTGCATGAGTTCGAGACAGTCGGTGAGCGCATCAGCACCCTTTGCCGCCTGTTCAACACACGCGAAGGATTTGCGCGCGCACAGGATACACTCCCGGCCCGCAATCTGTCCCAGCCGCTGGCGGATGGCCCGGCGCGCGGGCATGTGGTGGAGTT
>Ga0105047_10000539_pt1 | contig 64560 bp, 57 predicted proteins | sample MAT04_FD_78384 | JGI IMG/M metagenome (GOLD analysis project Ga0105047, IMG submission 78384) | Freshwater microbial communities from Lake Fryxell liftoff mats and glacier meltwater in Antarctica - MAT-04 (megahit assembly) | ecosystem: Environmental > Aquatic > Freshwater > Ice > Liftoff... | reverse complement strand
GCCAGGCTGTCGTTCGGACCGATGGTGCTATTGCTGGGGCTCAGCGACGACGATCGACACCCGGGCATTTTCCATCACCGGACCGAGGGGATAATCGCCCGACAAAATGGGATATTTGCTCGAATCGTCCTGCGGAGCTTTCGGCGCCCGCGTGACCCGCAGGGTGAGGTTCAGCATCGTTTGCGTCACGATGATCGACTTCTTCCCAGTGTCCCCCAAATCAATCCGACCGCTGTAATAGGTGCCTTCCGCGTTGAAGAGTTGAACGACACAGTTGTTCAGAAGCTCGTCCTTGTATTGCACGCTGACGTCGAGGGTCGCGGACGGGACGGAGATTTTCTTTTCGGGCTGGGGCATAAGAGGAGGAGATGGGAGTTTCACGAAAGGGCGGTTTTGAGAGACGCTACATTTCGGACGGTGGAAGAATGCGCAAGTCAAAAACCGCGCCTCGATCGTCAGCCCCGGCCTGCGGCGATGTTCGGCTGCGTCCGCCGGTAAATTCCGTCGCGCCGCTTCGAAATTATCAAACCGCGTGTGGTGTGGTTCCGGGATTTTGCACTTCACGCAATGATCCGCATTACGCCCCGGGAATCGAAATGCGGTGGACACGCTGCGGGATAGCTGGAGACGAACTGCCCGGCATCTTCGCCTCCGGCGACTGCCGCTCGCGCACCATCAAACACGTCACCTTGGCCGTGGGTGACGGCGCGCTCGCGGTGCCGTGCGTCCACGACTACCCCGGCACTTCCGCCTGAGAGCGGCGGCTTGCGACCTTCATCCGGCTTGGGTTGCGCCGTCCCAGGCGCTCGCTGAGGATGTTGGTGGGAATGCCTTCCGGCGAGGCGGCGAAGTCCTTGAATCGCGAGCGGCCAAACAGGAGGTCGCGAATGACCAGCAGGGTCCACTTGTCGCCGATGAGATCGAGCGAACAGGCGACAGGGCAGGGCGACCGGCGCGTGGAGTCGGCTGGCTGAGTGGACCGCGAACGCTTGCTTGTCGGCATGCCAAGATTCTAGCGCCACGATGCTTGCCTTCCACAAGTCATGTCACTTGCACTACGCAAGTCTTCGGAGGACGGATGGAATCCATGAACACGAATGCCGAACCGCTTCTCGCCGCGCCGGGCGCCGGCCTGCCGAAACCCGAACTCCTCATCGCGCGGGTGCTGTTTGGCCTGCGCTGCTGGACGGGTAACCGCGCGGCCTTCAACGCGCGCTTTTCCCGCGAGCGCGCGGCAATCCGCGCCTTGGTCGAAAGATGTGCTGCGGAAAGGGGCGCGCGGCGCGTCCTCATCAGACGTCCGCCGGGCCTGGAAGACAGCAGCCGCAACTGGTCGGTGTGGATGACGCTGGATGCGCTGCAATGGAAACGAGCGGGCTCGGAGGGACAGACTCACCCGCGTCGGGCACGCCAGCCCCTGCGTTCGTGCCGGGCGTTGAGCATCCGCCGCTCTTTTTCTTCGCTGGCGGATCGACCGTTGCGTTTGGCCGCTTTTTCGCGAGACATACGCGATTCATCACCTTTTCCATCCGTCACCCCCTATGCCATCCCACCGCTTCCTCGCCGCTCTCGTGCTCGGTTCATTCCTAACCGTGCGCGGCCTCGCGCAAGATGCCACTCCTTCGGCGTCTTCACCGGCCCCGGTCGTCGCGCCGGAGTTGGAGTCGAAGTTCATCGCCACGCTGACCAATGCCACGTTCAAAGGGCGCTGGACCGGGATCAGTGACGGACAACTCGGGCCCGAAAAGGAGGACTCCTATCAGATTGTGGGCGTGACGAAGATCGACGGCGACCGCTGGACGATCAACGCGCGCCTGAGCTACGGCGGAAAGAGTCTGGTTCTGCCGATTCCTGCGCAGGTAAAGTGGGCCGGGGATACGCCGGTGCTGGTCATCGACAAGTTGAGTCTCGGGATTGGACCGAGCTATTCGGCCCGCGTCCTGATCTTCGAAAAGACCTACGCCGGAACTTGGAGCGGCGGTGGCCAGGGCGGTCTGCTCAGCGGCCTGATCACCAACGCGGCGAACTGAACCGGAACGGCTCGGGGAATCCGATCGGGCGTGGGAGAAAACGCAGAGACGCGGAGCGCGCAAAGTTAGCACCACGAATTTCATCTTATATTTTCGACCTTCAGCATCGCTTCATTTACGGGAACGAAGCGCTGCTTCGCATGTTTGGCAAAACCTGGGACGAGACGATCGGACGCACCTTTCTGGAACTGGGTTACGAGCGGTGGCAGAGATGCATGGCCGGGAAATCGACCAGACGGTGGCCACCAGGGAGCCGATCCGCGGTGTCGTGCCCGTCACCGGCATGCACGGGCGGCGAATCTACGATGGCATTTTTGTTCCGGTCTTCGGGACCGATGGGAGTGTCGAGGTCGTCGCGGGGACGACCCGCGACGTGACCGAGGCGGCTCTTTCGCGCGCAGCGAGACGTGCCGGCTGCCAGGCCCAGGCGGCACGTCCTGCGGACAGAGCCGCCTCCACACTTTCGCGGCTTCGACATTGTATCAACCGATCGAGAGCCGATTGGGTGAAAGTGTGAGCCGGAAATGACCTTGGAGCGGCACACTCCAGGGTGCCGCAGGACTAGTCACCGGCGCCCTGGAGTGCGCCGCTCCGGGCTTCGTTTTCCCAAACCAGAGTCGGACAGCAAAACGCCCCGGAATAACCCGGGGCGTTGCGGAACGAGCGGGGTGGGGGAGCGGATTATTTGTCGGTCTTTAGGAGCATATCCTTGAACTGCACGACCATCGCCGGGCCGGCGTGGATTTGCAGGGCGAGGAGGCCTTCCTTGGGCGCGTGCGCGGCGTCTTCGTCGGTCACGTCGATGGTCTGTTTGCCGTTGATGACGTGCTGCACATGGTTGCCCTTGGCGACGATCTTGTAGTCGTTCCAATCCTCGCTCTTGATCGCGGCCTGGATTTCATCCGAGTTGCCAACTTCCCCGGCAGTTTCGACTTTGAAGTCCTTGGATTTCGGGTCGGCGGGGTCTTTGGCGACGGTCTTGATGACGGTCTTTTGTCCACGCAGGGCGAGGATGCCGCGCCCCCGTTCCTCGTAGAGGATTCCGCTGAATTTCGCGCCGGCCTCGAAGTCGGCCTGATAGCCGCTGATGATCGGGCCGAATTCGCCGGGGGCGAGTTCCTGGGAGCGATACTGGACGCCGCTGTTGCCCTTCTCGATGCGGTATTTGAAGGTCAGCTCGAAGTCGCTCACCGTGCCGGCTTTCCAGACGAGGAAGGTGTTGTGCTTGATCTTGGTATCGCCCTCGCTGCCGGTGCGGCCGGTGATGGCGCCGTTTTCGACCGACCAGAGCTTGAGGTTGCCTTCCCAACCGGTGAGGTCTTTGCCGTTAAAGATTTGTTTGTCCTCGGCGCGGAGCGAACCGGCGGCGATGAGGGTGAGGACGACGAGGGGGAGGAGTTTCATGATGTGGGTAGGGTTGTGTGTTGGGGAATCAGGACGGAGACGGTGGCTTAGGGGGAATCAAGTTTCGACGACGAATTCGATGCCGGCACGGGCGCCGAATTCGGCGAGTTCGGCGAGGACGAAGTGCTGCGGTTCGGCGCCGGGCGTGATGATCGTGGCTTTCGTGGCGGACATGCGGGGAACCAGGTTACTCAGCGGCGGCGCCGAAGAAGATGCGGCTGACCTTGCCCTTCTCGAAGTTGAAGATGATCCCGCCGTAGATCGACCCGGCGACGAAGGTGCCGGGTGCGGCGGGCGAGTCGCGATCCACATGGGCCGCGTAGGCCTTGCGCACCGCGTTCTCGGGGCTGCCGATCCTGATGCCTTGTCGCGTACCAAAGTTGTTGGGGGCTTTCGCGGTGAAACGGGTGACGCTCTTCGCGCCGGTTTTCTTCTCGCCCGCGGTCATCGTGAGGTCGATCCCCCTGGCGGGGTAATGCCAGTCCTGCACGTAGGTGCCGTCGGCGCCCTGGAGGATGAGCGCGCCTTGCTTCGCGGGCTTGCCGAGGAGCTTGAGCACATCCTTCTCGGGCAGTCCGAGGCGCAACTCGCCGAGGCTTTCGCGGCGGAGCATCGCCTCGCCATCCGCGGCTCTGCTGGAGATGACGAGCACGCTGGCGGCGAGCGCAACGACAAGCAGGCGCAGGATGCTCATGGGCGCTTACTTCTTGCCGAAGAAACGTCTGAGGTTCGCCAGGCCGTTGACGGCGATGTCGTCGCGCTTGGGTTCCATCTTGCGCCAGATGGCGGCGGCGCGGGCGATCACTTTCACATCGGTGGTGAAGGACTCGATGACGATGTCGCCGTTGTAACCGATCGTCTTGAGTGCTTTCACGATCGGCTTCCAGTCGATGTGGTCGCCGCCGGGCGTGCCGCGGTCGCTGCCACAGGCGTGGAAGTGGAAGAGGTTCTTGCCGGCCTTGAGGATGGCAGCGGCCTGGTTCTTTTCCTCGATATTCATGTGGAAGGTATCGAGGTGCAGACCGACGGCCTTGCTGCCGACGGCTTTGATCAGCTTGAGGCCTTGATCGCAGGTATTAAGGAAGTCGGTCTCGAAGCGGTTGAGCGGCTCGATGCAAAGCTTCACGCCTTTCTGCTCGGCGTATTTGGCGAGCGGCTTGAGGTTCTTCACCACGAGGTCGAACTGCTGCTTTTTCTCCGCGTCGTCATGCGGCCCGATGAGGCCGACGACGGAATAAATCGGCCCGATGATCGACGGGCAGCCCATGATGGCGGCCTGGTCGATGAGGCCCTTGACGTAATCCGTCGCAGTCTTCTGATCCGCCGCGCTGCCGCGCAGATCGCGACCCGGTCCCATGCACGCGCAGATGCTGCCGATCTTCAGCCCGGCCTTGTCGGCGGCAGCTTTGATCTTCGCGGGATCGATGTGCTCCAGCGCCTCGACGGGAATTTCGACGGTCTCGAAGCCCCATTTTTTGAGCTTGGGGAAGAGCTTCACGGAGTCGTTGGTGAAGGGGCTGGCGTAGAGGAAGGTATTCAGACCGAGGCGAGGCATGGCGGTGGGATGGTGGAAGGTTTTGGGGAAGCGCGGAGCCGGGTGGTTCGCGCGAGATGGGGTGGCATTTGCGATGGAGCGTGCGCGGGAGTCAAGCCCGGCGGCGGGATGTTCGCTCGACAGCGGAGCGAAAGCGGGGACATCCTCAATCCTCCCCGACCCCTCCTCCCCGCATGAACCGCCGCCAATTCCTCCGCACCACCACCGCCGCCACGCTGGGCGGTTGGGCCGTCACCCGCACCACCCACGCCGCGCCGCCGGCGCGGAGGATTCTCTTCTTCTCGAAGTCGAGCGGCTTCGAGCATTCGGTGATCAGCTACAAGCAAGGCCAGCCGAGCTACGCGGAGAAGCAACTCACGGAATTGGGCGCGAAGAACAATTGGGCGTTCACCTTTTCCAAGGACGGCTCGCTTTTCTCGCCGGCGTATCTCGCCCAGTTCGATGCGCTCCTTTTCTACACCACCGGCGATCTCTGCTCGGCGGGCACGGACAAACAACCGCCGATGACGCCCGAGGGAAAACAGGCGCTGCTTGACTACGTGGCGAGCGGCAAGGGCTTCGTTGGCTCACACAGCGCGAGCGATACCTTTCACACCAATAACGAAGCGAAGAAGGGGCCGGAGCGTTACAAGAATTTCGGCGAGGCGGCGGACCCGTACGTCAAGATGCTCGGCGGGGAATTCATCAAACATGGCGCGCAACAGGCGGCGAAGATGCGGGTGATCGACACGAAGTTCCCGGGCTTTGAGAAGTACGGCGCGGGCTTCGATTTGCAGGAGGAGTGGTATTCGTTGAAGGACTTTCGGAAGGACATCCACGTCCTGCTCGTGCAGGAGACGGAGACGATGAAGGGTATCGAATATGAGCGGCCCGCGTATCCCGCGACTTGGGCGCGGAAGCACGGGCAGGGTCGCGTCTTCTATACCTCGATGGGGCATCGCGAGGACGTTTGGACGAACCCGATTTTCCAGGACATCCTCATCGGCGGCATTTCGTGGGCGGTCGGGAATTTCGAGGCGGACGCGACCCCCAATTTCGAGCAAGTCGCGCCCGGCGCGCTGACCAATCCGCCCTTCCCGCCGCCCGCGCCACCCAAGCCGGAAGCCAAGCCGGCGGCTCCCGCGGCGCCGCCGCCGCTCTGATTTAATCACGAAGGACACGGAGAGTCCGAAGGGTTCGGAGGGAGGGGAAAGCAAACCCATCGGTCAATCGGCGCGGAGCGAAGGATCTCTGATCTCGGCTTTTCCTCACCCGTCTGGCGCCAGATGGCGGACGGAAGTCACCGCTCATTCGCCCCGCTCAGGTGCCTTTTCCTCCTTCGTGTCCTTCGCGCGCATCATAAACTTTCGTCCAGGCTGACCGACGAGGCGAGGCGGAGCGGCGCACTCCAGGGCGCCGCAGGGAGATGGCCGGAAGCGCTGATCCGGCACCCTGGAGTGTGCCGCTCCAAGGTCGCTCCAACGTGCCTGACGCCTTCCGGTTACGCGCACCCGTAAGTTGCCGGGACGGGTCTTGCCCCGCAGGATGCGCCACCCGGACTGCCCGGGTTTTCCCTATTTCATGAAGCGCTTTTTTCCCCTCCTCCTTGCCGCGGCGCTCGCGCCAGCCTGGGCCTTTGCTGCCGGGGACAAGGTGGACTTCAATTACGACATCAGCCCGATCATCTCGAGCAAGTGCTTCCACTGCCACGGGCCGGATGAAAAGTCGCGCGAAGCGGGCCTGCGGCTGGATCTGCGAGAGGCCGCGATCAAGGAAAACGATGGCGTGCGGGCGATCGTGCCGGGGAAGCCGGAGGCGAGCGAACTGATGGTGCGCATCACGACGAAGGATCGCGACGAGGTGATGCCGCCGCCGAAGGAGAATCATCCGCTGACGCCGCAGGAGGTGGAACTCTTCCGCCGCTGGATCAGCGAGGGCGCGGAATACAAGGAGCACTGGTCGTTCGTGAAGCCTGCGCGCCCAAGTGTGCCGGAGGTCGCCGGGGTGAAACACCCGATCGACGCCTTCATCCGCGCGAAGCTCGCAGGCACGGGGCTCACCCCTTCACCCGAGGCGGATGGTCATGCGCTGATCCGGCGGGTCACGCTCGATCTCATCGGCCTGCCGCCGACGCCCGAGGAATCCAACGCCTTCGTGAACGACCAAAGCCCCGGCGCCTACGAGAAGGTCGTGGATCGTCTGCTCGCGTCGCCTGCGTATGGCGAACGCTGGGCAAAGATGTGGCTGGATCTCGCGCGTTACGCCGACTCGACCGGCTACGGATCGGACAAGTTCCGCCTCACCATCTGGCCGTATCGCGACTGGGTCATCAACGCCTTCAACCGCAACCTGCCTTACGATCAATTCACGATCGAGCAACTCGCCGGCGACCTGCTGCCGAATGCCACGCCCGAGCAAATCAGCGCGACCGCTTTCCACCGCAACACGCTGACCAATGTGGAAGGCGGCACGAACGACGAGGAGTGGCGTGTGGCCGCGGTGAAGGATCGCATCGCGACGACCGGGCAGGTCTGGATGGGGCTGACGGTCGGCTGCGCTCAGTGCCACACGCACAAATTCGATCCGATCACCCACAAGGACTACTACAGTTTCTACGGCGTCTTCAACCAGACCGAGGACAGTGATCGGGAGGACGAGGAGCCGAAGATGCCGCTGCCAACGGCGGAGGAAAAAGCGCGCCTGCGAGCGATCGACGGTGAGATCAAAGGGCTCGAAGAAAAGCTGCGCGGCGCGACGCCGGAGTTGCTTGCGGAGTTGCGAGCGTGGGAGCCGAAGGTGCGCGAAGCGGTGGCCTGGACAACGCTCACCCCCGCGGAAGCGAAGGCCGCGAGCCTCGCGAATGTAGCCGTGCTCCCGGATCAATCGGTACTCGTGAGCGCGATGCAGCCGGCGACGGATTTTTACACGGTGAAAGTGCCCGGAGGATTAGGCGGCATCACCGGCTTCCGGATCGAAGCGCTGACCGATCCGCAGGAACCGGCGAAAGGGCCGGGGCGTTTTCCGAAGGGCAACTTCGCGCTCAGCGATTTCCGCGTGAGCGTGATGCCGGCGAATCAGGACGTGGTGAAGGCGCGCTACGTGCGCGTGGAGCGCGCGGAGACCGGGCACATTCACCTCGCCGAAGTGCAGGCTTTTGCTCAGAACGAAAACATCGCCCGCCAGGGCAAGGCGTCGCAATCCACGACCTATCAGGGCGCAGATGCCGGACGGGCGATCGATGGCAATACGGATGGCACCTACAGCAAAAAATCGGTGCAGCACACCGGCGATGGCGACAAGGCACCGTGGTGGGAGGTGGATCTCGGCAGCGAGCGTCCGTTGGAAAAAGTAGTGCTCTGGAATCGCACGGATGGTGGCGTTACCAACCGCAGCGCCGGCGTGCGGCTCGTGCTGCTCGACGCCGAGCGACAGCCGGTCTTCGAGCAGAAGCTTGATCAATTTGAAAAGGATAATGCCGTGGCCATGAACGGGGCGAAGAATGTGCCGCTGCAGAACGCGAGCGCGGACTTCGAGCAGCCGGGTTATGAAGCGGCCCGGGCGATCGATGCAACGAGCGAAACGGGCTGGGCGATCGGTGAGGCGACCGGGCAGGCCCACGCGCTGGTCGTCGAGACGGCCAAGCCGCTCGATGTGCCCGACGACGCGCTGCTCGTTTTCACGCTGAACCAAAAACTGCGCGATCACACGCTCGGGCGCTTCCGCCTTTCCATGACGACCAAGGCCGCGCCCGTGCGTGAACTACCACCTGCGATCAAGGACACGTTGGCCACGGCCGATGGGGCTCGCAGCGCGAAACAGCAGGAACAGCTCGTCAGCTATTTCCGTCCGATCTCCCGGCAGTTTGCGGACGTGCAAAAGCAACTCGATGGAAAGCGCGCCGAGTTGGCGGCGATCAAGCCGGTGGCGCTGCCGGTCATGCGTGAACTGGTTCAGGGAAAGCGCCGCGCGACGCATATTCTGACCAAGGGCAACTACCTCTCGCCGGGCGAAAAGGTCGAGCCGGGCCTGCTCGCGACCTTTGCCTCGCACGCCCCGGCCGACGCCACGGTGGATCGTCTGGCCGCCGCGCGCTGGCTGATGCAACCGGAAAATCCGTTGACCGCGCGGGTGACGGCGAATCGCTTTTGGTCGCGGCTCTTCGGCGCCGGGCTCGTCGAGACGGAGGAAGACTTCGGCTCGCAGGGCGCGCTGCCGAGTCATCCCGAATTGCTCGACTGGCTGGCGGTCACCTTCCAATCGCCGAAAACCAGCGAGGGCGATCAGCCATCAACGATCAACCATCCGCTTTCCCTCGGATGGGACGTAAAAGCGCTGCTGCGATTGATGGTGACGAGTGCGACGTATCGGCAGTCGTCGAAGACCACGCCGCAGATGATCGAGAAGGATGCGCGCAATCGTTTGCTCGCCCGGGCGCCACGGATGCGGCTCGACGCCGAGGCCGTCCGCGACCAGGCGCTCGCGGTGAGCGGATTGCTCAGCCGAAAGATGGGCGGGCCGAGCGTCTATCCGCCGCAACCCGATGGCTTGTGGAAGGTCGCGTTCAATGGCGGGCAGAACGCGTATCCGACCTCGAAGGGTGAGGATCGCTATCGGCGCGGGATCTACACCTTCTGGCGTCGCACCATGCCGCCGCCGAGCATGACGACCTTTGACGCGCCCAGCCGCGAATCCTGCACGCTGCGCCGCCAGCCGACGAACACGCCGCTCCAGGCTTTCGTGACGATGAACGACCCGGTCTTCGTCGAATGCTCGCAGGCGCTGGCGCGGCGCATCGTCGCGGAAGGCGGCTCCGCAACCGAGGCGCGGCTGCGCTTTGCGTTGCGCCTCGCCACCGGCCGCCCGCCGACTGATCAGCAAGTCGCCGCACTCGCCAAACTCCACGCCGACGAATTCGCCGAATACCTGACAAACACCGCCGCTGCGATGAAGCTCGCGACCGTGCCGCTCGGCGCACTCCCGGCAACCGCCGATCCCGCCGAGATGGCCGCGTGGACCGTCGTCGCCAATGTGCTGCTCAACCTCGACGCCGTGCTGACCAAGAACTAAGCCCAAAGTCATGAAGATTTTCCCAAAGCGGTGTCAGACTGAGCGGAGCGCAGCGGAGTCGAAGAATCCCGTGGTGGAATCACCGGTTTCTTCGCGGGATTCTTCGACTGCGTTCGCTGCGCTCTCTCCGCTCAGAATGACACGCGTTTTTTGACCCCATGAACCTCCGCCTCACCCACGCCCAGGCGCTCACGCGCCGCGAATTCCTGACCCGCAGCGGCAAGCTCGGCCTCGGCGCCATCGCCCTCGAAAGCCTCGCCCGACATGGCCTCGCGGTCAGCGACCAATCGGGGCCGCTCGCGCCGAAAGCGTCGCCGCTCCCGTCGAAAATCAAGGCCGTGATCTACCTCTCGATGAGCGGCGCGCCGCCCCAGCAGGAGCTTTTCGAATACAAGCCCGAGCTGGCCAAGCACCACATGCAGGATTGCCCGGCGGAGTTCCTCAAGGGGCAGACCTTCCCGTTCATCAAGGGCACGCCGAAGCTGCTCGGGCCGACTTACAAATTTGCGCAGCAGGGAAAAAGCGGTGCGTGGGTGAGCGAGATGCTCCCGCATTTTTCCAAGATCGTGGATGACGCGACGATCATCCGCTCGATGAACACGACTCAGTTCAATCACGCGCCGGCGGAACTGTTTCTCTACACGGGCAACATGCTCAGCGGGTCGGCGAGCATGGGTTCGTGGGCGACCTACGGGCTCGGCTCGGAGAATCAGGATTTGCCCGGCTTCGTCGTCATGCTCAGCGGTGGCGTCGATCCGACGGGCGGCAAGTCGCTCTGGGGCTCCGGCTTTCTGCCGAGCGTCTATCAAGGCGTGCAGTGCCGCGCCGCCGGCGAGCCGATTCTTTACGCCAACAATCCTGAAGGCATGAGCCGCGCCTCGCGCCGCCGTTCGCTCGACGCGCTCAAGACGCTGAACGACGTGGAGTCGGCGCAGTTTGGCGATCCCGAGACGGTCACGCGCATCGCGCAGTACGAGCTGGCGTATCGCATGCAGATGGCCGTGCCGGAGGTGATGGATATCGCGAAGGAATCGCCCGCCACGATCGCGATGTACGGCGCCAAGCCGGGCGAAGCGTCCTTCGCCAACAACTGTCTGCTCGCGCGGCGGCTCGTGGAGAAAGGCGTGCGCTTCGTGCAGCTTTTCGATTGGGGCTGGGACATTCACGGCACCGGCGGGGGCGATGATCTGTTGAATGCCTTTCCCAAGAAATGCCAGCAGATCGACCAGGCGAGCGCGGCGCTGGTGCAGGATCTCAAGCAGCGCGGGCTGCTCGAATCCACGCTCGTCATTTGGGGCGGGGAGTTTGGCCGCACGCCGATGAATGAAGCGCGCGGCGGCTCGACCTTCCTCGGGCGCGATCATCATCCGCACGCCTTCACGATGTGGATGGCGGGCGGCGGGGTGAAGCCCGGCCAGGTGTTCGGCGAGACCGACGAACTCGGCTACTTCGTGACGAAAGACAAGGTCACCGTGCGCGACTTGCAGGCGACGATTCTGCACCTCATGGGCTTCGATCCTTACAAACTCAGCTACCGGTACCAGGGCCTGAACAACCGGCTGATCGGCCCAACGAATGAAGGGCAGATCGTGAAGGGCATTCTCGGCTAGCGCCGCGTCTGGAGCGTGTTCCTTTGGGCTGATGCTCCGAAATGCATGGCGCTATTTCTCGGGCGGTTCTTCACGAACGACACCTCACGGAAATGCGCAAAGAGCTTGGCCACATTGCCGTCGTTTTCGCGGGCGATTGTTTCGCGCGTGCGGCGAATTTCGGCGAGGATTTCGTTTTCCGAGATGGTTCAGGGAATCATTAATTCGAGGCAAACGAGGCAACCCAAATACATCTCAACTTCACTCCATGGGGCTTTGGGAACGCACCTCCTCGGCGAAATTCTGTTTCGGTGGCGCGCGGGTGTGGTGGGAGCAGCGGCGGATGAGGCATTCCCGCGCCTGCCGGGGAGCGCGGGGTTGCGGCTGGTTGAGGCGGGGTTGCTGGCTTGGTGCCGGCGGCGGCAGTGTTAGTTGGGGCGCGGTTCGGGCGATTCGTGGTGGATCGGCGGATGCGGGAGTAGGAAGCGGATTTTGAAGGAGGGAAAACGTAGGCGGCTCTTCCCAGAGCCGCGGGTGTTGGCGAGCGGGACTGGGAAGTCCCGCCTACGTGGGCCGATCCCGTCACTGCTTCCGGCTCTCACCCTAGAAGCCGCGGAGGAGGGGCTGGGCGACTTGGGCGATGCGGGCCTGGTGATTCAGGAAGCTGTCGGCGATGAGGGTGTGGACTTCCAGGGTGGAACCGAGGAGGCGGCTGAGCATGGGTTCGAGTTCATCGGCGCGGACGTGCGCGGCGGTCGCGGGATCGGGGGCGGGGAGGTCTTCGTCCTGGGCGATGCGGACGAAGGCCTGCCAGTCGATGCGTTTGATCTGCTGGATGAGGGCGTCGATGGCGACGGGGGCGCTGGCTTGATCGAGCAGTTCGGGGGCGAGGCTTTCGCGGAGAAGGGAGCCACATTTTCCGAGGCAGCGGAGGACGCTGCGCGGGACTTCGGCGTGCTGCCAGAGGAGTTCGAGGACGGGGATGGATTCGGCGCGCATCTGGAAGATGCGGCGGTAGGCGTCGCGGCAGCCGAGGAGGCGGAGGAAGGCGCTGAGTTCGATCTCGGTGGCCTGGGCGGAAGCAGCGCCGGGCTGGGCGGCGAGGGTGCGGCTGATCGAGAGGACGCTATTGGCGGTGATGATGGCGCGCTCGAGGGACTGGCCGATTTCGCAGAAGCGCCAGCCGTCGTCGGCGAGCATGGTGTTGCTGGCGGTGGCGAAGAATTGCGGGATGAGCTGGGTGGCGGCTTCGGACATGCGGCGGGTGATGCGCACGGCTTCGGGTTCCTTGAGGTCGTCGCGGTAGCGGGTGCGCTGGAAGCGGGTGCGCAGTTCGCTGAGGGTGGCCCAGGCCTCGGGGCTGAGCGAGTCCTGGACGCTCTCGGCATTGTACATGGCGCGCAGGAAGGTGCTGATGACGGTGCCGGGTTCGGGGAGGAGGACGAGGCGGTAGCGGTCGAGGCGATTGGCGATGGAACGGCGCGAGGTGCCGGCGCTTTTCTCGAGCGGGGGCAGGAGCCGGTTCCACATCGGGCGGTAGGATTTGCGCTCGGCGCTGTTGAGTTCCTCGGTTTCGAGGGTCTCGACGACCTGGATGAGATTGGCCTGGTGATGGGCGCGCTCGAGGTAGCGGCCGACCCAGTAGAAGGATTCCGCGACGCGGCTGGTGACCTGGCGGGAGACGGTATCGACGAAGGAATTGCGGCGAGCGAGGATCGGGAGGAGCGGGGCGGTGGTTTCGTCGTTGAGGACCCAGGAGTCTTTGCTGGTCCAGCCGAAGCCAAACTCGCCGGTGGGATCGGTGCGGGAATAGACGCGGGTGAGGGCGCCGGGGACGACGTCGAAATCGGGACCGTTGCGCACGGCGAAGAGGATGTGATCCTGCGGGTGCTCGACGCGGCGGCTGTCGTTGAAGCAGACGGTCTGCGCGCCTTCCTGCCGGGGCTGGGCGACGTAGTGGCTGGGGCGCTTGCGGATTTCCACGCGCAGGGCGGCGTCGTCGCGGACGGTGGCGCGCTCCCAGGAGCCAGAGGTGTTTTCGCGGGAGATCGGGCGGATGCGGTAGGAATCGAGGTTCTCGAGGACGAGTTCGCGCTGATCGATGTCGCCGAGCCAGTAGGTCGTGACGGTGGGCAGGATGGGCGTCTCGTTTAAATAGAAGCGGATGATCTGCGAGGCGAAGGCGAGGAGGGAGCGGTCGTCGGAGAGCTGGGAGCCGACGGCATTGACGAGGGCGACGGTGCCTTTGCGCAGGCAATGCACGAGACCGGGGACGCCGAGGTAGGAGTCCGAGCGGAAGACGAGCGGGTCGAGCCAGGCGTCGGCGACGCGATTGTAGATGACTTCGACGCGCTCCAGGCCGCGCACGGTCTTGAGGAAGACGCAGTCGTCGAGCACGAGCAGGTCGCCGCCTTGCACCACGGGGATGCCCATCCGGCGGGCGAGGAAGCTCTGCTCGCTCGACACGGCGCTGCCAGCGCCGGGCGAGAGGAGGACGACGGTGGGTTCGCCGGCGAAGTCGGCGGCGGTTTCGCGCAGGCGCTCCATGATGGTGAGCGGCGTTTCGGCGAGGGATTGGATGGGCGTGTCCTGGAAAATTTCCGGCACCACGCGGGCGAGGACGCGGCGGTTTTGCATCATGTAGGAGATGCCCGTGGCGTGGCCGAAATGGTGATGCTTCACCTGCCAGGCGCCGCGCGCATCGCGAGCGACGCACAGGCCGCTGAGGTGCAGGTAGGCATTGCGCGGGCGCGGCAGGCCGATGGAGGCGGTCTGGAAATGCGGGCTGTCCAGCACGGCATGAATGGGCACTACGCCGGCGCGGAGGATGTCGCGTTTGCCATACACGTCGGCGAGAAAACACTCGAAGGCCCGCAATCGCTGGCGAAAGCCCCGCACGAGGTGCGCCCAATCTTCGCCCGCAAAAATGTGGGGCAGCACATCGCAGGTCCACGGCTGGCGGCCCCACGGGTCGTTGCGGATGATGTCGAAGTTCACGCCCATCTCGCGGAGCGTGGCGACCATGCGGTCATCGAGCGAACGCAGGTCGGCGGGGCGCAGTTGATCGAACTCGCCGAGCAGTCGCGCGTAAGTGGGGCGCGGGGTGCCGTCCGCTCCGAGCACTTCATGCCAGGCAGCCGGAGGCGAGGCGGCGGAACTGGGAAGTGTCGGGACGGCGGTCGCCATGGCGGCGGAGAGTCCTTGTCGCGAAGGGCGAGGTCAAGAGGTGAAGTCGGCTCCGGCGCAGCCGAAAAGTGCCTCGCAAGAAATCCTGCAAAGGGGCAGGAAAAGCGGTTGACACCCCGAAACGTGCCGCCTAGTTTGCGCACCCTTTTCCACAGGGAACCGAACCGATACCGATGAAGACATTTTCCGCAAAAGCCAACGAAGTGCAACGCCAGTGGTGGGTGATTGACGCCGCCGACCAGGTCCTTGGTCGCGTCGCCGCCAAAGCCGCCAACCTCCTGCGTGGCAAAGAAAAACCCATTTACACCCCGCACTGCGACACCGGCGATTTCGTCATTGTGATCAATGCCGAGAAGGTGCGCGTGACCGGCAAGAAAGAAGAGCAGAAGACCTACATGAGCTTTTCCGGCTACGTCGGCGGCCACAAAAGCGAGAGCGTGAAATCGCGCCGCGCGCGTCGTCCCGAACTCCTCGTCGAGCATGCGGTGAAGGGCATGATCCCGCACAACAAGCTGGGTCGTGCGGTTTACACGAAGCTCAAAGTTTATGCCGGCACCGAGCATCCGCACGCCGCGCAGCAGCCCGTCGCCGTCACTCACATTCCGTAACTTTTCCCCAATCCGCATGTCGCAAGAAATCATCGCCACTGGTCGCCGCAAAGAGGCTGTCGCCCGCATTCGTATGTCGCCCGGCACGGGCAAGATTCAGGTGAACGGCCGCGCGTTCGAGGAATATTTCAAGACGGTCGCGCTCCAGAACGCCGTTCTCCAGCCGTTCGAGACGGCGAAGGCGGTGAATCAATTTGATGTCTCGGTGAACGCCAGCGGTGGTGGCATCAATGGCCAGGCCGGGGCGATTCGCCTCGCGGTCGCCCGGGCTTTGACCGAGTCGAACGCCGAACTGCGCGGGCCGCTCAAGGCGGAAGGTTTCCTGACCCGCGATCCGCGGATGAAGGAGCGCAAAAAGGCCGGCCAGCCCGGCGCCCGCAAGCGTTTCCAATTCAGCAAACGCTAAGAGCCCTCGGCTCGTTTATTTTCCCGAAAGCCTTTCCGCTTTCCTCCTCGAGACCCGCGCTGCGCGCCCCCCTTCTGCGCGCAGCGCGGGTTTTCTTTTGCGCCCATACAAGAAAATGCGGCAGCGCTCGACGAAGCTGCATGGTGGTTCTATTTTCCGCCTGCCTTTTTAAAGTCCGGATGAAATCCCTTTCCACTCTCGCCGTCCTGGTCGCCACGTCTCTGATCATTTGCCCCTTTCCCGTCCAGGCAGATGGATCGGTGCGCGTGCAAGGGGTGCCCTCGCTCACTCGAGTCTTAAAGGCCGCCGCGCCTCAGCTTCTGGAGATGGGCATTGAGATAAAAGTGGGAGCGGAATGTGGGAATGGGCAGGCCCTGGCGGCGCTCGGGAATGGGGAAATCGATCTCGCGCTTCTCGGGCGCGGGCTGACGGCCGAGGAGCGCGCCTCCTACCCCGAAAAACCTTTCGATGAATTGCAGCTCGGCACGCAGACCATCGCTGTGCTGGTGTCCCGTCCGGTGTGGGAAAGCGGGGTAAGGGCTCTCAAGCGGGAGCAAATCATGGAGCTTTACGAGGGCAGGACTTCATCATGGAAGCCGTTCGGTGGGGAAGACCGCTCGGCCAAATTTTTCGAGCCGGCGCACGGCTCCGGCGTTTGGGAGATCTTTGCGGCCTGGCTCTATGGCGACCTGCGGAAGGCCCCGGCGGTTCAGTGGGAAGTCGTCGCCAATGGGGCGGAGGCTCAGACCGCGGTGCAGTTTCATTCCGGAGCGGTTTCCGTGGCGGCGCTGCGCTGGGCGGATCGCCGGGAGGTTTATCCGCTCGCGATCATTGATGATTCGGGTGTGGCCATTGAGCCGACGCTGGCGAACGTCGCGGCCGGCAAGTATCCGCTGACGCGTCCGGTGTTTGTCGTGGCCGGCAAGAGACCGGCGGGCAACCGAAGGAAAGTCCTCGAATTTCTCCGCAGCGAAAAAGGCCAGGCCGTGGTGGCGGGCAACGATCTGCTGCCGGTCGGCGGCTCGAAGGAGCCGTAGTTCCCGGCTTTTCCGCTCAGGCAAAAAGCAGGCGGCAAAGCGCCACGGAAGCGATCACCGCGACGAGGTCCGCAGTCAGCCCGGCGGCGATCGCATGCCGCGTTCGCCGCACGGCGACGCTCCCGAAATATACGGCGATGACGTAGAAGGTCGTCTCGGTGCTGCCGTAAATCGTGGCGGCGAGGCGGCTGACGAAGCCGTCCGGTTCGCCGAGCCGCTGGACGAGTTCGATGAAGACGCTTTTCGCCGCGCTGCCGGAAAGCGGGCGGATAAGAACGAGCGGGACGAGTTCGGAGGGAAAGCCGAAGGCGCTCAGCGGGCGGGCGAGCGAAGTGGTCAGCAGGTCGATCACGCCCGCACCTTGGAGCATGCCGATGGCGACGAGCATGGCCACGAGATAGGGCACCGTGCGTTTCGCCGTCTCCCACGATTCGTGCGCGCCATCGACGAATTGCTCATACACCGGAATCCCGCGCAGCGCGGCGTAGAGCGGGAAGAACGAGAGCAGGAAAGGCACGGCGAGCAGCGACGCGGACATGAGCGCGCGCATCCAGAGGGGTTTGCCGGCGAAGTCCGCGGGCGGCTGCGGGGCGTGCCACTGGGCGTGGAGCGATTGCAGGAGTTGCTCCGCGCCTTGCGGGAACATGAGCAGAAAAAAGAGCACCACGAAGAGCCCGAAGAAGCTCCAGAGCGCCACCCGCTTGCCGGGGGTGAGCGGCGTGACCTCCGGGCGCTCGATTTCCAAGGGCGCGCTGTCGTCCGCCACCGGCGCATCCGAAGCGGCGGCGACGGGCAGGGGCTCGACGCGAAAGGTCCGCCAGTTTTGCAGCCACTTGGAAACAAACACGCCCGCGCTGGCGGCGATGACCGACGAAAGGAACGCGGTGACGACGATGGCCGTTGGACCCTTCGCTCCCGCCGTTGCGAGGATGGTGATGGCCATGAGTGGCAGGATCTGGATCGACGCCGTATTGAGCGCGAGGAAAGTGACCATCGCGTTGGTCGCGGTGCCGGGGCGGGGATTGAGCGACTCGAGCAGCCGCATCGCGCGCAGCCCGAGCGGCGTCGCGGCATTGCCCAGGCCGAGCATATTCGCCGCCATGTTCATGACCATCGCGCCGATCGCCGGATGCTCGGAAGGCACATCGGGAAAGAGCCGGCGCATCACCGGACGCAGCACCGCGGCCAGCGCCTGCACCAGGCCCGAGCGTTCGGCCAGCCGCATGATGCCCAGCCAGATGGCCCACACCCCGAGCAGCGGCAGCGCCACTTTCATCACCGCCTTTTCCGCGCCGGTGAAAGCCCCATCCATCATCTGCGGCAGCTTGCCCGTAAAGCCGGCCACGATCACGGCGATGACGAGCATGGCGAGCCAGATGACGTTGAGCATGCGGCGGAGGATGGGGAGGCGGAATGGCGGATGCAAGCGAGGTATGACACACCTCCCGACTTCCCAAGCGCATGTGGCGTGCTAGGTTGCGCGTCCCTTTTCCTATGGCCTATAGCAGCATCATCGACCCCAGCCGCCTCGAGCGCATTGAATTCAGCAACGACGAGATCGCCCGTTACTCACGGCACCTCATCATGCCCGAGGTGACGCTCGAAGGGCAGAAGCGGCTGAAAGCGGCGAGCGTGCTCTGCATCGGTGCGGGCGGCCTCGGCTCGCCCATCGCGCTTTATCTCGCCGCTGCCGGCATCGGTCGCATGGGCCTGGTCGATGGTGACACCGTCGATTTTTCGAATCTTCAGCGCCAGATCCTCCATGGAACCAAGGATGTGGGCCGCAAAAAACTGAACAGCGCGCGGGACCGCATTCGCGAGGTGAATCCGAACGTGCAGGTCGATCTCTACGACACGTTCTTCACTTCCGAGAACGCCCGCCAAATCGTCGAACCGTACGACATCGTCATCGACGGGACCGACAACTTCCCCACGCGTTACCTTTCCAACGACATCTGCGTCTTCCTCAAGAAGCCCAACGTCTATGGCTCCATCTTCCGCTTCGATGGCCAATGCACCGTCTTCGCCCCCGGCCTCGGCGGCCCCTGCTACCGCTGCATGTTCCCCGAGCCGCCGCCGCCCGGCATGGTTCCGAGTTGCGCGGAAGGCGGGGTGCTCGGCGTGCTGCCCGGCATCATCGGAGTGATGCAGGCGATTGAAGCCGTGAAGCTGATCATGGGCATCGGCGAGCCGCTCATCGGCCGCATGATCGCCTTCGACGCGCTGAAGATGAAGTTCCGCGAATTCAAGCTCCGCAAGGATCCGAAGTGCCCCGTGTGTTCGGAAAATCCGACCATCACCGACCTGATTGACTACGATCAATTCTGCGGCATCCCGCAGGCCAGGGCCGCCGAGGAAGAGGAAGCCCAGGTCCCGCACATCAGCGTGCAGGATCTCAAGGCCAGGCTCGATCGCGGCGACAACTTCAAGCTCATCGACGTGCGCGAGCAATATGAGTGGGACATCTGCCACATCCCCGGCGCGAAACTCATCCCGCTCGGCCAGCTTCCCTCGCGCATGAGTGAACTCGACAGCGCCGACGAGATCGTCCTCCAGTGCAAGAGCGGCGCCCGTTCCGCGCGCGCGCTCAAGCTCCTGCAGGAAGCCGGCTTCGCCAAGCTGACCAACGTCGAAGGCGGCATCATTGCCTGGGCCGAGCAGATCGACCCGAGCGTGCCGAAATACTGACGGCGATGATTGCCCATGACGTGCTGGCTCTGTTGCGCTGCCCGGCGTCCCGGCAATCGCTGCGCCCGGCGACGGCGAGCGAACTGGCCGCAATGCCATCCGCTCCCGCGGCCGCGTTGATCCGCGAAGACGGGCGGGTCGCCTACCCGATCCAGGAGGGCATCCCGATGTTGATCGCGGAGTCGGCCATCCCGCTCGCGGGAACGTAGATCGCACTAGGGATTGTCGTATGCCGCCCGATTGGTCCGCCCTCCGCGAAGACTTCCCCATTCTCCAGCAGGAGGTGCATGGGAAGCCGCTGATCTATTTCGACAGCGCGGCGAGTTCGCAGAAGCCGCGCGCGGTGATCGAGGCGTTGCGCCACTACTACGAACACGATCATGCCAATGTGCATCGCGGCCTGCACGCGCTGAGCACGCGCGCGACCGAAGCCTACGAGGGCGCCCGTTCGAAAGTGGCGAAGTATCTCGGCGCAGCGAGTGCGGATGAGGTCGTCTTCACTCGCGGAACGACCGAGGGAATCAATCTCGTCGCGCAGGCGTGGGGCGGGCGCTTCGTGAAAAGCGGCGATGTGATTCTGCTCACGGAAATGGAGCACCACAGCAATCTTGTGCCCTGGCAGCTTCTCGCCGAGCGGACGGGCGCGCGGCTGCGTTTCGTGCCGGTGCGCGAGGATGGCACGCTGGACCTCGAACAACTACCCGCGCTGCTGACCGCGGAGGTAAAGATTTTCGCCTTCACCCACATCTCGAACTCGCTGGGCACGATCAATCCCGTGGCCGAACTGTGCGCGGCGGCGCGGGCGGTTGGCGCGGTCGCGCTCGTCGATGCCGCGCAGAGCGCGGGCCATCTCCCGATCGACGTGCAGGCGTTGGGTTGCGACTTCCTCGTTTTCTCCGGTCACAAGATGTGCGGCCCGACGGGTATTGGGGCGTTGTATGGCCGGGCGGAGTTGCTGGAAGCCACGCCACCCTGGCAGGGCGGCGGCGAGATGATCGTGAGCGTGAGCTACGAACGGGCGACGTACAAACCCGCGCCGCACAAGTTCGAAGCAGGCACGCCGAATATCGCCGATGCCGTCGGGCTGGGCGTGGCTGTGGGCTATCTCGAAAGCATCGGCCGCGAAGCGATCTTCGCGCACGATGCCGAACTCGCTTCCTACGCCCAGGAGCGACTCACGACTTTGAACGGGGTGCGGGTGCTGGGGCCGCGCGCGCGCGCCGGACTCGTCGGGTTCGTCATGGATGCGGCGCATCCGCACGATCTCACGACCTATGCCGATCAATACGGTCTGGCCCTGCGGGGCGGTCATCACTGCAATCAGCCGCTGATGCGAAAGATGGGCCTGTCCGGCACCACGCGGGCGAGTTTCTATTTCTATAACACGAAGGCCGAAATCGACCGCATGATCGAAATCCTTGCGAGCGCCGTCCGCTTTTTTTCCGCATGAGTACCGAACTCGAAGAGCTTTACCAGCAGGTGATCCTCGATCATTCGCGCCGCCCGCGAAACTTCGGCGAGATCGCGGAAGGCGCGGTGCGGGTGCATGGCGACAATCCCTCCTGCGGCGATGAAATTCATCTCTCGGTGAAGTTCGGCGCGGACGGCGCGATCGAGGACATCAAGTTCACCGGCCTGGGTTGTGCGATCAGCCAGGCTTCGGCCTCGCTCATGACGATGAAGCTGAAGGGCCGGAGCAGCGCGGAGGCGCAGGAGATGGCCGGTGCTTTTCACGACCTGGTGACGAAGGAAGTGGTGGAAGCGCCCAAGTCGCTCGGCGATCTGCGGCTGTTGCAAGGGGTGCGGAAATTTCCGCAGCGGGTGAAGTGCGCGATGCTGGCGTGGCGGGCTTTCGAGCAGGCGAGGAGCACGCGGGGAGGGGAAGCGAGCGTCTCGACGGAGCAGGTTTAGCGCGGCGGAACGACGCCTTCAACGATTGGAGCACTACTTCACTCCGGTCACCACCGGCTGCGTCCAGGCCTGCTCAAACTCGCCCACGCGGTAGGGATTCGCTTTCAGCTTCGACGAGGTGACCCGAGCGCGGACGTAAATCTCGTCGCCCTTCAAGGTATAGCCCGCCGTCGGGCCGGACACGCTGGCCAGGACGACGCCTATGTCCTTGCTGTAGCTGCGCGTCACGCGCATCTCCACGTTTTGGGCGTCGAGCACGGGCTGGCTCGTGCGGTCGTATCCCCGGCGTGTGCCGATGAATTCCGTGGTGTAAGTCACGCCGGGCTCGGGTTCGATCTCCACGGCGAGCTGCTCTTTCTCGCGGCGCACGTCTTTCAAGGTGACCCCGGAGGAGGCGTAGAAATCTCCCGCTTCCATCGCCAGGATGAGGTCTTCGACCGCAAGCTTCCGGGCGCGGACCATGACCCAGCCGCGACCGGGGTTGCTCTTCTTCGGGGAGTCGCCGTGGTAGTTGTGCGCGTCATCGGTCGCGAGGCCGAAGAACGCTTCCTTCCCCAGCACGGCCAGGCGTTCGGCGAGGAGGATGTCCCAGATGCGTTCGGTGCTGGCGTGCTGCGGGTCCCCTTCATTGCGGACGCTGGGGTGGCCATTATAGACCTCGAAGAAGCGTTCATTTTCCAGGCGCATCATTTCCTCCGCGGTGATCGCCCATTGAAAGTTCGGGTGATTGATGTGCGGAAACATCGGCACGCCGGTGCGCTTGCGCTGCTCCATGACGGCATTGATGACGTACTGCATCGCCTTGAACACGCCTGCGCTCTTGTCCGGGTCGTTGCTCGAATAAGGCAGAATTTTTTCCTGAATGTTGGTCGCGTTGATATGCACGCGCCCGGTGATTTCTTCGCTCTGGATCATGAGGAAGCGGTTGGGTTCCTCGAATTTCGAGCGGAACTCGCCGAGCATTTTCAGCCGGACCTCGGCGTTGCCGCCCTGGTCCCGCGTCTCGACCCACTTGTCGCCGAAACGTGCGAGGTATTTGTCGAAGGCCGGCTGGCCGCCCTTGTTCTTCGCGATGGCGATCCAGCGCTCGTGATCGGAGAGGATATTGTGGTCGGACAGTGCGAGAAAGTGGTAGCCGCGTTGCTTGTACCAGTCGGCGATCATCTCGGGATAATCGTCGCCATCGCTCCACAGCGAATGGGTGTGGAGGTTGCCTTTCCACCAGCGGGCGGTGGGTTCGGCGGCGTGGGCGAGCAGTGGGAAGAGGCACAGCAGCAGGGGAAGAACACGCATGAGCGGATTCTTCGCCTCGGCCTGGTGAGGTCAAGCAAGGGCTGCCCCGTCAGCCGAACTGACGCTGCATCTCGAATGGCTGGCGGACGGAAAGGATTCCACTCCGGCGCACAATGCGAAATAGTGTGCGGCTATGTCACCATTCCCCCCAATGCGGACAGCGTTCCGCACCGTCGGTATTTTCCCGGCTGCCCGATTCGTCGAGGCTTTCCGGGCCTTGAGCGCAGTGGCGCTCGGTCTGTGCGGTGCGGCTGAAGCGGCGCCGGCTTCCTTCGCGTCGCATTCGCCGATGCGTCCGCTTCCGGTCGCAATCCAGGAGCCTTTGGCCAGGGGCGCGAAATGGTTTGTCGATGCCACGCGCGGCGACGATGGCAATGCTGGCACGGAGCCGGCGCCGTGGAAAACGCTGGCTTACGCGCTGCGCCGCTTGCAGCCCGGTGACACGCTCTATCTGCGCGGCGGGACCTATTACGAGAAGGCTTCCCTCACGCGCTCGGGGACGGCGGAAGCACCGATCACCATCGCTTCGTTTCCCGGTGAAGTAGCCGTGATCGACGGCGGCTTGCGCGAATTCCAGGAGAGTCCGGCGACGAGTTGGGAGCCGTTCGCCGGAGGCGCGAAAGGAGAGTTCGTTTCGACCAAAGCCTATCCTCAGTTCGACGACCGCAAGGTGCCCGGTCAGTTTCTCCCGGCGTCGTGGGAGCCGATGTGGGGCATCGAAGAGGAGCGGCCCATCGCGCTCGGTCACTTCGCCGACTCGCTCGTCCCGTTGCACGGTTATCGCCTCGTGGAGGATTTGCGGGCGACCAACGAACTGTGGGTCGGCGGCAAAAAGGAAATGCGTGAGAATGGCCTCTACTGCGGGCCGGGGCTTTGGTTCAACCGCGCGACGGGTCGCGTCCACATCCGGCTGGCGCACCACCAGCTTGCCGGCCTCGGGGAGCACGCGTACCGCGGCGAAACCGATCCTCGCAAGCTTCCGCTGATCATCGCGCTGGGCTTCGGCGACGACGTGCTGCGCGTGAGCGGCATCAAGCATCTCCGGCTGCATGGCCTGGTCTTCCGCGGTGCGACCGGCAGCCCGATGATCCACGTCTATGGTTCGGAGCACGTGGAACTCGACCACCTCACCATCTTCGGCGGCTTTCCGGAGTTGCTGGTCAATGCCTCGAAGAACATCCGGGTGACGCACTCGGCCTTCCGCGGGCTCACGGCGCCGTGGACTTCGCGGGCGCACATGAAGTATCGCGGCACGGCTTCGTATCAGATCATTTTTCAGAATGAGCAGCCGGGAAATGAGAACATCGAGATCGCCTGGTGCGAGTTTACCGATGACCACGACTTCGCCTTCCTGCGCTACGTGAAGAACCTCCAGTTTCACCACAACTTCGTGGACAACTTCAACGACGACGGTCTGGAGTGCGGTCCGAAGCTGCGCGCCCACACGCTCTTCATCTACCAGAACCGTTTGGGCCGCATCCTCAGTCCGCTCACGCAGCACGAGGGGGACAAGGACGAGTCGCCGATCGATCACGATCCCAAAGCGGGCGTTTTCCTTTTTCGGAACGTCTTTGATCTGCGCGGCGGGACGTACCGAACTCCGCCGACCGCGGCCGATCCGAGTGGCGATTATCTGCGCCAGGAAGGCCACATGGTCGGCGACCACGGGAGCCCGGTCTGGGCGGTGATGCACGTCTATCACAACACCCTTCTCCGCGACACGCCGGTGTTCCGCGATTACTTCCTGTTCGGTTTCGGCGCGCAGGGTTTGCGCAACACGGAGCGCGACGTGTTCAATAATCTCTTCGTCCAGACGACGGGTGTGCCCGGCGCCGGCTTCGCGGGCGTGAAGGAAGCGGGCGATGTGCGCGAAGGGGGCAACCTGCTGTGGGGCGTGAAGGACGGCCCGGCGTTCAAGGGCGATCCGTTCGCAAAGTTTCGCGCGTCGCCGTTCTTCGTGGACAGCCGCAAGCGCTACGAGCCCGGCTGGACGACCCAGGATCGCGTGGCTGATCCGAAATTCGTCCGCCTGTCGCCCGGTGAATCCCAGGCCGACGATCTGCGGCTCCAGCCGGACAGCCCGGCGATCAACACCGGCCAGCCGGTGTCGCCGGAGTGGCCCGATCCGCTGCGCGCCGCCGACAAGGACGCGCCGGACATCGGAGCGTTGCCGCTCGGTGCGCCCGCGTGGAGCGTCGGCGTGGATGGCAGAATACCGCTCTTCGGCGGAACGAATCCAAAGCCCTGAACGCGCCCAGTTGAAAGCCACTTCGAGCATCGCTGCCGCGAATTCATTCGCGGAATGTTTGGTTGCCAGCAGCGGGGGAAAAGCAGCAAACACGGGTGCGCTCCGCCGGTTGAATGATCGTCGGCGACCCCCTCGAACTTTATGAAACTCCGCCTCCTTTGCCTCGCCCTCGCGTGGTCCGCCACGCAGTCCGCCCTTTCCGCTGAACCTGCCGCCGATCCCCTGGCTGCGTGGCGCAGCGGCGTCCGCATCCGGGTTGTCTCGCCGGAAGTGGAGCGCCACACGATGCATTCCTATTTCAATACCTGTCCGGAAAGTCCTGACGGACGCCGCGTGTTGTTCTTCGCTTCGAAGACGCGCGACGGTCACCACGGCGACATCTGCGTGCGGGATCGGGTGAGCGGCGAGGAGCGGGTGCTCGCTCGCGATCTGTATGTGGAGGATGCCCATCGCGTCGCCTGCCAGCAGTGGATGTCGGACGGAAAACGCGTGGCCTTTCACAGCGAACGCAACGGCGACTGGTGCGTGACGGTCGTGGACTTGGAATCCGGCCAGGAGCGCATCCTGACCCACGGACAAATGGCGGGCTGGGGCCAGCCCCACGCCGACCTGCTGCCGATTTACGGTCCGCACTGGAACCCGGGCGCGCATCGCGATCTCGATCTGCTCAATGTGGCGACCGGCGAGAAGCAGACAGTGGTGACTGTCGCGGCCCTGAAGGAGGCCTATCCCGAGTGGTATGCGAAGGTCGTCGGGGAGAGCCCGTCTTCGATCTTCTTCCCCGTTTTAAGTCCCGACCTGAAGCGGGTGTTTTTCAAAATGGCCACGGCGACGGGGTCGGATCCTCGCAGCAAGTCGGCGAGTTCCCGGCAGGGATTGACCTGCTACAGCTTGGAGCAAAAGCGCTTTCTCTACACCAACGCGAGGTGGGGGCATCCCTCCTGGCAGCCCGATTCGCGGCAGATCTCCGAAGCGGGAAATCTGATTTACGACAGCAACGACGGAGCCATGCAGCGGATGACGGGAGTTCCGCCTTTTCGTGGCGATCATCCGTCCGTGAGCCCGGACGGAAAGCTGCGCGTGACGGATACGACGCTGGGTACGTTCGGCGGCAGTGAGACCGAGTGGGGAGTGGTCGTCTCCGAGGCCCAGGGCAAGGACTACGTGATCATTCACCGCTTTGAAAATGGCCGCGGCGCGACTTCCTGGCGGCGATCGCATCCGCATCCGTCCTTCAGCCCGGATGGACAGCGGATTTATTTCAACGTGAGCAGCGGCCAATGGACGCAGCTTCATGTGGCGGAAGCAGGTGTGGCTGCCGCCGCGGCGCGATGAACGCCGGGCAGCGGGCCCCGAACGGAGCGACTGGTCACCGCCATCGACCGGCCAGGCGGGCTTTCACCTCCGGGACCGCACTCGCCACGGCAGATGAAACAGACTCGTTTGTTCAGCTTCCCCATTGAAGGATCGCTCCCACCTCAGAAATCGAAAACCATGAAACCGTCCATTCCTCATCGATTCCCCGCGGCCTTTTTGACCGCATTCTTGTGCCTCATCTGCGCGATTTCTCACGGCGCCGCCGAAGGCCAGTCGCCGAACAAGACCGAGGGCGCTCCGGCCGGGGCTGCGTCGAAGAATGCGGAGAAGACGCCGGCCGTGAGCAGTGCAGTCAGCAAAGCCACGACTTCGGATGCCGACTCCACGAAGCGCAACCCGACGGCGAAGACGGTCCGGTTGCTAACCATCGGCAACAGCTTTTCGGCCAACGCCACGCGCTATCTTGGCGACCTGGCCAAGGCGGGCGGCAATGTCTTGATCCACCGACCCATCGTGGTGGGCGGCGCCTCGCTGGAACTGCACGCGGGCAGGATGCTGGCCAATGAAAAGGATCCGCAGGATAAGGCGGGCCTCTACACCAACGGACGCGGTCTCAAGGAGCAGTTGCAATTCGACAAATGGGACTTCGTGACCATCCAGCAGGCGAGCCTCAAGAGCCACGACCTCGCGACCTATCAACCGTTCGCGACGCAGTTGCGCGACTCCATTCGGCAGAACGCGCCGCAGGCGGAACTGCTGCTTCATGAAACGTGGGCCTATCGCGTGGATGACCCGCGCTTCACCCAGCCCTCGGGCAAGGCCGGGGAGCCGAAGACCCAGCAGGAGATGTATCAAGGCTTGAATGCGGCCTGCGCGGCCGTCGCCAAGGATCTCGGCGTGCGCCGTCTGCCGGTCGGTGCCGCCTTTTTCCTGGCTGATACGGATGCGCAGTGGGGTTTCCGTCCGGACGCGCAATTCGATCCCCAGACGGCGCAGGCTGCGGCTCTGCCGAAGGAGACGCATTCGTTGCATAAGGGATGGAACTGGAAAGCGCAGAAGGACGGCACGCAGACGCTCGGCATGGATGGTCATCATGCGAATGTCGCCGGCGAATATCTCGGCGCGTGTGTTTGGTACGAAGTGCTCTTCGGCGAGAGCGCAGTGGGCAACACCTTCGTGCCGCCGCGCGTGGAGCCAACTTACGCGCGCTTTCTCCAGGAGACGGCGCATCGCGCCGCGGCGCAGAATTCTCCTCCGAAAAAATAGGCCTCCCAGCCACCGATCCCGCCTCATGAAACTTCACCTCCCACTTCTTGGTTTCAGTTTGTTCTGCAACCTGGGCGCATTTTCCATCGGCGCCGAAACGCTGACCGCCGATTCGCTCCGCGTCGTCGATCTCTCCCGGGACACCGCGCGTCAGGTCGTCGTCGCGCAAGGGACGGAGAGCATTTACCAGGGCCACCCGACCACCCTGCTGATGCCGGATGGGAAGACGATGTTTGCGGTCTGGAGTGTGAATCACGGCGGACCCGCCGGGCCGATGGCGCGCAGCGATGATGCCGGCCTCACGTGGACGCGGCTCGATGATCAGTTGCCGGCAAATTACAAAACCTATCGCAACTGCCCGAGCATCTATCGCCTGGTCGATCAGGCGGGCAAGGAGCGCCTCTGGGTCTTTGCCGCGCATCCGCTCATGCCGCGAATAGGCAGCGAAGACAGCGGCAAAACGTGGAGCGAGATGCCCGCGCTCGGGTTTCCGTGCGTCATGACTTTCAGCAGCATCGTGAAGCTGCGCGACGGCTCCTATTTGGGGTTGTATCACCGCGGGCCGGACGGGAAGGACAAGGCTCCGCTGGAAGTTCTTCAGACGATCACCACCGATGGCGGCCTCACCTGGTCCGAGCCGAAGGTCGTCGCCCGGGTGCAGGACAAAAATCCCTGCGAGCCTTATGTCTTCCGTTCGCCGGACGGCAACGAGCTGTGCTGCCTGATGCGGGAGAACACCCACAAAGGCCGCAGCCTCGTGATGTTCAGCCGGGACGAAGGACAGACGTGGAGCACGCCCACGGATACACCGTGGGGCTTGACCGGCGACCGCCACGCCGGCGTGCGCACCGCTGACGGACGGCTCGTCATCGCGTTCCGCGATCAGGCACCCGGCAGTCCGACGCGCGGGCATTTTGTGGCCTGGGTCGGAACCTACGATGACATCCGCCAATCGAAGCCCGGCCAGTATCGCATCAAGCTCCTGCACAGCTACGCCGCGCGCACCGGCGATTGCGGTTATCCCGGTGTCGAACTGCTGCCCGATGGAACCATCGTCGCGACGACCTACGTCCAGTATCGCCCCGGCGCGGAGAAAAACTCCGTTGTCAGCGTGCGCTTCCAACTCGCCGAAGCCGACAAACTTGCCATGCCGTGAAACGTCTCCGTCGCTTTCTCTGGGCGTTGTCCCTGCTGCTTCCGGGGCTCGCGACGGGCGAAATCAAGCTGCACAACGTGACCGTTCGCAACGCCGGGGGACTCGCCCAGCCGCTGGTCTCTATGCGGGCGGCGAATGGGAAGGAGTTCGGATTGCGCGCCGATGGCCGCTTCTATCCCTACTCCACGCCGCAGGGGCGCCGCAGCGGGGCGCGTCAGGAGGTGTGGAAAAAGGGAATGTTCCAATCCGGCTGCACGCGCGAAGAAGCCGAGCGGCACTTCCGTTCGGATATGGGCAAAACATTTGCGGCAATCACGGCGGAACTCGCCGCACGCCAGCCGGCGGTCGATTTCGCGCAGCTCGACGGCAGGCAGCAGGAAACGCTGCTCGATCTCGCCTTGACCGAAGGTGTCCCCGGACGGCGCCCGGAATTCATCGCGACGGTGCTGGCGGGGGATTGGGACCGGATGATCCGCGAACAGCTCTACGTCCGTTACGCCGACCTCGCCCCCGGCCACGCCCGCAACAAAGCCTTCGCCCAACGCTGGAAAATTCCGTGACCACACCCACCCGATTTTCCCACGCCGAGCCGCGGCAACTGAAACGCTGGAACACGCCGACTTTCTGCGACGCGGGACGGCGCTGTGGCGAAAATGCGCGCGTAAAATTCGGCAGGAGAGGGGAGTGGTGATGCGCGCGGTAGGTTCGGGGAGCACCGGCGTCCCGCCGGTGGATTTTGGCGTCCCGCCGAAACGAACTTCCCCGGCGCTCCTCACCGGCAAAAGTTCCGCACGGGCCGACGCACCGCGAAGTTCGCGGCGGCGGGACGCCACCGCCAGCAGGCGGGACGCCCGCGCTCCCCGGAGCGTTGCCGCGCTTCTCGCCCTTGTTTGGTCGCTGATTTTTGTCATGCCGATCCACGCTGAAACCCCCAGGTGGAAGAGACTCCGGCCCCTTCCCGACGCCGAAGGTTTCGCTGCGCCGTTTGCCGGCGTGAGCGGCGGCGCGCTGATCGTCGGCGGCGGCGCGAACATCACGGGCGACAAATGGAAAGAGCCGTTCACCAAGAAGTGGTATGACTCGGTCTTCGTCCTCGAAAAGCCGGATGGAAGATGGCGGGGCGGATTCAAGCTGCCGCGGCCGTTGGGCTACGGTGTTTCTGTGACCGCGGATGGCGGCGTGCTTTGTTTTGGCGGGAGCGACTCCGCGCAGCACTACGCGGAGAGTTTCCGACTGGAATGGAAAAGCGGCGCGATCAAAACCACGCCGCTCCCCGCGCTGCCTCTGCCGTGTGCGCAGGCCTGTGGCGCGCTCGTCGGGCGGACGATCTATCTCGCCGGCGGCATCGAGACTCCGACGGCCACGACCGCGTTGCACACTTTTTGGGCGCTCGATCTCGATGCGCCGCAACCGATCTGGCGCGAACTCGATCCGTGGCCCGGACCCGAACGCACGCTCGCCGTCGCCGGCAGTGACGAACGTTCTTTCTATCTTTTTAGCGGCGCAAAGTTGACCGCCGATCCCGAGGGAAAACCCGTCCGCGAATATCTCCGCGACGCCTACCGTTACACGCCCGGCGAAGGTTGGACGCGCCTCGCCGATTTGCCGCGGGCGGCGGTCGCGGCTCCCTCCCCGGCGCTCGCGCTGCCCCCGTCCGGATTGCTCGTCATGACCGGCGATGATGGATCGAATGCCGCCTTTCAACCCGTCGCGCAGCACCCCGGTTTCCCCCGCAACGCGCTTCGCTACGATACCCACGCCGATGCGTGGGCCCTCCTCGACAATGGGCCTTTCTCCCGCGCCACGGTGCCCACGGTGCTGTGGCAGGGAAGGTGGATCCTTCCGAATGGCGAGGTCCGCCCGCGGGTGCGCACGCCGGAAATCTGGTCGCTCCGCGCGCCCGCTGCTCCATGAGTGCTCCTTCCGCCGCCCGCGCCGCCTGGCTGGTCGTCGCGCTGCTTTTCCCCGTCGCGCTGCTCAACTACCTCGACCGGCAAATGCTGGCCACGATGCGGTCGTCGATGGTCGGCGATATTCCGTCGATCGCGAGCAACGCGGATTGGGGCCTGGTGCTGGGCTGGTTCAAGTGGACGTATGCGCTGCTCAGTCCGTTTGCGGGATTCGTTTCGGATCGGTTCAGCCGCAAGCACGTCATCGCGGCGAGCCTCTTCGTTTGGTCCGCCGTGACGTGGTGGACGGGGCATGTGACTTCCTTCCAGGAATTGGTCTGGGCCCGGGCGGCCATGGGCGTCAGCGAAGCCTTTTACATCCCCACGGCGCTGGCGCTGATCACCGAATTTCACACCGGGCCCACGCGCTCGCGGGCGGTGGGCGTGCATCAGACGGGCATTTACATCGGCCTCATTCTCGGCGGCTTTGCCGGGCATGTGGCGGATGCGCCGCAGTTTGGCTGGCGGTGGGCTTTTGGCATCTGCGGGCTGCTCGGCATCTGCTACTCGGTGCCGCTGCTCATTTGGCTCAAGAACCCGCCCCGCATCGTCCGCGAAGCCACGACTTCGCCTCCGGTTGGCGCGCTGCGGGAACTCCTCGGCGACCGCAATTTCATCCTGCTCGTTTTCTATTTCACGCTGCCGGCCATCGCCGGGTGGGTGGTGAAGGATTGGATGCCGGACATTCTCAGGGAGCGGTTTTCGATCGGGCAGGGCAGGGCGGGTGTGACCGCGGTGCTCTACGTGCAAATCGCCGCGCTGGTCGGGGCGCTGGTCGGCGGTTATCTGGCCGATCGCTGGATGCGGCGCACGCCGCGCGGACGCATCTTTGTCAGCGCGATCGGCACGCTGCTCTTTCTGCCCGCGCTGTTCAGCGTCGGCAATGCGCACGTGCTCGGCATGGCGGTCGCGGGGCTGATTGTCTTTGGCATTGGTTGGGGATTCTTCGACTGCAACAACATGCCGATCCTTTCCCAGATCGCGCGCCCGCAGCACCTCGCGACCGGCTACGGCATCATGAATCTGGTGAGCATCAGTTCGGGCGGCTTCGGCGACTGGGGCTTCGGCTTTTTGCGCGACCGTCATGTGCCGCTCAATGCGATCTTCGGCGCCTTCGCGGGCCTCGCCCTCTTCTCCGTCATCCTCGTCCTGCTCATCCGTCCACGCCCCCCCGAGGAACTTCGCTAGAACATTCATCGCCATGTCTCCATCCGACTCCCCACGACTTCACGGCCTCGTCGCCGCCACCCACACTCCGTTTCACGCCGACGGTTCGCTGAACCTCGCCGTCGTCGCGCATCAGGCCGCGCTCCTGTTGAAATGGGAAGTCGGCGCCGTCTTCATCGGCGGCACCACCGGCGAAAGCTCCTCGCTCACCGTCGAGGAACGCCTCGCCCTCGCCCGGCGCTGGAGCGACGTCGTGCGCGGCACCGCGCTGCGGCTCGTCATCCACGTCGGCGCCCATTGCCTCGAAGATGCCCGCACCCTCGCCGTGCAAGCCGAACAACTCGGCGCCCACGCCATTGCTGCGCTCGCGCCGTCGTATTTCAAACCGCGCGACCTCGAAACGCTCATCGCCAGCATGGCCCGCATCGCCGCCGCCGCGCCGGCCACGCCGTTCTACTATTACGACATTCCGACCATGACCGGCCTGAGCCATTCCATGCCCGATTTCCTGGAACGCGCGCCCGTGCAAATCCCCACGCTCGCCGGCCTCAAGTTCACCAATTCGGACCTCATGGCCTACCAGTACGTGCTGCGCGCGGCCGGTGGAAAATGGGACGTCCCCTTCGGCTTCGACGAACATCTGCTCGGCGCCCTGGCCATGGGCGCGCGCGGCGCCGTCGGCAGCGGCTTTAATTTCGCTGCGCCAATCTATCAGCGCCTGCTGCGCGCCTTCGCCGCGGGCGACCTTGCCACCGCGCGCGAGGAGCAATTCCGCGGCGTGCAATTGATCAAGCTCTTCGTCCGCCACGGCTACATGGGCGCTGCCAAGGCCACCATGCAAATGCTCGGCGTGGACGTCGGCCCCGCCCGGCTCCCCAATCCCTCTCTCGACGCCACGCAGACCGCCCAACTTCGCCGCGAGTTGGAAGTCATGGGATTCTTCGACTGGATCCGCTGAACTCCCGCCTCCATCGCCCGAGTGCCGATGGTTTCACGCCGCATTCATGCTTGGCCGCCGGCGCGGCGAAGTTTTAGGCTGCCTGCCCATCCACTCCACATGAACACTCCACATCCCATTCGCGCCTTCGCCACGATATTCGCCAGCCTCGCTGCGCTCCTGACTGCCGGCTGCACCACGACCAACCTCTGCGAGCTTCGCGATCCTAACACCGGACAGCTCATCCCGCCGAATTTCACCGGCACGCTCGGCGTGGCGGAAGTTCAGAAAGGACTGGAGCGACCCGTCACCTTGCAGTCGGTCAGCACCACCAGTTGCGAGGGCTTCGACCGCGTCGTTTTCGAATTCAACACGCCAGCCACTCCGGGTTACCGCGCGAGCTATATCGACAAGCCCATCCGTCAATGCGGGTCTGGAAATACAGTTTCCGTCGCCGGCGACGCGTGGCTCGAAGTGCAGATGAGTCCCGCGCAAGCGCACACCGACGCCGGCCAGGCGACCATCGCGCAGACCAATCGCACCGTGAATCTCCCCAACCTGCGTCAGCTCGTCCAGACCTGCGATTTTGAAGGCCAGGTCACCTGGGTTCTCGGGGTCGGAAATCCGAAGCGGTATCGTGTCGTCGAACTGACGAACCCGTCCCGGATTGTCGTGGATGTGAAGCACTGAGGCGTTGGCCCGGCTCTAATGTGGTGGCCGAACAGGCCGCCGCCATTGCCCGACGTTTTCGCAGGGCGCGAGCCCGCAGGAACCTGCCGCGATTAAGGCCGCGGCGCTGGCGCCTGGGAATCGGCGCGCGGCGAAGAGTGCCGCCACGGCGCCGGACTCCAGCGCACTTTCCGAAAGCGCACCGCCAGCCGCTCCGGCACTTTGGCCAGCGGCAAGCCGAGGGCGATTGCGGCTGCTTCTGGCGATGGACTCAACTGCCTCATGCCCCGATATCGCGCGTCGCCTTTCCGCAGGTGGTGTCTCCGTCGCGGGGATTTTGGTCCGATGAAGACGGCGGCGGGCGTCCTCTGCCGAACGTCAGAGTTCAGTCGTCCGCACCGTCTGGAGCAGTTCCTCCAGGCGCTGCCAGAATCCGCGATCGACCGGCAGACCGTTTCCCAGCAGGGCGAAGGTCAGTTCGCGACCTTGCGTCGTGCGGATGAAACCGACCTGCGTTTTCACGCCGGACATGCCGCCGATTTTCCCGCGGACGTGACCATTCGCGGAGGCGCTGAGGCTTTCGTAAAAGCGCTGTCCGTGCGGGCCGCGGCGCGCGGCCAGATTCACGCGGGCGAGATCGAGCGGACGGATCATGTTGGCGCGAGCGAGACCGCTGCCATCCAGCAGGCGCAGGCCGATGAATTCGATCCCGGCCTTTTCCCAATACTGGCGCACCGCCCCGGCGGGCTCGGTGCCCTGCTTCCGACCGATCGTCAGGAAGAGGCATTGCGCTTCGAGATTGTCGCTGACCTTGTGCAGGTGGTCGATGATCTCGGCCAGCGGCTCCGACTGGTGGGTGGCCAGCGTCGTGCGCGCGGCGCTGGGGAAGGGGCCGGGGCCCTCGGCAAAGTTCACCCCGGCGCTGGTCAGGCGGGCGCGGAGCAGTTCCGCGGCGAGGGCGGGAGGATCGGGGATGGCGCCCGCAACGGCGAAGCTGCGCTCTCCGGCCGGCACCGTGCCGCTCAGGGTGATCGTGCGACCGTACGGCTCGGAGTACACCACGACTTCATCCCCGCTGCCGGCGGGACCGGTGAGGACCTGGTTTTCCCAGCGGGTGTCGCGTGGCGCGGGGCCGCCTTCGAGGAATCTCGCGGGTGCGCCGGGCTGCGCACCAGGCTGAAAGCGGACTTCGAGGCGGTTGTGATCGAGGTTGAGACCGAAGGCTCCGGCCCCGTAGGCATTGCCGATGTCGCCCCAGTTCCAATGTTCGTTCACCGGGTTCTGCGGGAAGACGGCGGTTTCAACGAGCAGACGACCGGCGACCCTTTTGAGGCCCCCGGCGACCGCGGCGTCCGCGAGTTTTTTCAGATCCTCCTGCGCAAAGGTCGGATCGCCTCCACCCACGAGGAGGAGATTTCCCTCAATGACCCCTTGGGCATTGAGCGGCGCGGTCGCTGCCAGGGCCGTCTCGAAACGGAAATCCGGTCCGAGGATTCCCAACGCGGCGCCCGTCGTCACGGTCTTGAGGGACGATGCCGGGCAGAGCGCCGTCCCGGCGAGCGGCGAAGCGAAGACCGTCTCGCCGTTTTCATCGAGCAGGCAGAAGCCCACCAGGGCGCCCGCGAGTCGCGGGTCGGCGGACCACTCGCGAAAGATCCGGTCGAACTTTCCTTCGACCACCACCGGCGCCACCACCGGCGGGAGCGCGGGCGCTTTGCGCAGGCGCAGGCCGAGCCCCACGGCCACGGCCCAGCCCGAGAGCAGCAGCACGACTTGCAGGGCGAGAGCGACGGCGGATCGTTTGGGAACTGTCACGCCGCCGACTTTATCCAACTCTTGGGAAAAGAGGAAAGTGGGGAGTAGCTCAGTTGGTGGAAAAAGGCCGCGCGTGGCATTCTGAGCGGAGTTCTGTGCGGGCGCAGGCGGGACGGAATGGAGTCGAAGAATCCCGTCGCTTCACGAACGCCGCGTCGCGCCTTCGCAATTTCGCGATTGCCGCCGCCGACCGAATCGGTCGATCTTCGACCTCTCACTATGAACATCTCCCCGCGCTTGCTGCTCCCCTTCGCCCTCACGCTGGCCTTCGCCACCACCACATTCGCCGCCGACAAGAACGTCGGAGTCGGGACGCCGCCCATCGACGGCGCCGAAGTCATCATCGATGGCACGCGCGAGATGCTCGATGCGAAGTGGATTTATTGGGAAGGGCCGGGCTTCAAATCCGCGATGCCGATCAAGTGGCAGATCGTCCCCGACCCGGTGGACAAAGGCACGACCGTCATGACCGACGACCGCGTGGCGGATGGCGGGAAATTTGGCACGGCGGACATCGTGACGAAAAAGGCCTATCGCGACTTCCGGCTGCACATCGAATTTTGGATCGCCAAAGAGCGCGGCAACAGCGGGGTCTATTTGCAAAACCGCTACGAGATCCAGGTGCTCGATGGCGACAAGACCAAACACGGCATGGGCGCGGTGATCAACGAAACCGAATCGCCGTATCACGCCTACAACGGCACCGGCAAATGGAACGCTTACGACATCGTCTTCCGCGCGGCGCGTTTCCAGGACGGCAAGTTGACCGAGAAGCCGCTCGTCTCGATGTACTTCAACGGCCAGAAGGTGCATACCAACGTGACGATCAACCAGGTCTGGGGCGGCCCGCGATCGGGCGTGGACGGCGGCAACGACGGAGGAAAGGGCATCACCGATTCCCCGCAGGGCCTCAAGCTCCAGTGCGAAGGCCACGATGTGCGTTACCGCAACGCGTGGATCAAGGAACTCGACCTCACCGAGCCGAAGACGGACTTCTAGCAGCATTTGCCGAAAGAAATTTCCGGACAAAGGCGCGGGCCTCCTGACCGGAGTTCCTCGTGGGCGCAAGTGAGGGAGGAACGGAGTCGAAGAGCCGAGCGCAGCGAGCCAGCCGCGGGGCGGAGGCGGGGCAATCCCGTGAATCCGAGCCATCGTCTCTGCCCCCAACAAGTTTCCGAAATTTCGGCGAATGAAACGGAAAACTGCTTCTGGAGGAGGTGGCGGCGCATGACGGCATCCCCACCGCCCACATGGGCGTGGAGGTGGCGCGGTTCCAGCGCGACGGCAAGCTGAAGATGCTGTCCTTCAAAACGAAGGAGGAGCGGCGCAAGGGTATCGCGGAGGGCTACTGGCATTTCTCTCCCGCCGGCGTGCATCCGTATGAGGATACGGGGCATGTCCTCTACACGCGGGCGGTGGCGCGGGGCCTGGAGAAGATGCTGCCGGCGGGCAAGCCGGGGCCGCATGGCCTGCCGGCACCGCTGGACGCGGACAACTACGAGGACGCGCAGATGATTCCCTTTGGCGACGCGGCGAAGCTGGAGGGGGAATGGAGCATCCTGCCCGCCGCGCATCCCTGGGCGGTGGCGCACGCGGAGCGCATGCCGAGGATCTGGAGCAGCGCGCAGCCTGGGGCGAAGGCGACCATCCGTTTCAAGGGGTCGCTGCTGGGCACCTTCGAGTTGATCGGTCCATCCTCCGGCCGCTTGCGGGCGACGCTCGACGGACGCGACCTCGGCGTGCAGGACCGCTTTGAAAAGAAAGGCGCGCAGAGCACGACCGGCAGGCTGGACTCCGCCACGATGGCTCGTGACCTGAACCCGAAGACCGAGCATGTGGTGACGCTGGAACTCGTGGACTTTCCGCCGGCGGAAAGAAAGCCGTGCTGCGAAAGGATTTCCTGAACGATGGCAAAATCCTCGCCGCCGTGGAGGACGGGAGCGAATTCGAGAAGCGCTGGGGCGGGAGCGCCGTTTATTTTGGCACGGTCCGCTTGCGAGGGAAACTGGTGAAGTAAGCCAATGGGAAACATGAATAAAAGGACACTCTCTTGGGCTGGCTTTGGCCCTGTCCGTCTCTGCATCGGCGGGGGACTGGCCGGTTTCCGCGGCCCAGGAGGCCCATCGCAGCCATCCTCCTCGCGCTCGCGGGCGCTGGTTTGTGCCCATCCTCAGCGGGCGCAAAAATCACCTGCTCTCCAACTCCGGCACCGCCAGGGCCGGGCTCGCACTCGCGCAATGCGGCGAACCGGACCATTGAATGCGCCGCCTCCGCGCTTACTTAGTCATGAAGCTTTTCCTCACCGCACAACTCATCGGCTTCACCGCCCCGCTGCACGCTTGCAACGGTGGAGGCTCGACTCAAATTGAAAGTCCTCACACCCTCGCTCGCCGCGCTGCACAGCCAGCCTCACCTTCGCATGGCGTTGCCTTACCTGGAGCGCGAGGTTGAGTGACCATCATGAAAATCCACCGCATCACTTTCGCGTCCGTGCTTATCCTCAGCACGACCATCGCCCGCGCTGATGACGCGCCCATCACCTTCCCGCCTGATGGCGGTGTGTTGGATGTGCGTGCGTTCGGCGCGGTGGCCGATGATGACCGCGATGACACGGCGGCGATTCAGCAGGCGCTGGATGCGCATCCGAACGGCAACCGCATCATCCACCTGCCAGCGGGCACCTGGATCATCAGCGACACCTTGAAGTGGCCCGATGGCAAAGGCAGCGGCGATGCGCAGAAGCGCACCATTCTTCAAGGTGCCGGGCAAACGCTCACCAAACTGCGGCTGCCCGATGCCACGCCCGGTTTTACCGATCACAAGACTAAGACGCTGATCTGGACCGGCGGCAAGCCCGCGCAGCGCTTCCGCAATTCCGTGCGCGATCTCACCATCGAAGTCGGGCGCGGTAATCCGGGCGCGATTGGTTTGCAGTTCAACGCGAGCAACCAGGGCTGCATTCGCAATGTCACGATCCGCGCAGCGGTGGACTCAGGCCATATCGGCCTCGATCTGGGCCACACCGACGAGATCGGGCCGCTGCTGGTGAAGCAACTTACGGTCGAGGGCTTCGAGACGGGCATCAGCACCAAGTGGCCGGTGAACTCGAACACCTTTGAGCACGTCACCCTGCGCGGTCAGCGCAAGCTCGGCTGGCGGAACTACCACCAGATGGTCTTCGTGCGCGGACTGGTCAGCGAGAACGAGGTGACGGCGTTGCTGAATGAAAAGGACTCGTGGGGTAGCATCGCGATGTTGGATTCCAAGATCATCGGCCAGGGTGCGGCAGCGGACACGCCGGGCATTCTCAACCAGCGGCAAATGTATCTGCGCAAGGTCGAGGTGAGCGGTTATGCGAAGTCCATAGACCACGCGGATAAGGGCCGGGACAAAGGCGACATCTTAGGCGCTGGCGTCATCGCAGAAGATACGTCACACGCGAATGTGATGAGCCTGTTTCGTAAGCCAACCGTGAAGACTTTTGCTGATGCTGGCGTTGTGAAACATCTACCCTTGAAGGAGACGCCGGAAGTCGCGTGGGGCGACCCGGCGAAGGACTGGGTGAGCCTCGCGAAGTTCGGCGCTGATCCCGAAGGCAAAACCGATGCCAGCGCCGCGTTGCAAGCCGCCATCGACTCCGGCGCGAAGACGATCTACCTGCCCGCAGGCATGAACTTCCACTTCGATAGCGAAGTGGAACTGCGTGGCCCTGTGGAGCGCATCATCGGACTCGAAGGCCGCTTCTTCACCGAGGGCAAAGCCGTATGGAAACTCGTGGATGACAAACACCCGCGTGGATTGGCCGACGCGCCCGCCATCATCATCGAGCGGTGCAGCAATCGCAGCGGTGGTGCGGGCATCACGCTGCGGCATGAGTCGTCGCGCACGCTGATCGTCAGCTCATGGATCGGTGCCGACATCGAAGGCCACGGCGCCGGCGACATCTTTATCGAAGACCTCTCCGGCCGGCTCAATCTCCACCAACCCGGCCAGAGCGCTTGGTGCCGCCAGCTCAACACCGAGCACACCGGCACCATGCTGCGCAACAATGGCGGCAAGCTCTGGATACTCGGCATGAAGACCGAAAAGATCGGCACCATCATCGAGACCGTGAACAGCGGCATCACCGACGCCACAGGCATTTTTATCTACTCGAACCAAGGTTGGGAAGACACCGTGCCTGCTTTTGTCATCAAAGACAGCACAGCGATCCTCGCCGGGATCAACGAACGGAACTTTAACCGCCAGCCTGTTTCATTTTGGTTTCGTGAAACGCAGGGCGGCGACACCCGCGAGTCAAAAAATCCAGCGTGGGTGTATCTGAGCCGCTGATTTCTTCCGACCATGACAGCTCAGCCCTCAGATACGCTTTCCCGCCGCGCCTTGAGATGTTCGAAAGTCTGGGTGCCGACGATGAGGTTTTCGAAGGCCCAGCCGCCGTCGGGTGATTGGAGTGAGAGCAGGCGGGCAGGCGAGATAATCACCTGCTTTCCAACTCCGGCGGCGACTGGGCCGCCCCGCAGTCGGCGGGCGACATTCATGGTGACGCGCGGCCACGACAAAGGCAGCCTCACCGCCTCGCGCATCACCCTCACTGGCTGCGAAAAACTTTGGGAAAGCAAGACCGGCGACCGCGGCTCCACCCCGCTCCTCCACCGGGGCCACGTCTTCGCGCTCGGCCGGCATATTTTCCCCGGCAAAGGCGGCCAGTTCGGCGGCCTCGAAGGCGAACTGCACTCCCCCATCCGGCTCACCGACCTCATCCTGCGCGGCGGCGTGCTGCTCCGCGCCACGCCGGAAAACCCCGAAATCCTCGGCGTCTTCCCCGGTGCCACCGGCGACAAATCCACCCCCGCCTACGCCGCCGGCCGCCTCTTCGTCCGCGACGCCAGAGAGGTGCGCTGCTATGACCTCACGCAGGAGGGAAACGAAGAAAAGCAACCGAGGAACCGTTGAGCGTCCTGCCGAAGTTTCCCCGGCCCAAACCTCCTGACGACCATTCCGCAAGTGCGGGTGCCGCCCCCGCCTTCACCTCGAAATCCCAGCCGCCATGCCGCCGCAAATCCGAGCCCCCATCCCGATGACTCTCGCCACACCGACAGCCTGAATCGCCTGCTCATCTACCAACTGAAATGAACCTTATGCCTCTCCGCATTCTGACCTTGATCGCTCTGCTAACCGCCAGCGCTCTGGCAAAACCCGTCGCCACGAGCGAGGAACTGCTCGCCGCCGCAGCCGCGGCCAAACCTGGCGACGTGATCGAACTCGCAGCGGGAACCTTCCAACTCGCGCAGCCAATCGAAGTGAAGACGGGCGTCACGCTGAAAGGCGCGGGCATCGGCAAGACGATCCTCACGCCTACGTCCGATTGGAAGGCGAAGACGGCCACGCTGCCAGACCCGGAGACCAATCAGGCGAAGTTCGACCGCAGCGGCTACCTCATCCATCTTGCGAACAAGGCGGAGGACATCGGGATTTCGGGGATGACCCTGACCGGGCCGCAGCTTCATGGGGCGATCTTCGGCTCCGGGAATCAGCGGCCGCATCTGCATGACCTGCGCATTGCGGACTTCATGTATGCAGGCATCCGCACGTATTCGATGAGCGGCGGGAAGATCCATGATTGCACGTTCGTGGATGCCGGGCAGCGGTGGGAGAAGGGTCAGCCGGGCGTGAAAGGCGGCATCGTCGGCGGCGGCATCTTCATCATCTGGACGCAGGACACGGAGATTTGGAACAACCGCTTCCTGCGCACCAAGACCGCGCCGAACGAGCACTACTACGGCATCAAAGGGCGGCAGGGGAAACGCTGCCACATTCATCACAACACCATCGAGGTGAACTTCTCCATCGAGTTCCCCTTCGATAATGATGAGGACATCGAGATCGATCACAACATCTGCCACGGCACCATCTCCATACCCAAACATTCGGGCGGGCCCGTGCCGGCGAGTGGGCGCACCTTTCACATCCATCACAATCTGTTCCGCGACTCCTACGCCATCGAGTTTGTGCGCAATGGAGTCGAGGTCAGCCACAACCTTTTCGATTTCGACCTGGCCAAGGATCATGGCAACACGATCAGCGGCTTCGGCAAGGCAGCCGCCGCCGGACCTGCGCAATTTCATAACAACCTCATCAGCAATCCGGGTCGCGGCGTGATTTGGATCAACGAGCCCTACAGCAACCTCGTCATCCGCAACAACCACGTCATCGCCCGCACGACCGTCACCCCGCGCAAGGAGGGTCTCTTCGGCTTCAATGCGGCGTGCGACTTCAAGACTTTCCGATTCACGGGCAACCTCATCGAATGCATCGGTCAGGCGCGTCCGCTCTTCCGCAACGCAGCGAGCGCCGCCATCGTCCTCGAAAACAACCAGCTCATGAACGTGAGCGATTCCACTCACTACCCCAATCCTCAGACGGGCAAGGCCGCTGGACTGGAGCAGCCGCTTGCCTTTCAATGCGGCGTGAATGGCGAGGTCATCGTCAACGGCTGGGAGACACGTCCCGCGGGACGGAAGTGAGCGGCGAGTAGCTTGGTGTGAAGGTCATGCCCGCGCCGTGCCGCGCGCTGCCGCCGCCAGGAGTCCGGCCTGTGCAGCCTTGCTGCCCCGGTGCCCGCCTTTACTCGTTCTCGCGAGCCGATTACGGTCCGCACACGCTCATTCGCTGTTCTGAGAGTCGTCCCGCAATCCGCTTTCTCTTCGCAGTCGCGCTCGCCCAAGCTGCACTGCCAAACGTCCGGCTCTCCGCTGCGGAAATCGCGGGCTGAAACCCGGCGTCACCAGCCCTTACTCCGCGGCTTTCACCATTCCGAAAACCCCCGGCCTGACCAATGTCATCGCCGTCAGCTAAGCCTCCCCCCACCGGCGGGTTCGCCGACAAAATCCTCGCCACCGAGCCGCAGTGCAGATCGGGAAGGAGGTTCGCCCTCCCACTTAATGCGACTCAAAGATGAAGAGCCTATCCCAGAGCACTTCGGCCCGGCATCCTGACTGGCCGGTGGATCGCGGCTTCGATTCGTTCTTCGGAAATAGAAAAAGGATCAGGCAGATTGCCTGACCCTGGTCCAGCTCCCTCACCCGAACAGCGCCGCGACCGGCGTGCCCTTGATCGGCGCGGTGTCTTTTCCGGCGATGGAGAAGAGCTGGCCGCCCGAGCCGGGCGTTTCCATTTTCATGGAATCCACGCCGAGGGCGCGCGGAGGGGCGCGGTGCGGTTTTTATTTTCCGCCCGCGTGGGCGGATCGGCTGTGGTCGCTCCCGGCGCCAACTGGCGGCCGGGGCCGGTGCGCCGTGGGGCCGCGGCTCGGACCAGGACCGTCCCGGAAAGGTTCAGGGAGACCGCGGGAGACGCGGGCGGGACCTCCCAGGCTACGGGTCGGCCAGGCTGCGACCGGTTCGGCGAAAGACGGAGCGCAGGGAGAATTCAGGGGTTGTCATCCAGGGGCGCTAAGGCGGCCGGCATTTGACGCAGCCGATCACGCCGAGGGTGAACTGGCCGCAGTGGGGACAGCGCAGATGGGGGCGGCGGCGGCGGGGTGGCGCGGCGGGGTGGCGCGGCGGGCGGGCTCACTGAGAGGGGCACGGCGAGCAGGCTTGGCACGAGGCGGAAGCAGGCTGCGGCGCGCGGGTGCAGTCAGCCAAAGGCGCGCACTTCGAAGCGGAAACTCTCCCGTATTCGTCGGAGGAAACTCCTTTCCATTTCGCGGGTGGATACAGGCTCGTTGGTTCACGGAATTCGGAGGGTCTGTTTCCGAAGGCCGGTCATGCCGCGAGCGTGAGCGACCAACTTGCGTTGCGCGCTGTCCGCCCGTAGCCTCGCGCCGCTCGATTTCGCGCCCGAGCATGCGTATGAAACCGTTCCCCCGATTCGAGCTCTGTCTTTCGTCAATGATGCTGGCGACCGGCGTGGCGGAGGCCGCGCCCGGATTTCGGGAGGTCGCGCAGCCGTTCCTCGAAAAGAACTGTCTCGAGTGTCACAACGAAAAGAAGGCCAAGGCGGGATTTCGCGTCGATCTGCTGGGCACGGATTTCGCGGGCGCGAAGGTGGCGGACCAGTGGAAGGAAGTGATCGATCGGATCAATGCGGGGGAGATGCCGCCGGAGGATAAGGCGCGGCCAGATGCGAAGGTGGCGGCGGCTTTCGTGGGCTGGGTCAACGGGCAACTGCGCGAGGCGGAACTCACGGCGAAGAATGCCGGCGGGCGCATTCCGATGCGGCGGCTCAATCGCGACGAGTATGCGAACACCATTCGTGATCTGCTCAAGGTGGATGAAAACGTCGTGCGTGCGCTGGTGGAAGAAATGCCGGGCGATGGGAAGGCAGAGGGATTTGACCGGCTGGGCGTGGCGCTGTTTTTTGATCAGACGCAGATCGAGCGGAGCATGGCGGCGGCGGAGAAGATCGCGGCGCTGGCGATCGTAACGGAGCCGCAGAAGCTGAATCGCCTGCTCAACAAACTCGACTTCGTTCACCTAAAGCCGCCGGCGGACATGGTCGAGGTGTTTCCCGGGTTCGCGCACAAGATTCCGCGCGGCGCGAAGGACCGCATCGTGCACCCGGAAACCGTGGAGTTCATCCAGGGCGGGCCGACGTATCAGGGGAAAGAATACGACGGCTGGGGCATCGTCGAGAACTTCGCCGTCGGCCGGACCGTGACGCGCGACGGCTACTACCGGGTGCGGATCAAGGCGAAGGTGGACAATCGCGGGCGTACCGGGCCGAACAAGTTCCGCCTGCAATACGGCATGAACTCGCCGATCCAGGTGGAAGCCGAAGTGCCACTCGATCCTTCCGGCACGACGGAGACGCTGATCTTCCTGCGCGGCCCGGTGAACGGTGAGGTGAAAGGGCCGCAGGTTTTCAAGCTGCTCTGGAACCATACCGAAAAGGCGGTGATCTCTGAACCGGCGTACTACAAACTCGTGCAAAACTGGACGAGGCTCCGCGGACAGATGGAACAGGCGGCGGCAAAGCGCGCGCCGGAAGCGGAGATGGAAGCTCTCCGGAAGCAACGTGCGGAAGCGGAGAAGGCGCTGAACGACTGGAAGGGTCCGGCCTACGCTTACAATCCGGCGATGGACGTCGAGAAGCTGCCGCGCTTGCTCCTCGAATCCATCGAACTCGAAGGGCCGGTGCAGAACGAATGGCCGCCTGCGAGCCACAAGGCGCTTTTCTTTGCCGGCGACGAGCGGCGCGATCCCGCTTACGCGCGGGAGATTTTTGCACGTTTCCTGCCGCGCGCTTATCGCCGGCCGGTCCGCGCCGAGGAAGTGGACGAGATTCTCGCGCTGGTCAGCGACGCGCTGGGGAAGGGGAATCTGTCCTTTCCGGAAGCGATGCGCATCGGGTTGCAACGCGTGCTCTGCGCGCCGGGGTTTCTCTTTCTCCAGGAGCCCGCCGGGGCGCATCCGCAGCGCCGCCGGCTGACGGATTACGAACTGGCTTCGCGCCTGTCCTACTTCCTCTGGAGCACGATGCCGGACGAGCCGCTGCTCGCGCTCGCCGCCGCCGGCAAACTGCACGAGCCCGGGAATGTGGCGGCGCAGATGAAGCGCATGATCGCCGATCCGAAGGCGGAGCAATTCGTGCGGAACTTCGGCGGGCAGTGGTTGTCGGTGCGCGACTATGGGTCGATCCAGCCGGCGGCGGATTACAAGGACTACGACAAGCCGCTGGAGCGGGCCTCACAGCAGGAGCCGATCGCGTTCTTCACCGAGGTGCTCTCGAAGAATCTGCCCATCACGTCGTTCCTGGACAGCGACTTCCTCGTGGTGAATGAGCGGCTGGCGAGGTTTTACGGGATTGAGGGCGTGACCGGGCCGGAGTTCCGGCGGGTGGCGGTGAAGCCGGAGCATCATCGCGGCGGGGTGCTCGGGATGGCGGGGCTGATGACCTTTCTCGCCGACGGCACGCGCACCCTGCCGATGCGGCGCGCGTCGTGGGTCTTGCGCGAGTTGTTCAATGATCCGCCGAATGATCCGCCTCCGAACGCCGGCGAAATCCAGCCTAACACCGCCGGCCAGAGCCTGACCGTCCGCGAGCGGCTCGAACTGCATCGTCGCGACGAGATTTGCGCCTCGTGCCATCTCAAACTCGATCCCTACGGCCTGGCACTGGAAAACTACGACGCGATCGGCCAGTGGCGCGAGCGCTTCAACGGGGAAGGTGTCCGCGCGGCCCAGGCGCCCGTGCTGGATGTCAGCGGCGCATTTCCGAACGGGAAAAAATTCACCACTCTCGAGGAATACAAAGCGGGGCTGATGGCGCAAAAGGACAAGTTCGCCCGCGCCTTCAGCACGAAGCTGCTCACCTACGCGCTTGGCCGCCCCGTCGGCTACTCCGACCACGTGGACCTCGACTCGATGACCGCGGTCTTGAAGCACAACGATTACCGCATCCAGCCGCTCCTTCACGCGATCGTCGCCAGTGAGCCATTCAACACCAAGTAAGTCATGAATATCATCCATCAGCGCCCGCCCCTGCCCCGCCGGACATTTCTAAAATGCGCCGGGATCTCGCTCGCTCTGCCGTGGCTCGAAGTGATGAGCGCCCGCGCGGCTTCCGTGACGACGGCCGGCTCCATCGCGCCGGGGGAGACGCCGAAGCGCGCGGTGTTCAGCTTTTTCGGCCTCGGCCTCAATGGGCGCGACTTCACGCCCGCGGACACGGGACTGGACTACACCGTCTCGCCCATCCTGAAGCCGCTCGAAGCGCTGCGGCGCGATTTCACCGTCGTCTCGGGACTCAAGCTCGCGCAGGGCGGCGGGCACACCGGGGATCGCACGTTTCTCACCGGCACCAACACCCGGAGCGCGGGCGCAAAACTCCGCGCCTCCTGCGACCAGGAGCTGGCGCAAGCCATCGGCGGGCAGACGCGCTACCCGTCGCTGACGCTCGGGATCAAGCGCGGCACGGGCTTCGGCGGCAATCAGGACCAGACCCTTTCGTGGGCGGCGAGCGGCACGCCCATTCCTTCGGAGAACCGGCCGCATGTGTTGTTCGATCAATTGTTCCGCCCCGATTCCGCGGAAACGCTCAACCAGCGCGAGGTCGAGTTTGCCCGCCGCACGAGCGTGCTGGATTCGCTGCGCGGAGAGGCGCGCCGTCTGAGCGGTTCGCTGGGCGCCGCGGATCGGGCCAAGCTCGACGAGTATCTGACCGGCATTCGCGATCTCGAGCGCCGCATGCAGTCGGAAAAGGAGTGGCTGCGCCGACCGAAGCCAAACGTGGCGACGTTGGAATTTGGCAAGGAGCAGGGGCTCGATCCCGACAAGGCTGGGCTGGAGTATCGCCGCTATCAGCGGCTGATGTTCGATGTCATCACCCTCGCGCTTCAGACCGACAGCACGCGCGTTATTTCCTACATGGCCCGCATGGATGGCCAGGACGGCACCGGCGCGTGGCGCGATCGGGGGAATCCCTACAACTACCACGAGATGACTCACCACGGCGAAGATCCCGACAAGCTCAAGTGGTTCACGAAGGCCGACATTTGGTACATGGAGGAATGGGCCTATTTCCTCGGCAAACTCAAAACCATCAAGGAGGGCGACGGCACTTTGCTCGACCACACCCTTGTCACCTACGGCAGCAGCAACGGCTCGATCAACGCCCACAACAACCATCACCTCCCCACCATGCTGGCCGGTGGCGCGCGGCTCGGGGTCAGGCATCAGGGCCACCTGATCAAGGAGGATGTCCGTCTCGGAAACCTGTGGCGAACGATGTTCGATCGTTTGCAGGTTCCGCTTCCGGAAAATTTTCAGGGCGGCGAATCGGACGGGATCATCAAGGAATTGGTGTAAAGGCGCGTCCTCTTCGCGCCAGCGCTGTTATTGAATCGGCAGCGCCAGGGGGAAGCGCTGCGTGCCGCGCAGGACCGTGGTCTCGACCTTCTCGCCGGGTTGATGCTTTTGCAGGAGATGGCCGAGGAGTTCGCCTTCGCTGTGGCGGGTGTTGAGGCCGTCGATTGCGACGATCACATCGCCCTTCTGGAAGCCGGCGTTTTTCGCGGCGGCATGTTTTCCGAAATTGCCGACATGCACGACGGAGAGCGCCATCCCTTTCGCGTCGAGACCGCGGCTGGTGCGCGCATCGTCGGCGAGGTCGTCGAGTTTGAGGCCGCCGAAGGCCATGGTGCGCATCGGCCAGGTGCCGGCGCGGCGGGAGATTTCGGATTTGCTCCGCCAGCCCACCGGAAGGGTAAGGACGCCGGCCTGCGCCTGGCCGTGGCGGAGGATGGTGGCATTGATCGGGCCGGCGTCCGGCGCGCGATGCAATGCCCAGCTAAAGTCGGCGACGGAAAGCAGCGACTGGCCGGCAAGGGCGGTGATTTCATCACCGCCGAGTAATCCGGCGCGTGCGGCGATGGAGTCTTTGGCGACGGCTTCCACCCGGGCGATTTGATCGGCGGCGAGCGTGAGCCCGATGGTTTCCGGGGCGGGGAAGGGGTAGATCGACGCGTTGGGCATGGGCTGTTTCTTATCCCGATACGACAGCCGGAGAGCGTCGCCGATCTGGTGACAATGCACGCAGCTCTGCACCACTTTGCCGTCCCAATTGAGATCGAGTGTGTATTTGTCGGCGAGAGCGGGCATCTCGACGGGCACCTTGAAAGGCGTCGGCCCGCCTTGCTTGCCGGCGAGCGCGGATTTGTTCGCCGGGTAGCCGCGATGCAGGGCGAGCGCGCCTTCGAGCGCGCGGCGGAAGCCGGCGGTGGATTTCTGCTGCGCGTCCTTTTGATGAATCCACGAGCCATAGCGGCCGTACACGGTGCCGTCGCCGTTGAAGAACATCGTGGTGAAGGACAGGTCGTAGTCGAACTGGAAGAGGGCGAGATCGAGCGCGTTGGCATTGATCACGCGGACGCAGATGAACTGGTCGAGCAGCGGGGCGAGTTCGCCTTCCTGGAGAAGCACCTGGGCGTCGATGCCCGAGCACGCGAGACACGGCACGCAGCGCAGGACGACGAGCAGCGGTTTACCGGTGCGTTTGGCTTCGGCAAAGCCTTTCGCCGGATCGTTGTAAAGCCAGCGCGCATCTTTCTCCATGGCGGCTTTGTCGTTGCGCACGGCGCCTTCGCGGTCCTTGACGGTTTCTGCGAATGAGGCGACGGCGACGAGCGTGCAGGCGAGCGGGAGGAAGTGGGGGAGAAGCTTCATGGGCGCGACGGTGTCAACTTTCGCGGGGGGTGGCAATCCGGCACTGCGGCAGGGTTGTGCCGATGCCGATCGCCTTTGGGAAGGAGCGATGGAAAAAATCGCTGCGCACCCACCCGCGGCGGCGCGGGGCAGCCGTGCTCAAGGATCGAAGCGGTAGAGGCTGGTCTTGCTGCGGAGGTAGAGCGACTTGCCGGAGACGGCGGGCGAGGCCATGAAGCCGTCGGGAAATTGATTCTCCGCGAGCACCTTGAACTGCTTCCCCGCCTCGAAGACGTAAAACTTGCCTTCCTCGTTGCCCGCGTAGAGCCGGCCTTCGGCGAGGATCGGGGAGGCGCTGAAGTTGCCGCCGAGGCGTTCGCTCCAGATGATGTCGCCAGTCTTCGCGTCGAGAGCCGAGGCGATACCGCCGTCATTCACGGCGAAAAGCAGATCGCCGAGGAGGGTGACGCTCGGCTTGTTCGGCACGGCTTTCTTCAAGCGCCACGCCACGCTCTCCGGCGGGAGTGCGCCGCTGCCGCCGAGCTTGATCGCGAGCAATCCGGCCTTGCCAAAACCTGCCGGGATATAGACGAGGCCATGACCGATCACCGGCCGGGTGGCGGCGCTGTGCGAATCGAGTTCGTCCATGCGCCACAGTTCCTTGCCGGTGCGCGGGTCGTAGGCGTAGTGGGCTTTCGCGCCGCTGCTCAGCAGGATCGGCTGGCCGTCTTGCTCATAGACGTGCGGTGTGGCGAAGCCTTTGCGGTAGTCGCCTTCGTTTTGGACCACGCCGTTTTTGTCGAGGTCTTTGTAGTCCACCGAGCGCTTCGTTTCCCACACGGTCCTGCCGGTTTTCTTGTCGAGCGCGACGACGAACTGATGATCGCTGCCGTCGAAATTCATGATCAGCAGATCGTTCCAAATGATCGGCGAGGAGCCGGCGCCGCGGAAGTGATTGCAGACGAAGTCGGTGCGCTCCCAAATCTTCTGCCCCGTCTTCGTGTCGAGGCAGGCAGTGCCGGGCGAGCCGAAGGTGACGTAGATGCGGCCTTCTTCGATGGCCGGCGTGGGTGAGGCGTAGCTGTTGAATTTGTGGCAGAATTGCGGCGCGGCCACGCGGAAGAGAATCTCGTCGCGCAGGATTTTCCCGCTCTCCTTGTCCACGGTCACGACGCTCAATTCGGTGCCTGCTTCGTTGGCTGTGGACAGCCAGACCTGCGAACCCCAGATGACCGGCGACGACCACGCCTTGCCGTGAATCGGCGTTTTCCATTTCACCTTCTCGCTGTCGCCAAACTTTACCGGAAGTCCGGTGGCGTCGCTGTGCCCGTCGCCGGTGGGCCCGCGGAATTGCGGCCAGTTTTCACCGGCGAAGACGAGTGCGGGCAGGAGGAGGAGGGACGCGAGGAGGGAGCGGGCGGGCATGTGCGGAAGCTACACGCAGCCCGGCCTGACTTGCATCATCGAAAATATGGTGGCCGCAAATTGCCTTACGCCAGCTTGCGCCAGGCGCGATGACCGAGCAGCGCGGCGGCGACGGCAAGCCCGGCGGCAAGGCCGATCCACATGCCCATTGCGCCGTGACCCTGCCACAGCCCGAGTGCCGCGCCGCAGGGGAGGGCGATCAGCCAGTAGGCGATGAAGGCAATCCAGGCCGGCACGCGCACGTCGTTGACGCCGCGCAGCGCGTTGCCGGAGATGATTTGCAGGCCATCGAAAAGCTGGAAGATGCCGCCCACGATGAGCAGGCGCGCGGCAATATCGACCACTCCGATGTCGTTCACGAATTGCGCGGCGATGTTTCGCCCGAAGAACAGGAAGGCCAGCGTCGAGAGCAGCATCACGCCGGTGGCGTAAAGCCAGCCGCCGAGGAGCACGCGATGCAGCCGGGGCCGCTCGTCGGCGCCGACGATTTCGCCGACGCGCACGGTGATGGCCATGGCCAGCCCGAGCGGCACCATGAAGGTCGTGGCTGCGCAAGTGATGGCGACTTGATGGGCGGCGAGCGGCACTGCGCCGAGCGTGCCGATGAGCAGCGCGGAAGCGGCGAAGGCACCGACTTCGGTCAGCAGTTGCAAGCTCACGGGAAAGCCGATCGCGAGCAGGCTGAGGAACGCGACGCGGCGGCAGGGCGCGAACCAGCGCGGCGGAGTCCACGCGCGGATGTACTGAGACCGTGTGAGCCAGACGAACATCACGATCGCGCTGGCGGTGCGCGCCGCGAGCGTGGCCCAACCGGCGCCTTCCAGCCCCAGCGCAGGAAAGCCCCAGTGGCCCCAGATCCAGAGCCAGTTGAGCAGCACGTTCAGCCCCACACCGCCGAGCATGATCCAGAACGGTGGCCACGGATGATTGAGCGCATCGGCATGATTTTTCCACGCCATCGAGAGCAGTGCGGGGATGAGCGAGACGGCGCAGATCAGCAGATAGTCCGGAGTTAGCGCCACGACTTCGGGCGGTTGTCCGAGCAGGCTGAGCGCTGGCAGGCTGAACCACATGGCCAGCGCGATCAGCACGCCGAAACCAAGCGCGAGCCAGGTGCCGTGCCGGAGCGCTTCTTCCGCATCCGCGGGACGATTCGCGCCGCTCGCTTGCGAGACGCGCACCGAGACGGAAGTCAGCAATCCGATGCCGAGCACGAACGGCACGACGAGCACGGTATTGGCAAACGTCGCGGCGCCGAGCGGTACGACGCCGAGGCGTCCGACCATGATGGTATCGGCTACGCCCATGAGCATCTGGCTGAGTTGCCCGGCGATGAGTGGGAGCGCGAGCACGAGCGTGGCGCGGCTTTCGCGGGCAAACGAAGGCCAGGCCCCGGGCGGTGCGGGTGGGTGAGTGGGAGTGAGAAGAGCGGGCATGATGCCGGGAAAAATTTGGGTGAAGGTGCGGGGTTCAGCCGCGGGAGGGGACGAAAAACCCACCGCCTGCGAATGCCGGAGCGGTGGGTGAGGAATCTGGAATCGAGCGGCCGCTAGAACTCGAATCCTACGCCCACCACACCGACCGTCCGACGGGACGGGAATGTGGAGTTGAACATGAAGGCGTCGAGTTTCATTGCGGCGCTGGAATCGCATGCGGGCTCGGGCTTGTCAATCGCGCGGCTCGCAATGTAGGCGGCTCTTCCCAGAGCCGCATCACCCGCCAGCGGGACTGGGAAGTCCCGCCTACTTTCGGAAAACGAATCGCCGCCATCGGCAAAAGCGATTGGAGGGCGTGCGCGATTGGCGGGATACTGCGCTCGTTATGGAACTCTATCCGCTTCGCACTTTCCTCACCGAGAAGATCATCCTCCTCCCGCATTTCCGCGCCCCGGTGCCGCTGAGCATCGGCTACCAGACCACGCGCGCGGGCGAGCCCGCCATCGCCGCGGTGCGCGATGAAGTCCTGCGAGTCTGGCAGGACGCCAGGCCCGTGCCGACCAGGCCCGTCCCGCAACTCACCCTTTCCCCGGCAAAGCGTATCCCACGCCGCGCCAACCGCCGCACGTCTGGCAGTGGGTTGATCGGTGCCGGTAAGTCCTGCGGCCAACGCCGCCTCCCCACCGGCGCTCGTACCCGCGGTTTGAATGATTCTGTCGCCGCAATCGGCTCACGCAGATCGAGTGAAGCTGTGGCCGGCGATAGCCTTGGAGCGGCCCACTCCAGGGTGCCGAACGGCTGAACCATCGGCGCCCTGGAGTGCGCCGCTCCGGGCGAAGCTTTCTAAATGGTATTCATCGCGGGCCGCGAAAGGCGTGCGTGTCTGGCTGAACGAAGCGAGTCGAGCCCGCGTCAGGCGGGGGATGCTCCCGGCCGGTGCGTGAGGCGCTCGGTCTGCACGGCGACGGCCATCGTTTCATACGAATTCTGATCGTCGAAAAAGGAACCGCTGACCGGCATCACCCCGCGCGGATGATTGCTGACGCCGACGACGACATGCTTGGCGGAAGTGCTTTCGCCGATCGTGGGATCGAAGCCGATCCAGCCGATCTCCGGCAGATAAGCCTCGGCCCAGGCGTGGGTGGAGGCGCGGCCCGCCTCGGAGGCGGCGCAGTCGAGATAACCGCTCGCAAAACGGGCCGGGAAACCAAGCAGGCGCAGGGCTTCGAGCATCAGCGCAGCGAGGTCGCGGCAGGATCCGGAGCCGGTGGACAACGTGACCGAAGGTGATTGCACACCCTTGGTTTCGCGCCGCCGATACTTGATCGCTTTGCGGATGGTCTGCCCGACCGTCACCACGACTTCCTCCGCCGTTCGCAGGTTCGCGAGCGGGCAGGTCTGGTGCAGCCAGTCCTTCACCCGCGCCACATCGTCGGGATAGGTGGTCGCCTGATAGGCGGCGGCCACCGTGGTTTCGAAACCGGAGAATTCCACGGGGAAAACCACCGGCGCCACCGGCCGCGCGGAGTGCAAGGGAAAGGGTGATGTTTGTCGCAGTACGACTTCGCTCCGGATGCGCAGCGTGGAGGCGGAACTCAAGAGGTGAATCGTGGCCACGGAGTTGCCAAACACGTCGCGGCTCCACTCGAGTTCAAACTCGGGCGAGATATCGAGCCGCATTTCCTCGACCCGGACATCGTGCCCTTCGCGAGGACGCAGGATCAGGCGATGCGGACCGAATCGGACCACCCGCTTGTAGCGGTAGGTGGTCTCGTGGATGATGCGTAACCAGCTCATGACGATGCTCCGCCGCCGGCGGGAAGAGCCTGACTAGGCAACTTTTTCCACCGTCACTTTCATCGAGGTCAGCTCGAGTGCGCCGTAGTTGGAAGTGAGCGCCACATCAGCGGCATCGCGGCCGTAGCCGATGGTGATGCGATTGCCGCGCGGTTGCTTTTGCGTGCCGTCGAAGGTGAACCAACGTCCGCCGACGAAGGCTTCGAACCAGGCGTGCAAATCCATCGGCTCCAGCTTGTAGAGATAGCCGACGACCATGCGCGCGGGGATGTTCAAGCTGCGAGCCAGCGCAATGCCGAGATGGGCGTAGTCGCGGCAAACTCCGATTTTCGACTTTGCGGTCTCGAGCGCGGAGGTGCTCGCGTTGCTGGTGCCATACTGGCAGGTCATCTCATCGCGCAGCCATTGCTCGATGGCGGCGACCTGCGGATAGCCGGGCAGAGCCTGGCCGACGAGAGAGGCCGCGAGATCATTCATCTGATCGGACTGGCAATAGCGGCTCGGGAGCAGAAATTGGAGCGCGTCTTCGGGGAGCTGATCGACCGGGACGAAAGGGGCGTTGTTATCCACGTCGATCTCGTCCGCGGTGTGCGCCCGGCAACTGCAACGGACTTCAAAGTTTCCCGCCGGGATGACGCAGCGCTGGGAGAGGTTGCCGAAGTTGTCGGTGTATTCGATGACCGGGACGTGCGGCTCGAAGGCGTACTCTTCGCGAGTGACCCATTGGGCATAGCCGCTCCGCGGGCGGAGCATGAGGATCGCCGGGATGGACGAATTGGCGGTGTAAGTAATGTGGCAGGTAGCGTCGAGGATCATAGGAACGTGCTCTCTTTCGCACCGCACGCGTCCGGCGGTTGTGCGCCGTTTCGAGGCCCGCGCTAGCGCCGCCGGATGATTGTCGGCCCCCAGGTCGGGCCGTAGTAGTAAGGAAAGGGACCGTAGGCGTTGTAGGGATACGGCACCAGATGACCGCCCTGGCTGGGCGGGATCGTATTCGAGAAGCCGCGTCCGTAGTAGTCGTAGGGTCCGTAGCGGAAACCGGGGGCGTCGATGGTGACTTCGATGCCCGTCTGATTGGTCGGCGTGTAGGTCCGTGGCACGGGGTCGTTGAAGGAGGTTGCGGGGGTCGCCGCAGCCTGTGCCTTCGCTCTCGCTTTGGCGGCTTGTTGCGCGGCCAGCGCCTGTTCGCGGCGCGCTTTGTCCGCTTCGAGCTTTTGTTTCCAACCGGCCGCGTAGGCCGTGGGATCGTAGCCAAATTCCTTCTGCTCCGTTTCCGCGAGGTTGCGGAAATCGATGAACGCCACGCCGTCGTCGTGGCTGATTTGCAGGCCGGTCGCGTCTATTTTGCTGATGGCGATGTTCTTATAAATCTCGCCGTTGAACGTCTTCAAATCGCGCCCCACTGCGGTCGCGCTGAGCAATGCGCAGACCACGCCAAAGCCGAGCATGCGTGCGGTATTCATGAGGGAAAGTGCGGCGATTTTTAACGGCGCGCCAGTTGAACTTCTACGACGGTGACCTCAGTCGAACCACTCGTCTGCCGGATCGAAAACCGGCAGGACGATGTTCAGCACTTTCAGTTTTCCGACCGCGCGATGCCGGCAGCCGGGCTTGATCTTCACGGTGGTCAGCGGTTTGAGCGGGATGCGTTCCCCGTCGAGTTCGAGCCAGCCTTCGCCTTCGAGCACCACGTAGGTTTCGGTCAGCGTCTTGTGATAGTGCGTGCGGGCGTCTTCGAGGATTTCCACGAGATGCACGCTGGCTTCGGAATTCTCTGGATCGGCAAAGGCGCGGCGGCTCCAACCGCACGGGCAGCGCGTCGGATCGAGAGCGTCGAGTTGGACGACTTCGTAGTTTTGCCCGGGGGCGAGGGTGTTAGTTGGAACCATGATTGGAGAGGGATTCTTCCAGAGAGTTATAGCCCGGCGAGGAGGGCACTGGTCAGGTTCATGGGAGAGCATCGGCGCACGCTCTGCCGGTCGCAAATCGTGAGCGGGTGAATCTAAAGGAATTGCTTCCAGAAAGTATAGGCCGCGGCGACAAGGCCGATGACTGTGATGAGCGTCCGAACGCGTTGCTGCGGGATGCGCTGCGAGTAATGCGCACCAAGCCAGTAGCCCGCGAGCGCGCCTCCGGTCATCACGGCCATCTTCGGCCAGTCGATCAATCCGCTGGCGACAAACCACGCCGCAGCCACGCAATTGATCACCGAACTGAGCACGTTCTTCACCGCGTTCATTTCATGGATGTCGTCGAGGCCGAGGAACCCGAGCGAAGCGAGCATCAGAATGCCGATGCCGGCGCCAAAAAATCCGCCATATACCGCGACGGCGAATTGAAACACGACCGCGATCCAAACCGAGGGTTGCCCCGCGTGCGCTTTCGCTTCGCGCCCAGCGAGCCGCCGGAATGCGCCTTGCGAGAGAAAGAGGATCGTCGCGAAGAGAATCAGGAACGGCACCAGCTTCGCGAAAACCTCGTTGCTGGTGCGCGTGAGCAGCACGCTCCCAAGCAAGCCGCCAAGCAGACTCACGGGGATGAAGCGGGCCAGCCAAGGCTTCACCGCCGCGACCTGATGGCGAAAGCCGAAGATGCTGCCTCCCGTGCCGACGACCAGCGCCAGGGTGCTCGTGGCGTTGGCCACTTTTTCCGCGGTGCCAAAGAACACCAGGGCGGGGAAGGTGATCAGCGTTCCGCCGCCGGCGATGGCATTGATCACGCCCGCGGCGCCCGCGGCGGCGGCGAGGGCAAGGATTTCGAGGCCGGACATGGAGCCGCACACTTTGGGGAAAGTGCGGAGCGTTGCAAGCGGCGGTCGCTCGGGGTGGCCGCGCTGCGGACTTTCCTTGATGAGGTCACCGCCGGAACGTAAACCTCTGAGCATGAACCCCCTGATCATCTGCCTCCTGCTGGCCCTGGCCGTGGCAACAAATGCCCAAGAACCAAAACCACTCCGCGTGGGAATCATCGGCCTCGATACTTCCCACGTCGTCGCCTTCACGCAGACACTTAACCAGGGTCCGAAGAAGCCGGAGGACGCGGCCAAAGTTGCGGGCGTGAAGGTGGTCGCGGCTTACCCGCAGGGCAGCAAGGATATCGAGAGCAGCACCAGGCGCGTGCCGGAGTACGTGGAAAAAGTGAAAGCGTTCGGCGTAGAAATCGTGGAATCGATCGACGAACTTCTAAAGCGCGTGGATGTCGTCCTGCTCGAATCCAACGACGGACGCGTGCATTGGGAGCAACTCCAGCCCGTGCTCAAAGCCGGGAAGCCCGTCTTCATCGACAAGCCCATTGCCGCTTCACTCGCCGACACCATGCGCATTCTCGACGCCGCCCAGAAGGCGAAGGTGCCGTTGTTTTGCTCGTCGTCCCTCCGTTTTGGCAGGGCGACGCAGGCGGTGCGGCAGGGCTTGATCGGCAAAGTGAAGAGCGCGGAAACGTTCAGTCCGGTGAGCATCGAACCGACGCACCCGGACCTCTACTGGTACGGCGTGCATGGTTGTGAATCACTTTTCACGGTGATGGGCACGGGTTGCAAAACAGTCAAACGCGGCCTCACCGCCGATGGAAAAGTGGAAGTCACCGGCACGTGGACGGATGGGCGAACGGGCATCTTTCGCCAAGAGAACGGCGCGGATCGCAAGGGCTATGGCGGAAAGGCGAGCGGCGAGCTCGGCGAGGCGCCAGTGGGCAGTTACGATGGCTATGACGTGCTCCTTTTCGAGATCGTGAAGATGTTCCGCACCGGGATTGCGCCGGTGAGTCCCGAGGAAACGCTGGAGCTTTACGCGTTCATGGAAGCGGCCGATGAGAGCAAGCGGCGCGGCGGGGCCGAAGTGAGCCTGCGGGAGGTGATCGACAAGGCCCGCGCGGACGTGGCGGCCAAGCCGTGATTCCCGCTGATCTTTGATTCCGGGCCGGAAATTACGGGATCGGCGATCCGGCGGCGGGCAATTCCGCTGGGGCGAGCGCAGCCTCAGATACCCCGACGAACTGGCAGAGCGCGCGGTCGGCGCGCAACCAGCCTCCCTCGAGCCCGACCAGGGCCATGCCGATGGCGGCGTGGGTGAAGGCATTTTCGAAGAGGTGCGGCATGGGAGTGCGAAGCGCGCCTGGTGGGTAGCAATCGAGATGGTCAGACCTTCGGCTCCCAGCCTGGCCGATACTCGCGCTTCCAGAGTTTTTCGCCGGCGGGATTATTGATCAGCCGGCCGGTCTTGGGATCGACCTGGACGACGGTGTTCGTCCGATAGGCGATGTTGGCGAGGTGGCAGAGCATGGTGCTCTTTTGGCCTTCTTCGATCGGGCTGTTGAGGCTGGCTTTGCCGCGGATGGTGTCGAGGAAGTTCCCGATGTGCGTGCCGTCGCCGGTGTTCGGGCCTTTGCCTTCGCCGGTCTTCACGCCCTTGAAGTCGTAGATCGTCCAGGCGGGGCCGCTGATCGCGAACGTCCCATTTTCGCCGTAGAAGACGCACTCGCCGAGCGGCTTTTCCGCGGCGCGCGGGAAGGAACTGCTCTGCACCCACTCCAGGCCGACGTTCCCGAAATCGAACACCGCGGTGCCCGTGTCCGGCGTCTCCTGCTGGTCGGCCTGCCAGTAGCGGTTGCCGTTGTAGGTGACGCGCAGCGGGCGGTCCACCTGGAGGCCCCAGCGCAGGATGTCGAGGTGATGGATGCCGTTGTTGCCCATCTCGCCGTTGCCCCAGTGCCAGAGCCAATGCCAGTCGTAGTGCATGTAGGGCCGCATGTCGCGCTCGTCCGGCACAGGGCCCTGCCAGAGGTTCATGTCGAGGCCCTCAGCCGCTTTGTTCGTTCCCCGGCCGATCGCCCCACGGGCATTATAGTAGAAGGTCCGCGCGTATTTGACCTTGCCGATCGCTCCGCCGTGCAACGCTTCGATGGCTTCTTTCATCCAGGTGCGCCGTTGGTTGCCCATCTGCACGAGGCGGTCGTATTTTTTGGCTGCGGCGACGATCATCTCCGCCTCATGCGGATTCTGGCTGCCGGGCTTTTCGACATACACATGTTTGCCGGCCTGCAGGCAGAGGAGCGCGGCGGGAGTGTGCCAGTAGTTCGGCGTGGCGATGAAAACGGCGTCCAGCGTCTTGTCGTCGAGGAAGGTGCGGAAGTCAGTCACGCCCTGGCAGGACGAGCCCTGCTTTTCGGTGACCGCTTTCAGCCCGCGTTCCAGCCGCTTCGAGTCCACCTCGGCGAGATACACGATCTCCACATCGTCCATTTTCAGCAAGGCGTTCACATGCCCCATGCCGCGGCCCAGCGCCACCACGGCGACGCGCAGTTTTCTTCCGGCGGCGTCCGCGGCGCGGAGGTTTGGGAAGGTCGAGAGAGCAGCGCCGAAGGAAAGGGCGGCGGTGCGTTGCAGGGCGGAGCGACGGGTGATGTTCATGGGGTGAAAACGTTGTCCCTAGTTCACGCGGGATGGTCAAGGCATTCGCGACCGCCCTCCGGCGCCTCAGCTCACACCGATCCGCCGGGTTCGGGTGCGGCGATGGCCGACGGAAAGGGCTCCAGCGGCATCGGTTCCTGGTGGTCGAGGAACTCCGCGCAGATCCGGAAAAACTCCGCCTTCGCCACCGCGCGCCGGATCGCGTGGAGAAATGCGCCGGTCGGCTCCACGCCGACGCCGACGAAGTTCAAATACTTCTTCATCTTCTGCACCTGCGAGACTTCTGGCACGTCGGGCGAACAGACCGCTTCGTAAAGCGCATGGATGTAGGCCAGGACATCGCGCCCGCGCGGCTGAAAGATCGGAGCACCGCGGCGATGCTCGCGAATCTGACGGAAGAGCCACGGGTTGCGGATGGCCGCGCGACCGATCATCAAGCCCCGCGCGCCCGTGACCGCCAGCACTTCCGCGGCGCGCTGCGGCGAGAAGATATTGCCATTGGCGATGACGGGAAAAGGCACCGTGGCGACCGCCCGGGCGATGAAGTCGTAGTGGACCTCGCTGCGATACATCTCCTTCACGGTGCGACCGTGGACGGTGAGGAGATCGAGCGAGTGTTTCGCGAAGATGGCGAGCAATTCGTCGAAGCGGTCGGAGTCCTCGAAGCCGAGGCGGGTCTTGACGGTGAAAGGGATCGTCACCGCCTCCCGGAGCGCGCCGAGGATGCCATCGATGCGTTGAGGGTCGCGCAGCAAGCCGCCGCCCGCGCACTTGCGATAGACCACCGGCACCGGGCAGCCGAGGTTCAGATCGACCGCCGCGATGGGATGCTGCTGCAACTCCTGCGCGGCCTTCACGAGGCCGGGAATGTCGTTGCCCATCATCTGCGCGACGACGGGCCGCCCGGTCGGATTTTTCGTGATCGAAGCGAGGATGTGCGGATCCAGGCGCGAGTCGGGATGGACCCGGAAATATTCCGTCACGTAAAGGTCCGCGCTCTCGTACGCCGTCATCAGCTTCCAGAACGCCAGGTCTGTCACGTCCTGCATCGGCGCCAGCGCGAGGAGCGGATCGGGACCGCGGAGCAGCGATGAAAGGGAAGGGTGGTCGTCCAAGAATTCCACCTTTCGGCAGATGCCGGCGGTGAGCCACCTTTTTCCTCCCAGCGCTGTGCGCGCCGCGGAGGCGACGCTCGGAGCGGTCTTCACCGGAGCCGCCCTGGGGATCGCGGTTGTCGAGGCGGCTCTGGCCGGAGGCCGTGCCGCCTGGCACCGACCTGGAGTCTCCACAGGCGGCACGTCCCGCTTCGCGGGACCGAGCCGCCTCTGCAACGGCTACGCCTTTTATTGGGTCGGCTCTAAGGGCCGGGCGTCGGATGCGATGAGGGGCCGCGTGCTGTCCACGAACATCACGCAGATCCCCATCATGGCGAAACCGGCGGCGCAGATCCAAAAAACCTCCCGCCAATCGGGCCGATGGAAGGACGCGGTGAGCACCACCGGGATCAGCTTCGAGACGACCGAGGCGCCGAGGTTTCCCCACATGTTGCTCCACGCGATGGTGGACGCGACGTGGCTGCGTCCGATGTCCTGGCCCAGCGTCCAGACGGCCGGAACCATGCTGTCGCCGGCAAAGGCCACGATGCCGGCGGCGATGACGACTCCCGTCGCGCTTTCGAGCGAGGGGCAGATCAGATAAGCGCTTGCGGCGATCGTGGTCCCGATCAGGAACGGCAGCCGCCGCCCCCAGCGCGGCCCGAACCAGCGCGTGAGCGCGTCGCACCACCAGCCGCCGAAGAGCATTCCCGCCAGCCCGCAGGTCAGCGCGATCGAGACGTCGCGGTTGGCGGTCACCATATCGAGCCCGCGCACTTCGTGGAGATAAGTCGGGAGCCAGGTGATGAGGAACGCCCAGCCGAGATTGTGGCCGAGGCTGCCGAGGCTGAGCATCCAGAGCCCGCGATGGGCGAGCAGCGCCCGCCAGGGAAAGCGGTGATCCGGCGGGGGCGGCGGCGGGCCGTCGCCGCGGATGAGCGTGCGTTCCGCTTCATTCGTCCACGGGTGGGAAGCCGGATCATTGCGAAACACGAACCAGGTGGCCGCGGCGAGGAACAAGCCGAGCGAGCCGTAAATCCAGAGCACCGGCCGCCACGATCCGAGCGCCGCGATCATCGCCGCCGTGAGCCAGAGCGCGAGGGCATTACCAATGCGACCGCCGAATGTCACGATGCTGCTCGCCCGTCCGCGCTGGCCGAAAGGAAACCAGCGCGAGATCACGCGCCCGCTGGCGGGATAGGCGCCCGCTTCGGCAAGGCCGCACGCCAGCCGCACCACGATCAGGCCGATCAGCCCGCCGACGAAGCCGGTGAGGGCGGTGCAGAGCGACCAGGCCAGGATGTAAGTCACCAGCATTCGCCGCGGGCCGAAGCGGTCGGCCAGCCATCCCGCCGGCAATTGCCCGAGCGCGTAGGCGAAGAAAAAAGCTGCGAGCACATCGCCGACCCGTTCCTTGCCGAGCCCCAGTTCGTTCTGAAAACTGGCCGACTGCACGACTGCGCCCATGCAAATGCGGTCGAGGTAGAGCAGGAAGGCGTTGGCCGTCGCCACCGCGAGCAATGCGTAGCGAACCCGCGTGGCACCTTGCATCGCGTCGCTCATGGCAGGTGCTCGCGGAGGAAACGGAGGAAGTTGCCGTGGAGGATGCCGTCGATGTCCTCCGGCGTGTAGCCGCGTGCCGCGAGGAGCGGCGCGAGGCTGGTCAGGTCGGCGATGCTCTCGAGGTCCATCGGCGTCTGTTCGGTGCCGAAGCCGCCGTCGAGATCAGTGCCGAGGCCGACGTGCCGGGCGTTGCCCGCGAGCTGGCAGATGTGGTCGATGTGCTCGCAGATCTTCTCGATCTTCAATTGGAAGTCCTCGGGCTGGGAGCGTTTGTGCGCCCAGCCGTGGACCATCATGATCGCATCGAAGGCCATGCCGATGACCGCGCCGCGCTCGACCAGCGCCTTGATTTGATCGTCGTCGAGCTGCCGGTTCCAGTTGGCCAGCGCACGGCAATTGTGATGGCTCGCCCACAGCGGCCCGGCGTAATGCCCGAGCGCATCCCAGAAGCTCTCGTCGCAGAGGTGCGTGACATCGAGGATGATGCCGAGCCGCTCCATTTCCTTGAGCAGTTCGCGTCCGCGGGGAGGGAGCGGGCCTTCATCATCGGTGCCGTGGCCGTAGATGCCCGGTCCGTAGTGCACCGGACCGAGCGCGATCAGGCCGTCGGCGCGCGACTTTTCCAAATGCCGCCAGCTCAGGATCGAGTCCGCCCCTTCGAGACTGAGCAGGTAGCCGATCGGCAGCGTCTTCGCCTCTTCGTCGGTCGCCTTCTGCCAGAGCGCCGCATGCGCCTCCACCTCGGGCCAGGTGCGGAGTTGCCGCAGCTCGCCGCAGTCTTCCATCGCGCGATAATACGCGAGCTGCCCCTGCGTTTGCGCCCAGGCCTGCTCCGGGCTGCGCCAGCCGGGGAGATTGTGGAAGCGTGGCGAGTAGCGGGCGATCTGCGTCGCGACGATGATGCCGAACCGGCCGCGCCGCAGCTCGGGAAAACAGACGGTATTGCGGGCGCGATGCCGCTCGCCGTCCGGCGCGATGAATTGGGTGGAGAGTTCGCAGCGGCGGATTTTCTCCTGCGACCAGCGCTGGTCGCGATTGAACTCCATCGCATTCATCGAGATGTCGAGATGGCAGTCGAAGATGAGCCGGGGGGGAGGGATTGTGTTCATGGTTGAGGGGAGCGGACGGCGACGGCTTCGATCTCGTAACGCAGCGTGGGCGGCAGGCAGTTCGTGATCGTCGTGCGCGCGGGAAACGGTTCCGAAAAATATTCGCGATAGAGCTCGTTGTAGCGGGGCACGTCCTCCGCGTCGCGGACATAGTTGCGGGTTTGCACGACATGCGCGAGGTCGCTGCCCGCGCCTTCGAGGATCTTGCGAAGGTTTTCCAAAGAGCGGCGGAACTCACCCTCGAAGGTGTCGGAAACGATCTTGCCGGAGCCGTCCACGGAAGCCTGGCCGGAGATGAGGATCAGTTCGCCGACGATCACGGCAGGACTGAAGGGCAGGTGCGAAGCGGGTGTGTCGGAATTTTTCGGGTAGGAGACGAGTGGGTTTTTCATTGGTTGATTGAGCGGGAGGCGGGGTGGCTTTCGTCCGGCTCTGCCGGATTACGCGGCCACCCCGCCCGCCGCGTCTTTTCCCTCGGCCGAGGGTGCGAGGGCGCGGGTTAGGCTGGCCTCTTGGCTCCGGCGGGGAGGCGGCGCCGGGGAAAAGCGGCGGCGGCACTTCCGCGCCCGTGCGGTCGCTGGCGAGGATGCAGGCGCAGAGCGCGAGCACGTGCTCGCAGCGCAGCACGCGCCCGAGTTTTTCGAGCAGGATGGCGTGGTCGATGTTCGGGAAGAATTTCCGCACGTCGCACTTGAGCGCGCAGCGGTGGCGGTTCGTGAGCTGGCGCCCGCACTCGCGCGCGGCGGTCGTGCCCTTGCCGAGCTGGCAGGAAAAACTGCGGGCGATGAAACGCCGTGACAGTGCCGGTTCCAGGTGCAGGCACAGCGCGTGGTGCACCACCCGGTCGCGAAAGGGCGCGGCGGCGATCTGCCGCCGCTTCGGCTCGCGGATGATGAACTGCCGGTAGCCGCCGGGCCGCCACGTCCCGCTCATCAGCTCCTCGGGCAGCGCCATCACCTCCGACTCCACGCGGTGAAAGAAATCCTCCACGTCCGGCTTGCGGCTCTTGCCCCGCCGCGCGCGGCGCGCCGCCGCGCCAGCAGGTTTTCCACGCTCGCCACCTCCGCCAGCGTGCAGCGGGCTCGCCGCCGATGCCCGCCGCGCGCCCGCCCATCCTCACGCTCCTCCAGGAGCTGCTCCCGTGGTCGCTCGACCGCGCGGAGGGCTTTCCGCGCAGCCACCGCTTCACGCTCACGGAGCGGCGGCTGAACCATTCCCTCGACGCGCTCGACCTCGCGCTCGAGGCCGCCTTCAGCCCCGGCGCGCTGCAAGGCATCGAAGGAAAAAAGCACGCCCTGCACCGGCTCAATCTGCTGCTGGAAAAACTGCGGGCCCCCTGGCGGCTTGTTCATGAGCGGAAGTTTGTTGCCCAGCAGGAGCTCTTTTTTGCCATCGCTAAGATCGATGAAATCGGTCGCATGACGGGAGCTTGGCTCAAGTCGCTCGAATCACGAAAGCCTTAAAAAATTCGCCTGCGCTGCGCGCAGGAAAGAGGGTAAAAGGTTCAAAGTTCATAGGGTAAAGCGCGATGCAGACTCAGGGAGCGGACGCACCGACGACACAACGAAAGCCGCAGTAGTAAACGCGAGACGTGGGCGCATTGCGAGCGCGGTGGGACGAGCGCAGATCGCCGCGGTCGACGTGATTCCACGAGGCCCCGCGCAGGAAACGGCCTTTTTGATCTTTGTTCCACCAGTCCTCACACCACTGCCACACGTTGCCGCCCATGTCGTAAAGCCCATACCCATTCGCCGGAAAGCTCCCCACTGGCGACGTGGTGGCGTAGCCATCCGTGTAGCCTTCCATCCACCTGTCGTTCTCCATCCGGTTGTCCTTCTCGTTCTTCTTCGGCGGGAACTTCGCGTGCCACGTCTCGTCCGCGTAGTTGCCCACCTTCTGCACCGGCGGCCACTCCTTCCCCCACGGGAAGTCCACGTCGTTCTTCCCGTGCTTCTCCTCGGGCGTCGCCCCCACCTCCGGCGGCAGCCCTACCGCCCAGCTCCACTCCTCATCGCTCGGCAGCCGATACTTCATCCCCTTCGGCAGTTTGCCCTCGGCGATTTCCTTTTCCGTCAGCCAGCGGCAAAAGGCTTGCGCGTCCTCCCAGTTCACCCCCACCACCGGGTGATCCAGCTCCCGCCCCGCGGGCACCCCGTCCTTCTGCTGCGTCTTCCACTCGCTGTCCGCCTTCGGGTTCGCCTCCGCATACGCCGCGTAGTCCGCCACCCGCACAGCCCACACGCCAAAGAGCACGCGCTGCCCGGCGCTCGGCCCGCCCGCGATCGGCACGGGGACGAACTTCAT
>Ga0105047_10000537_pt1 | contig 64609 bp, 45 predicted proteins | sample MAT04_FD_78384 | JGI IMG/M metagenome (GOLD analysis project Ga0105047, IMG submission 78384) | Freshwater microbial communities from Lake Fryxell liftoff mats and glacier meltwater in Antarctica - MAT-04 (megahit assembly) | ecosystem: Environmental > Aquatic > Freshwater > Ice > Liftoff... | reverse complement strand
CTGGTCAGGTAGCCAAGATCTGTAAAGTTGCCCCGCGTACAGTCTCAAAGTGGTTCGATTCCGGACGACTTCGAGGCTATCGAATTCCTGGTTCACAAGATCGACGCATACCCCGCGAACATCTGATCCGTTTCCTCAAGGAACACGGAATGCCTCTCGGCGAGCTGGAAGACGAAGCAATGGGCAAGATTTTGCTTGTTGGTTCTGATCTCATGACTCGATCGAGTCTGAACGAGATGATTTCCAACGACGACTTTAAGATCGAAATAGCTGCCAGTGGCTTTGAAGCTGGAATCCAGGCAGAATCCATTCACCCCGATTGCGTGGTGGTGGACTTTGTGATGGGGCGTGAAGAAGCTTTGATGATTGCTCAGAACCTTCGTCGGAATGCAGAATTCAACGAAACCGTTCTGATCGGTCTTCTCAGCGACGACGACAACGCTTCCGGCTTTGACCGTTCGGTGTTTAGCGAGACCTTCCGAAAACCTTTCGACGCAGCTTTGCTCGCCGAACGTATTCGGACGCTCGTGAGCCGCCGAAAGCAGTTGGCCTGAGAAACCAACTGGAGCTTCGACGATCTGACCACGTCGATAAAAAACACAACCATCGGACAATCCTTCGGGAATGTCCGATGGTTTTTTGTTGCGCGACTCAATAAACCTCATCGTGAGTGCCCAGCGAGAGCAACAGAATTGCTTCGACCCCGTCATGCTGGACAATCTCGAAGAGAATTCTGAGGTCATACCCGGCACTGCACGCCCAGACACCATCCAAATCGCCTTTGAGTTTGTGCGTTTTGAGGTGTGGACCGAAGGCATCTGCGGCCAACAGCAACAAAGTCGCTTCCAGGTCATCCGCAGTCTGAGGATGCTTCTTCAAGTATCGTCGCACCGCACGAATGAATGCCCTGCTTCGGATGAGTTCACGACTCACCGCGCACCTCGTCCATGATATCGCTCACCGACGATGCGTGGTTCTGCCCCGTTCGAAACTCAGCGCGGGCCTCGGCGACATCGCGGATTAGAGTATCACGGTTTCGTTTCGCGATGCGGCGTCTAAGGAGTTCAACAAGCGTTTCTTGTTCATCTACGGACAATTCATCTGCCGCATCAACAACATCGGAAAAAATCGTCATGAATTGGTCCTCTGATCTAGTACGCCCAATTAGGGAATTGTCTGACTACATCTCGCACAATCACCAGCCGGTGCGACACGAACTATGCTTTGGAACTGTACTTGCGGGATTGGCCACAGACAAATCAGTTTGCATTCTTGATGATCCCCATCGCCACAAAGATCAAACCGACCATAACGTCTCCTCGTTGCCTGGCACCCAATAGGAAGTTTTAAGATCGAAATAGCTGCCCGTGGCTTTGAAGCTGGAATCCAGGCAGAATCCATTGACCCCGATTGCGTGGTGGTGGACTTTACGGCCAACGCACGATTTCACGACCTCGACGGATCATAATCGATCATGCGTCGATCGCCCCGCGACATTCTGCAACCGATCCCAATGAACAAGGCCAGGATGACCAGCATTGCGGAGTCTCTTGTGATCGCCGCAATAAATCCCCACATCTGCGGGCCAGCCATCGTCAAAGCGACTCCTGAAATGAGGAAGTCTACCGCGAATACGGACGACTCAACTGCAGCAAACAGCGCCAAAGCAGAAGCCCGTGACAGCCTGCGATCAGCGAGATACACAAAGACCACGATGAGCAGCCACATTGGTAGCGCGTGGTGAACCGTAACAAACAGTAACCTTGCCATATTCCAGTTCAGAACTGGCACGATCAGAACAAACACCGGTTCCAGCAGAATAATCCCGAGTCGCAAACCTACACCTGCGGCAAAGAAATGCAAGGCAGACCTCCTGTGAGTGATCAGTTTTGTACAGGCAACTGCCAGCACTCCGTAACTCAAAAAATCGAGTATCACGATAGCCAGCGAAAGCGACAATCGAGCGACGACTGACGTTGTCAGCATTGGCCCGATCCAGCTCCCATACAGTTTAAAGGCCATTTGAAACGGAGCAAAGGATGCGGCGACCAGAACACCTCGGAGAGCGAACTGACGCAACTCCGCAACTTGCCATGGTCCGGGATTTTCATCGGCTGCTTCCATAGCAGGAGGAAGGTAAGGGTTTTCGGTGCGGCCCGTCATCGGAGATATTCTGCTCAGTTTTCGTAGGGTGCGTGATGCGAAGCGCAAAGCACCATCGGGAACCATCGCCGTGGTGTGTTTCGCTGTGCTTCACACACCCTGGCAGACTCGTCGCCAGTGTAGCGTGTGAAACGACGCGGATCTACGGGCTGTTCTGGAATTGGACGTGACACGCCTGCACGCAGGGAGTATCATCGCGCTACATGTTGCTTTGCGAATCGCTATGCTGAAGGCTATTCAGTCACACGATTCTTTGCGTTCCTTTGAGAGTCGCATCTCATGCCCCAGACACTGCCGACACGTCGAGAATTGCTGACGCAGACCGGCTGCGGATTCGGTGGAATCGCGTTGCAGGCGATGCTGGCGAATGCCACGGCGGCGAATGTGAATTTTTCTGCCAGTCAGGACATCGCTGGTCAACGTCGCGCGATGTTTGCGCCTCGGGTCAAGCGAATCATTTTCATCTTCATGCAGGGTGGTCCAAGTCATGTGGATTCCTTCGACTACAAGCAGGCGCTTGTGGATCACGATGGCCACACGATTGACTTCACCGGAGTCCGTTTTGGAGATTTTGGCACTGAGACCAAACAGAAGCTGATGAAACCGTTGTGGCGTTTTTCAAGGTATGGTCAATGCGGTCGAGCGGTTTCAGAACTCTTCCCGCATATCGCGCAACATGTGGATGATCTGTGCTTTCTGCACGGAATGCATACTGAAGGTGTGGCACACGGTCCATGCACTTTATTTCTGCATACGGGAGCAACCACACTGGTTCGCCCGTCGATTGGTTCCTGGATTCTGTACGGGCTGGGTACTGAAAATAACAGCCTGCCCGGTTTTGTGTCCCTCCAGCCTTCCGACGCCAACGGTGGCCCGCGAAACTATTCGAACGCATTCCTGCCGGCGGTTTGTCAGGGAACTTCGATTGGTCGGACATTTCAGCCAGCGGAACAGATGACAATCGATCATATTCGCAATGCGCGATTGTCGTCGGAAGAAGTCCAGCGTCGCTACAATCTGACGCAGCATCTGAATCAGCTTCAGGCGGCGCGCCATGATCACCAAAACGACGAGATCAACTCCGTCATTCGTAACTACGAACTCGCATGGCGGATGCAGGCGCAGGCACCGGAGATTCTCGACCTGTCCGGCGAAACAGAAGCCACGGCGAAGTCTTACGGCATTGGTGAGAAGGAAACGGATCAGTTCGGAAGACAGTGTCTGCTGGCTCGACGATTGTCGGAATCCGGCGTCCGGTTTGTGCAGATTAACTATGCCGATCAATCGGCGAACCCGCGATGGGATCAACACTCAAATATGCCTGCCCACGCGGTCCATGCAAAGGCAACCGACAAACCTGTCGCGGGATTGCTGGCGGACTTGAAACAACGTGGATTGCTCGAAGACACGCTCGTCTGGTGGGGTGGTGAATTTGGACGCACGCCATTTTCCCAGGGTTCGGACGGACGCGATCACAATCCAAAAGGATTCACCGTCTTCCTGGCGGGTGGCGGCGTCAAGAAGGGATTCCGCTGGGGCAGCACGGATGAAATTGGACGCTTGGCTGTCGAAGGAAAAATTCACATGCACGATTTGCATGCCACGCTTTTGCATTTGCTGGGGCTCGACCACGAGCAACTGACATTTCGCTATGCAGGTCGCAATTTTCGTCCGACCGACGTGTATGGTCAGGTCGTCAAAGATATCATGTCGTAACTTGCCCCGAAGAAAGAGAAACTCAATATGCCGCCAATTCGCCTGTCATACCTGTTCCTTCTCAGCATTTTGGCCGTCACCTCATCAACGGCAACTGCCGAGAATCTTCCAAACCTGATCCAGCAGGAGAATGCACTCGAAGGCTCTCGGGACTGGCAGTTAACCCGTGTGAAAGTTCCTGACGGCGGCTGTAGGTCGGCCAGTATCGAAGGGTACTGTTCAAAGCAGAGCGTTCAGGCTGGCGAATCAATCGACATCATGGTCTCCACGAATCCTGCTCGGGCGTTTCGAGTCGAATTTTTTCGCACGGGATACTACGGCGGTCGAGGCGCGCGACTGATGAAGACCATTGACCGCGTTGAAGGAATCACTCAGCAGGAACCAGTCCCCGAAGCGAAAGATCTGCACGAGTGTCGCTGGAAGGCCTCGTTGTCGCTGACGATCCCGAATGACTGGCTCAGCGGCGTCTATCTGGGACGACTGACCACAATTCCGGAAGGCAATGAACCCTACTGGCAGAGCTACGTGATCTTTATCGTTCGCGATGATCGGCCTGTGGATATCTTGTTTCAATGTTCAGATAACACTTGGCAAGCGTACAACATCTGGCCGAGTCATTATTCTGTTTACACCCATCCCGAGGGCGGACAAGGTCCATGGGCCGACGTCAGTTTTGATCGTCCCTATGGCCGCGAAGCACAGTATACGAGTGTTGTGAACGATCCGCTGACAGTGGGTTCCGGAGAATTCATACCGTATGAATTTCCGATGACTTACTGGCTTGAACAGCATGGTTACGATGTCAGCTACGTATCAAACAGTGATATGGTCACAGCCGATCGCGGTCTGAAATGCAAAGCGTTTATCAGTATCGGTCACGATGAATACTGGGACCGACGACAATTCGACAGCGTGACCACAATGCGTGACGCAGGTGTAAATCTGCTCTTCCTGTCAGGAAACAGCATCTGCTGGGTCAGCCCGCTGCGTGCCTCATCTAGTGGCAACCCAAATCGAATCTTCTTTCGCGGAGGCCCGTATGGCGCGGACAACGATTACGCGGTCGGACGAGAGAAAGATCATGGCCCTTTTCCATTTCGCGGTCCCGATGAAGGGTTGTTGATGGGTGCCCGGAACGTTGAGCCGGTCAACGGTGGTGGTGACTGGACGGCAACGAAGACGGAACATTGGATCTTTAACAAGTCTGGCATGAAGAATGGCGATTTCATCCCTGGACTGATCGGCTGGGAATATCACGGCCAGCCCGCAGAGATTCCGGGACTGGAAATCGTTGCCGCAGGCACAGCGTGGCAGGGCGGTGTTAATCCTCAAAAGTGGACGGCCACAATTTATCCAGGTCCAAAAGACAACTTTGTGTTCAACGCCGCAACCATCTGGTGGGCTCAGGCTCTCGGAGATCCTCCGGGACACACACTGCCTTGGTCACACTACAGTCGACCACACGGGCCGGACGATCGAGTGCAGCAGATCACAAAAAACCTGCTGCAGCGTGCAACAGGGAAATGAAAAATCGCTTTCGGGATTAGATTGAGCCTCGCTTCTTATCCTGAATCTCGTTCACTGATCGTCGTCCTACGGTTTCCAGAATCGCGATGATGGCCAGGATGCAGAAGATCAATGACACGACCAGCGTCGCACCAATCCAGTCGGGGACCTTGTAAAGCAGCAGGCCGCCGAGTCCGGTCATCATCGTTGTCAGGTGAATTGTCAGTACCGCATTTGCTGGCTGCATGCCAAGTTCGACCAGTCGATGCGAAAAATGGCTTTTATCACCGTGAAACGGACTCCGTCGCTGACTCAGACGAATCAGGATCACTGTGCAGAAGTCGTACAACGGCACCGCCATCACGCACAATGGGGCGAGCATCACGTGTCGGCTGCCGGTACTTTCGTAGAACGTACCCATCACCGTTAGAGTCGCCAGCAGGAATCCAATCAGGTTGCTGCCGCAGTCCCCCATGAAGATGCTGGCTGGCGGTCTGTTCCAGACCAAAAACCCCATCAGTGAGCCTGCAAGAAACAAAAGCGGAACGGCGACTGACCATGCCGGAGTCTTGACCATCACAATCAGGATCGCTGCGAAGACCAATGAAGCGATCACGCCGATCCCTGCTGACAATGCATCCATGTTGTCGAGAAAATTCATGGCGTTGGTGAGGACCAGTATCCACAGCACGGTCGCCAGAAACCCAAACCACGGCTGACCGACAAACACGGTTGCTCGGACACCGGCAGCCACCACGCCAACCGCTACCGACAACTGCAGTCCAAGGCGAAACTTCCACGACAGATTCCAGCGATCATCAGCCAGACCCGTGAGAAATAACACACAGGCACCAACTCCAATCGCCAGGAACTGAGCCAGTCGATTGGGCGTTTCCTGAATTGCTTCGACAACCGGATCAATAATTGCGAGATGCCTTGAGCCGCTCATCAAACAGGCGAAAATCACAGTGACCAGCGGAATCATAAAGCCCAGGAAAATCGCAATCCCGCCGCCACGTGGTGTCGGCTGAACGTGGACCTTGCGATGGCCAGGAAAGTCCACCAAGCCCAGTGCTGGAGCCAGTTTGCGAACAAGAGGCGTCATTGCGCAGGACAAGGCAGCGGAAGTCAGAAATCCTGCAATCAAAAACCCCAGCATCAGTCAAAACTCGCACGTATTATGTACACGTAGTCCGACCTGTCCTCAGGTCGGATTCCTTCGTTATGGCTCAATGTTCGGCTCACGATCTGAGGACAAATCGGGCTACGCACAGGTCAACAGCCTTGTGATGGCTCGTTGTACGCCACAATGTGACTCTAAAGCGAAGTCAAAACCGGAAAGTCACCAGCAAACTGAGAATGATCCTCGGATATGCGGCTATTTGAGGGTTTGGGTCTCGAATCGAATCCAGGGCGAATTCGGCGGAAGAGCAGCAAAGATTTTGATGTCCCGGAAATATGAACCGCACGAAACCTGAGTGACTGGAGTTCAAAACGATGGTCAGCCAACCGCATTCAATGCCGGAATGCGACCTTCGTATTCGTCGATGCGGGCTTGCTCCTGGATTTCCTGGAAGCCTTCACGAACCTTTCCGATGACGTCGGATGCTGCACGCCAGGATGCAGGGGAGTGTGACTTGATCTGTTCGAGTGAAAATTCCACAAGACGAAGAATTTGTACCGGAAGTCCTGGCTGTCCAAGGTCCAGTCCGTCTACGATTGCGACAAGCGCTCGCATTGCTCTCAGCCGAACAGGTGTCAGTTCCGTGAAGCGATTGTCTTCGAGCAATCGCGTTCCTTCGTCAAGTGCGAAGACGGTCTGATCGTACACAACCATCAGCATATCGATTCGCGTCCAGGAGAGCGAACTCGCCTTCTGATACTTGCTGTAAGGATTCATAGCGAGATTGTCTTTGTGGATGAAATCATGTTGCAGCGAGTTTGTGATCTTCGAAGCTGCAGTTTTTGCCTGCTCTAGTGTCAGTTATCGGATATTTGCCGATGTTCGTGCAACAATTCTCACTTGCCTAACGTACTAATACCACTCAGTTGTTGCGAAACATAATTTCCGGTAGTTTGCAAAGTGCTGATCGCTGATTCCAACGCAGTGAATTGCGCCTTCAATCGAGTCTGCTGAGCATCAAATATGGCTTGCTGACGATCCATACTCTTCTGCAGATCTGTCAGTTGTGAGTCATAACCCGTATTCGTCGTTGCAGCCAAACTGTTTGTTGAGGAGAGCATACTTTCCAGCAATTTCCCAAGACCAGATCCCACGCCGCGTGTGACTGTCAACTGTGCGGTGGCAGGAGACGATTCGCTGGCGGTCGTCAGTGAAATGCGAGTCAGCAAGCCATCCGTGTTTTCGTTGAGGGCATTCCCTGAGAGGATCTGACCACGTCCCGTTGCGGATTCGGTGTTGCCGTTGACCAGAAAACTTCCGGCAACATCTTTACCTGCAGCGGATTGTCCGGCTGTGAATCCCAGGTTTGCCATTGCCGAGCCCGAAATGATGTTGATGTTCGTTGTACTGCCGTAATTGCCTGTGATGATTTTCAGGTTCGAACCAACAAGTCCGACGGACAGAGATCGTCCGGTCAGATTCGAAGCGCTGTTCAAGGTTGTTTCCAAAAGGTCAGTCAGTCCCTGTTTTGTATATGTCCCGGACGTAAGCGTGACAGTCGCCTCAGCCCCACTGACATTCAGGGTCAGCGTATTGTTGGTGTCATCAATCACAACAGAATCGCTAAGGGCACTTCCGGCAGTCAGTGAGGCCTGGGCCGCAGGCTGAGTGACATTGACCTGAATAGGCGTCGTCGAAGCTGCAGTTTTGTTGCTGCCGGAGACGAATTTGACACCGGGATTATCACTGGTACCATCAATCGCAAACAGCCGTTTCACGTCGGCGGCAGAAACGCCTTCAACCTGTCCGTTCAGAATACTCTGCAGCTTTGTCGAATTCAGCACAAGTGTTCCGGTATTGCTGACGGTAATCCCGATTGCTGATAAGCGATTCGCTGACTTATTTGCGCCGGGAACAACATCAAGAATGGATGAATAGAGTTTTTGCTTGACCGCCTGAACATTGCGATCACCAAGCAGTGGACCGCCTCCAGCGCCCGCCGACACAAATTTCGACTGATCATCAATGAACTGAACAGTGTCATTAAAAGAATTCACGAAGGACTGCACACTATCGACCGCTGTGGCGGTGTCCCGGCCAACAGTGATCGCAACTTCCTGGCCGACAGTTGGATTCAACAGATCAAAGCTGACACCACGGACAACATTGTCAAAATGATTTGTTGAACTCGTCGTGGAGATTGCCCCGTCACCGCTGCCAAACGTTACCTTCGCATCAGCAGCCGCCTGAACCGGGATGTCGAAATTAATTTCGGGGCGAACGGCGGTGTCGGAGCTTGCCGCAAGGTTGTTGGTCAGAGAAATGCCTTTTTCGACGCCTGTCGTTGATGATGTTAACAGCAGTTTGTAGGGCGAACCGCCACCGGACGAATCCTTGATCACATTAGCCGTGACACCGCCGCCGGCTGCGTTGATCGCATCGGCCAGTCCGGAAATCGTATTGTTACTGTCATCGACCGTAATGGTCGTGACATCACCGTTACCCTGTCGAAGTTCAAAGGTCCCCTGCGAAATCTCCGAATCCGGATCAGCAAAGCCCTGACTGGCCACCTGATGTGCCGCAGCACGTGAATCGATCTTAAAACGGTAGATGCCAGCCGCAGCGGATTCGACCGCTGTTCCCAGGATTGCGGCCTGATCACTGACAGTTACTGCTTGCTTTGTAAACGGATTGTTCTGGGAACGTGAGAGCTTTGATGCGTCCAGTTGCAGACTAAGAAGTCGCGTTTCGACGCCGTTGAATGCTGACTTCTTCTGCAGCACGTCACTCTTACGAAGTGCGAATCTGTCAACCTGCTGTTTCTGGATTTTCAACAGGCCGTCAATGATGTTCTGTGTATTGATTCCGGAAACCAGGCCATCGACACTGACTCCTGCCATGACACTCTCCTTTTCATGAAACAATTTCAGCGGAAGAAGCCCGACTTCTTGCGAATGTCGGGCTTCTCCTGTGAAAATCTGTCGAACGTAATATCGGACTATCGCAGCAGTGAAAGCACCAGTTGCGGAATCTGATTTGCGTTGCTGAGTACCGATCCACCGGCCTGAACCAGAACCTGGTTCTTGGTGAAGTTTGCGATTTCTGACGCGAAGTCAGTATCGCGAATCACCGATTCCGCGTTTGTCGTATTTTCCAGAGTCACTCGCAGGTTATTAGCGGTCGATTCCAGTGTATTCGACTGAAAGGCACCCAGAGCGCCACGCAGGTTCGTCACGTTGCTGATTGCCTTGTCGATGACTGCCAGAGAATCCTGAGCCTTGGCTGACGATGTAACGTCGATCTCAGCCAGACTGCTGAACTGATTACCGACGATCCCTTTACCCAGATGATCAGCATTGGCATTTCCCAGGGAAATCTTCGCAGTTTGATTTTGATTTGCACCAATCTGGAAGACGAGCGAATTATCGGTGACTGCAACTGTTCCCTGAGCACCCGTCACCGTAGCCGCAGTATCGGTTCCGGCACCAATTTGCACAGACAGATCTTTAGCATCGCCTGTTGTCGATGTCAGAACGTTTCCAACTCCGGTTGCCGAAGCACCGTTGATCGTTCCAACGATGTCCACGCCGGTATCAGTCAAAGTCGTCGTGCCAACTCCACTGGAATATGAACCCGCAGAAGTCAACGCTGTCGTGCCGATCCCGGTTGAAGCCTTGCCAGACGCCGCCAGGGCTCCTCCCAGACCAGAATCAGTTCCGGTTGATGAAGCGTCCAGTTGGACCGCAGTGCCCTTATTCTTCGACGTGAATACCAGTTTCCCGCCGCCATCATCTGATGCTACGACACCAGTTGTGTATTGCTCATTGTTGATCTTCGCGATAGCAGCATTAATGTCGTCGCCAGTAGTCAAGGCAATGTCAGTGCCATTGATCGTCAAGGTTTCGTCGGCCGTCAAGGTGGTGTAAGCACTTGCTGAGGTAGCAACAGCCGAATAATCCGTCACGGCCTTATCGGAGACGACTGAGATTGATGAAGTCGGTCCCGTCGTCAGACTCTTGAACTTGATTTTACTGCTGTCCTGCGGGTCGATGAACGCCTCGACGCCCGTCGTTCCTTTGACATCGTTGATTTTTCCGACAGCGACAGCAAGTGTGTCGTCGGTAAGTAATGCGACGTTCGCGGTGCCACCGGTACCAGTAATGATCAGATTCTCATCAGCTCCCAGAACTCCGCCGCTAACTCCGGTTTTTTCAGGAGCAGCAACGCCGCCGGCGGCAGTGTCGGACACGACACTGACAGACTTGGCAGCACCGAATTCTGAGCTGGTGAATCGAAGTTTCGTCGAGTCTGTTGGATCAGCAGCAGCAATCACGCCAGTTGCGTCTGTTTTTGCGTTGATCGCAGCGATGATACCTGCCTGATCCAGGCCAGCCGCCAAAGAAACACTGGCGGATCCAATCGAACCGGTGACGGTGAGGGTTTCGGCCCGTGACAGTGTTGCGGACCCGGAAACCCCGGTCGAGGACCCGGTGACTTTCGCTTTTTCTGCTGCGGTGGTGACATCTACTGCATATGAGCCAGCTTTGGTGTTCGATGTCGCCGTAATGTTAGTCACGTCCGTGTCGGTCGCAACGCCGGTTGAAGGAGCGCTAGCCGACCCGTCCAGCAGTTTCTTTGAACCAAATTGTGTGTTTGTTGCGATACGATTGATCGTATCAAGCGCGTTTGAGATTTCTGCCTGGTTTGCGGCCAGTGCATCCGCGTCGTTGACCCCTGAGTTTGCCGAATCAACAGCCAGAGTTCGAACTTTGACCAACAGAGAGTTGATTTCGTTCAACGCACCTTCTGCAGTCTGCACAACAGAGGCAGCCTTCTGAGTGTTGTCAATCGCCTGATTCAGACCAGCGATTTGTGCACGCTGTTTTTCTGAAATCACGAGGGCCGCAGGACCATCTGCCCCTTTATTGATCTTTAAACCAGACGACAGGCGTTCGACTGATTTTGCCACGTTACTGCTGGCGCGAGCCAGATTATGTTGCGCGTTCAGCGATGCCACATTGTTTGCAATCGACAATCCCATGATCAATTCCTTCGTCAAAAATGTCTTGTAGAAAAACCAGCTGTGCTTTCAGCAAGAAGAGTCACATGCTGCCGGTCCTGAACAGAACCGAACGACCGAAGCAACACAAATTCCTAACGTGCCACTTCAAGACAGAAAGCTGTTCTAAACATCCTTGCTCAGAATTGCTGCGGCTGTTTTTTCAGCCACCGCGCGAGTCAGGTAATCGCCTCGCTGCACTCTCACTCTCGCCGCTGCGACAACATCGGGCCGAACATCACTGATTCCGTCAAGTTGACGAGTCAATGCTTCCAGCTCGCTGCCACCAACAGCCCCCTCGGCTTCGTTTTCTCGAGACGACGACAATGACAGATTTCGATCCGAATGCGTTCCTGGTGGGTGCGATGAACGCGGTACTGCCCCGCCAGTCGGTATGTCGATTCGATGAATTTGCATGGTGACATCTCCCTGTGAGAAACCTGAATCCAACGGAGTTATCGAACTGTGCTCCACAAACTTGCCTCAAATTTTTAACTCAATCCAACAGAGCCGTCGGACGATGAGGATGTAACGGCTGTATCGATTGCATCGTTTCCTGATCCGCGAAAGTGAGCGAAGGGTGTCTGAATCGCCAAAAAAGCTGAAGTTTGCACTGCTCTCGCGGCCATTTTCTCTCGCCGCCATGGTGCTCGGCATGACCCTGTTGGGGGCCGCTGGCTCGATCGCGCTGCAGGGCGGAAAGCACTCCACCGGTGAAGGAAATCACGCAGTTGCGAGCGAAGGCACTCTTCCGAGTGAGAAACCGTCGAATAAAAATTCGAGTGGTCACAAAGCAGAAGATCACGGAATCGAAGCCGACTCAAACCGAGTGGGACACGATGGTGCCAATGAATTTCCAGGAGCAGAATCTCACCCTGCGTTGGCTGAGACAGATCCGAACGATCACGGCGCGAACGATCACAAAACCTCCGACCGCAGCCACGATGTCCGGACTTCAGACAACATTGATCCGTTCAGCGAAGAGAGTCTGGGATTCTCCGAACAACAACACTCTTCTGCCGAGGATTCAGAGAAGGATCACAGCAAAGCTGATCCCAATGAGTCGCTTCCGCACGAATCAGGCAAATCCGCAGAACTCGCGACTGTCGAAACAGATCCGAGATTCGATCACGATGGGTCAGATGCATCGAAGATTTCGAAACCGGCTACGTCTGTTCGCGAAGAAAAGATGACACAACAGGCCGTGAATCTGATGACGATTGCAGACGAGCAACTCGCCAGCGGAAGTTACGTTCAGGCAATGCGGGCCTATCAGGCGATTCGCCAGAAGTCTCAGGGAACTCCAGCGGCTGCCATTCTGATGCGCCTGGCTCTATGCGCTGAAGCCGCCGGTCGTCGCGCGGCGGCACTGGAAGCGTATCGCAAAGTGGCGGCGACTCAGGCTGATCCTGCATGGGCTGGCGTAGCACGTTATGGAGAAGCAAGATGTCTTGCAGCAGTGAATCGCCATGACGGACTGCAAACCGATCTGCTGCGTCGCGTGCTGCTGGATGAATCTGAATTTCTGCCGACCGTACGCCACGAAGTCCTGCACCTGATCGGCCGCGATCTTTGGCAGGAACAATCGTTGATGGTTTCTGTTGATCTGCTGGATGACAAGTCTCTCACTGTCCCGGAATGGTCAGCGGATCCGGCAAGATTGCTGGATGAGCTGCCGCTGCTAATTCACGAGACACCCGTAAAAATCGGGCCGATTCAGTTTCAGGTGCTGCATTTCGACGACAATACTCCCGACGGTATTTCCGTACGACTCAGTTGCGGCACAACTCGTCTGGAACCACTGCTGCAAAATCTTGTGCGCGGCTGTCGGCTGGAATGCGAACTTTCGCCGCAGGCCATAAAGCAACTTCAAGGCCGCACGCAACAGATTCACGTCGCTGAAACTCGACTCGCAATTCTGCTCGACGGAATCACAATTCCGTACGACCTCTGCTGGCAACAACAGGATGATAAGGTTGTGATCCGGCATCGCGACGAAATGACTCCGGGAGAACTTCGCGAATGCCGATTGAAGTCTGCAGAACGCATTCTGAGAATCGCGGTGATTGACGGTGCCTCGTCGCGTCAGGTGGGTCACAGCCGAATGGCTTTGGCAACGCTGTTGTACGAACAGAAGCGTGCAGCAGACGCGGTGCAGTTTCTGCAGGTTCAGATTGAATCGGAACCACGCTCTGTCGTTGAAACCGAAGCGGCCTTCAATCTTGGCAAATGCCTGATGGTACTCAACGAACGCAATGAAGCGCGGGAGGCATTCCTGCGAAGTATCGACGCGGCTGGCGGCATGGCGGATGTTAAGATCGCGGCCTACATCTTTACCAGCCGACTGCTTCTGGAAGATAATCAGAGCAAGCTCGCAATCTCGAACATGATGCGAGGTGTGGCATTGAGCGAAGGTACAACGATGGAACCATTTGCCACACTGCAGTTGGGAAGCGCATACCTGATCTTTGGCAACCCGCAGGGAGCGAACAGCGTCCTGATGGAACGTCGCGACGAACTGGCCAATGGACCTGGTCGTGAAGCCGCCGCGTTCCTGTCGGCCCTCGCGCGATTTCGAGCTGCTGTACTGGCTGATCGACGTGAACGTGAAGGCTGGGCGGTTGTCTCGGCACTGGCGGAATTCAAGCCAGAGAAATACTGCGGCGGACACTGGGCCGTTCTGGTCGCCGAAGCCTGCGAAGAACTGGGGCTGGAAGGCCAGGCCACGGAGGCCTATTTGCTGGCCCTGAAAAAATTGCCCACGTCGTGGCTGCGGGACCGGACGGTGATGCGTCTTGCGGCACGATACCAGAAAGAACACGAATTCGAAGAAGCACGTTTGTTGCTGGTCACGTTGACGACCGCGGAAGCCGATCAGATAGCGTTCCAGGCAAAATTGAGTTCGGCAGAATTGTCACTCGAACAGAATCAGCCAGACGATGCCATTCGCGCCTGTCGCGCGCTGATTGATGCGACTGACACACCGCAACTTGAACGCGCCGCATTGCGAATCATGGGACGCGCCTATGAGCGCAAGAAGAATCATCAGGCGGCGATCTATTGTTTCGCCGGAATGCTGCCGGAGGCCACGGACGAAAAACCTCCGGCGGCCCCGTCTCGCAATTCCACACCTCATGCGGCGAACAACGAAAGGCATAAACACTGATGCCTTCACAACTCAGGAAATTCCTCCGTTTACTCGTGATCCCCGGCTTTTCCGCTGGCCACGCTTTTCTTTCCGCGTTGCCACTAAACGCCGAAGAACCGAAATACGACACGGCTTCCAGTGTCGTCGTGCAATCTGCAGAGCCTCAGCAGAAACCGAAACGAGGCTTCACGGCACGGGACAAAAATCGATCCGGAACGACGCGGGAATGGAGTCGATCCATCGGCAGGACGGGCTTGGTTTCATCGACCAATTCGACGGAGCCGACACAAGATTCCAGGATTCGGTTTGCAAGCGCCAGTGGAGTGGACGACGAAGTCCCTTCAAAGGCCTCGTCCGACGCTGATTCAGCCACTCTTCAAATTCATCAGGACACCAATCCTGCACCGGCAACGCCGTCACTTTCTGTCAAAGAACAACTGTTAAACGCACTGCGAGCACAACGAGAAGTGACGGCGGGCACGATAACATCGCCCGCTGCAACAGCATCGCCAGACACAGCATCACCAGACCATGCGGCATCATCAGACCATGTGGCATCACCTCCGAAGCCTGGGACGCTGACCATCCTGAACTCACCGCGCACGAAATCTGACCGTGTCGCTGAGTCAATTCAGCCGCCGTTGACAGCACCAATGGATTCACTCAGGGCGACGAATGGCAAGCTGCCAGACGACAGCCATTCAGATCCAGCGACACCAGTCCTATCGACTCCGCAGAACTCAGACACTGCCAAATCTCCGGTCGGACTCACACGGACACTTGAAGCCGATCTTCACAGCGATGATTCTTTTGTCCGCGAACGCGCTCAACGCTATCTGCGTCTGGAAATGCAGTTGCTGAAACTGCGTGCCAGCCAGGCTGCTGCTGCTGAGTTACCTGCGGCGGCGGAAGTTCTGCACGTTCCGGTGGAAGTCGTTCACGAGCAACCAAATCATGCACACAATGCAACGTCAATGGCACCACCGGTCAAGACAGATTCACACGACGATCCTCACGGTAGTCCCCACGCAGATTCGCACACCGACGGGGCCACGTCAACCAATGCGGCCATACTGGAACACGTCGTCGTCGATGGGCCGATCGATCGCCTGGGACTTGCCAACAATCTGTTTGCGGTTGGACAATATCCGCTGGCTCTTGAAATGTATCAGCAGGCGTCGGCGGAGATCCTCTCAGCTCATCAGAAGTTCTGGGTCGAATATCAAACGGCAAATTGCATCCGGAGATCAGGAAAACCGGGCGAAGCGTCAAACCGATATCGCAGGCTCGCCGACCAGCCTGAAGCAGGCTGGATCAGCGAACAAGCGCAGTGGTGGGTTGAGACACTTGAAAAAATCCGTGTTCTGGAATCCTTCCTTGCGGACAATTCGATCGACCGGCATCGAGCGACTGTCGACGCCATTGAACAGACAACGTCGTCCGACAAAAATTCGCAAACACCGGCCGCAACCGCTCAATCTCTCAACAAGGAGCCGCAACACAATGAGCCCGCTGACTAGCAAAGATCGCCAGCACGGAACACAGGCGGAACCATCGGCTGAACAGGCGCTCCTCGCCTGCATTCAGAAACAAAGCACGGTGTTCACGGCTGCTGTGGTTCTCATTGAACAGCTCGAAACTGCCGCGACCACAAGAAACCTGGGCGATCCGGATTCTGTTGTCCAACTGCAGCAAACACTTGAACGAATCGTGACCGCTCAGCAAAAAGTCGCCAAAGCCCACGAACGGTTTATCGCATTGAAGATCACCACTTCGACGGCTCTTCGCAATGCACTGGCTCAACACGAAGACACACTCAGGAAACTTGTCACGCGAATTGATTCTCTGCAACATGTCTTTGAAACGATCCGCAACAAGTTGTCTCCGGAACTCGATGCCGACATCCGCCGCCGCTCGATGCACTCGGCATATCAAAAATCACTGAAATCCGTCTAGGTTCCAGTCTATTTTCAATCTTCGACCCCACATTCAAAATCTCCGACATGCTCATCTTCGAATCCTCATCAATGCACGCCGTCCTTGCCAAAGCGCGACGATATGCGCGGTCTTCCGGAACGGTGTTGATTACTGGCGAAAGTGGAACCGGCAAAGAATTGCTGGCCCAGTACCTGCATGAACACAGCACTCGATCCGGTCGTCCCTGCGTGCGTGTCAACTGTGCGGCATTTCATGATGGACTGGCTGAGAGTGAACTCTTCGGCCACGAACAGGGCGCATTTACCGGTGCGTCCCGCAGGCACGACGGTTTCATTCATGCCGCCGGCGACGGCACGCTGTTCCTTGATGAAATCGGTGAACTGCCGTTGCCAACTCAAGCCAAGCTGCTGCGTGTTCTGGAGGAAGGCGAATACCTTCGCGTCGGCAGTACCGATGTCCAGCGCGTCAATGCGCGAATCATCGCCGCCACAAATCGCGATCTTCTGAAGGAGGTCGCCGAAAAGCGATTTCGTGAAGATCTGTACCATCGTCTTGACGTGTTGTCGCTGGGACTGACGCCGCTTCGAGAAAGGCCCGACGATGTCCCCGTTCTGACGCAGCATTTTATCGGTCAGTTCGGCTCAGAAAACGAATCGCCGGTCAAAGAAATCTCTGACGACGTACTCCGCCAGTTGATGTCATTTCACTGGCCCGGCAACGTTCGTCAACTGCGAAACGCCATTCATCGCGCTTGCATTGAAGCAGAAACATCGACAATTCAGAATATTTCTCTCGGCCAGTCCGAAGTCTCTGCCGCTTCCGACGAGACGATGCCGCCACAGTTTCTGACGCTGCCTCTGGATGAGATTGAACGAATGATCATCCTGTCACGCATTCGACGTTTCAAAGGCAACAAAACGGAAGCCGCCGCAGAACTCGGCGTCACCGCCCGCACCCTTCGCAACAAGATTGCTCGCTGGCAGGAAGTCCAGAAAGCCGGTTGAGGATTGATCGATCAATAGCTGCCGGATTCGCGGCCAGTTGTTCGCAATCTACCTCCTCCATGCGGAGCGTCAGGGGGAGTTCATTTCAGTCAGTTACTGTTCGAGCGATGCTTATGCTATCCTGACGACAACAGCGCTACACCGCCGGTTTTCGCGGCAAATCGAAATCTGCCGCTCGTCTTAAACTACAAGGGATCTGAAAGTGCAACATGTACTGTTCTTCGACATTGATGGCACCATGCTGAGTACTGGAGGTGCGGGACAACGCGCGATGGAGTTGACGCTCGTTGAAGAATTTTGCATCAAATCTCCGTTCGAAGGAATCCTCATGGCGGGTCGCACGGATCGTGGAATCGTCAATGAAATTTTTGCCCGCTATTCTCTCGTTGACAACCCCGAAGAACGAGAACGTTTTATGCTCAGCTATCTGCATCGACTGCCTCACTGCCTGGAAACTTTACCTGGTGAATTGCTTCCGGGTGTGACGGAACTGCTGAATGAATTGCACCGTGACGATACGGTTCATCTCAGCCTGCTCACGGGAAACTACGTCGAAGGTGCCTGGATCAAGCTTCGGCATTTCGGGATCGACCACTACTTTGAAACCGGCGGTTTCGGAGATCATCACGCGGATCGCGATGATGTCGCGAGACTGGCTGTCGCTACAGTTCGCGGACATCTCAAATACAACTTCTCAGATCACACAGCCTGTGTGATCGGCGATACGCCCGCTGATATCCGGTGCGCGAGAGCGATCAACGCGCGAGCGGCGGCGGTGGCGACCGGGATGTATTCAGTTTTCGAGCTTCAGACTCACAAACCAGATCATCTGTTTGCAGATCTGAGTGACACGAAAACTGTCGCGCAAAGTCTGCTTCAGGCATAGAATCCCATGACCGAATCCAGTCCTTCGGCAATCCTTAGTCCAAATCGATTGTGGCGTTTTCTGCATTGGCCGGTCGGGTTATTTTTTTACCTGTGGGTGCGCGTACAATGCTCGGGGAAGGAAAACATTGATGACTCGCAGGGCGGGCTGATGTTGATCAACCATCAGAGTTTCCTCGACCCAATCCTCGCGGCGGTACCGCTGACACGGCCGGTGTCCTACATGGCTCGTGACAGTCTGTTCCGCGTGCCTCTGCTAGGCTGGTTGATGCGTCGAACCTACGTCATTCCGATCAGTCGTGAAGCCGCGCGCGGTGGTAGTATTCGACTGGCGGTAGAACGCCTGGAACAGGGTTATCTGCTGGGAATATTTCCTGAAGGCACGCGATCGACCGGATCGGGAGTTCGCACTTTTCGACCAGGATTTCTGGCGATGGTTCGCCGCACAAACCAGCCAGTTTATCCCGTGGGAATTCTTGGGTCGGATCGGGCGATGCCCCGAGGTGCCTGGTTTATTCGACCAGCTCGCACCTATGTCGTCTATGGACCTCGATTTACGGACGCGGAGCTTGAGCTGCTTCGATCAGGGGACGACACGGCATTCTGCGAAATGGCCCGGCAGCGAGTCGCCGATTGCGTGGCAAAAGCCGTCTTGTCGGCAAGGCCCGTTTTCTGTGACAATGCCGGGAGCGAGAAGCGCAGCATCGAGTAGTGGACTGAACGATGTCGCGAATTTCTGCATTTACCGGGCGGGCACGGATGCGCACTCCTTCAGACCAACTGACTCAACTCCTCACCGATCAAAAACTCTGCACGCAGGCAGAACTCGCGCATTGCGAACCGTACGTCCGGCGACTCTGTCACGACCTGCCGGATTTCGACTCCGTCTGGCTCGATGCTCTCGTCCAGCAAAGATTTCTGACCGCATGGCAGGCCGATCAATTGCAGACCGACCAGGCTGATGCGGTTGTCATCGGGCGATTTTCGCGGCAACGAGCGCTTGGCCGATCGACCTATCTGGCCTGTGATGAAAAGCGCCGACAACAATTTGTCTTGCGAGAAGTGCCTGTCAGCAGCGTGGCAGGGATTGAGCAACGGATTGAAGAAATGTTCGCTGCAATGAGTCGACTCCACAGCGCGATTCCTGCATCATTGACAGTGCCACAGGAGGTCGCCGCTTTGGCACCGAAGAATCGAGTGGAATTGTCTGGGTCAGTACCTGCGCGGTCCTCGCAGTTCTTCGTTTCGAAGTTCATTCCCGGCTGGTCGATGGAAGAACTGCTGATTCGCGGCGGACGTTTGCCGTGGCAAGTCGTCGCCGAAACTGGACGCGAACTGCTTTTCGCTTTGAACTGGCTTGAATCCGCGCGGTTGCTGCACGGAGATCTTGTCCTGCGCAACGTACGTCTGGATTCACGCGGTGGGGTTCATCTGGTCGATCCGTTTTCCCGAAGAATCTGCCAGCCCGCATTTGCACTCACCGACCAGCTCACTCTGCGAGATTGCGATGGGATTGCACCGGAACAAATCGGCACAGGCCGGACTGCCGATGCACGCAGTGAACTTTACGCGCTGGGCTGTCTGTTGTGGCAGTTACTCACGAGTCGCCCGGTCGTGCTAAGTGCCGATCCAGGCACGCGGATGATGAAACAGAAAGATCACGATATCGGCGACGTGCGTGGGCCGGTGCCCGATTGCCCTGAATGGATGTCGCGTTTGATACTGTCAATGACTCGACGTTCACCGGAACTCCGTCCAGGGACGAGTGCAGAAGTCCTGAAGTCGTGGAAGGCGGCCGCTGGCAGCAGTCTGAATCATTGCCGTTCGCTGGCGCGGCAAATGCCAGACCACGCCATACATCGCAGCGTGCGGCCTCGGGTGCGCGCAGTTTCCGATCGACGCTCCTGGTTGTGGCCCACGGCAGCGGTGTCTGTTCTTGGGCTGCTTGTCTTTCTGACAGCTCGATCCGGCGTCCTACCGCAAACATTGCGACTGGAGTCTGGTCCCGAAACAGTTCGCGATTCAGAAATGAACTTGCGAAACCTCGATGCGATCAGAAAAACCACCGGACCGATCCCACTTCCACCGGTCGATGCGGACGGGATCATTTATCTGGAACCAGGCACAACGTATCTTGCTGAACGCTGCGAGTTTCCGGGAACACTGAAGATTGAATGTCACGCCTCGCCGCCCGCAGACATCATCGTACCCGCTGGAAAACAATGGGTGTTGCAGGCTCGCACTCTGGAGCTGCGCGGGATCGCGGTTTCGCAACAAACTCCTGTGGTTGCTGAAACGGCGTTGAATCGGCCTTCGATGTCGCAACTCGTGGCGGTTCAGTGCGGTGTACTGACGATCGACGAATGTGTCATTCAATCTCCCGCTGCAGAAGACAGTTTCGTGGGCGTCGCGTGGCATCGTCTGTCAGGCACCGAAGGCAGCGTGATCATTCGGAACAGTGTCTTTGCAGGTGGTGGATACGCAGCCTCCTTCAATCATCCGCCGCGACGTTGCGAAATGGACAACGTGCTTCTGGCTAATCGTGGCAGCGGTATTTTGTGCGAATTCACAAAGGGAGACGTTGATTCCTGGGATCTTTATTGCACGAACGTCACGCAGCGTTTCGGATTTAGTGTGGTGGATGCCATTGTCCATTCTGGCGGAATTGCAGGACTGAGCCTGAATATGACAGCGACCGAGTCAGTCTTCTCGCCGCAGATGGCGATCATAAGAATCCAGCCTCCTGCCACCTGGCGAACTGATTCCATGCACGTGCAGATTCGCGGTGGAGAAACCGGGAATCCGGCCGTCGTGCCGCCGTCTGTTGCCACAGCCGTGTACATCGATAAAACTCTGGGACAACCCGTCAGCCTGCCAGAAGCTCAGTTGAAAAACGATGGCGTTCTTCTGGCAGATTTGGTCTTCGATGAAACCAAAGTCGGTGCAGTCACAGCAGCCCCGGCATCGCCGTGGATCAATTCGTCTCTCGTTGATTTCGAAGGTCCGAAACTCACTACGATGATGCCGGGCATTGTTGTCGCCAGACTGCCGACTCTGGATTAGGCGAATCGAGAATCCTCAAACACTCGCGGAAAGACAACCTCGACCGTCTGGCCAACCCATGCGGTGGCGATGGCGGTATTCGGCGTTGAGCATATCATTGGCAAGCTCAGGCGTGACATATCGCAGGTCAATGTTCGCCTGGATAAGGGCATCGTAGACGGCTCGTCCAGCATCCGAATCAAGGAGTTGCTGTTCGAGCTGCAGATTGCTGATGGGCATGATTAATTCCTTTTGTGGGCATGTCAGCAGGAAGGATGTTCAGAAGGGGATTGAGCTTGAAAAAGGGGTCAGGAACCAATAGTGCGTAAGCACCCACTGGGCCATTTTGGCTATTGGTTCCTGACCCCTTTTTCAAGCACCACGTCGTTCAGCAGCTTCGATCCGCGTGGGGCCTCGTCCGGAACCATGCGTTCAGGAACGATCATTTTTTGAGCCTTGTGTCGCGTTCGAGTCACCTGAATGTCGTTGACGCAGGTATTCATGGCATCCTCCGTGCCAATCAATCGTCAAAATCCACCGGACTCTTCGGCAAAGCCGTAAACTCTTGCCAAACATTGTTTCCGGATAACGTCCGTTTCAGCAATGACTGCCGACGAGGTCTCGACAGGTCGATGAGTGCGTCTTCATCGTGACACCGCGCGTACTCAGAATGACAACTGACCGACTCGCCGTACATTTTCTGCCGACATTTACGCAGCGCACCGGAACTTGTACGGCGTAACGAAATTGCAGAAGCTACAAAGAATTGAACGACCAGCGTTGAGAAGTGAGGTCGGCGAGCCAGCGTTCAGGCACCGTGCGACCTTGGTCCGGCCTACGGAGCTTCTGCCAGTCGTTCGGAAACAACCTCCCCCACGCGGAGCGTCAGGGGGAGGTTTGTGGCGAACGTTATGCGTAAACATTTTCTGGAAACTTTCGTTGAGCAATCGCTGTTGCTGCACAACGTTGTATTATTCACGCGTGGCGTCGAATCCGGAATTGAAAACTCGCCGCAGCCCTCCCCCGGGCCATCGCTTCGCTCGGCCCGACCCCTCCCTGCCTTCGGCGGGCGGGGTTGAGAAATATGAAATTCAATGTTTGAGCGATCCTTACCACTATCCGCCCGTCAACGTAAACGCCGCCCAGTAGTATGGGTGAGCGGCTCCGTACCGTTCGCGACGTTTGGCGATGCGTGATAACTGGGCGTTTCGAAGTGCCTCAGCTTTCGACTGACCAGCGGCGAGGTTGTGAAAGAAATCGTTGACCAGCAGCGTCGTTTCGCGATCAGAAACCTGCCACAGCGATGCGACGACGGCCTGAGCTCCAGCGAGCTGAAATGCCTGACGCAGACCTGCAACGCCTTCTCCCTGATTGATATCTCCCAGGCCAGTTTCGCAGGCGCTCAATAGAACCAGTTCGGTGCCACGCAAGTCGATGCCAGTCACCTCAGCACCAGTCAGGATTCCATCGTCAGAGCCAACCGACACGCCCTTCTGATTGCATCCGCAGAACAACAGTCCGCACCGCAGCAACGGATTTTCTACGGGCTTTCCGACAAGATCCAGCAAAGGAGAACTATCGTCGGAAGAACGGTCGCGTTGCGAGGTTGAGTCCACCTGCTGCTGAGGCAGGAAAAAACCGTGTGTCGCAAACACGGCAACCTTTGGACTTCGCAATGCTTTGACCACACTCTCCAGGGCGTATCGCTGCTTGTAAACAGTCACCGGCTGCCCGGTATAGGTTTCAAGCTGGGGCTGAATTGAAATCGCTTCGATTTCGGTGTTAGGCAGCGGTGGAACATCTGGCAGAAGATTCTTTGCGGAGAATGTTCGAACGGTGTCGTCATCCGGTGGTGGAATCTGCTTGAAGATGGCCTTGATGGATTGTTCCTTTTCGCCAGTCTGCTGGTTGAATTGCGGATTCGCCAGAATGACGGATGACCGTGCTGCAGTGACGACCTCTTTTCGAGTCAGATCGCGACCGCTGACGACCAGACGCAGCGAATAGTTCTCGACCAGTAAAGGAGTATTTCCGTCTTCGTCTTTCTGTCCAACCGGCAGCGCAGCCCAGGGAAACAGCCAAAGATCACCGTCCGGACTCAGCAACAATTCTTTGGAGTCTCCCAGTTGTTGGGCCAATGGCTTCCAGACGGTATCGGCAGCGGATTGCATGGTCTCATTGAGTTTGGCCACAGCGTGCTGTTCACTCGTCGCAGCGATTTCGCCTTTCTCCCCCGGTGCCTGAAGTAGTTGCTCCCTGAACTGCTTAACAATGGCGTCTATCTGGTCCGCCTGACCGAGATCGACAAACTGCACGTCCCCCTGACCAGTTGCGGGGACAATCCACGCCGCATAATGCACCGGTAGCCACGTTGCTTCTCCGGGCCGAAGCGTAAAGTCAAAACGTCTGAAGCGAGCGATATCGACAAAGACAGCCCCCGCCGGTATCGCAGCACGCAGTTGTTCGAGTTCTACCCATTCAACAGGTTTCGCTACGGAAGCGTTCTCTCGCTGTGCCAGATTTCGCTGTGCCAACGCTTCCAATCCCACCGCCTTCCCATTCAGGAGCCAGCCAGCCGATTTTTCAACAACGTCCCGTTCGTCGGAATGCAGAAAAGCGCAGGAAAGGGCCTGATGTAATCCTGATTCATAATTTGCTTTCAGGAAGAGTGATTGTTCATGCTCTGCAAGCGCGGGCAATTCCTTAACGACATGCTTGCGGACTCCACGCCGCGCGAGTTCGAACAACGCGATCGACTTTGGGTCGTGCTGTTGTTCCGAATAGGCGGCAAGGTTGTTGATAACACCCACCGTGGTTGGATGCTGATCTCCCAGCGTCTTCAGCCGGATCGCCAGGCTTTGTTCCAGGAGCGGAATAGCTTCTGCCACCTTGAAATCGGCTGCGAGAAGCAGCGCGAGATTGTTGATACTCTGTGCCGTATCAGGATGCTCGTCGCCAAGGACTTTACGGCGGATTTCCAACGACCGGCGGTAATGTTGTTCGGCTGTCGGAAAATCGCCTTGCCGTTCCCGCAGTCCGCCGAGATTGCTGAGGACCTGAGCCGTGTGACGATGTTCCGGCCCAAGTTGTAATTCGAAAATCGTCAACGCCCGTTGGTACAGCTTTTCAGCAACGGCGTCTCGGCCCTGCTGGTTATACAGCGACGCAAGATTATTCGCGACGATGCCGGTATCGATGTGTTCCGGTCCCGCCGTTTTTTCAAGCGAATTCAACGCTCGCTGGTAAGACTTTTCCGCCGCGCTGAGATTTCCCTGGCGTTCGTAGACACCACCAAGGTTACCGGCGGTCACGGCCGTCTGGGGATGATCGTACCCAAGCAGTTTTTCCCGGATCTGCAAAGCCCTCGTGAACAGTGGCTCGGCTTCGCTGTATCGACTTTGGTTGTCGTACAAGGCGGCAAGGTTGTTGAGTGTGAGCGCCGTATCCGGGTGCTCTTTGCCGAAATGCTTTTCCCGGATCTGTAACGCTCGCAGATAGAGAGGTTCCGCATCCGCGAAGCGTCCTAGTTCTTTATAGATCGATGCCAGGTTGTCCAGACTCGGAGCATTGTCAGGATGGTCTGATCCCTGGGACTTTCGGCGAATCTCCAGTCCTCGCAGAAATAACTCTTCGGCTTCCGCGTACTTGCTTTGCGCTTTCAACAGACTGGCGATGTTGTTTAATGCACTGGCGACTTCCGGATGGTCCGATCCAAAGACTTTCTCACGAATCGTGAGAGCCTGCTGATAACGCTTTTCCGCCAGCGAATAATCCCCGAGAGATTCGTTCACCATCGCGACCCATGTGGCACTGAGTGCGACGTCCGCATGATTCGGCCCCAAGACCTGTTCGCGGATTTTGAGAGCCCGTTCATGGAGCGGTTTTGCAGCAGCGTAGTTGGCCATGGCTCTGTAAAGTTCGCCAAGATTACTGAGTCCAACCGCCGTTTCCTTGTCGTCCGGGCCTAATTCTGATTCCCAGATCGCCAGCGCCTTTTGACCAAACGGGATGGCTTCGGCATATTTGCCGAGTCCAAAGAGCCGGATGACCTCTTCGTTCTGCCGAGTCGCTTCCGCCAGTCGCTGTTGACTTTGCGGAGCAGCCATCAGAGACCTGCCCCTAACCAGACTCGCACCGATCAGGACCAAAATGGAGACGCGAACGCACGATCTGAGAATCAGAGATTTCATTGATGAGATCTTTAGTTTGGAGTGTCGAATTCGTGTAGCGTGATGCTCTGTTGCTTCCGGCCGATTGAGCGAACAGCGGACGAGAGCTTCACTCATTGCCCCGTCAATGTAAACGCCGCCCAGAAGAACGGATGAGCGGCACCGTAGCGGGATCTTCGTTTTTCGATGCGTTCCAATTGAGCACTCCTCAACGCTTCCGACTTCGATTTTCCTGCCGCAAGTTCTTCGAAGAATTTGCTCATCAGCAAGGCACTGTCGCGATCCGGGACCTGCCACAACGTGGCCACCACCGCTTCGGCACCCGCCAGTTGAAACGCCTGTCGCAGTCCGGCCACACCCTCGCCATTGCGAACATCGCCGATGCCGGTTTCACAGGCACTCAACACAACCAGTTCGGTGCCGCGAAGGTCGATGCTGACGATTTCCATCCCCGTCAGAATTCCGTCGTCGTCAGCGACGGAGGCGTCTCGGTTGTTGCAACCGGACAGCAGCAGGCCGCAGCGCAGCAGTGGGTTTTCGATAAGCTGGCCATTGGTGTCGATGGCGACGGATCGCGTGTTGTCGCCCATGGCGAGGTTGCGGTCTTCCAGTTTGGTTTCCTGAGTGGGCAGGAAAAAGCCATGGGTCGCGAAGGTGACGATCTGCGGGCTGCGGAGCACTTTGGCGACTCGCTCAAGAGCGTATTGTTCTTTGTACAGTCCGGCCTTCTGTTTCGTGTAAGTTTCGATATGCGGTTGAATGGCCAGAGCTTCGATGCCGGTGTTGGGCAATGGCTGAACTTTGGGCAACGTACTTTGTGCGGAAAAGCTGCGAGTTGCATTTTCGCTTTCCGGTGGAAGTGTTTTGAAGATGCCTTGGATGGCGGACTTCTTTTGCGATTCCTGCTGGTCGAAGTCCGGATTGGCTATGATCACAGGCGCGCTCGTTTTTCGCTGGTCTGGCTTGGCGACCAGATCGCGGCCGCTGATCACAAGGCGGATGTTGTAACGTTCCAACAGGTACTCATCACCCGCATCGTTCGCAGGCAGAGCACTCCACGGAGCCAGCCATAACGCTCCATCAGGACTGAGGATAATTTTACCGGCGTCCCCGACATGCGGTGCCAATGGCTTCCAGATCAAACTCGCCAGTGCCGACATGTCCTTCATCAGTGCCGTCACGGCCGTGCCGTCACCGTCTTTGGCAATGGCCCCCGTTTTCGAGGCATCGGCGGCAATCTGTTGGCGAACTTTTTCAATCAGTTGGTCGATGGAGTCAGCCTCGCCCAAATCGATCAGCACGGTCTTTGAGTCGGCGCGTGGTGAAGTGATCCACGCGGCGTAGTGAGCCGCTTTCCACTGCGGTTCCTCTCCCTTCGCCTGGAAGTCAAAAATACTGAAACGAGCGATATCGATCAGCACGCTGTCTGCAGAAAGAGCCTCGCGAATCTGCGAGATCTCAATCCATTTGGACGTCGCACCATCTTTGCCACCGAGTTGCGACGACAGTTGCCGTTCCTGAGTGGTGAGTCGATCCAGTTCGGTACGTCGCTGTTCTTCTTCGCCGGCTTCAGCGGCATTCATCGCCAGCGCTGCCAGCCGAGTCCGAACACTCAGCAATTCTTTCACGACCGCACCAAGTTTCGGATCGTCGATATCGCGAGCCTGCAGGTTCCGTTGTGCGAGTGCCTCCTGAGCCACACCTTTGCCATTGATCAGCCACGACGCGGACAACGACGTCGTTTCTTCATCAGCAGCCTGGACTAAACCGAGACTTAATGCAGTGTTCAAGGAATTGGTGTAATTTGAACGCAGGAACATTTCCTGTTCACGTGCGGACAACGCAGGTAACACTCGATACACATGAGCACGTTGTCCCCTGCGTTCCCGGTCAATCAGCGTGATTGCTTCGGAAAAATCATTTTGCGAACAGCACAGTAGAGCCAGATTGTTGAGGCTGCTTGCTGTATCGGGATGTTCCGGTCCGAGGATTTTCTCCTGGATCTTCAATGCCCGCTGGTAGCGAGGTTCTGCTGCAGCGTGGTTCCCGTGCCATTGATACAGAAACGCCAGATTATTGAGGCTGAGGGCCGTACTGGGATGCTCAGGCCCGAGCACTTTCTCCTTGATCTTCAAGGCCCGCTGGAAGAGAGGTTCTGCGGCAGCGTAGTTTGCCTGCGATGCATAAAGCAACGCCAGGTTGTTGAGGCTGCTTGCGGTAGCGGGATGTTCGAGTCCGAGGACTTTCTCACTGATCTTCAAGGCTCGCTGGTAGAGTGGTTCGGCGGCAGTGTAGTTCCCCTGCGAATCATAAAGCAACGCCAGATTATTGAGGCTGAAGGCCGTGCTGGGATGCTCAGGCCCGAGCACTTTCTCCTTGATCTTCAAGGCCCGCTGGAAGAGAGGTTCTGCGGCAGCGTAGTTTGCCTGCGATGCATAAAGCAACGCCAGGTTGTTGAGGCTGAGGGCGGTATCGGGATGTTCGGGTCCGAGCACTTTCTCCCGGATCTTCAATGCCCGCTGGTAGAGTGGTTCTGCGGCCGCGTAGTTCCCCTGCGATCTGTAGAGTTCAGCCAGATTGCTGAGGCCTGTGGCGGTACCGGGATGTTCGGGTCCGAGCACTTTCTCCTTAATCTTCAATGCCCGCTGGTAGAGTGGTTCTGCTGCCGCGTAGTTTGCCTGTGATGCATAAAGCAACGCCAGGTTGTTGAGGCTGAGGGCGGTATCGGGATGTTCAGGTCCGAGCACTTTCTCCCGGATCTTCAATGCCCGCTGGTAGAGTGGTTCAGCGGCAGTATAGGTCCCCTGCAAATCATAGAGTACTCCCAAATTGTTGAGGCTGAGGGCGGTATCGGGATGTTCGGGCCCGAGCACTTTCTCATTGATCTTCAATGCCCGCTGTAGAAGAGGTTCTGCGGCAGCGTAGTTCCCCTGCGATTCGTAAACCTGTGCCAGATTGTTGAGGCTGGTTGCGGTATCGGAATGTTCAGGCCCGAGGACTTTCTCCCGGATCTTCAATGCCCGTTGGTAGAGAGGCTTTGCTGCCGCGTAGTTTGCCTGCTCATCATAAAGGCGAGCCAGAATGTTGAGGCTGCGGGCGGTATCGGGATGTTCTGGTCCGAGGACTTTCTCCCGGATTTTCAATACCTGTTCGGCGACCACAGTCGCTTCGCCGTATTTGCCCCGGTCACAGAGCTGATCAACCTGCTTGTTTAGCACCGTTGCTTTTTGTAACTCAGCCTGCTGAGCTGCACTTAACGGCGGTTGCTCAGCGGACGGCGTTTGGGCGACCGCGTGAGTCACGTCCAGCAACTGAAGAAGAACCAGCAGCGGAAGCACAATCCTCGAACCGCCGGAACGGACATTTTCTTGGGTCATACGAAGCCCTTTTCTGAAGTGCGAGTGCGTGTTTTTGATCTGCCGAAATGCTTGTGTCCGGGGTGCGCGACAAATAGCAATCTGTCGAAACGTTTTTAAGGCAACATTTGATCTCGCCCCGTGCCAGCTCGCCTGGCACGAGCGGAAGATTTGTAGTTAGTCAGCGGGAACGAACATGTGGCCGCCCCGGTTGGCTTGTCCAACCGGAACGGAAAGTTTTGCACGATGACACATGAGCAACGCTGCGAAACCTGGCTTCCTGCCAGGCAAGCTGGGCAGGGGAGCGGTCGTGTTGGTGATGGCTTAACTGATTTCAAATCTTGCGTTCCTGCCGGATAAGCCGGCAAGGGGCGAAAGTCCGATCGAGCGGTTCGCGTCATCGAATTTTTGGAACAAAAAGTACCTCATAAAAAATTCCAGATCTCTCAAAATCTGCTATTTGTCGCGCACCCCTGCTTGTGTCTGGATTGACAACCACGAATTGCACGAATGGAGACATCACTGAGGCAGACGATTGCTGCTGGTGTAGCCACGTTTCATACTGACAATAAGCACCCATTGGTAAGTTTTTGGGCATAAGGATCGATTGCGCAAACAGTATCCGGAGACTGACGTCTCGCGGCTCGCCGGGTTCCCGGCGAGCGGGGGACGTCAGTCCCCTGATTGTGATTCCTTAAATACGTGTCATTCGTCCGATTCGTGGTTACCCTGCGTTTCTGTGCTTATCGTCTGCACTTACCGAGTCTCAATCACGAGCGTCTTCTTTACGATGGGTGACTTGCCCGAGGATGTGTTTTCGTGAACGAAGCGGTCGCTGATATTTTTGCCTTTGTAGTGAATACCGGCGGGGAATTCTCTTTCGCTGGCGAAAACTGTGATCAACTCCTGTCCGAAATTTGGTTTAATCGTGATCTCGCCCTCCTCCGGAAACCTAGTTTCCGCTCCAGCCGCGAGTTCTGTGCCAGCAGGAATCAGCACCAGTTTTTCGCCCTTGGTTCCCGTACCGATCAGCTCGATGAACACAGGAAGTTTGCCGTTGTTTTTCACGATGATGTTGATCTTGTCTCCAGCAGCAAAGAACCGGCTCCCACGCGTGGTGGTAACGCTAACGTCGGGACCATGTCCCAGCGGGGCGTAGTCATTGCGCGACACGGCGTCCAGCGGAATGAGTGGTTCTCCCAACCCCAGTTCTCGCACGATCTGATCAAAATCATCTTCCCATGTGTCGCGACGCACGGCTCCTTTGGCCGCCAGCGGCAGCAGGCCCAGACTCGCAAATTGTCGACTGCGAAACACAACCGCCATATCACTGGAACTGACCAGCCCCAGTTCGCCTGACGCCGTGCTGAGACTTAATGGGTCTTCCAGAAATCGCCGAGTGACGGGCGTCAATGGTTCGGTGTCCTGTGGATGACCGAGCACTTTCTGCATCGCATCCAGAAAACGATCGCCATCTTTCTTCAGCAGAGCAGTCAGCTCTTCCTGAGGCGGATACAGATCCAGCACTTCCCGTTTACTGAATGTCAAATTCCCCGGTAGCAATTCTACAGCAGGCCGCACCGCATCTTTGAATGTCTTCATGCCGCGATCATGACATCGCATGCACGACAGGCCGTTGCGGACAACTTTGTCTTCGGCGAATTTGTCGGTCACAATCTCTGTGGGCCCGGCGTTGATGCGACGTCCGATACCGTCTGCCAAATAATAACCCTGCAAACCGTTGGGCAGATTGAAGATCATTTCGCCGCCAACACCATGCAGATTGAGAGGATCCCGAAAGATATTCTCTGAGCCTTTGTTTGTGGCATAATCAATCGATTTCCAGTACGCTCCCTGAGTCGAAGAATAACGTTCTGCGGCGCGGTTGTTGCGAGACACTCCGGAAAGTACCACGGCACCGCGGGCAATTTTGTGATGTTTCAGATCATCGGCCACGTCCACGCCGATAATTTCTTTTTCCAGATCCGTCACGTTGAACGGCATCTGCATGATGTCATGGTATAAAAACGGCTGCGTTGCCACGCTGCAGAACCAGTCGGTTCTGATTGCCGGAATCTGACGGACCATCTTTGCCGGCTTCATAAATTCCGTCACCAGACGCCGATACGTTTCAGAATCGTCATAGCCAATTCCGTAGGGATACTCCAGCAGCAGCAAGTCGTACAGACTCAATGACTCTTTGGCCACGACAAAAGAATCTTCTGCTTTCAGCTTATCTGAGTGCCAACCCAGTTTTCGAATGTCTACAGCAAATACGGACGCTGTTTCACCATCGATGGTTTCCACAACCACGGGATCCCGTTCGTACGTCAGATGATTGATCGTCTTAGCCAGAGCATCATGCTGCAGATTCAACTCGTCCCGTGTGGCTCCGCGAGTCAGCAGATGATTGCAACTGAAATAACGCATGTGTTTTGCTGTTCCTTCCGGCAGTGAACGTTGATGTGCCAGAATCTGTTTTAGAACATATTCCACGCCGACAACTGCTGAAAAGGCCGCTTCTCGATTTTCTTCCTGAGGTGCCTGCACGTCGTCCGGTAACTCTTTCGCTCCATCAGAGATCCAGCGACGAATCTTTTCAATTTCGTCGGCGGGCACCTGCGGCAGATCCTGGGGCATTCGGACTGCGGTATCTTCCGACAGAATCACCTGCATCAGGCGTGACTGGTCAGGATCACCGACTTTCACGACGTCTGCTTTGATCAGCGAAGCTGCGTCCAGAATGTCGAAATCCGTCGATGAAGCTTCCGAATTGTGGCAGTCAGCACAACGGCTGCGCAAGATGCCTTTGACTTCTGCGAGAGCGACCTGATCGAGGTCCGCTTTCGATGAGTTCGCCTGGCACAAAAAGCAGAACGCTCCTCCGGCGGCGTGCAGGGCAAGATGAAAAAAGCTGCGTAAGCGTGATTGAGAAATGAGTGACATGGATTGAACTCGTTTGAAGGCAGGTGAGCTGAAGAATTCGAACAGTTTTACTTCGCTTTGTAATACCGGACGGAGGTTGCCATCACTGGGGTAGCTTGACGCTTGAACGTTACCGTATTGATCGCGGCATCACTCTTTTCTCCCTCGACGATCAATCCGCGAGTTGTGTCCTGTGCGACAAGTTGATCAAACAGGCTTTTGCCCAACTGCCCTCGACTGTCGGCGGTCTTGTCGGGCAAAACGGTCTGGGACTGCACTGCCAGATCCAGTTCGTCGTCACTGGGGATCACGGGCTGCTGAGTCTCCTCTTCAAACACAACGACGCTGATCATTCCGACGTCGCGCCCATAGTCGATGGTTCGCTTGTCGGAATCTTCGTCAGACAGAACTCGAAATTCCTGACGCGTGCCCGTATCAATTTGGAATCCATAGATTCCAAATTCGGTCGCATTTGGCTCCAGAATCCACAGAGACGCTTTAGGATCGGGTGTGCGTTCTCGATACAGGGTATTCTCCCCGTTGACGCGGACCAGCACCCCGTAACGTTTCTTTTCAGCACTTTTACGACGCACGGTGAGTATCACTTGCTGACCTTCGGCTGGTTCTTTGACAAAGGCTGCTCCGTCGCGGAATTCATAAGGCTGCAGTTTGTCGGCATACCAGATTTCGAACTTGACCGGTGCATCGGATGTGACTGCCAGCGGATGGTTGACAGATTTCTGAGGCTCAGACTTTCCGAGTGTCTCTTTACGCACCAGCAGCGCCTTGTCTTTGGCGGCTTCTTTCAGCGCTTCTTCCTTTTTAGTATCCTTCTCCGCGTCATCCTTCGTTTTTGTCTCTATGGTACCTCCATCAAAAAGCCCGCGTGTCGTGAAGCTTTCTCCACTGTCAATTAGATCTTCCAGGTCCGTCGGAACGCTCAGCGATGCGAGAGGCTGGATCTTCAGGTCGCTCTTCGAAAGCAGCATGAGTTCGATATCCATCTTGCTAAAATCCGCATGAACCTGGCTCACTCCTACAATCAGGGAATCGGGGATCACTTCAGTTTTGTTCTGATGTTTCCAGGCCAGAGGATAGGACTTTGAGAACAGCAGACGACGACCATCTTCAGAAAGGTGGCTGGCCCCTTTGATCGTATTTGCGACATCACTGGCCGCTCGAACGATCCCCACCTGATTTGCCGCTTCCGATTCACGAGCCGGATTGGCCATCACTAGCGCCAGTTCCAGCTTTTCAGCGAGTCGCATATTCAGATTCCCGACTGTCGGCGGAAACGGTCCATCACCAATGCGGACAGAAAACTTCAATACGCCAGTGGCATGAATCTCAGCGGCTCGCAACTTTTCCAGGATCTCGACAGCCGTCTGCTGAAACTGTTTTTCAAGTTCGTCGGCAGCGTTCAGACTGGTCGCGGGCAGCAGCGACGAAATCGCCACCAGAAAAGCCCAGCGAGCCGTTCGATACGAGGAAAAAGCAGGCATTGGGGGCTCCTATGTGAAAGGAAACGACGTGAATGTGGAATGCTGAGTTCCGACGCTACGGAAATGACTTGACGAATGAACGGTAGTTCCCCAGGGTGTCTGCAAAAAGAGATCCTGGGGCGTTCAGGTCACACGTTACCGATCGAAAACGTGCTCAGCAAATCAGATAACGACGTGACTTTCGAAATCTTCCCGAGATTTTCTGGGAAATTTTCAGGCTCGAAATCGTTCACTCATTCTCCGGACGCCTAACTGTTGGCCCTATGCGACCGGGAGTCTGGACACCACCTTTGACGAGCGGGGGACGTCAGTCCCCTGATTTGCGTTTCGCGTTTGATTCGCTCGGAGCGAAGAAGACAGGAAAACGAGGACACAGAATCCGGAGACTGACGTCTCGCGGCTCGCCAGTGTCACTTCTCACGGTTCAAGGTATATAATCGCGTGCGAGGGATCCTGACCTGAGGACAGGTCAGGCTAAGACAGGGCAGGGCACCTACGGAAACAACCCCGCAGAAAATCTGCGGGGTTGTGCGGGCTTCAAAAATCACTGTTCTGATATGGCTACATCATTTCTGCCGACAACCAGCCATCGATCATCTGAATCATCGTCACCGTCAGTGGCAGCGATTTGTCGCCTGAAGCCTGGATGTTGATTGTGGGATTCAGTTCACGACGAATCAGGCGTCGTTCCAGAATTCGACGAATCTGATTGGCTCGCGTGATCTGCTTCAGGCGGTCGGATTCTTCCTTGCTGGCGACACCGATCTTGCCGGGTTCCAATATCACTTTCCCACCCTGCAATGACATATCAATCGGGACCGTAATGATCTGTTCAGGTATGGCGTCTTTGCCTTCCTGCAACACGCCGGCTCGCAGCACGAGTGTGATTTGATTTTTGTCAAAATGTACTCGAATCGGATCGCTGTTACTGAAAACGAATGACGTCGGCGGTTGCGGCTCGGCGTCTTTCTCGACGGGTGCCGGTGTTCCGTCCCGAAGGTTAATTGGTCGTTGAAACAAGTCCGAGAGGGCGGTCTCAATTTCCTGGGCCAGATCTTTTTCGAGGATCGTCCGCCCCTGCAAACCAAGTGCATCGATCGCATTGTTCAGGGCCGATTCGTGCAGTTGCACAGCAGCACCGGTGGCGATCAATGCAGACGGTGGTTGAAGCGATCCCCCCAGACGCGTCAGACCGATCGTTCGAGTACTCAGCGCCATGTGCGTGTTGCTGGAACGCGCGCTTGTGCTGTCAGGAGCAACACCGCGACGTTCGAGAGAAGCCATCAACTGATTCAAAGTACTGTTGGCGGTTGAGAACTGCTGATTCGATTCGCTCTCAAACTTCGGCAGTGCGGCATCACGGATCTTCTGAGCCGTCAGCGCTTCCGACTGTGGCTTGCTTTCGGCAATTTTCTGCGTTGCGATGCTTCGCACGATTCCGCGAATGATGGGTATACCGTCAAATTTCGTCGCCAGACCTGTGACCTGACTACTCGTATTGACATTGAAACTCGCTGCCGTGCTGGTCACGTTGCGACCGTCGAAAAACACGGACTTGTTCATCCAAAAATAGTTATTGCCTCGAGACCAGATCGTCGCCGGACTCTTTTGAGCAACAGTGCTGGACCGGACGTTGCCGTTGACGTTCAAATCGAACATGGCTCGATCGTTGGACGGCTTGATGTCTGCTCGCAGATCGACATCTGTATTCTGTGATCCTGTCACCCAGGCACCCAGAATACATTCGGCGATGCAGCCGGATTCGGTGCGATAGTCGGAAATCACGCGCGACAACAGATCTTCAGAAACCACGAAATGCAGATTGTGATTGAAGTAGTTATCGTTCACGACGGATCGCAAAGTCGATGCCGCTGCGGGATATTCATTTCGAAGTGTCCGCCAGGCGACGCGAGCGTTCTCTGCATCAGAACCCAGTTGATCACTTTCGTAGTTCAGCAGAGACTGGATGAGTAGATCGGTGTAATACTTCTGTTCGCCTTGAGCGGCATCGCCCGCATTTGCGTATGTCGACAGACGAATGGCTTTTTCAACAGCCACCTTGAGTCGCTGAAGTTGCGGCCTGGAGGCAAACGCCTTCTGATCAGCCTCCATCTTGTCCGAAGGCGTCAGATTTGCGAGAACCTGATTCAGCACGTCCGCGCTGACGTCGGACTTCTGCAGATCGTCTAGATGCAGATACGAAATCCACGTGGCACCGTTGGCAACGGAATTCAGCCAAGTCATGGTTGAAGAAGCTGTGTTCGTGAGATCTCCGGCAGGAGAACTGCTTCCGCCAGCGGTTGCTGCGAATGCAGAGAGTGCCGATGATATCAAAGAGACACGACGCTGCAATCGGCGGCGGAGGGAGTCTTTTTCAGGAGTTGCGGCTGACATGCTGTTCGTCAGTGTTCGAAGTTCCGACGCGGCACGCATGCGTTCATCGGCCGGTTTTTCAGCATCGAACAGAGTTCTTAACAACGGACCAGCAGTCTTCGCCAGATCTGCATCTATCGCTTCAATGGACTCTTCCGTGATGTCCGACGGAATCTTCAATGCGGACGCCTTAGCCTCCAACGTTTCCGAAGTTGCCTGCAACGCCGTCGGAAATACAGCAGAACCGACAAGCAACGACGTCGCTATGGAAAATACACCCACCGCACGCCGTACTGGTCGCTTGCACAATATCGAAATAACTTGCACTGTGTTCCTCCCTTTGTGCCTTCATCAATGGAAGGCCACCGCCGCTATCACTCCACTATTATCGTCGTACGCGATTGACAGATCGTCCATTTGCGAAGCAACACGTATAGCCGTCGATTTCGGAAGTATTTACGCAATCAGACAACGCCTCGCTAACTACCCAAAATACCACCATGGCAGGCGCACCACAATCGTTAATGTCGATATAACCAACGCAGAGCGCAAAGAATTATGTCGCTTATCAGACTCGGGAGTCACATAGAACTAATCTAATGTACACTGTCAAATCGCGATCGGGTGACTTGGGCAGCACCGACGGGAAGCGCGAGTTCGAAAATACCGGGGTTTCACGTTGCTCCAACTTCCGGCTATCCTGAAATTCAAAGGCCGACACGCCCTTTAGGTCGCGTTGCACTGTGAGTTTCGGCGATCGTTATGCACGGGACAAAGTTGGCCGCAGAATGGCGAGCAGTCGGGCGAATCCGAAGCCAAGGAGAACGCCCGTAATGTTCGCGATCGCGTCATGGGCGGAACAGGATCGACCGGGGACAAATACTTGAAGTCCTTCGACGCACAGGCAATAAGCCAGCATCGCGAACACGGCACCCGTTGGTATTTCACCAAACACCACGACACACAGACAGAACATGGTCGCCGACAAAACCGTGAACACGAATGTGTGCTGAACAATGTCGCCTACACTCTGCACCCAGCTCAGCGATGTTCCGCGAATCAGCAGGAACGGGTCCGGTGTGAGCAACGCCCACGCCACGGCTGCCGCCTGAACAAGACACATCAATAAATGTGTCGCGTTCCGAAGATTCCAAATTGCTGACACTGATTCCTGAGTTCGCACTGTCTGAAACCTGATTGCTGAGCGTCCTGGCAAGTTTGATCCCTGACTTGCCGAAACGCGACATTTCTCCTGCCTGTTTGGCAAGAACTTCGATTGATCGTTCACGCGGTCTAAATTGAGCGTCAGCCCTGTATTCCTTCACGAGGCAAAACAATGACTCCCGAGTCAAACACTAGGTCGCCGCGAATAGTCCTTGAGGTCTTCACATTGTTAAGGAGTCTTTGAATCCCGGATTTTTGTTGCGTCCTCCCGTCTACTCGGCAGCATCGCTGTTGTCGGAGAATTCCGCAACTGATGCTCGGCCATCATTCGCAGCACAATCAGCCTTGACGAGGAGTTTTTCAGTGGATCGACAAGGGTTGCGCGAAATTCCATCAGCGGCTTTTGCCACCTCGCGATCGTTAAAATCGGAATCGTTCGTCCGTACTTCCCGGTATCTGAAGCGTGTTGAGTTTTGGCAGCATCTCGTTAAGTCCGGCAGATCCTTTTTGAGCTATTTCTTTCACAGGTTGCAATATCTACCCATTTTCTGCCTTGCCGCGAAACCAATACAGAGATCACTGAGGCGTCGTCCTGAGGATGACTGCGGGCAAGGTTGAATGCAAGAAGCTGGAAGCTCTTCGGAGAACGTCATGTTGATCGCGGCACCCAGGTTTGCTCATACGTCTACAACACGGATTCCTGTTCTGACACCAATGTACGGTGCCCGACATGAATCGCTGCATGCGCAGGTTGAAGGAAAGTACGTGTGTGGCTCCAGCTCGACCAGCGACTTTCCCCTGAATTTCCCCGGTGCCGAAGCCGCTCACTGCTGCTTTGTCCGCGAATCCCGTTCTTTCTCGGTCACCCGGCTTAACGGTCGCGTGTGGGTCAATGACCTGCCAGTGAACGGTATGAACCTGCTGGACGAAGGTGACGTAATCTCGTTCGGTACGATTTCGTTTCGACTGGAATATCTGGACGCACCGATCGCTGCCCCACAACATGTCTATAGTTCATCTCCTTCATATGGATTTCCTGCAAACCTCGATCGACGGGCTCCAGCCGCCCCTGCGACACACTCAGCCCCCGCGATGCACTCTCCGCCAAAGTCGATAGAAATTCACGCGGCGGCTCCGACAGCAATTCAGGACTCATCCGCTCAGATCGCTTTACAAAAAGAACTGTTGGAAAACCAGCGTCTGCTGTCAGGGTGCCAACAGCAACTGGACGAACTGACACAGATCATACGAGAACGGGAACGCCACGCGGAATCTCGTCTGGCAACTATTGAGGAACGGTCGTCCCGGTTGACCTCGCAGTCAATCGAACTGGCGACACAGCGCGAGCAACTTGCTGCTTTAGAGCAGGATGTCATCGTGCGATCTGAGGAACTGAACCGGCAGCGACAAGTCCTGGCCAATCAGAAGCGAGAGGCGGCGGCGGAACAGAATTCCCGCTCAGATGCAGCCGGAGAGAAATCCCGATCGGAGTTGTCACGGCGGGAAGCGGAACTGCTCGCCCTCAGAGAACAGACTCTGACAACACAGACTGAACAAAAAAGCCGGCATTCGGAGCTGCAGGCACAACACGAGGAAATCGAACGACAGAGGCTAGCCCTTGTCGAACAGCAGCGTGAACTGGCGGTCGCCGCCGAGCGGAATTCACAGGCGGTCGCGGCAGTGGAATCGGCTGAATCGGAGTTGTCACGGCGGGAAGTGGAACTGCTCGCCCTCAGTGAACAGACTCTGGCAACACAGACTGAACAAAACAGCCGGAATTCGGAGTTGCTGGCACAACATGAGGAAATCGAACGACAGAAACTAGCCCTTGTCGAACAGCAGCGTGAACTGGCGGTCGCCGCCGAGCGGAATTCACAGGCGGTCGCGGCAGTGGAATCGGCTGAATCGGAGTTGTCACGGCGGGAAGCGGAACTGCTCGTGCTGCAAGAGCAGACTTTGGCGGCAAAAGCCAAACTGGACCAGCGAGAATCCGCAGTTCACGAATTGCAAGTAGAATTCCGCACACGAGAAGAGTTGCTGCGACAGCGTGAACTGGAGGCAGGCACAGTTCAAGAAGAGCTGCAACAGCTTCAACAATCAAACGAACTCAGACAGTCAGACCTTCAGAAGTGGCAATCGGAAATCGAATCTCGGGCCGATGAATTGGCTCATCGATTAGTCGTGTTGAAATCGTATCGAAGTGAGCAACATACTGTTCGAGTCACAAACGAGCCGCAGACTCTTGCTTCTTCAGAATCAATGGAACAGGAACTGGCTGCGATTCTAAAGGAGCGGGAAGAACTTGACCAACGAGCTGCCGAGATCGTTGCTGCTGAGGAGCACCTTGCCGAAGAACTGGCTTCTGCCGCATCAATCACGCATGTCGCGGAATCGGAACGAACCGCGTTACTGGGCGCGAACAAGGAATTGCTTTGCGAACGAAACGCACTGGCACAACTTCGTCAGGATCTGGCGAGCCGGGAATCGGGAGTCGCTGAACGCGAAGTGCTGGTCGCTCGGCAACTGGAAGACCTGCGAAGTCGGTTTGCCGTACTCGATCTGCGGGCGGCAGAACAGAAACACTACGAATCGGAGATCGACAGCCGTTCTGCTGACGTCCATCGCCGGGTTCAGCAATTGAAGAAAGAACAGCAAGCATTCAGGGAGTCGATCCGTCACGAACAGTCCGCCCAGGAAGCAAATCCTTCGGTCGGCGAGACTGCGGAAGAATTTTTGGCAGCGCGACAGAAAATTGAGAAACTGCAGGAAGACCTGAACGCGAGCGATAGTGCCTGCGCCGCGATGGTCAGTGAACGCGAAGAGCTGCTGATAGCCGTACGGAATCTGCAGAAAGCCCTTCAGGACGTTCGGAAAGACGTAGAAGACGCTCATCGCCTGAAGAGCGAATCCATGTTGCTGGAACAGCGACTGGAACAAGCCCGTCAGGACAGCGAACTTCGCATTCGAAATCTGCTGGAGAGTGATTCAACGTTGCAGCTTATGACCGAGCAACTGGAAGCAGTGCGTGCAGAACTTGATCAGTCGAAGCACGAGCGAGACGAATTGCTTGCCAAACAGGAGGAGCAATCGCAAATCTCGAACACCATGGTCCTGCCCGTCAACACTGGCATCGATACGAGTGCATCCCGCGATACGTTCTCACGGGAACTGGATCAGCGTGCGGAACTTCTGGACCGACGCGATGACGAACTCTGTGAACGGGCACGGAGGATCGAACAGTCCGAAAATGATGTCGAATCCCAGCGACGCCAGTTGCTTGAAGCGCGACAGCAACTGGAACAGGCTCGTGCTGAGATTCAAGTGGCCCTCCGACAGCAATCGGTATCTACTCGACCAGCGGAATCCGCCACGCCTGAAAAATCGGCCGATTTGGCTGCCGAGGCATTTCAACATGGTAATGCTGCAAATGACCGCGATGGCGCGCACGAATTGTCTCGGGCAAAATCCGAGGTCTCTGGTCCGGCTGCTGATTTGCGATCCGAGCTTGCTGGACTCTTCGGCTTGCCAAAAGCTCTTCAGCCATCGAACGTTCTGGAAGAGATGGATTTGTCCGAACCGAGCGGTGAAAACAAATCGATCGCGTTCCGTTTCGGTCCAAACACCCCGAGACTGGTTGAAGCCCCGCCAGAACTCCCGACGGAATCAGAAGCCCCGCCGGCGCGCGAAGAAAATTCTGACGATTTTGTACGCGACTATATGGAACAATTGTTGTCACGCAGCCGTAAGACTGCTGGCACCGTCTTGCCGGGCGAACTGAAATCCAGTGAAAAGAAGAGTGAGCCTGCCGCTGCTTCGGCTGCCGAACCTGGCAAGAAATCCGCACCAAAAGTCACTTCCTTCATAGATCAGTACCTGGCAGGGAACATGGGATCACTGCAAGATATGAAGCCATCTGCGACGTCCGGTCCCGACACGGAAATCCGTGACGCTCAGGTGGCCGTTGAAGAACGACCTCCGCAGCCTCGCCAGAAAATGGATCTCCAGAAGTTGAAGGAAAATATGGATTCCTTCAGAACACTTTCGACTCAATCTGTTGAAAACGCTTTGGCTTCGCACGCCATCAAGGTGGAACGTCACGGGTTTACTGGCCGTACCGCGTTTGCCGCTGTTCTGTTGACGATGACTTTGATCCTGGGAATTGCGAACGCCAAGGGTGCGATCGACTACCCTATGATCACATGGGTCACACTCACGTCCGCGATCGCTATTCTGAGTGAATTGCATCGTCGTTACACCTCGATCAAATCTCACACTCACTCTCACACTCGCAATCCACTTGAACTGCTGTTCTCTAACGATCAGCCAAAGGTTCCTGTTCAGAACCCTACAGACATGATGGCTGATGCCAGACCGATTGCTCTGGTCACTCCAGCTTCTGCAGCAGACAGTTGTGCCGAATATGATGAAGTCACGATCATTGAAGACCGTTTCGAACCTTTCGCAGCGTCCGGTTCCTCGACAGCGATGCTCACGGGGACTCCTGTGTCGTAGGGCAGTGTTTGCGGCCAAACTCGTACTTTGTCGGCGTGTTGCTGACAACAGACCTGTTTGCCGCTATCATCGGTGAGCATCGTCATCCGACTGTTTCACCGGAGATTGGCTGTGGTTGTCTTTCGCTTTGTGCGTTCACTGGTCATTGTGGCGTTCCTCGCTGGCTGTTCCCGCGATTCTGGGCCGCATCCTGCCGTGCCTGCTGTCGGTGAAACTGAGGCCGCCGCCATCAAGGCGCTTCTGGCCGCCGGGGCGGTCGTGAAAACCGATGAGAGTGGATCTGTTACCGATATAGATCTGCACAAACTGACACTTTCCCCGGAAACACTTGCGTTTCTTCCGGATTTGAAGTCGCTGCGAGTCCTGAATCTCGCGGATTCGTCTTTCGGGGATGAGTCGTTGCCGGTGCTGGAGCGAGTCTCTGCGACGCTGACGAATCTCGATCTCCGGGGCTGTCCGCTCACCGATAAGGCCACCGCCGTGATTGCTCGCTTCACTGCTTTGAGAGCGTTGCGGTTCAATGGGAAAAACGGTCAGACGAGCATCAGCGATGACGGAGTCAAGCTTCTTGCCGCCTGCCGGGCTTTGAAAGTTCTTGCCCTGGATGAACTGACTTTCGTCGGTACCGATGGCTTGTCAGCTTTGATCGATTTGAAAGACCTTGAGGAACTTTATGTCGGCGGTACGATCACTGATGATGAAACATGCATAGTCATAGCCCATTTTCCCAAGCTGAAAAAACTGCGACTTTCCAGAAACCAGATCAGTGACGCTGCTCTTGAGACTCTTTCAAAATGTCCACTGCTGGAAGACCTTGATCTCAGTGAAGATTCACTGATCACGAATGATGGTATGGAGCATCTCGCGAAACTTTCCGGATTGAAAAAACTCAATTTGTGGCGAGTTCAGGTCTCGAACGAAGGAGTGCTGCAGCTTGCCTCGCTAAGTCGTATGGAGTGGTTGAATCTTGATAACACGAAACTATCTGACGCTGGTTTGCCGGCGTTGAAAAATATGAATTCGCTTATTTTCCTGCATCTCGGCTCCACCCAAATCACTGGCGACGGTGCTCCGCTGCTGTTTCATCTGACTACGCTGAAAGATCTCAAGATTACTCGCTCGGCTATGGGTTCAAGTGATGCCGCCGTCGCTGAACTCAGGAAGCACCTGCCAAATACCGCCATTCAGACTGAATACATTGAATCGGAGTGATCGACTTTCATGTTGTTGATAACGTGTGCGATTCCGCCGGCTCCTCTTGCTCCTTATATGATCGTTTATCCTTGTTCTGTTTTTGATCTTCTACGGCTCTGTGGATTCTTTCGGATACTGGTCACCACTTTTCCTACTGTTTCCCTACTGTCTTTAATGTAGTTTTCACTTTCTTCGTTCTCTTCTTTCTCTGTGTTTTATGCTGTTATTCCTGTTTCTTACGGAAGTTATCAACAACTGAACTGCCGACTACTACCACTTCTATTTTATTTAAATCTCTTTCTTAAAACACATGCTCAAAACGAAAACAAGGCCTCATGGATGTGACTCCACAAAGCCTGTCAAATAATGTCTTATTTTCCGCTCGATGCTTAGTCGCTCGGATACTTCCTACTTCATAAAAAAGTCCGTCGGTCCTCGAAGCGTGTAGTACGGGAACTGGACTTGAGCAGGCTGAGCATTTTCGGGCGGGTACATCAGATTCTGCGGAGCATGGTACGTTTGGAAATTGCGATGCACAGGATGGAACGGAAGATTGCATCCAGCGCCCTGGCAACCCGGCGAACATCTCTGAACACCTCGGCCGCCTCGTCGATTTGGCTGGCAGGATTGATCGGAAGAATGCCCGTCAGACGACTGACACATCGGGCAATCGTGGCCAGCCGAAGCAGGGCCATCGGCCCAAGATCCAAAGCCATCCTGAGGACTTTGGGCACGCATCGTCGGAGTGGACGAAGCGCAGCCAGTAACGAGAAGCCCAATCGCCCCCGAAAGCAGCACAGCCATAGTTCGATGAAACATGGAATAGACTCCCTTTGTGACTCAGCAGTTCTCAGCGATCAGCGATCTAAAGACCCAAAGCGAATTCCCGTGGTGGAACCGACAGCGAGCGTAAGTTCGAAACAATATCGCGGCGCTGTACTCAAGACAGCGATACTAGTCGTTATCGGCAGACCAATCGTTGAATTGTGAAAAATCCCTACAAATCGTCCCGAGTTCGATCAGGAAGATTGAGAGGTCTTGCGGAAACAGGGTGTCGGGAATACAGTTTAGCGGCAGTGATCTTGACAAAAGATCGACGTGCTGAGGAATTGTAACCATAGACCAAATAATGGTTTAAGAAGACTAACAGGGAGTATCTAAGTGCATTTAGCGGCCTCAACGCGAAGCCTTTGGGATTTGGCGTTCCCGGCAGCATGCCTGCAGATTCAGGAGCTGGGATTCGATAAAGTCGAGATCTGGTTGAATGAGGATTCTGGGCAATTGCGGCCATCACAAGTGGCGGCAGATCCGGAGGGCTGCGCAGGGATGATGCGAGAAGCCAGTCGGCTGACAGCAAACGCGATATTTATAGAAAGTGAAGTGGAATTCGCAACGTTCGAAGGAATAGTGAAATTCGCTAAATTGCAGCGAATAGTACAAATCACAATCCCAGCATCACCAAAAGGCACGCCGTTCAACACCGAAATCGACCGACTTAGAGAACGCAACGCCATTTGCAGTCAAGAAGCAATTCGTCTCTCGATCGAAACGAAGACGGGTACACTGACAGAGGATCCAAATACAGCAGTGGAACTTTGCCAGTCGGTCAAAGGCTTGGGTATCACTCTGGATCCGAGTTACTACATCTGTCGCCCCAGCGGATCGATAGATTTTGATGTCGTGTTCAGCCACACTCAGCACGTTCATCTGCGGGACAGTTCACCGACCGAGCTGCAGGTACTCGCCGGATTGGGCGAAGTCGATTACAACCATATCGTGCAGATGTTGCGACAGACAGGATTTCAGCGGACGCTGAGCGTGGATCTGCTGCCGCGAACGATGGAAGGGGAAGAAAGGCTGCGTGAAATGAGAAAGCTCAGATTGCTGCTGGCCAGTTTGTTGTAAGGGCAGAGCGAGTCGAGCATGAACCCGACGATATCGGTGATAATCCCGGTGTATAACGGTGCGGCAGAAGTCCGTCGGGCAATCGACAGCGCCTTGGGGCAATCGGATTGCATCGTAGAAGTGATAGTGCTGAATGATGGCTCAAAGGACGAAACAGCATCGGTGCTGGAGGAATACGGAGACCGAATTCGTGCCATCAATCAGCAAAACTGCGGGCTGTCGAGAACACGAAATAATGGCATCGCATTGGCAACCGGAGAATGGGTGGCCTTTCTGGATCATGACGACTACTGGCAACCGGAAAAACTGTCGCTGCAACTGAAAGCAGCGCAGCGAACAGGTTTCGAGGTGATTTACACGAATGCAGGAAATTTTGGAGACGTGGATCGAGTGGCCGATCTTCGGAGTGAACCGAAAGCAATGGCCGAAGGAGATTTACTGGAAAAGTTGCTGTTGGATAACTTTATCGTCGTATCCAGTGTGATGATCAAGCGTGCGTTGCTTCAGGAGAAGGAAGGATTCGACACGAGCCTGCCCAGTGTCGAGGACTGGGATTTGTGGCTCAAACTTTCAGCCAGTGGGGTTCGATTCGCCGCCGTGCGTGAACCAGTGACAATGTATCAGTGGCGAGCAGGTTCGATGTCAAAGAACTATGATCTGATGCGGACGACTCGCATGACGATCCTGCAGCGGGCACTCACGAGCGACCGCGCCAGGTCGCTGCCATGGTTAGTTCGCCGTCGTGCTCTGGCGAACATCGAAAGCTGTTCAGCGTGGTTTCTGGCGGGTTCGTCACCACGTAAAGCCATTCGGTGGTACATGAATTCGCTGTGGTACTGGCCGTTTGATGTCAATAGCTGGAAAGGGATCGTCAAAGGTTGCCTGGGACGTTCGTAGTTTGTCGTGCCGCTTGATGATTCAACATCGGCAAAAGGCTGTCGTCGTCGGAATACCAATCAAACCGTAGAAATATCAGGGATAGCCAGCGTCAATAGCCTGTCGTGCGATCGGCTGGCTTTTGCCCCATGAAGCAAACACCTTCTCCCTGACCAGGGTGAAACTGACCAAACAACTCGGATAAGTTGCGAACGTTCGTCAGCCCAGCGTAAACAAACCAGGCCTTGACTTCGTCGTCTGTGTGGTGCCATTGGTACTGGGGCGTGAGCCAGTCGAACGTGTCGCAGATTCGCTGTCGGGGATCAGGATGATTAGAAATCCCGGGAAAGAGCTTTTCCGTTTGCCAGAAAGCACGAGCCAAAAATCGCCAATTCGAGCGATAAACCCGGCCGCGGAGGGCTCCGAAAGGAGAAACGATGGTGCTAAAGGCATGAATCGCGGCGAGCGGCAGACGCGTCGTCAACGAACGCCAGAATCGATTCATAGTTTCGCGAAGAGGATCCCATTCAGGATAGAGCCATATCGAGATCACCCCTCCTGGCTTCAGATAAGGAATCAGAGCTTCGAAGGCTTTGCGAGTATCCGGGGTATGATGCAGCACGCCGATCGAGTAGATCCGGTCAAATGATTTCTCCGGGAGCGGGAGTGACATAAGATTAGCCTGGACAATCTCCACATTTTTCAATGACCTGCAGAGTTCCTGGGTCTTCTCGACCGCAATGCTGATATCCACCGCGGCAACCTGCGCACCAGCCGAACCCGTCACAAACGCATAGCGACCACCACCACAGCCTGCGTCGAGGACTTTCATTCCAGACAGTTGTTCGAGGCAGAAACCGGTTTTGTTTTTAAAGGTCTGTTTGTCTTCGTCTTTCGTCTGCACATCGTATCGGAGCCACTGCCTGCCGAAGCTTGATTGAGTTCGGTTCCATGTTCTGCGGAACTTACGAGTATCGTCTTCGCTGCTCGAAGCAGCAGAACCGGGTGCAGTTGAAGGTAGCGCCAATTCGGGGAGAATTCGTGGAATGCCTTTAAGCACCGGATACGACTTGCAGCATCTCTCACAGTTCACGGTGACACAACGATCAGGCTTGGCATCTTCAGAGCTCTCGCGTGTCATACGAGTCCTGCAGTCAGGACAAATCAGATTATCGATCAACGAATGACTCATAGCGTGTTCCGCGCGGCGATGAAATACTATGAAAAGCGGGGTAATGAACAGTTTAGCATTGAGCGGAAAATAAGTGTCCGTGTTTGCAGTGGGATTCGCCAGAATACCATGCGATGGGGGATTTCTGGCGGAATCCACTACGACAGTTAATGTCCGCTCGATGCTTAGCATCAATTGTTAAAGGCTGCGCTGGACGTTCGTGACAGCATCCATCGGTCTGCATTATCAAACAGCCCAACACAGCAGTCATCGGCGTACATCAATCGACACCATAGTGGTCATGATACGACATGTTTGCGACGGTGTCTGAACAGGATCCATGTACTAACGGGGATCGCATACAGCCATGACACGCAGAAGTAAGCGATACTAATGCCATGCGGGCCTGAAGTCTTTCCAAAATACCAGATCGCAGAAGCGACCAGACAACTGGCCAGCACACTGACCAGAAGGAAAGGATCCTTTTTGGAAAGTCGAACATAACTTTGTTCAGCGATGGCCAGAGTCCACCCGACCATACCAAGTGCAAAGAACACGATCGACGAAGTGGAAATAAATCTACCGGATAAATTCAGCCCGATAAATTGTGATGCATACAGTGTCAGGAAGAAAGCGCTCATTGCCCCGACAAATACCACCACGGAAAGCATCGAGGCTCGAAACATTTCTCTTTCCAGTTGGCTGCGATTGCGTGCGGCAAGCAGAGATCCGAAACGCGGGAGCCGGGTCTGGATCCACGCAAGGCTTGCAGCCTGAACGGTAGTCAGTAACTGCCACGTTAAACCGAGCTGCCCGGCCAAAACCTTTCCCTGAAAGTGAAAACCGACGACAACCATAAACCAGCTCGCGAAATAGCTGCAAACAGATTGAACGGCCAGTCGCCACTGCAGCGGCCAGATCTCAGTCCGCCAGTCAATGTGACCTTCATTGGGGGTCGATGCAAGCTCGGTCAGCATGGGCCCGTATTCCTGATAGACAATCTTCAGCTCCCAGATAAGTCGCACCAGATTGGAAACGACGAGGGTCCAAAGTCCAAATCCGGCGGCAATACTGACCCAGACAAAGAAACTGCCTGTCACGGATTGCGAGAATCGCATTCGATTGACAGCGACCACTTGATTGCATCCCTCAAGGAGAGCAATTCGAGGTACAAACAGCATAGATGCGGAATTCAGACCGATACAGAGGACCCACGGTGCCAGCCAATTCTGTTGAAACACGTCGGCAGCATTGAGACCGTCAGATAACACGTAAATTCCAAGTGGCGTAATCAGCAGCAGGAATGCTGTCGCGCAGCAGGAATACCACCAACACCCAAATCGATGGATTTCTGCCAGTCTTCCTCGGGACTTAGCAGAACCCGCAATCTTGCCATCTTCAGTAGCCAGGTGAGCCCACTCGTGACTTGACAGCAACACGATGATTCCGCTGAGGCCAAGATCCAGAAATCCCTGAATCGCGAGCAAACCGACGATCGTATAGTAATAACCCTGTAGTTCAGCAGAGAAGAACTTCGTCATCAAAACGACGGTACCAGTCGCTGCCATCACCTGCCACAGGCGTGCGGACACCGAAAAAGCCACTGCCGTGTCGAGTCCGATGGCTCTGGCAGAAGTCATTACGACAACCGGGATGTGTTTTCTAAACGCCAACAGTGACCTCAACTCAGAGTGTGTACCAATGATTCATCAGGACGGAACAACGAATCTTTTGACAAGCCACACCAGATAGGCGTACGGCCAGTTCATTGCGAACCAGAGCCCCGTCTTAAAATCCGCACGAAGAAGCCGGCTTAAAAACAGAGGATGTCGCAGAAGGGTCCCTGAGAACCTGCCTGCCCGCATCGCCTGCAGCCATGATCGGGCAACCCGTTCTGTGCCTTCTCGAATTCTCCGTCGATCGACATTCAGACAGCTACGAATTTGTTTTTGGACAGTCAGACTTTCCAGTTCGAGTGTACCGTTGGACGCTGTGCTGTGGCGTCGAGTGTTTGTATGGATCCGAGTACCGCTCAGTGGTTGTGCGACGTAATACATATCGCTGACCAACAGCATTTTACACCATTGCATCCAGTCTCCGACTAAGTTCAAGGAAGCGTCAGCAGGGCCCACGGCGTTATAGATGTGACGACGAAAGACAACCGCGCTTGCACTCACGATCATATTGCTGATGTACAGATGCTCGCTGACCGCCTTGCCTCGGTCGATGCGAAAACTGTTTTGACAGACTTCATTCACTCCGACCCGATTGCTATCAGAAATGATCACACCGTTTTCATCGATCCTGTTCGATTGGCAGAACGCTATTCCAACAGATTCATTCTGTTCAAGCACGCCGACAAGAACCTCAAGAAACTGCGGACAAGCGATATCGTCAGATTCAGCGATCCAGATCAGGTCTCCCGTAGCCTCCTGCAGTCCTCGGTTCCATTGTGCAAATGGGCTGCCAGTATTCTGCGAGTTCCTGATGAACCTGACGCCCGGACGAGCCAAAAACGTTTCAAGAAATTCCGCACTTCCATCCTGAGATGCATCATCAAGCAGGATCAACTCAAAATCCTGTCGCGTTTGCTGCAGAATGGTGTTCATACGCTCCGGAAGGTACTTCCGATGATTAAATGACGGCACAATGACCGAAATGAGCGGAGTTGACGGCATTTGAAGATCAGGTTTCCAATGAGGGAACTAACTTGGTCGGTATCCTTGTGTACTGGCGGAACCAGTCGTCAGCCCGCAAAAACAGAAAAGTTTTTTTGGGGAGAAGAGAGAGGCGTCAGGAAAAAAGCAGCTCGGCCTGCCCATCCAGGCAGGAGATGTGTCCTGCTCAGAGTTTCGAATTGTTGCAATTCGCTGGCATCAAACACGGAAGCCAGCAGACGCTGACGTTTTGCATCATTGTCGCAAAGGCTGAGATTACGACGATACAGCTCACTGGCAGCGTAGGTAAACGATTCTGACTCGTATTGGATGCACGTAATCGCAAGTCCCGCCGATTCTGCGGCGATCTTCAGGCTCATTTCCGTATGGAGCACGAAATGCCTGGGCGCGTCAATTTCCGCCCAGTCCGTTCCATATGTTCGCCACGGACCCCTCGAAACAATGGGAATTCGCACCAGACATTCGCCATCCGGTGCCAGCAGTCTTCGGATTTGCGTCAGAACTTCCACCTGATCGGGCATGTGTTCCAGTGAATGATGCAGCATAATGAAATCGAACACGCGACCGCCAACCGCCGAAAGAGGGCTGGCATGAATTCGAACCGGGCCGAAATTGATATCTTCCGGAAGATACGGATCGACGCCTGTGAGATCCGTAAATCCAAGCCCGTGGAGCCGTGCCAGATGCCAGCCATTGCCGCATCCGACGTCAAGAATCCGCGCTCGGTGAGATCGCAGAGATGTATGCCTGATCCATTCCCTGCAGTCAAGTGCGTCCTGATTTGGATACCGTCGTGCAATCACGCCCGGCAATCCGCGCCGATCGAAGCAGATCGCCTGGTCTCGGATGTGCTTGATCCAACGGTGAATCGGGTACCGAGGTACAGAGATCGGCCGATTCTCGCTCAGCGAATAGTACTTATCCGGCGGATAAAACAATGACATGTCATCTGGCGGATCCTGAAGACTCAGACAGCAACAGTGATCACATTCGAAGTAATGGAACGCTTGTCGCATGCCGAACATCATTTCGCGCACGAGATGAGTCATTCCCTTTTCTGATTCACAGATTAAGCACGCCAATCATCGATCTTTCTGAACGTAAACGTCTTGAAGTGACTCTTTACAGAACCAACCTGCGGATCAGGCAGCGGTCTTTTGCCAATACACGCCGCCCCAGTCAATCCTGACAATTTCGTCGTCAATCCCCTGTTCGCTGCGAAAGTCATGGACGCATTCCCGGCAAGCCTCGACCGCACCATAGTCATCAACGATCAGAAAACCACCGGGCGACAGCTTGTGATAAAGATTCTTCAATCCATCCATTGTGGACTCATACATATCGCCATCGAGCCGGAGAATAGCCAGCGTTTCAATGGGAGCCGAGGGTAACGTATCCTTAAACCACCCCTTCAAAAAACAGACCTGATCATCCAGGAGATCGTACCGGCGAAAGTTTTCTTTGACTGTTTCCAGGCTGATCGCGAGTTCTCTATGAGTGTGATGTTGGTCTCCCTGATCCTTTGGGTATGTTTGTGCGTCCGGCTCAGGCAAACCTTCAAACGAATCGGCGACCCAAACCTTTCTTGAAGTATCCCCGCAGGCTTTGAGCATACCCCGCATAAAAATTGTAGCACCGCCCCGCCAAACACCTGTTTCAATAAGATCGCCGGGGATTTTATTCTCCAGAACCTGCTGAATGCAGTACTGAAGATTGTCCAGTCTGTTCTTTCCAATCATCGTGTGGGCCATCGGCGACCAGTCTGTGCCATTCAAACGCTTCTGATCATCGTATGGGTAATCGGTCACAACGCGGGCACCGGAGCGGCGCAACAGCGGCTGAAGCCACAAACGATAGAGCAGCTTTTTATGGGCTTTAGACGGCACAAAATCCCTGACTTCGTAATTCGAATAAATCGAGTTCATCAGGCATCGCTTCAGCAAATCCAGATACAATTCAACTCCAGCATCCAATATCTCACCTCACTGTTCAAGTTGAGCCGGCATTTCCAGTGAAACAGCCAAGCGTGGTGGCACCGCGTTCGTATGCTAGGGATAATCAAAGTAGCACGCCAGTGCTGAACGCTCGCAGCGGCCCATTCCTCTGGGGTAAAGAAGTTCAGGAGAACGGCGTGGATTCTTCTCCTGACGTATTTTAGAATCCGCCGCCCGGAAAGGTTTTTGTCTTGGGGTGGTTCAGGATAATATAGCGAGTTTCGGGAAGGCATTCATTAAGGGAAATCAGGAGCGATGTCTGACCGAAAGAAGCGGGAACTACAAATGCGGATTCTTCTGTTATGCATGTTTGTTTTCAGTAGTACCGTGACAAATGGCGCAAGAAAATCAACGGGTATTCCCAGATATGATGAGGCTGTAGCCAGTGGAGTTCGCTATCTGAAATCACAGACCGGGAAAATCCCCGAGCGTGAAACTAGTCTTGTTGCCTATGCGATGGTCAAGGCGGGCGAGTCCGCAGACGATGAGTTGGTTCAGCACGGACTACGCGATGCCATTGCACGAACCGAGAAGGGGCATTCTGGGTATGATCACATCTATATGTCCGGAGTCGATGCGATGTTGTTGGCGGAAGTCAATCCGGAACAGCACGTGGCTGCACTGCAGAAGATCGCAGACTACGTGGCTTCTAAGCAGCTCGCAAGCGGAGGCTGGTCCGACAGCACAACGAACGCCGACACAAGTATGGCGCAATACGCAATGCTTGCACTGTGGGCGGCAAAAGGTGCAGGAGCGACGATTTCCCCGGAAGTCGTTGAGCGAAACATCAATTGGCACTTGAGCAATGGTACCCGCGATGGAAGTTGGGGGTATCGTCCCGAAGGCGCGAACCTGATCCCGACCCATAATCTTGCTATGGCTGGATCTGCAAGCATGGGAATTGGTCGGCTGCTGCTGTATGGACCGAAAAATAAGCCCAAAAAAGAGGTGAAGGCCGAAAAAACACTGGGTGTACTGGATAAAATCGACCTGGAAAAAGAAGCTGGGCCACAGTACGGTTTCAAGGATTACCGCCCACAGATTTCCGCCGACACGATTGATGCCCGAATTACTCGAGCATTCGACTGGATTGATGTCCGATTTCCGCCCCCGCAAACCGGAGACGGAGTGTTTTTCAAATACTACTTTTTCTATGCGTTGGAGAGAGCAGCGGCATTGTACGAGCTTAAAGAGGTCAACGGTAAGGACTGGTATGAAACGTACGGGGATGTTCTGCTCACGATGCGGAGTCCGGAGGGGGTGTTTGATCGCGACAGCAGGCAGCATTCGTCATCGACGATAGGTACTTCCTTTGCCATCCTGTACTTCATGAGATCGACCCAGCAGACTCTGGACAAGCAGTACGGCTTGGGCCAGCAACTCGCAGACCGCGGTAATCCGTTTGGTCAAAAGAGATTGAAGGAACCGACGGAACTGGATCGGCTCGTAGCAGACATCTCAAAAATGGACTTCGATAAACTCGACGAAACGCGTGTAGAAGTGGCCGACGAAATAGTGCGGAGCGTGCTGGCAATCGACGATCCGGAAAAACTAGTTGGTCAGGAAGATCAGTTAAAGAGTTTGATGAAAAACTCCAACGCCAAAGTCCGCAGCGCGGCGGTCTGGGCTTTGGGTCGGACAGGTGACCTCAAACTGGTGCCAATCTTGCTGGACGGTATTCGGGACTCCAGCGTAGATGTCAATATCGAAGCGATTCAGGCGTTGCGCTTTATTGCACGCAAACCGCAGGGATTTGGTGAGACACTCGCACCTTTCGCGGCGCTTGGCACAGAAAGCCAGATTAAGAATGCTTCCCCGGAAGATCGACTCAGACTGGCGACACCTTGGCGTGAAAAAGCGCTGAAAGACTGGTCCAACTGGTACTTCAGTGTTCGTCCCTTCGAAGAACGGGGCGGTTTTGATGAACTTCAGCTTGCAGTACCGCTTGGGAAATAGGATTGACTGAATTCCAGAAGTGAACGAGTCAAAATAAGGAATTGTGCCGAAATGAGCTCCGGAAACGAAGGTAATAGAAGGGTGATGGAAGCGCAGCGATATACGCCAGCACTGATTCCCTGTGGTGCGATGTGCGTTGCTTCACATACTCTAACAAAAGCCACTCAAACACGGATCGTCAGACGGGACAATGGCTAACTGCCTGACAACATCAGATCCGGTGGCAGCAGATCGCGAAGTTTTTCCAGGGCCATGAGTTGGATTTGGCGAACTCGCTCCTTCGAGATGCCCATGTCCGATGCGATTTCTCTAAGTGTGCGTCCCTGAGCGGTAGCGGAATTCAGTCCGAACCGGCTGAGAAGGATATGATGCTCTCTCTCGTCGAGAACCGACTCTGCTGACGCAAGCAGATGATTGGCGACAGCTTCAGGATTGTCCCACAAAGGCCGCTCGACCGTCGCGTTGGGAACCTCACACAGCATCTCTGCCGCAGCGTTTGGGAAACGTTCCTTGCGTCGTTGCTGCACTCTCCATGCACGGTAGAAATGCCGCTGAATGGAATGAGTCGCATAAGTGCTGAAACGAAACCCTCGCGAATAGTCAAAGCGGTCGATCGCTCCCAACAAAATCATGCAGCCGTCGCTGCTGAAATCGTCGAAGTCACAGTCTTGAGAAGTGAACTTTCGAGCAATGCTGTAAACAAGTCCGAGATTTGAATTGACCAGTTGACTGCGGACACGTTCAACCGTTTGCAGCATCTCTTCGATCTGATCCATCGCCTTCCTGGAGGGAGCGGAAGGAGACAATCTGCTCCTGAGTTTGTTAACGCGAAACTTCAAGAGATTCATGGCGCGAAACAAAAGCTGCTCCTGTTCAAAGTTCAGCAGTGGAGCATCAGAATGCCAGTCACGACGGACTGGTAGTTCTTCAATGTCCATCGCAGCAGAGCAGGGTGCGCCGTTGTCAAGATACGCTCGCGGCATCTGCAGGGTTTCGATGATCGCCAGCGCATCAGTTATCGGAATTGAGTCACCGTCTAATTCCGCAAACTCGTCCGCAGAAATGAATCGAATGTCTTGCGCAAGCAGTGCTGCTGCGCGACGTTGCATTTTCGAGGCTGAGGTAATTTTCGTGGGTCGGAGGGAAGGAGAAGCCTGAGCTCGGTTGCTCGAAGAAGGCTTGGATTTCAGTTTGTTCGGCATCAGAGCATCCTCCGTTTGTTTACACCGGATCGCGTAAAACAGCCAAGTTTTCATTAAAACATCCACATTATTCTAACCGACGAACGATTCGCGAGATAACCATGGTAGACGCAATAACATTTATTTTTCCGATTATTGAAGGATTTCAGCACTGATCTATGAACCTACCAAGGAGGGCACTATCGTTCATAAGGCGAAGGAGCACGACCTTTCCTCAGGTTCTGAATCAGTCCTCTGTTTCCCGGCCGGGAAGTAAGCCAACCCTGATTTGTGACTCCGACAGAGTGCCAGCATCCCGTCTGAAGCGGCTGCAATCTCAAGGACTTCGAATATATGATCACCGTCGAATGGCATCGAAGCCAGAAATGCTACGTTCTGACGTGTTCACCGTTGCTCCCACAGTCCTGGGAGAAAGTGTTCGCGTTTTTCAGTGATGCGTTTCAACTCGAGCGAATCTTTGAATACCGTTGTCAGAGAATGCTGGAAATTTTCCGGGAACCGCCGTGGCAGCTCATCGCGGGAGTGCCATGCTGATGCAGACTCCCGCTGTTCGTATTCGAGACTTGAACAAGCGACCTCTGCGCCGCGATGGAAAGTTCGTCGTGTACTGGATGACCGCGTATCGTCGCCTGTCATCCAATTTTGCTTTGCAACGCGCGGCAGAATTGGCTCAAGCCATTCAGAAACCTTTATTGATCGTCGAAGCATTGCGGTTGGACTATCCGTGGGCAAGTCGGCGACTGCACGCCTTTGTGTTGCAGGGAATGCGTGACAATCGCGACCAGGCGGCCAGGTATTCGCATAGCTATCTGCCATTCGTCGAGACACATGTTGGGCAGGGCAGCGGCATGATGGATTGGTTGGCGTCTCAGGCGGCAGTGATAGTGACGGACGATTTCCCGTGCTTCTTTTTGCCGGGGATGATCAATGCCGTGGCTCGGCGAATTCATGTGAAGCTGGAGGCCGTCGATTCCAATGGTCTGTTTCCGATGCACGTTGCCGAAACGGAATTTCCGACGGCCTACGCATTTCGCAGGTATCTTCAGAAATACCTGAGCGTCTACCTGCCGGCGATGCCGCAGACTGAACCATTGGCCAATCCGGAGACGCCACGACTTTCCGCACCGCCTCAGGAACTCTTGTCACGTTGGCCCTCCGCGACCGTCTCGTTGCTGAATAGCGAAGCAGATGCTCTGGAACGCTTGCCGATCGATCAAGGCGTCAGAGAAGCCGGAATGACGGGAGGCGCGGTTGCCGCCCGCAAACAGTTAGAAGGATTTCTGTCTTCGCGTCTCGCTCGATACGCCGAAGACCGTAATCAACCGGACGAAGATGCCTCCAGCGGGCTGTCACCTTATCTGCATTTTGGTCAGATATCATGTCACGAGATTTTTCAGCGGCTGGCTGCACAGGAATCCTGGTCACTCGACAGTCTTGCCGATCCCAAAAAGACGCGAGGCAGCCGGGCGGGCTGGTGGGGCATGTCGCAGAATGCCGAATCGTTTCTGGACGAACTTGTGACATGGCGTGAACTGGGATTCAACATGTGTTCTCGTCGCAAGGATTTCGATCGCTATGAATCACTGCCGGAATGGGCTCAAACGACCCTGCGAATCCACGCAACCGATCCGCGACCGATCTTGTATTCCTTCGACCAGATGCGAAATGCCGAGACCCATGATGATTTATGGAATGCCGCGCAGTTCCAATTGACTTCCACAGGTCGGATGCACAATTATTTGCGGATGTTGTGGGGCAAGAAAATTCTGGAATGGTCGGACACGCCTCGTGACGCGCTCAACACTATGATCGAACTCAACAATCGCTTCGCAGTGGATGGTCGCGACCCGAATTCGTATTCCGGAATTTTCTGGGTCCTGGGGCGCTATGATCGAGCGTGGGGTCCCGAACGTCCCATCTTTGGCAAGATCCGGTACATGACGTCTGAAAATACCGCTCGCAAACTGCGTCTCAGCAAATATCTCGAAAAGTTCTCGCCGGAAAAACGCGGCACGTAGATGAGACTCGCACCGGTGACTTTTTTGCGCACTCTGGTGAACAGCGTTCTCCGTGCTAAACTGCCTGCACTGCGGTCAGTATCGGCGATACCGCGCGGGCTGTGACCTGTTTTCGAGAGGCGAGATATCATGCGACACCCTTTTGTCTTGTGCATTGGCGGAGCCATCCTGGCAACTGTCTGTCTGGGGGGGAATTCCGCTTCAGCGGCCGACAGACTTGTTTTTGAACCGCCACACGCAGGTGAGAACGTCAAGCATGTCGTGTTGATTTCAGGCGATGAGGAATACCGGTCGGAAGAAACCATGCCGATGCTTGGCAAGATCCTCAGTCAGAAACACGGATTCCGGTGTACCGTGTTATTCGCATTCGGTCCTGACGCCGCAGAATATGTCGACTCAAACAATTCGCACGGGCTGCGTGGCTTAGACGCTCTTGATTCGGCCGATCTGATGATCATCGCCACTCGATTCCGTCGGCCCGATGCTGAGCAGGCAAAACATATCACGGATTTTCTGAATGCCGGCAAACCGGTGATTGGGTTGAGGACAGCGACTCATGCGTTTCAGGGTGCCGAACAGTTTGCGGATTCACTGAGCTACGATCAGTTTGGTCGTCAGATTCTGGGTGAGCAATGGGTGTCGCATCATGGAAAACATAAAGTCGAGGGATGTCGAAGCGTTGTCGAACCAGGTGCTTCAGGCAGCGCCATTCTGAACGGTGTTGGTGAGATCTTCGCTCCGAGTGACGTCTACGGTGTGACACACCTGACCGATTCGGACACAATACTGCTTCGAGGCGCAATCACAGAATCGCTCAATCCAGAATCCAGAACCCTTGTTGATGATGCCCGCAACATGCCGATGCAGCCGCTCGCATGGCTCCATACTTACATCGCACCCAACGGAAAGAAAGGGCATTCCTTCTGCACCACCGCTGGCGCATCCCTGGATTTTGTGGACGAAGATCTTCGAAGATTGATCGTGAATGCCTCAATCCATCTCACGGGCGGCGAAGTGCCGGCGAAAGCCGATGTGGGTTTTGTTGATCCGTTTTATCCGACGTTTTTTTGTTTCATCAACGAGCCGGATTATTACAAGACGATGAACATGAAACCGGAAGACTTTGGTCTCGGGAAATCTCCGCATCGACCAGATCCGCCGGGGAACCCGTCATGGCCATTCAGGGCGACCCCGCCCCAAAAGTAGTCAGAAACATAAACCAGTTTTAGAAGAATTTGACGAAAGAATTTGTTCATGCCTCGTATTAAGGCGTTTCAGGCGGTGCGTCCGGTTTCAGAAAAAGCCGCCAAAGTCGCTTCAGTTCCCTACGATGTCGTCAATCGAGAAGAAGCAGCAGAACTGGCGGCGGGGAATCCTCTGAGCTTTCTGCACGTGGTCCGGCCGGACATCGACTTCCCTCGATCGAAGAATCCGTACGATCCGGACATTTACGAGAAGGCATCCGAGAATTTTCAAAAGCTCATCAGCGACGGTGTCCTGCAGCGGGATCCGGCAAACTGTGTCTATGCTTACCGCCAGATCATGGGCGGTCATTCGCAGACCGGGATTGTCTGCTGCTGCCACATTGATGATTACGAAAACAACCTCATCCTGAAGCATGAGAAAACCCGGAAAAGCAAAGAGGACGATCGGACCCGCCATGTCCTGGCTCTTAACGCCAATGCGGGACCGGTGTTTCTCACTTATCGTGGCGTCGAAGACATCAACTTTATGGTGGCCGCAGCAACGAAGGTTGAGCCTCTGTATGATTTTGTCGCGACTGATGGTGTGCAACATACGGTCTGGAGAATCGAAGACGCCCAGCCGTTTGTTGAAGCTCTGTCGGCTGTCCCGCACTTCTATATTGCGGACGGACATCATCGGGCCGCCAGCGCGTGGCGCGCGGGTAAGGAACTTCGACGCAGGTTGCCGGACGGTGGCTCAGGCGATGAAGAATGCAATTGGTTCTTGTCCGTATTGTTCCCGGCTCTTCAACTGCGTGTTCTGGCATACAACCGCGTGCTGAAGGAAATGAACGGTCACACGGTTGCCGAGCTGCTTGAAAAACTCGACGAATTGGGTGATATGGCACTAACCGACAATCCAGTCCCTGAAGCTCCAGGGTCGTTTTGTTTTCTGATCGATAACCGCTGGTGGAAACTCACGATTCCGCCGGACCCGGAATTCGTCAATGATCCGATCAATTCTCTGGACGTGGCCATTCTGGAACGTCTTGTTCTGCATCCGATCTTCGGCATCGCGGACGTTCGTACGGATCCACGCATCGAGTTCGTAGGTGGAATTCGCGGAACTGCCGAATTAGAACGGCTGTGTATTCCCGGTGACTGGTCGTGTGGAATTTCCATGTTTCCGACAACGGTGGATCAATTGATGGCGGTCTCCGATGCGGGTGAGATCATGCCGCCGAAAAGTACATGGTTTGAACCGAAACTTCGCAGCGGATTGCTGGTCCATACTCTGGAGTAGCCCGGACGGACTTGCTGCAGAATCGTGTGAGAAGACAGCGTGGTGGAACACAGGATTCGAATTCGAGGTCACGAGAGAACTCGACGTGATCATGCGACGGAGTTGACGCAGGATTACGTCGAAGCCATCGCGGAACTCATTCAGAAAACGGGTGAATGCCGCGTGCGGGATCTTTCCGTACGGTTTGCCGTCAGTCATGTGACGGTCAACCGGGCTGTCGCGAGAATGAAACGCGACGGTTACGTCGATACCGAACCCTACGCCCCTGTCACGCTCACGAACAAAGGGAAATCCCTGGCGGAATTCGCAGAACGGCGACATCGGATCGTCTTTGAATTCCTCCGGGCAATCGGAGTCAGCGAACGTACAGCAGCAATTGACAGCGAAGGAATTGAACATCACGTGAGCGAAGAAACGCTGCAACTGATGGAACAGTTCGGACAACAAAATCAGGAAAAGCAAGTCTGACAAAGTAGCCCGACCTGTCCTCAGGTCGGGTTCCAGCCACCAGGTCAAGTGGAAGAATCTCGATAATCCGTGAATCACAGATTGCTATCTGCTGTCACCCTGAATCTGCGGGAGTAATTTATACCCACAGATTCAGGACCACCTCAGAGTAGGATACCAGCGAACATAGATTTGAAATTCCGGTTTTGACATCCCAGGCGTGTTTGAACTATTCCCTGGATTATTTCTTAACAACATTCACGAATTCAGCCCGCATCTTTGGGGTTGCGGGTCGAACTCGCGCTAGGATTACTCGATATGATCTCACACTTCCACAGGCGACAAAGTCTCGTCACCACCACGTACATACTCACAACATTCAGCCTCGTCTGGATGATGGTGCTATCCGCGGCGAGAGCTTACGATCGAGCGACCATCAATTATGTCACCACCATCGCGGGAAACGGGAAAGAGATCACTGTCCCATCCAATGGGCCAGCAACGAGTACCGGGCTTTCGCAGCCGTTCGGAATCTGCACTGGCCCCGACGGCGCTCTTTATGTCTGCGAAGTAGGAGCACACGTCGTTCGAAGGATTGACCTTCAGTCAGAAATGATGACCACGGTTGCCGGCTGCGGACGCAAGGGATACGCAGGAGATGGCGGCCCGGCGACAGCGGCGGAACTGAATGAACCTTACGAAGTGCGATTTGACAGCCATGGCAACATGCTGTTCGTCGAAATGCAGAATCATCTCGTGCGGAAAGTGGACGCGAAATCCGGCATCATTTCGACTCTGGCTGGCAACGGTACAGCAGGTTTTTCCGGAGATGGTGGCCCGGCAACGGCCGCCCAATTGAATCAGCCGCATTCGATTGTGCTGGATAACGATGACCGTGTTTACATCTGCGACATCCGAAATCACAGGATCCGCGTTTTCGATCCCGCGACAGGACTCATCACCACGTTTGCCGGAACAGGTGCCGGGTTGGCGACGCCGGACAATGCTGTATTAGAAGGCACCCCGTTGAATGGCCCGCGAGCCCTCGATTTTGATGGAGATCATTCGCTTTACCTCGCACTCCGCGAAGGCAACGCGATCTTCAGAATCGATCTTCAAGAACGTACGCTCCAACATCTGGCTGGAACTGGCAAGAGCGGATACTCAGGTGATGGGGGTCCCGCGAAACAGGCTCAGCTCTCCGGTCCGAAAGGCGTGAGTTTGTCAAAGACCGGCGATTTGTACTTTGCCGACACGGAAAGCCATACGATTCGAGTCCTCCGGAAGTCGTCAGGAATTGTGGAGACCGTCGTCGGCGATGGCAAGCAAGGTGACGGCCCCGACGGCGATCCAAAGAAGTGCCGACTAAATCGCCCCCACGGAGTCTTCATCTCCGCCGACAACATCCTCTACATCGGCGACAGCAGCAACCACCGCGTCCGCCGCCTTAAGTTCTTGCAATAACATAGATTCATTCTGGCGAGTGGCGAGTGTCAGCCCACCGAGTAGCATCCAGGTAGCAGGAACGCAGTGCATTCATCGTACTCGCGATGGACCACCCGCTCCCGTCTGCGCATTCGACAGGACGATGGGTGTCAGGACGATGCGAATCGCGTTTATTGCTTTTCATCGTCCTGACCCTCATCGTCCTGCCAACAGAATAGAACGGGGGGAGTCGGCACTCAAATTTTCTGCTTTCGACGATCGGCGGACGTCTGTTCCTTGATAGCGATTCCTGCGATTTACCGGGATGACGGAGGATTTCGCTGATCATTCCATCCATGCAGAATAGAATCAGTCAGGCTCTCATGGCAAGTTGCAGGAACCACAGCAGAAAAGGACCGACGATATTACATTCACGTTCTCTCGTGGCACTCCAGGGATTGGTGCAGGTCGAATCACAACTCTGGTCGATGTCGTAAATTCACAGTCTCGTGAGATGCGGGAACGGTAGGTATTGCGAAGATCTGCCCGATAAGCCGGTTATTTCAGTTGCCGGCAACCCGCGGTTGTTTTCGCAGAGGGCGGATCAATCCTTCCTGCACTGCCGACGCGACCAGTACTCCTTTGCGAGTGAAAATATTCCCGCGAGTAAAGCCCCGTGCGTTGCTGGAACTTGGACTATCCAGTTGAAACAGCAACCAGTCGGAAATGTCGATATCGCGGTGAAACCACATCGCGTGATCGATACTTGCCGCCTGGACATTTCCCATTGTGGCGTTAGCATGTGGATCCAGTGAGGTAAACAGTAAATTGTAATCCGAGGCATACAGCAACATTTGTTGTGCTTGTGGTTGCGTCACCGGAATGGTCTTCCAGAAGCGAAACCAAATGTGTCGCCGAGGTTTGAAGCGAAGTTTAGGAAAGAGAAATCGCTCAACCTCCACTGGCTTGAATTCAATCGGTCGATCATACGAGAGCCATTCTTTGAGCTTCGGCGGAAAAAAACGCCTGAACACCTGGTAATAGTTAACGCTGCTCAGCAGGAATCGGGGCGTCCTCCACAAAAATGGCTTTCTGATCTGGTGGTCATAAGACTCGGCCTCCTTGATTTGAAATGAAATGATGCTCTGAAAAATCACCTTACCGTTTTGCTGTGCTTTAACGTCACGCGTCGTAAAGCTTCGGCCATCTCGGATCGCCTCGACATGATAAGTTACCGGCAATTGAAAATTTCCGGGCAGGAAGAAGTAGGCGTGAATCGAGTGCGCCAGCCTGGTCGGATCCACAGTCTTGTAGGCTGCGTTCAGGGACTGAGCCAGCACCTGTCCGCCATAGACATTGGGACTACCAATATCGACGGAATCACCCTCAAAGACCCATTGGTCCCTGGTTTTGACATCCAGATGTTCAAGTAAAGCAGCGGTATCTTTCATTCGACTGAGGCTCGTGCTTTGTCACAAATTAATCTTCGGGTAGTGGACGAGGTAACGAGTCCCATTGAGCCGACGAATAGCAGGACTCGTTGCCTCGTCCATTACGGCCGACCCTAACTTTTGGCTCTGACAAAGCACTCGTCTCTTGTACATTGCTCGTAGCCCACTCTGGTGAATCTGTGCCAGTGGAAGCCGAAAGAGGATGAGTGGGTGTCAGAAGATACCAGATTCCTTCAGCCACGGTAGTGGCAACTTTCACCGAATCGGGATCAGTTTTCTGAACACGATAGACCGGCCATGGGTGTGAACGACAGCAGAAGAAGCCAAGGGGGCTTCCTCAGATAACTCCAGCCTGTTCCCGGTGACCCGTCTAGTCAAACATTGACGCATTCGTCGTGGACGAATGAAGTTGAGCGGTCGCAATGATTCTACGAATCGGCGTTGACGTAGTCCGACCTGTCCTCAGGTTGGATTCCTTTGTCGTGGTTCGATGTCCGGCTCCCGATCTGAGGACAGATGATGCTCATGGCGTTATTCTTTGGGCAATTCATTCCATTTGTGAAAAATCTCATCGAGATGTATCACCCGATCGGGATACGTTGCGGCAAGATCGTGCAGTTCTGTGCGATCCACCGACAGATCGTACAGTTCCCATGGCCGTTCCTTATCTGCCACCAGTTTCCAGTTTCCCTCCCGTACCGCGCGGCAACCCGATGTTGCCCAACAGAGCGATGCATGCCCGTCTCTCTGCTTGCCGTGGAAAATCTGCAATAAACTGATTCCGCAAATAGGAGCGACATCGCGTCCATGGAACTCGTTCGGATACGGCACGGCGGCGACATCGAGACATGTGGCCATGACGTCCACAATGTGTGCCAACTCATTGGATGTCGCGCCGTTTTCCCTGATCGCTGCTGGCCAGCGGACGATACAGGGCGTCGCAATACCGCCTTCGTAGTTCGACTGTTTATGCCTGCGGAACGGTGCATTCGACAGATTCGCCCACGCGGGGCCGGCTGTCGTAAAGGTGTCTGGATTGCCAGGCGCATTCGCTGGAATGTTCCCCACAGATGTCGGCTTGCCATCCAGACGCCACGTTCGGCCGGGCTTATCCAACGCAGTGTTCATGGGCTGATCGGATGCCCCGTTGTCTGATAGAAATATCACGAGTGTCTCCTGATCAACCCTGGCTTCTTTCAAAGCAGCGAGAATTCGTCCGACGCTTTGGTCGAGTGAATCGACTTGCGCCGCGTAGGCTGCCATACGATCCGCCTCCCAGTCCTGGTGTGTCGATTGTGACCATGCAACCGCCCGGCCATCGCGCGGCGAGAGCGGACTCGAAGTTGGGATCAACCCTGAGGCAACAAGCCGCTCGTAGCGGTTCTGTCGGGCAGTATCCCAACCATTTGTGCGGTAGCGGTCGCGATATTTCGCGATCTCCTCAGGTTTGGCGTGCAGTGGCCAATGCGGAGCGTACTCGGAGACATAAAGCAGGAAGGGTGAAGTTTTCTCAGCAGCTTCCGCAATGAAGTCTGTCGCGAAATCTGTGATCAGATCGGTCTTGTAGGAATCCACCGGTAACGTGAATGGTCGGCCGTCGCGGAAGAAATCATTGTTATGGACAGCCTTAAAATAATGTCCTGGTCCACGATGACCAGTACTACCCAGAAAGCGGTCGACAGATCGAGCGATATTGGCGGGGTCATGCCAGACATCCGCTGTCGTCATGCCCAGCCGACCAACGGCGGCAGTCTGGTATCCGGCCTGCTTGAACAGTTCAAACAGTGTGACGCATCGATCATTCAGCAAGCCCGTCCAGCTTTCAATCCCGACTCGATGCGGAAACTGCCCGGTCATCAGTGCCGCTCGTGATGGACCACAAAGTGCGCAGTTGTAGAACTGCGAAAACCGCATTCCTTCGGCAAACATGCGGTCGAGATTCGGTGTCTCGATTTCACCACCGTAGCAGCCGACGTCTGAGAATCCGAGATCGTCTGCGAGGATGATGACAATGTTCGGTCGATGTGACGAGCCAGCCCTTTCGTCAGCGAAAGTCATGTGGCTCAACTGCAGAAAACACAATGTGACATTCAAAGTATCGGCAAGTAAAAATCTCATATCACCACTTTCGTTACTGCACAAGACACTTCGTGAACTGAAGAAACGCAGTTTCAAGATTCACTTGTTCACGAAACAGGGAAAAGTCATTAAGGTGTCAGG
>Ga0105047_10000535_pt1 | contig 64632 bp, 47 predicted proteins | sample MAT04_FD_78384 | JGI IMG/M metagenome (GOLD analysis project Ga0105047, IMG submission 78384) | Freshwater microbial communities from Lake Fryxell liftoff mats and glacier meltwater in Antarctica - MAT-04 (megahit assembly) | ecosystem: Environmental > Aquatic > Freshwater > Ice > Liftoff... | reverse complement strand
ATGGCAGCCAGACTCTAAACGACCTGCGACGCGCTTTCGCGGCTCTCGCCCGGGATGAAAAATTCTATTCCCCGGCCTATGATGAGGCGAAACGGGCTCGTGCGAGTGACCTGCATTTTTCGCAAATCCTCTCGAAACAGGAGTGCGTGGTCCTGTCCTTAATCGGCCAGTCATTTTCGGATCAGGAAATCGCCCGGCAGCTCGGCATCACCCCGACCACCGCGCAGACCCATCGCAGCCACATCATGCGCAAATTGGACGTCTCCGGAACGGCCAAGCTAATACAGTTCGCCCTGGAACATGGTTTCACCCGGGTGGTCACCCAACGGAACGGAAAATCCGTTTTACCCTAGGCGCAGACCAGCACCACCCAATGCGTGTGCAGGTGCGGATCGAGTTCCCCACGCAGGTCGGGTCGGGATGCAACGCCGATGGCAGTTCCGGTCGCCCGGTCCCCGTTTTGGCCAGACTTCCTCTCCCGCGTTTCAGCGAGCTTTTCCAGCTCAAGCATTGTCTGCCACACCCCCTGTTTGTGCCGCTCGATAATGCGGACATTCTGACCCAGAGCCACTACCCTTACGCACTTGGAGGGACCGTTCGTGAAGTCAGAAAAGACGCTGCGATTTCCGACGGGCTCACCTACTTCCCTGTGTTGAGAGCTACTTCGCAACGTCTATCGCTGACCTGTTTCCGAATGAAGCCCTACACTCAAGGCGAGAAATCCCGCACCGTTGACTGCTCCCTTCAGACCGAACTTGTCGGCAACATTCCCGAACCATTCGCCAGTGACAGTTTGACCCGCCGCTTGGTAAACGCCTACGCACGAATGCTCGTCGACGTACTCCTCAAGCGCTCTGTAAATCCATCTGCGGTTTGGGACTAAGCATCGGGAAATAGCCGACTTCGCGGTTTCACTTATGAAAACGCAGTCACGTTTTCTGTCAGGGGGACGCTGTTCTCCTTACCCCAAAAGGGTAAGGTTTGGATGGACGTAAGTGACGCCGCCATTGCACCCCAGCGACGGGGAGAAACCAGACGGACAGCACCGGCTAGTTTCGTCCAGATAGCCACTTGACTGGGCTCGCCGACCGCCACAAACCCGCGCCGCGCTGCGCTGGATCGGCGCGGCCTTGTGGAGTGCTGGGAGGACGCGGCACGGGCGCGGAGACTCGGGCGCGCTCCTTCGCTCCGCCCGCCGTCCGCCTGCGCTCCCCGCCACCTGGCCGCTCCGCTCTGGCTCCCGGCTCGGCTGCGCTCCCTCGCGTCCCGAGACTCCGCGTGAGCCGAGTGGAGTCGTACCGGCGACCCAGCGGACGAAGCCGCCGAAATGCGGACACTTGCTGTCTCGCGTTGCGACTCTTGGTTTGATTTCACGGCAGAACTATTGCCGTTAGTTGCACGATCGCAGGGGGGCGTGGACGAGCACACGGGGGCTCAAACGCGCACGCCGGGGCGGCCGTAAAGCATGTCCCGGGCGATGCCGTGGCGCGCACAGAAGCGCCGGATAAGCTTCCCTGAAACCAGGATCTTCTTGGTCACGAGGTGCGCGGTGAGTTCGCCGGTGCGGTAACTCCGTTTCGGTTATTGGGTCAGGACGAGCGGGGCTTGTTCGGTCCGCATTAAACCGACAGCGATTGTCCGCTGTTGACGTAGGCGAGCACTTGCCGTTTCGAGACCCGCTTGTGCCGTAGACCCGGCAGCGGCTTGAGCAGGCGACGCGCGATCAGCCGATAAACCGTGGGCAGAGAGACCCCCAGCACGCGGGCTGTTTCGGTGACGGAGTAAGTGAGGGTTTCGAGCGACGGGGTCGCCGGGGCGATTTCCGCTGCGATGAGAGCTGCTGATGAAGTTTCGGAGTTCATGCGCCGACTTTGACACCAATGAGCAAAACGGAATAGGCCTAACCCTGGAGCCTGATTTGCCCGCAATTCGCGCGCTGAGGACGGAGTCCTTGCCGATAGACCTTATCTGCCCACGGACCTTCGTCGGCGGCTCATGCCGGAGGAAGCAGCAATTGTTCAACCGTTCCCATTGGGAGAAAGACCCGATTGGGATGATTGCCCAAGAGTGCGAAGCCAAATTTCCGATAGAATTTTAGCGCGACCTCATCCTTGGCGTCAGCGACCAGCGCCAGCGAAGCGACCTGCGCTGATTGCTGGTAGGCTCGCGCCAACGCATCCATCAAGAGCAGCGAGCCCGTGCCGGGAAATCGCTCATCCCGCGCCAGGCGGCCCAACAGCGTCGCCGGCAATCGGGGATAGCGGGGCAATTTTCTTTGCAGCTCTTCCGGCAGCTCCGCGAGCTCAACCGTGAACGCGGAAAGGGTGTAGTAGCCGACAATCGCCGTCGGGGCGACCTCCTCAACCATCACAAACGTGGCGGCTACGCGTCGCTCGGTGTCCTTGCGTGCGAGTTGTTGGAGGTAAGAATTGAGCGGCGGACTCCCGCAACGGAAACCCGCCCGGTCGTGCTGCTTGGTCAGCGGCTCAAACCGGTAGGGCATCAGGTGCTGGCGAAAGCTTCACGGCGGTAGCGACCAAATGCACTGCGCAGGGCGGCGTTTGGTGCCGCCGGTGCAAGCAATGCCTGCACGAAGTTCACCGATTCATCGGCGGTCAGCTTTGCCTGCTGGTGTTCCTCGATCACCTTGCGCGCACTCGCCTGCAAAGTATAGATCATGAAACTTGTCAGGGTGGGATGGCCGGTGACGGCGGCGGCGCGCTCCAAGGTCTTCTTGAGTTCGCGCGGCACCCTCGCTTCCAGCCGCGTCATGGAAGTCGGGTGTGAACGCGGAGATTTTGCGGTCAAAGTTGCCATGCGCCCACTGTCCGGCAATTTGCCGGGTCGTGCAACTGTAAAGCGCGGGATCTGCGTTCAGGGTCGCCCGAAACTTTCTACAGTCTGTTCTACAGTCTGCTCAGATGGGCTTCGCAACGCCATGACCCGCAACAACATTACCAAACTGAACTTTCTGCGCCGCCGCTTGGCTATGGTCCGGCCGCAAGTGCCCGTAGGTTTTCATGGCAAGGACGCCGCCATCGTTGTGCCCGAGCCAGCCGGCCACCGTCGGAATGTCCACGCCGCTTTCGATGCAGGTCGTCGCGAAGATATGCCGGAAATCGTGATGCGTGATCCGTTGCATCCCAATCCGTTTGCAGGCCGCATCAATGGTCTTCTGGCACTCTTTGATGCGGAATAGAGAATCGGTCGGTGCAAGGAACGCCGTGCCTTCCGGGTGAAACCGGGCGGCCGACTTGCGCCGGACCTGGACCTTCCGGAGCAGCCCCGCCAGCTCCGAGAACAAGGGAATGAAACGGGCTGAAGTCTCCGACTTAAAGCCCGGCAAGTTAACAAGTTGACGCTCCCATAAGACGAGTTGCCAAAGGGTCACCGCCACCTCTCCCAGCCGCGCGCCCGACATCATCAAGAACCGGCAAAAATCCGCCGCTTCGGCCCCACCGCCGCCCACCGAACCATTGTTCTCCATCGCGGCAAACAAGGCGCCGAGCTGCATCCGGCTCGGCAGAATAAGCGCCTTTTTTGTGATCTTTTTTTTCAACCGTCCACCGCCCACGCCGCGACGCACGGTGACGGGGTTGGCGTGAATTTGACCCCGCTCAACGGCCAGGTCGAGAATCTGCCGCAAGGCGTCGATGGCGCTGTTGACCGAGGTGGCAGAGTTGCCCCGACGCGGCGCTTTGGCGCCCGACGGCTGGAACTTCGTGCCCTCGACCTTGAACCGCGCCGCCCAATCGAACACGAGCGGCGGAGTGATTTGATGTGGCTCCAGTGCGTCGATGCCGGGCCAAGTCTTGAGGAGGCGTTTAACCGCGCCCAGATGGGCCGTCACAGTCGCCGGCTTGATGTCCGTGTTCGCCAGAGTCCGCGTCTTGAAGACCTCGATCAAGTCATGCATCGTCGCGTTGCCTGACTCGACGTTAGTCGTTGTGCCACGAAGCTTTTGAATCTCACCAGCCTTGTCCGCCAACCGAAGCTTCGCGACCGACAGGACATCCGTGTCGAGGACATACCATTTTTGCTTGCCGGCGATTGTAAACCTCCCGTAGTAATGACCGCTCTGACGGTTTCGAAGGAGGTTTTGGACGCTTGTTCTTTGCCACGTTGTTTTCTTCTGCGGCTGGCCCATTTTCATTGGTCCACTGTAGAAAACGACTGTAGAAAAGTCAAACGTCTCATTCCTAAGTCGATAATTATCAACTAGATTGCCCGGTAGCTCAGTGGCAGAGCAGGTGACTGTTAATCACTTGGTCGCTGGTTCGATCCCAGCCCGGGCAGCCAGGTTTTAACCAGGGAGTTCCAGCGGAGCCCGGGCCGGCGGCTGGCGGGCGAAAGCGCGGCGGGACAAATCGTTCCTTACTTCGCGAGAGCTCGCGGGTAAGTTATCGGAGCCGGTCAATTGAGTGGAATTCCCGGCATAATGAGAGAAGCTCGAACGCATGGGTGCACCGGACTCTGGCCTCAACCAGCCCCTCCGCGCCGCGCCGGCGTTCCTGCAGGAACGCCAGGAGGATTTTCCGCCGTCGACCGGCCGGGCTCGCGTTCCCGCCCTCTTCGCGAGCCTGGCCGTCACCCTCCCGCCGTCGCTCCAGGAAATGCTCCGTCCGAGCAACGTCGCCCTCGGGGAGGTCGGTGAGCCGGGCATTCGCGCCAAGCGCGAAAACCTCGGCAACAACGAATTTTCCGTCGAGGTCTACAGCGAGCTGATGGAGCTCTTCGGGCATGGTGTGCGCACTGCTCTGCGGCGCGGGCACGCATACCACCCCCACCCACGTGGAGCAGCCCGGGGTTTCCCGCGGCGATGTCAGCCACGCCATCTCCCGCCTCTTTCTCGACTGGCGGGCTGGTTATTATGCCAGGCGTTTCCTGCGGCCGGCCAGTCCGCCAGGTGACGCCGCCGCGGAGATGGCGCAAAAGTTGGAAATCCACGCGGTGCTGTTCGTAATCGCCCATGAGCTGGGGAACATTTTCATGGAGAGCGACGAGGCATTCGACGCGGCCCCACCCGACCAATGGGGCGGCGCGGAAACCTTGGCGGACTCGGCCGCGATCAAGCTCCTGATCAGGTACGCTCCGGTGGCCGACCGCTACCGCTCAGCCTTTGCCGGCGCGCTCGTGGCCGTGCGGATTTTCAACTGTCTCGAAAGGATGGGGATCCACTTCGATGGCATGCACCATCCCCCGCCAGGCATCCGGGTGCAGCTGATTAAGGATGCCCTCCGCAACGAACTCGGCAGCGATTTCGCCTACACCCGCTACAGTGTCGGCGGCCTGGCGATGGATGAATATCTGGAGAGCGTGGAAAACCAGCTGGCCGGCCAAACCACCGCGACCGCCCAGACCGCCGAGCGGTTGTCCGCCCGGCTGTGGATGATCCTGGAGGCCGGCAGCGGGAAACTCATGCCGCCCGATCGCGTCCGCCAGCAGCTGGTGATGGCGCTCGAAAAGGTGCCGGAAGCGGTCTTGCGGGACGTGGGCGCGAATTTCCGCCGGTGGTTTCTGGATGGATCAATTCCCCCGCCTGCACCGAACACCGCGCCGTTCGACCCGACGGCCATGGGCGAAACCTTGCGCTCGCACCTGTCCCAGTTCCCCGCGCCCGCCCAATCATTCTTTCTTCCCGCCTAACCCCCAACCTACCCTACATCCCATGCCCGCCGACGCCCTAGTCAAGACGCTCAACCAAGGTGGCTTCATGCCCGTGTTTCTGGCCCGTCCCGGGATGTCGCCGCCCGATATCTACACGGTGACCGACGGCGGCCGCCTGGAACGGCACGGTCCGCTCAAATCGTACTTGAAGGACAAGACCGTCACGTACGGCGTGCAGACCAATCCGTTTCAAGGCATCGTCCTTTCGCATACCAGCGAAAAATCACTGCAGGGCGCAGCCTCCTTCCTCACCTCCGCGCTCAAGGTCATCGGCATTGGCGCGGCGCCAAAACTCAACCTGGCTTTCGCCGGCAGCGACTCATTCATCTTTTCCTTTGAGGACGTTACCATCGAGTCGGTGGATTCCGTCGAAATCGAAACCACCCTCGACTCCCTCGACCTCAGTGTAATGCCGGCGAAGGACAAGGCCAATGGCCGGCTGCACGTGGCCTACGAATACCTCTGCGCGAAGACCCTGCTGATGTGCCGGAGCGACAAGAAAAACTTCACAGGCAACATCCAGGGTGCGGTCGGCGATTACATTGACGTCGGCATTTCTGGCGTGATCGACGCGAGCAATTCCGCCGTGATCCGGTTCAAGAGCGCGACGCAGGGAGCCCCTTTCGCCTACAAGTCCGGCGGTCTCCAAAAACGGAACGGCAAATGGCAGTTCCGGGTGAGTCAAGTCGCCGCGGATTTTGTCGGGATCCCGGGCTCCCCGGCCGCAGAAGCGCTGCCTTACTTGCCCGCCCGCGGGGTGGTGCTGTCGCCGGTTTGAAAAATAGTCGCCACCGCGATCGTCTGCGTTCTGAGGGGGCACTTCCCGCCAAAATAATGCAACAACGGGAGCGCAACGGAAATCTCCCGCCGCCGGCTGCGATTGTCTGAGCGACCGGCCCGAACAGGCCAGTCAGTCTCCGACCCCGTTTTGTCAGCCTGAAAGGGTGCGAGCCTATCAGGCGTTTTCTCGGACGCCATTTTGGCGTTGGCGCAACGCACGTGCATTAGGATGCCAAAATGGCGATTCCATAGGTAAAACACCCTTCCATAAATGCAGGCAATAGGCGAATTCGGGAGGCTAATGCAGCTCGCTGGTAATTGAAAAAGGGGACTTCACCTAGGGTATTCACCTATGCCCGGGTCAGGGGGTATTAGCCCGGTTGACGCTTGAGGTGAAACGAGTGGAGGGGCGTAGTTACCCATGTTGAAGCGTTCCTCCGGTAAATCTGTCTCGCAGTAGCAAAACATTCTCACCTCCGGATCGCGATCAAAACTTACCCCCGTAAGCAAACTCCGCAATACCGCCAACTGATACTCATATGAAAAACAAAACTAAGATCTCAACGGGGGGCCTGATGCTCGCCGCTGTCGTCGCCTGCGTCGGACTCGCTCCGACCGCTCGCGCGCAATTCACCATGTCCTACGAATTCAATTCGGGAGACGGTTTACACCATGCCGGGGACGCTTTCAGCGGCCCGATGCGCATCAATCTCGCCAATTTTGACATGGGATCGCTGTACGCGCCCATGGCTCTCGGTGCGTCAGCGGGTTATGGCGCGGGCGGCACGGGCACCCAATCTGTCAGCGGCGGCATCGGGACTCTTGACAGTGCACAGGCCGCAGGCGCCACCGGCGCCGCGTTGCAATCCACCGTGATCAACGGTGCGGCGCAATCGGCTTCGTTGAGCCACGAAGACAGCTGGGGTATCGCCCAGATCTTCAGTATCACGGATTTGGCTGGCAATCTCGTCTGGTCGGAAGGTGGCAAGAATGCCCAGCTCACGATCATGTTCTACGGCGAGAAAGATTTCTACGTGAACCAGCTCGCCAATGGTTTCCAGGAGATCAATGGCGTCGGTATGCATGTCGACCTGTACTATCAGAACAAATCCGAGGTTGGTTATACTGCGTATAACGCGACGCCCGGAAGCGGTGGCCGCACCGGTCCTTCTGGTTACAGCACTGTTACTGACGGCAACCTGATTCTGTCCACCGTTTCCACGAGCGGATTTATCCACAACGACGGCACGTTGGGCGGTTTGGCCACTGAGTTCGCTTCGACCTACAATGCTACCTCGGGTGGCACAGGTCAGGTCTATCTCAACGTCACGGGTGGCTCGATGGCGTCTGCGTTTGACCAGAACTACTTCAACTCCCCGTTTGTCGCGGGCCAGACAGCCGACCTGTTCGCTCAATTCACCACGACCGTTACGAATAAAAGTGACTGGCTCGTGAGCAGCAACGACCCGGTTACCGGTGCATTCGTGCCGGTCCCCGAGCCGTCCACCTACGGCTTGGCTGGTGCGGCCCTCCTGTCGGGCATGATCGCCCTCCGCCGCCGTTCGCAGAAGCGCGCGAAGGCCTGAGCTCAGACCTCGTTTCATCAAAAACGCGGAACCTTCGGGTTCCGCGTTTTTTTGCGCATTTTTGCTTCGTAATGCCCCACGATGCGCCAAGCTTCGTCTCCCGTGATGATGGACAATGCTGCAAAGCTGGCCTTGGAAGCCTTTCAGCGGGCCGCCCAACGGGTGCCCGCCTACCGGACGCTGCTGGCCGAGGCGGGGATCCAGACCCCGGCCATCACGGAGGTCAGCCATTTTTCCCAGCTTCCGATCCTGGAGAAGAGCGCCACTTTTCAACGGTTCGAAATTGCCCAGCTTTGCCTCGACGGAGAGCTGGGGCCATTGGCTTCGGTGCTGACCAGTTCGGGCCATTCGGGGATCTTCGCCTTCGGCCTGACGTCGCGTGGGACGATGCCCACGGCTGCGGAGTGGACGGATGGATTGCTCGACGAGCTGTTTCAGGTGCGATCAAAGCCCACCCTCCTGATCAACTGCCTGCCCATGGGGGTCAAAGTCTCCACCCAGGCCTGCACGCTGGCCGAAACCAGTGTCCGCCCCGACATGGCCGTCGGACTCGTGCGCGCATTTGGCCAGCACTATGCGCAGATCATCCTGGTCGGTGAAACCGGGTTCATAAAACACCTTTTGGAACTGGGAGCGCAGGCGGGCGTGGACTGGAAGCGGTTTCTGGTGCACGTCATCGTGGGGGAGGAACCGCTGGCGGAGAACGGGCGCAAATACCTCGAACATCTGCTCGGGAGCAGTTTCCGAGAGACCAAGGGAATCATCGTTTCGTCCATGGGCGTCGGGGAAATTGGGCTGAACCTTTTTTTTGAAGCGCCACCCGGTACGGCCTTGATCTCATTGCGGCGTTGGCTCCACGAGAACCCAGCTCAGCGGGAGGCGATCCTCGGTGCTTCGGATTGGGTGCCGTGCTTGTTCACCTATGATCCGCGCCGGATCTTCGTCGAATTCGATGCCGCGGGGCGGCTGGTCTTGACGACCTTGGATCCCGGACTGCGTCTGCCCTTGATCCGGTATGCGACGGGTGATCATGGGCGCTTCATCCGAGTCCCCGCCGAACTCCGTCCCGCGCTCGAGGCGGCGGGCATTTCATGGGAGTTACTGCAGGCTGTCCCGATCGTCGCAATCGAGGGCCGGGGTAGCCATGCCTTGGCTGGGCAGCTTCCGGTCTACCCGGAGGCCGTCAAGGAAGGCATTTACCACGACCTGACGCTTGCGGCTCTGACCACCGTCAACTTTCGGCTGGTCTCCGGCCCGGAACGGGCCCGCGTCCGCATCCAGCTTTCACCGGGCGTTAAGCCCGACGCCGAATTGCCGCAGAAGTTCAAGGTCGCGATTTCCCACTACGTCCGCGCGCCCCTTGATGTCACCTGTGAAGCGTATGAGAGCTTTGGGGACGGCATGACTTTGGACTACGAGCGGAAGTTTCCGTATTTGGGCCGCTAGAATCTGTTTTCAGCTCTGGACCGCGGTCCGAGCGCCGGCCGGCGGCCGTGGTGCGAAGGGGGTGCTACCCCACTCAGCCAAAAGCGGCCTGAAGCCCAAAATTTAACCCCGGTTCGCGATCGAAGGGGAACGGTACCGTCGAATCATCGCTCTGCCGCGCAGGAATCGTCGTGGCCTCTTCGCGGAGCGCGATGAGCGAGGCCGAAGCCACGCTGTTAAATGCTTCCCGTCCCCAGCGCTGCTCCAAGAGCTTCAGTTCCTTGGCCGAACATTCGGCGAGGAAATTACGGTCGTCCACAAACAGCTCCTGCAGCAATTCAGACTGCCCAAAATAGGAGCTCGCCTTACTGGTCCAGCCGCAAACTTGATCGAGATAGGGATTATCCGCCCGGCCATGTTGGTGAAGAAACTGGCGGATTTCGCCTACCCCAGGCGCAGAGTTCCGATAGAAGTCCAGGTCCAGCGTCATGGCGACCACCGGGTCATGGAGTTTTTGCGAATAGCTGCGCTCCGAGCCCAGTCCGCAAAAGCCGAGCAGTTGGTAAAACCCATTGTGTCCCGGGCTCACGGTGGCGACGCTGGCGTCATAGCCGGCGTTCATCCCGTGCGCGATGGCACAGCGCATCAGCTCAGTCGCCACTGCCGACTTGCGGTACTCTTCGGCCACGGCCTGGTTGGTCAGCTCGCAAATCCGCGCGCCGGTCCGGCGCAGCGCATCCAGTTCGTCTTTGAACGCCGCATCGGACGGCAGCCCCAGGTCCGGCGAATCGCCCACCACGCTGAGCACCCCAACCACGGCGCCGTCTTTCTCCGCGATAAACGTGGCCGTTTCCGAAAGGGTTTCAAACATCCGCAGCCGGATGCCCGACGGCTCCGGGCGCATAAAGCCGGTGCCGACAAAGACGTCGTGCACCAGACGATACGCATTCCGCAGATCCCGCGCGGTGAAGGCCCGCCGGATAATTGCTCCCTTCGTATCCTCGCCAAACAGGCCAGCGTGTTTCAGCAACGCCAGTTGACGGCGGGCCGAGCGGCTGGAGGTGGGGGGGGGGACGATCATGAAAATATTTTTTGGAAGAGATGATGCGGACGGTTTTTGCCGTCGCCTGAAATGCGAACACGGGATGTCCGAAGCTTTCGCGGATGAGGGCAAGGGTAAATCCCCGTCGCGGCGGTCATTGATAAATTTTTCCCAACTTCAAACCAACTGCGGTAGGATCCATACAATTTTTTAACGCGTCTCGTTTGCGCGAAACCGAACTCCTACAGCAGCATGCGAGCCTAAAAATCACTTTACTCGCAGTCGCAAATCACAAACGGCACCTCGAGCGGAGGTCATTTCAGCTACCAATGCGGGAGTCCGAGGAGCATCGATTTCAAGAGCTGCCGGGAGCGGGGAATCCAACGTGCGACAACAAGCTAACCGCGCGTCCATTTAAGTTACTGGTCCAAAAGGAAATCCGAAAACGCACGGCACGACGGCGAATTTCGCCGGGCGCACGGAAAGAAGCGATCGTTGGAACCCTCGCGTCGGACCCACGTCTTAGAGTCGCATGAACCCCGCCGCCTCCAAAAAATCACTCCAAACCCGGATCGACGCGGCACAAAAGCTGGCTGATGTCGCGAAGAAGGAAGCCAAGCTCGCCAAACTCGGTTTCCGAAATGCGAAGCAGTTTTTCAAGGATGCCCGCCGTAACGCCAAAAAACTGCGCAAAGCGGTCAAGGCCTTGAAGGGCGAACTGCCCGCGCTCGCCGTCGAGAAGCCCCGGCGCCCTGTGGCCGTAAAACCCGCCGCACCGCAACCCGCGGTGTCCCCACCGAAACCGGCACCCAAGCGCGCACGCCTGATCGCATTGCCCGTAACGGGCATGATTTCCACCCCGCTCGCGACGGCGGCCGCGCCCCGCGAGCTCCGGGCGAGCTCGGTCGCGATCCTGCCGCCGGTTCCCGCCGTCTGAGCGACCGGCCCGCACGTCTCAGTAAATCTCCGGCACCATCATATCGGGCTGGATCGGCTCGCGGCGATAATCCGGATGATGAACGCGCGGAGGCAGCGCGATGGGCTCGTGCGCGACTTCGGAATATTTCACCTGCGCGAGCAGGTGGTGGATGCAGTTGAGCCGGCCGCGTTTCTTGTCCGCGGCCTGCACCACCCACCAAGGCGCCTCGGGGATGTGCGTGCGCTCGAACATCACTTCCTTGGCCTTCGTGTAGAGTTCCCAGCGCTTGCGCGACTCAAGGTCCATCGGGCTGAGTTTCCACTGCTTAAACGGGTCGTTGATGCGGCAGCGGAACCGGAACTCCTGTTCCTCATCGGGAATGGAGAACCAATACTTGATCACCTGGATCCCGGAGCGCACCAGCATCTTCTCGAACTCGGGCGTGGCGCGGAAAAACTCCTCGTATTCCGCGTCGGTGCAGAAACCCATCACGCGCTCCACGCCGGCGCGGTTATACCAGCTGCGGTCGAACAGCACCATCTCGCCGGCTGCCGGCAGGTGCTCCACGTACCGCTGGAAATACCATTGCGTGCGCTCGCGGCTGGAGGGCGCCGGCAGCGCCGCTACCCGCGCCACGCGCGGGTTCAGCCGCTGCGTAATGCGCTTGATCGCCCCACCCTTGCCCGCCGCATCGCGGCCTTCGAAAATAATCACCAGGCGGTGACCGGTCGCCACGATCCAATCGTGCATCTTCACCAACTCGCCCTGCAGCCGGAACAGCTCGCGGAAATATTTGTTCCGGGACCCATGCGAGGCATTCGACTCCAATGGTTGGGCGGGCGAGTTGGGATCGGTATCCTCCCAGTCCTCACGTTCCATCTCCAGTTCCTCGTCATAGTCGTCGATCAGCTCCCGGTGAACGCGTTTAATGAGCTGGTTTTCGTCGCTGGAAGAATCGGATGGCATGGGGAAATCGAATGGAAGGGGGACCAAGGTGAAGTCGACCATCGGTCGGTGCAAGCCGGCAGCAGCCCGTCAGCCCCGGCCTGCCGGATTTAACCCGGCCGTAACATGCGTGAGGGGTTCCAAGGCAGGCAGTTCCATGACCTGCCCTCCCGGGTGGGCGGGCACGTCCCTGTGCCCGCATTCTTCTCCTGCCGCAACTTCCCATGCGGGCACAGGACGTGCCCGCCCACCCCTAAGGGCTACTTTTCGAACCGGTAACCCTTGGCCTTGGCCTGGGCTTCCAGCACCTCGAAGGCATTGAGCTCGAGGACCCCTTCTTTGCCGTCGAGCTTTTTGAGCTTCTCGGCGACCGCCGCGTCGCGTTGGGCGACGACTTTTGCGAGTTCGGCCTGCAGGGCCCGGCGGTCGGACACTTTCCGCTCAATGAGTTCCTTGCGGGCGGCGGGCGCCATGGCCTGCAGCTTTGCGTCGAGCTGCTTTGCATCGATGGCGTCGACTTGCTGGCGGCCGTTCATGACCTCGACGAGGAGGTCGCCCTGGCCAGCCATGACCGAACCCGCTTCGGCCTTGCCCAGATACGACGAGCGGTCTGCCACGGCTTCCGACGACATGCGGGCGAGGAGGTTCTTATTCTCGGCCGCCTTGGCTTGATCCGCCTTGGAGCCGAACAGGATAATGGTGGCATCCAGCTCAACGTTCAGGCGGATGATTTCCTGATCGTAGGGGGTCTCAATCTTGACGGAGCCGCCGTCCTGGAGAATCGCGGCGTAGGCGCCGTTGGTGTTCCGGGCGATTGCCCGCCAGACCTGCTCCGTGCCGCCCAACCGTCCGCATTGCAGCGTGTTGATCAAAATCCCCTTCCGGTTCGCGAGCTTGCAGGTCTCCGGATATTTCACGTCGTCCTGGTAATCCATGTGGGGTGGAGCATCCCCGACGAGGAAGATCACCTTCAGCACCTCCGGATCGGCGCTCCACTGCAGGTCGCGCACCGCTTGGTGCAGCGCGGTATTGACGGACTCCGGCTCGTCTCCGCCACCATCGGCCGTAAAGCCGTTCAGATGATTGTAAACATCATCGAGATCCGTCGTCAGCCCGACCACCTGCGTCACATAGGCGTCGCCGCGATCGCGATAGCCCACGAGTCCAAAACGGATCTCGGGCGTGGGCTCGGCGGATTTGAGCTTGTTCGCGATGGCCCAGATTTTTTGCTTCGCGCCCGCGATCATGCCGCTCATGGAGCCGGTGGTATCGAGGACAAAAACCACCTCCATGCGCGGCCGAGTCGGACGTGGCTCAGGCCGGCAGTTATTCTGAGCGGACAGGCGGGACGACAACGTGAGACCGACCGCGGCGAGCGCGGCGAACAGGCAGAGGGTGGAGCGCATGCGGGGAAAACGCGCCACCCCTGCCCTTCTTAGATTTTTTCGGCAAAATCCGCGGTTCAGGAACAAAACTGCCCCGTGCCCCACCCCCGGCTGGACATCCCTTGGGCCCGCGCCAGTTTGGGAGCGCATGGCGAAAGCAAGGCAGCGGCTGACCAAAAAGACCTATCAGGCCCGCGCCCGGGTTCTCCGCGAGCAGCTCGTGCAGCTGCAGCTGGAGCTTAAGAAAGTGCCCTTCAAGGTGCTGCTTATCCTCGCCGGACCCGAGGGCGCCGGCCGCGGCGGTCTTCTCAACACCCTCGCCGAGTGGCTCGATCCGCGCGGCGTGGAGACATTCTCCCACCACCCCCCGACCGATAACGAGCTCGCCCACCCGCCTCAGTGGCGGTTCTGGCGCAGCCTGCCGGGTATCGGCCGCATCGGCCTCTATGCCGGTTCGTGGTATACCGAGACCCTTCGCGACGAGGCGCGCAGCGAACGCGCCCTCAGCCACATCGTCCTCGACGCAGGCCGCATCCGCGAATTTGAAAAACTTCTCGCCGAGGGCGGCACGCTGATCGTGAAGGTCTGGCTGGAGCTCTCCAAGGACGCGCAGGGCCGCCGCCTACGCACGCTGCGCGCCGACCCGGCCACGGCCTGGCGCGTCACAGAGGAAGACTGGCATCACCACCGCATCTACGACCGCCTCGACCAAACCGCGAAGCTCATTCGCGACGAGACCGACCGGCCCGGCGCGCGCTGGCATCTCATCGACGCCGGGGACGAACGCGTGCGGGACCTCGCGGTCGGGCGGCTGCTGCTGACGGAATTTCACTCCCAGCAGAAGCGCATGGCACGCCTCGCCCGGGCAAAAAAACCGCGCGGGGTCGAACCGCTGCGTCCCTCCGGCCTGCGCCGCCTGCAGGCGCTCCCGCTTGACCAGGAACTTTCGGAAAGAGATTACGACGCGTTGCGCGAAAAATGGCTCGGCCGGCTCAACCGTGCGGTCCGTGCCGCCCTCGCGGCCAGGCGCTCCCTCGTATTCGCCTTCGAGGGCTGGGACGCGGCGGGCAAAGGCGGCGCAATCCGCCGGCTCACCAGCGCGATTGACCCGCGCGACTACCGCGTGATCCCGGTGTCCAAGCCGACCGACGAGGAAAAGCATGCCCACTACCTCTGGCGCTTCTGGCGGGACATCCCCCGCGACGGCCGCATGGCGGTGTTCGACCGCTCGTGGTATGGCCGCGTGCTCGTGGAACGGCTGGAGGGCTTTTGTCGCGCCGACGAATGGCAGCGCGCGTTCGGTGAGATCAATGACTTCGAACGCACGCTCACCGACCACGGCACGATCGTCCTGAAATACTGGCTGCACATCTCGCACGAGGAGCAGCTGCGGCGTTTCCGCGAACGCGAGGCCACGCCGCACAAGTCGCACAAGATGAATGCCGAGGACTGGCGCAACCGCCGGAAGCGCGCCGATTACGAGATCGCTGTCGGCGACATGCTCGCGCTGACCGACAAGGCCAACGCCCCCTGGCACCTGATCCCGGCCGATAACAAGCGCTACGCCCGGCTCGAAGTCCTCCGCTCCGCCAGCCGCGCCATCGAACTGGCCATGGCGGAATAGGCGGATCCGTCCCGCGTGGCATCAGATCTATCCGCCTCTCTGAAAGCCGCTTCGAGCCTCCCTCCACGATGACAAGGCAATACCCTATCGCTATTGCCCGACGTCTCGCATTAAATGGAGGCAGACGGACGCTCAACTCACTCACCTGTAACCTGATTCAACCTTGCAAAGCCGTCGGCAGCCGAGGGCCCCTCCTGCTTGAAAACTGATCCAAAGAAAACCCTCCCCCCTCGTAAGAAACTGCCAAAGGGCCCTGCTGGGGTCGCCCCGGAGTTTCCGATTGTCGGCGTGGGCGCATCCGCCGGCGGCCTGGAGGCGTTCACGCAGCTGCTGGAACACCTGCCCGTCGACACCGGGTTGGGCTTCGTGCTGGTCCAGCATCTCGATCCGCAGCATCCCAGCGCCCTCGCGAAAATCCTGCAGCAGGCCACCACGATGCCGGTGCGCGATGTCACGAACAACCTGCGGGTGGAGCCCAATCACATTTATATCATTCCCCCCAACAAGACCCTGGGGATCGTGCGCGGCACGCTGAAGCTCCAGCCGCGCTCGGCGCATCGCATCGCGCCCCGGGCCATCGACCATTTCTTGGAAGCCCTCGCCAAGGACCAGCAGGAGCGGGCCATTGGCGTGATCCTTTCCGGCACCGCCACCGACGGCACGCTGGGCCTCGAGGCGATCAAGGCCGAGGGCGGGCTGACTTTCGCCCAGGACCGCACGGCGAGGTACGACTCCATGCCGCGCAGCGCCGCGGATGCCGGTTGCGTGGATTTTGTGCTCTCCCCGGCCGGGATCGCGCATGAGCTGGCCCAGATCGCCCGGCACCCCTCCGTCAAGGCCCCCGCGCGCGCCCGCGGCCAGAGCTGGAATGAGCGGGCGGGTGGCTTGGACGAGAAATCCGCGGACGGGCCGGAGCCCACGGGTTACCGGAAGGTGCTGCAGCTGCTGCGCAATCACAGTGGGGTGGACTTTTCGCTCTATAAATACGCCACCATCCACCGGCGCATCACCCGGCGCATGGTGCTGAACCGGCAGGATTCGCAGGGCGACTACGCCAATTTTCTCCGGGGCAATCCCAAGGAACTCGAGGCCCTCTACTCCGACGCGTTGATCAGCGTCACAAGTTTTTTCCGCAACGCCGAGGCATTCGAGGTACTCAAGCGCAAGGTGTTTGCCCCGTTGCTCAAGCAGCGGAGCGACGATCCGGTGCGCGTCTGGGTGCTGGGCTGCTCCACCGGGCAGGAGGCGTATTCCCTTGCCATGGCCTACGCGGAGGTCGCGGAAAAAATTCCGCGTGCCCGCAAGCTGTCCGTGTTCGCCACCGACCTGAAGGACGCGAACTTGGAACAGGCCCGCCATGGCCTTTACGCGAAGGGCCTCGTGGCCGACGTGTCGCCAGAACGCCTGCGCCGGTTTTTTTCCGCGCAGGACGGGGGCTATCGCGTCATCAAGTCGCTGCGCCAGCAGGTCGTGTTCGCCCGGCACAATCTCATCAGCGACCCCCCGTTCTCGCGCATGGACCTGATCAGCTGCCGCAACCTGATGATTTATCTGGAGCCGAGCCTGCAAAAGAAGGCGTTGCCCGCCTTTCATTATGCGCTGAAGCCCGAGGGCGTCCTGTTTCTCGGTGCCTCGGAATCGGTCGGCGGATTCGCGGAGCTGTTCAATCCGTTGGACAAGCGCCAGAAAATCTTCGCCCGGAAAACAGCCCCGACCCTCGCCTTTCATCTGCCCGTCCGCGAGCGCGCTCCCGGTCGCCGGCCCAAGTCTTCGCTCCGCGTCATGCCGGCGTTGCCCCTCCGGCCGGACGGTGCGGGCGAATCCTTCCGGGGTGAACTCAACGCCCAGCGCGAGGCGGATCGCGTGATCCTCAACCAGTTTGCCCCGCCCGGCGTGCTCATTGATGAGGAAATGCAGATCCTCCAGTTCCGCGGCTCGACCGGGGCCTTTCTCGAGCCGCCCACCGGCAAGGCCCGGTTCGACTTGCTCAAGATGGCCCGGGAGGGCCTGATGCTCCCGCTGCGCACCGCGATCAGCCGCGCCAAAAAAGAGAACACCGTCGTGCGCAAGGAGAACGTGCCGGTCCTGCTGAACGGCCGGACCCGCCCCGTGAACCTCGAGGTGGTGCCGCTGAAAAATCTCAAGGAGCGGCGGTTTCTCATCCTGTTTGAGGGCGCGGAAAATCCCCCGCAGTCGGTGCAGCCGCCGGAAGCGGCCCCGTCCACCCACCCGGTCGGCCAGCAGGCCGTCTCCCATCGCATCGTATCCCTGGAGCAGGACCTGGCCGAGACCCGCGATTATCTCGAAACCATCCAGGAGCAGCAGGAGGCGGCGAACGAGGAACTGCAGTCCGCCAACGAGGAGGGCCAGTCCGCCAACGAGGAATTGCAGAGCCTCAACGAGGAGCTGGAAACCTCCAAGGAGGAGCTGGAGTCCACCAATGAGGAACTGACCACGGTCAACGAGGAGATGACCCATCGGAACCTGGACCTGAACCGCCTCAACGGCGACCTCACGAATCTCCAGACCTCGACCAATCTCGCCATTCTGCTGCTGGGCCGCGACCTGACCATCCGCCGCTTCACCCTCCAGGCCGAAAAGCAATTCAACCTGCGCGCGGGCGACGTGGGCCGGCCGCTCAGCGATGTCCGCCACAATCTGCTGCTGCCCAACCTGGACGCCATCATCACGCGGGTCATCACCACGGTGCGCGAATACGAGCACGAGGTGCAGTCCGCCAACGGGCACTGGTATTCGCTCCGCCTGCGCCCCTACCTCACGATCGACAACCGGGTGGATGGCGCGGTGCTGGTTCTGGTGGACATCACCGAGCTGAAAAAAACGCAGCACCTCGTCACCGAGGCCCACGAGCACGCCGCGGCGATTATCCGCACCGTACACGATCCGCTGGTCATCCTTAACTCCTCGCTGCGCCTCCAGTCCGCCAACGAGGCCTTCTACCGCACCTTCCGGCTCTCGTTGGGAGAAGCCCAGGACCGCTCCCTCTTTGAGCTGGACCACGGGGCCTGGAACATTCCCCGCCTGCGCGTCATGTTGTCGAACGTCCTGTCGCGGCACAGTTTCTTCGACGATTTCGAGGTCACGCACACCTTTGCCAAGCTCGGCCGCCGCAGCCTGGTGCTCAACGCGCGCCGGCTGAATGAAGAAGGGGGCCATGCGAAGCAAATCCTCCTGGGCATCCGCGATGTCACCGAGCTGCTGGCCTTCGAGGCCGACCTGCGGCGCTCGGAAATCCGTTATCGCCGGTTGTTCGAGGCCGCCAAGGACGGCATCCTGATCCTCGATCCCGTCACGCGCAAAATCACCGATGCCAATCCCTTCATCGTCAAGCTGCTCGGCTATTCGCGCTCGCAGCTCATCAAGAAGGAACTCTGGCAGATCGGGCTGCTGAAGGACGAGGCGGCCAACCGGAAGGCGTTCCGAGACCTGAAGGCCAAGGGCTTCATCCGCTACGAGGACCTGCCGCTCAAGTCGAAGGATGGCACGCACCGCGACGTGGAGTTTGTCAGCAATCTCTACGACGAGGACGGCACCACGGTCATCCAGTGCAACATCCGGGACATCACCGAGCGCAAACAGGCGCAAGATGCGCTGGTGGAGAGCGAGGCCCGCTACCGGGCCCTGTTCGACTTGGGCCCGGTCGGGGTTTATACGTGCGACGCCAAGGGCATGATCAAGGAGTTCAACCGCCGCGCCGTGGAACTGTGGGGCCGGACCCCGAAGCTGGGGGACGCCGGCGAGCGGTACTGCGGCTGCGGCTCCTGCCGGAGGTACCGGTCCGCCGGCAATTACCTGCCCAACGACGCCTGCCCGGTGGTGGCCGTGCTCAACGGCACCGTGCCGGAAGCGCGCAACGTGGAGGTCGTCATCGAGCGGCGCAAGGGCTCGCAGATCACGGCCATCGCGAACTTCGTCCCCCTCCGCAACGTGCGCGGGGAAATCACCGGCGCGATCAACAGTTTTTTCGACATCACCGAGCGCAAGCAGGCCGAGGAGGCGCTGCGCCAGGCCCGCACCCTACTGGCCGAACACGCCGATCACCTGGAGGGGCTGGTGGCCAAACGCACCGTGCAATTGACCAAGACCAACCGGCATTTGGCGGCCTCGGTCCAATCCATCCGCCAAGGCCGCGAGCAGATTCAGGCGCTGTTCCTGGAGTCGCAGGGCATGCAAAAAAGGCTCCGCCACGTGACCCGCCAGATCCTCTCTGCGCAGGAGGACGAGCGGAAAAAAATCAGCCGGGATCTGCATGACGACGTCGTCCAGACGCTCGTCGCCATTAATGTCGAACTGGCCGTCCTCGCCAGCGTCGCACGGGAGCACGCCCCGAGACTCACGGGCAAGATCGCCCACACCCAGCGACTGGTCGAAGGATCCGTGACGGCCATCCATCGCTTTGCCCGGGAACTGCGGCCGGCGGTGTTGGACGATCTCGGCCTGATCCCGGCGCTGCATGCCTTCAGCAAGGGCCTCGCGGCGCGCCACAAATTCAAAATCCACCTGACGGCCTTCGCGGGCGTCGAATCCCTCGACGAGGCCAAGCGCACCGTGCTGTTCCGCGTGGCCCAGGAGGCCCTCTCCAATATCGCCCGCCACGCCTGCGCCACCCAAGTCGACGTGAAGATCAGTCATGCGGGTGCTTGGGTTCAAATGGCAATCAGCGACAACGGGCAGTCCTTTCCCGTGGAAAAGATCCTCAACGCTAAAAACCCCAAGCGCCTCGGCTTGGTCGGCATGAAGGAGCGGATTGAGATGGTGGGCGGCAGTCTCACCATCGAGTCCACCGCCGGCCGGGGCACAACCGTCCACGCCGCCATTCCCTATGCGACCAAGCGGGAGAAAATAACAAAATGACCGCCTTGAAACTCATCACCGTCCTACTCGCCGAGGATCACGCCATCGTTCGCCAAGGCCTGTCCGCCCTCCTGAACGCCGCTGGGCAGTTCAAGATAGTCGGCCAGGCGCGCGACGGCCGGGAAGCCGTGGAGCTGGCCGCGGCCCTCAAGCCCCACGTCATCCTGATGGACATCGCCATGCCGGTGCTCAACGGCCTCGAGGCGACCCGACAGATCCTCGCCGCCAACCCCTCGGCCAAGGTGCTCATCCTCTCCGCGCACAGTGACGACGAATACCTTGAGCGGATGAACGAAGCCGGGGCGGCCGGTTTCCTCGAAAAACAGACCTCCGCCGAGATTTTAGCCCAAGCGATCTGCGAAGTAGCCAAGGGGAACACCTTCTATAGTCCGGCCATCGCCAAGCGCCTGCCCACGGCCATGGGAAAGCCCCGCGGCCGGGACGGTTTGCCCAAGGCCCACAGCACCCGCCTGACCCCTCGCGAGGCGGAGGTGCTGCAACTGGTGGCCGAGGGCTCAGCCAACAAGCAGGTCGCCAGCGCCCTGGGCATCAGCATCAAGACCGTCGAGAAGCACCGGCAGCATTTGATGGACAAGCTCAACATCCATGACACCGCCGGCCTCACGCGTTACGCGATCTCCGCCGGCGTCATCGAGAGCAGCGTGCGGCTGACGATTATCTAACACAGGTGGACCGTGCGCTCCGCGCGCGGTCGGCTCGAAAAGTAGGGCGGGTCTCCGACCCGCCGTGACTAGCTCAATCCTAGTTTGACCACGGATCTCACAGAATTACACGGATGAGAAACTTCCATCCCACAGCCAAAAACCGGTTACCGTAGCACGCATATGAAACCGAGGCACCGGCCTTCGACAACCCCGCCAAAATGAATCCGGATCAAAATCTCTGATCCGTGCAGTTCCGTGAAATCCGTGGTTAAATCCTTCCGAGCTCAGCCGGTCCAACGAGGGACAATCGACCCTGCCCCCCCCCAACCCTCACGCCGCCGCCAGATTCACCGGCCCGACCGGAATGCGGACCTCGATTCCGGTCCCAGCGTGACGACCCGAACGGATCGTCAGCATGCCACTCACATGCTTCGCCCGCTCGCGCATCCCGAACAGGCCCAGGCCGGCCGTCCCGGCGCGTAGGCCCGGCCGCAGATCCGGCTCGAAGCCGATCCCGTCATCGTCAATCGCGAGTCGCACGGTGTCCTCGTGCCGGCCCAGGCTGACCGTGACGCGGCTCGCGTGCGCGTGCTTCTCCACGTTCTTCAGGGCTTCCTGCAGAATGCGGTAAAGCGCCAGGTCGGTGTCCACCGGCAGCGCTGCGCTCAGCGCAGCACAGTCGAGCGTCACCGGCACCCCCGTCCGGGCAGTGAACTCCCGGGTGGTCTCCCGGATGACCGACACCAGCCCCAGCTGATGCAGGACGCTGGGGCGGAGGTTGCGCGAGATGCGCTCCACCTCGGTCGCCGCCTCGCCCAGCATCGCATGGAGTTCTTTCGCCTCGGCCTTCAGCCCGCCGTCGTGCTTCGAAAGTTTGTCCATCAGGGTCTGGCTGCGAAAGACAATCGCGCACAGCAGCTGCGTGATGTCGTCGTGCAACTCGAGCGCCACGCGTCCGCGTTCCGCTTCCTGCGTCTGCACCACGCGGTTCGTGAGCGCCCGCAGCCTTTCCTCATTGCGCCGCGCCTCGGTCATGTCCGTCACCACCAGGCCCATCGTCGCGCCGCTGGCGCCCCCCCGCGCCAGGGGCCGCAGGGAAATTTGCACCGGGATAAGCCCACCATCGCCGCGGCGGAGCATCACCTGCAGCTTGGAGCCCGCTGGGCCCGCCTGTTTCATCAGTGGATTCAGGAGGGCCTGATCGTCGGCCGAAAGAAAGCGCGGCAGGGTGCTGCCAATGACCCGCTCCAACGGGCATTTCACCATGCGGGCGAAATGCGCGTTGGCGTACAGAATCGCCTGGTCGGCGGTCAGCGTCAGCGCTCCCTCGTTCATCGATTCGATCAGCACGCGGTAGGCGTGTTCCGCCCCTTGCAACGTGAAGACCTGGCGGCCCTTCCGGCCGGCCACCACGACGGCGTCCACTTCCCCGCGGCCAATGGCTTGAAGCGCTTCGTTCGCCTCCCCGAGGCGCAGGCGGAGGGTGGCGAGCTCGCGGGCGTGGGCCGAGCGGACTGGGTCGACGCCGCGGGCGCCACACGTTTGGGAGCGGGCGGAGGGCTTTCTCCGGGTTGTCTTCACCGGGGAACCTTGGTTCCGGCAACCAGGTTAAGCTCCACGTACAGGCCCTCGGTGGGGAGCAGATTCCCGATGAACCGGCGCATCGGCCGGGGAAATTCCTTAATCAACGTCGGCGTCGCCACGATTTGGTTATCCCGCGCCAGTTTGGGCTGTTGGTAGATGTCGATCACCTCCAGCTCGCAGTTGTCGTCCGGCGGCCCCTTGCAGATTCCCCGCACGCGCAGGACCGCCAGCCGCGACCGGGCCGTGGCTCCCGCCACGAACAGGCGGAGGACAATCCGGTCGGCGTCCCGCCGGCCCGGGGTCTTCCGGGAGGCGGCCCGCTTCGCGTGACTTGGTTTGGGGGCTTTCATGGATGCGTTTTGGTTATTTGGCCCGGTGCAGGTCCAGACCGACCAAAAGGCGCTCGGTGTCGGACAAACTTCCCATGATGGTGCGGATGGGCTTCGGCAGCCGCCGCACGACGGTGGGGATCGCCAGGATCTGGTCGCCCTTGGCCAACTTGGGCTGCTGCAAAAGATCAATGACGGTGATGCGATGACGCCCCTTGAGGTGCGTCTCGCAAAACGTCTTCAGATTGGCGAACGCCGTCACCGATTTGGCCGTCGTGTCCATCACGTAAAGACGCAGTTGCCAGCGCGGACCCGGCGCGCGGGTGGAGCCGGAAGCGCGGCGCCTGGCCGTCTTGGCGACCATCAACTCTTCCTCCCGTTGCGCGCATGCACCAGCGGGACGCCCGGCCCCTTGGCATCGGCCTGGCGCAGGATGCCGGAGGCGGCCCGCTCCGTGGTCAGCATGAGCGTGCTGGTGACGACTTGGTCGGCAATGCGCCGCAGCTCCACCGCCTCGGATTCATAATCGGACCGCAGCCCGCTGATCTGCCGCTCGATCGCGATGCGTTTGCGCTCAACTTCGCGCTTGAGCCGGGCCGCTTCCTGCTGGTTGGACAGCACGGCGGCCTTCTCGAGGTCGCCCTGGGCGGCGCGGGCGGAACCGGTCAGCACGCCGCTCGCCCCGATGTAGGCATCCACAATGTCGATGCCATGGTTCGAAATCAGGAACTCGCGGATCTGGTTGGAGTGCGCCATGCCGCGCGCCTTGAGCACGTAGAAGAGCCGGTTGCGTTCGCCGTTGCCCTCGATGTCCTGCAGCAGCAGCCAGGCATCCATGAGCGAGGACAGGGCGGATTCATCCTGCTGCAACAGGTGTCCACCCTGCGTCAGGCTGGTGAACAGCGCGGTGATTTTCCCGGCCTTCAGGTAGTCGATCAGCCGCGTCACCATCCCCTTGCTTTCCGAGTCGGTGCCCGAGTCCATCAGGCTGGTGATGGGATCCACAATGACGACGTCGGGCTGGAAGGCGGCAATCTCCTTGAACATCGTGGCCAGGTGCATCTCCAGGCCGTAGAGCGAGGGCCGCGCCGAGTGAAACCGCAACCGGCCGCACTTGACCATCGGCTCCAGCCGCAACCCGATGGAATGCATGTTGCGGATGATCTGGTCGGGGGACTCCGCAAAAGAGAAGTAGAGGGCGCGTTCCCCGCGCCGACAGGCGGCCTTGGCGAAGTTGGCGGCGACAATGGTCTTGCCGGTGCCCGGCGTGCCCGTGAGCAAAATACTGCTGCCGCGGAAAAATCCCTTGCCGCCCAGCATCGCATCGAGCCGGGGGATGCCGGTGCCAATCCGCTCGCTCGCCACCTTGTGATTCAACGCCAGCGAGGTGATGGGCAGCACGCTCAGGCCCTGGTCGCCGATGAGAAACGGAAACTCGTTCGTTCCATGCCGCGCGCCGCGGTACTTCACCACCCGCAGATGCCGGGTGGCGACCTGGTCATTGACGCGGTGATCGAGCAGGATCACGCAGTCCGACACGTATTCCTCCAGCCCGTGCCGCGTCAGCGACTCGCGCCCGCGCTCGGCCGTGATGACGGCCGTCACGCCCTTGTCCTTGAGCCAGCGGAAAAGCCGGCGCAGCTCGGAGCGCAGGATCGTCTCGTCGGGCAGGCTGCCGAACAGCACCTCCAGCGTGTCGAGCACCACACGTTTGGCTCCGATGGAATCGATGGCGTGGCCGAGCCGCACGAACAGTCCCTCCAGGTCATAGTCGCCGCTCTCCTGGATCTCGCTGCGCTCGACGTGCACGTAGTCGATCACGATCTTCTTGCGCCGGACCAGGCTCGCCAGGTCGAAGCCCAGCGACGCGACATTGGCCTTCAATTCCGCCTCCGTCTCCTCAAACGCCATGAGCACGCCCGGCTCATTGAACTGCACCGCCCCGCGGACCAAAAATTCCGCTGCCAGCAGCGTCTTGCCGCAGCCGGCGCCGCCGCACACCAGGGTCGGCCGCCCGCGCGGCAGGCCGCCGCCGGTGATTTCGTCGAGCCCCTGGATGCCGGTCGGGCATTTGGGCAGGTTGTGGCGGGCGGGGGCGGGGCGATTTTTTTTGTTTTTCATTCGATGGCTACCTGACGGGGCAAACAGGCGAATCGCCCTGAATCGGAAAATTATTGCGGCCAGTAACGCGCGCCTTGATCGGAAACCTGATCAACCCAACTCCCCCTCCACCGGAATGGCGGCCCAGTTGATTCAGTGCATGAGTCTACGCCCGCCCGCCGATCCGAGACATGGGGTGTTACCCTACTTTTCCGGGATTTCCCCGCGCGCGGCGTCCGGTGTTATGGCTGTGGTCTCCGACCCGCCCTCTGCGGTCTATTCTGCGTTTGCGCTCTGATTACACCGACAAGCTTTTAGCGAATGCAGGCGGGATCCGGGTTCATTCGCGCCTTCCGTGGCCAAACGAGTCCGGGGTCTTCTTAGGGGCGGTCCGACACGGTAGGACAACGCCCCATCAGGCGAGGCGCCGGAAGCGTAAGCTCGGCTCCTCAACCCTATGAAACTTAAAAACCTGTCAGTCCTGATTGCGCTTATTGCCAGCCCCATCGTGCTGTTCGCCTCGTCCGCCACCGACAACAAGATCGAGGATGCGGCCAAGGCCTCCTACAATTTCCGCACCGTCCTTGACGACAATGTGAAGGCTAAGTCCAACGACGGCGTCGTCACCCTGACCGGCACGGTCCAGGACAAGGATGACCGCGACCTCGCCGCCGACACCGTGGAGAATCTCCCCGGCGTCGTTTCGGTGGATAACCAGGTCAAGATCGAGGCGAAGTATCCCGAGCATTCCGATGGCTGGATGGCCTTAAAGATCCGCGGCCGCCTGCTCGTCAAGGGCAACGTCAGCGCCACCAGCACTAAGGTCGAAGTCATGAATGGCAACGTCACCCTGAGTGGCCCAGCCGACACGATTGCCCAGAAGGAACTGACCGCGGCGTATGCCAAGGACATCGATGGCGTGAAGTCCGTCACGACAACATCACCGTGTTGGACCAACCCACCACCTCCCAGACGATGGGCGAGAAGATCGACGACGCCTCCATCACCATCCAGGTGAAGTATGCCCTCGTCAGCCACAAGTCCACCAGCGCCCTCAAGACGAAGGCCACCACCACGAATGGTGTCGTCCGCGTCATGGGTGATGCCGCTTCCGATGCCGAGAAGGCCCTCGTTTCCAAGCTCGCCGGCGACGTCCGCGGCGTGAAGTCGGTGACGAATGACATGACGGTCAAGAACTGAGCGTCTTCTCACCTTGGGCCGTGACGGCCTGATCCATTCAGCCATGCGGCCAACTTAGGTTGGCCGCATTTTTTGAATTTCCCCATGAAGCCCACCCCGCCACTCCCGACGAACCAAGTCCTCTCCCTGCTGCGCACGGCCCACGACCCGGCCGCGGGCGGCGCCGCGCGCTACTCCGAGTACATGCTGACCGAGCTTCTGGCGCTGCATGAGGACATGATCCTGCAGCTGCAACGCGAGGGCCTCGAGGCCACTGGCATCGGTGATTTCCTGCTGGTCATGATCGAGCAGCATAAAAAGGCCGCCACGATGCTGCGCGCACAACTCGACAATCCCGGCTCCCGGCCGCCCGTGCAAATCACGCCTTCCCCCCTTCCGGTGATTCCCTACGCCAACCGCCCGACGAGTCCCGGCGGCTCGCTGACAGAGTGACCCGGGTACAGCGCGATGCCCCGCACGCGCCGTTTTAAGGCTAACGGCGTGGGGAGCCACGCGGCCGCAGGTGACGGGTGGCTGCCTGGCGTGGCACGGGTTCTTCAGACCCAAGTTTTGATTTGAGCAACGCGAGGGCGTGAGAGCGAAATCCGCGGGTTGGCAGCGTGGCGGTTTCGACCCGAAGGGCACGGAGGCCACTGGGAAAGTCGTCGGTGAGCTCGTCGCCCTGCGCGCCGTGCACCCTCGTGCGCTCCCTGAGCGCTCTGGGGCGAAAAACCATCCCCGATCAACTCCGGATTTTCAATTCGACCGCGTGCTCCTTCTGATCGTCCACGAGGGGAAAAGTCCTCCCTGCGATTTTCTGGCCATCGAGCGTGAGTGACTCCACCTCGGTCGCCGCGGCCGGCAGACGGCTGAGCGTAATGTGATACACGGTCTGCCGGTAGCGGTAATGGACTTTGTAGCTCGGCCAGGCCTGGGGCATCCGCGGCTCCAGCCGCAACTGACCGCCCTCGCGGTGCACGCCCAACAGGGTCTCCACCAGCAGCCGGTACATCCAGCCGGCGGAGCCCGTGTACCAGGTCCACCCGCCCCGACCGACGTGCGGTGCGACTGCATAGACGTCCGCCGCCACGACATAAGGCTCGACCTTGTAGGTGGCGATCTGTCGCGCGGTCCGGCCATGGTTGACGGGATTGAGCAGCGAGAAAAATTCCCAGGCCCGCTCCGTTTCACCCAGCAGCGCAAACGCCATCGTGGTCCAGATCGCGCCGTGCGTGTACTGGCCGCCGTTTTCGCGCACCCCCGGAATATAGCCCCGGATGTAGCCGGGATTGAGGGCCGATTTGTCGAAGGGCGGATCGAAGAGTTGGATCAACCGGTCTTTGCGGCGCACCAGGCGCTGCTCCACCGACGTCATCGCCTGGCGCGAACGCGCGGGGTCGCCGGCCCCGCTGATCACCGACCAGCTTTGCGGCAGCGAATCAATCTGGCATTCTTCGTTGGACTCCGAGCCGAGCGGCTCGCCGCTGTCAAAGTACGCACGGCGGTACCAGCTGCCGTCCCAAGCTTCCCGCTCGATGGCCTGCTGCAGCTGGCGCGCCTGAGCCGTGCAACGTTCGGCAAACGCGAAATCGTGGCGCGCACGTGCGAGGCCGGAGAACTGGGTCAGCACGTCGTACAGGAAAAACGCCAGCCAGACGCTCTCGCCGCGGCCGTCCTTGCCCACCAGGTTCATGCCGTCGTTCCAATCGCCGCAGCCCATCAGGGGCAGTCCGTGTTCGCCGAACCGCAACCCGTGCTCGATGGCGCGCACGCAGTGCGCGTAGAGCGTGGCCGTCTCCGCCGACGTCACCGGCAGGTCGTAGTACGCCTCTTCGTCCGGCTTGACGGGCCGGCCTTCGAGGAAGGGGATCATTTCGTCCAGGACGCCCGTGTCCGCGAGCGCAGTAACGTACCGGCAGGTGACATAGGGCAGCCAGAGGTAGTCGTCGGAAAAGTGCGTGCGCACGCCCCGGCCCTGGGGAGGATGCCACCAATGTTGCACATCCCCCTCGCGGAACTGGTGCGCGGCCGCGCGCAGCAGCTGCTCCCGCGTGATCGCAGGATCGGCGTGGACCAGCGCCATCACGTCCTGCAGCTGGTCGCGGAAGCCGTACGCGCCGCCCGATTGATAAAAGCCGCTCCGGCCCCAGATGCGGCAGCTCAGCGTCTGGTAAAGCAGCCAGCCGTTCGCCATCACGTTCACCGCGGGGTCGGGGGTGTCCACGTTCACCGCGCCGAGCGTCCGGTTCCAGTATTGCCACACGCCCTCGAGGGCCGTGCGATTGGCGTCGGCCTTGCGGAAGCGCGCCACCAAAGCCTGGACCTCGCCGAGATTGCGCCCCACCCCGAGGCGGAAACTGACTTCGCGGAGCTGCCCGTCCGCCAGGTCGACCGATACCTGCAGCGCCGCGCACGGGTCCAGGCCCGCCCCTACCTTCCCCGCGAGCCGGACCCGCTTCAGCGCCGCCGGCCGCGCCAGCGTGCCGTTCCGCCCGATGAATTCCCGCCGGTCCGCCGTCAATGTGCGCGCCGGATCGCTCGCGTCCACGAACGCAATCCGACCGGGAAACTCCGTGTTGTAATGGTTGCGGGCCAGCAGCGCGCCGGTCTTGGCGTCCACTTCCGTCTGCACGTGCAGCAGGCTCTTCCGCCGCAGGTCGCCCAGCACCCATTCCCAGTAGTTGGTCACGGACAGCCGCCGCGGCTGCCCCGAGACGTTGCGCAGCTTCAGCACCGTGAACTTAACGGAAGCATCCGTCGCCACATACACCCACAGCTCGGAGATAATGCCATGCTCGCGGTGCTCGAAGACGGTGTAGCCGAAACCGTGGCGGATGACATACGGCGTCTCCCCGGCGGCGGGCCGCGGGGTCGGCGACCAAAATTCCCCCGTTTCCTCGTCGCGAATGTAGCACGCCTCACCCGGCGGGTCCACCACCGCGTCGTTGTGCCAGGGCGTCAGCCGGAATTCGTGGGCGTTCTCCGCCCACGTGTAGGCGCTGCCGCTCTCGCTCACGACCGTGCCGAAATTCGGGTTCGCCAGCACATTGACCCACGGCGCGGGGGTCATCTGCCCGGGTTCCAACGTGATGACATACTCGTGCCCATCGGGGGTGAAGCCGCCGGCGCCGTTCCCGAAAATCAGTTTCCGCGGCGACACGGGCGGATCCGTCTCCGTCAACGGAGAGCGGGTGGACCGCAAGGCGGCGACTTGGGGCTCAATCCCGCCCAGTTCTTCGAGTTGTCCGGCCAGCGTTCCCTTGGTGTCGTCGAGGACGACCCGCGCCGCGGCCTGCAACAGCACCCGGTCGTCGTGCGGCACCTGTTCCATGCGCCGGACGAAGATGCCGCCCGGCTTGTCGAGCATCGGCGCGCCGATGCCTGATGAAATCAATCCCGTGATCTGGTCATGCAGAGACTGCCGGTAAGTCGCGGTGTTTTCGCCGAGGATCACCAACTCGACGGCCAGCCCTTTCATCCGCCAATAGGCATGCGCCTGGATCACCTGCCGCACGAATTCGATCTTTTCCGGGTCGCTGCTGAGGAGCACGACGATCGGGACGTCGCCCGAAATGCCATAGCTCCAGAGTCCGCTTTGTCCACGGCGGTTGCTGAGCAGCACTCCCGCGCTCGCCCGGCGGGCGGGATCCGCGTAAACCAAAGCTCCCGCCAGGCGCCCATACAGCTGGGCCTCGGCCTCCGTGGCGTTGAGATGACGCAGGGTCACCTGGCTGTGGGTCCACGCCAGGTCAAAAGCGCGGTCGGCCATGCGGGTGGCCTGATATTTCTCCGTCAGCGCCAGCGCGGCCTCGCGGCTTTCGCTCATCCCGAGGATCAGCGTCAGGATCACGGTCTCATGGGGCTTGACCGTGACGGTCCGGCGGAGCGACACGATCGGATCCAGGACTGCACCCGCGGTATTGGACAGGGGTCCCGGCGTCTGCATCGCGGCGGGATTGGCCAACGTCCCCCCGCGGCCCACAAATCGCGCGCGATCCGTCTCGCAGGTCACTTCACCTTCCCCAGCCCCCTGGGTCACCAGCAGATGAGAGAGCCACGGCGGCTTCTCATCCAGCGACCGCGCGCGGCGGCTGCACAGGATTGAGGAGGTCCCGGGTAAGAATTCGGTCTGGACGAAGAGGTTGCTGAACGCGGGATGGGCCTCATCCGCCCCGGGCGTCGCCAGCACGACTTCCGCGTAGGTGGTGAGTTCGATGACGCGCGTCAGCGGTGAATGGTTGATCAACCGCACGCGTTTCAGCTCCACATCATCCTCTGGTGAAACGCTGATCTCGGTGTGAACTTCCAGGCTCGCATGATGCTGGCGGAACTCGGCCCGCGCCTGCGTGAAGATGGCCTCATAACCCTCCTTTTTGCGCAGCGTGGGCTGGTAGGCGGCCGACCAGAACTCCCCGGTCGCTGCGTCCCGCAGGTAGACAAAGTTCCCCCAACAGTCGCGCGTGGCATCCTCGCGCCAGCGCGTCACGGCCAGGTCGCGCCAGTGACTGTAGCCGCCCCCCGCACTGCTGATGGCCACATGGTAACGTCCGTTGGAGAGCAGATGCACTTGGGGGCTGACCGGGGTCGGCGTGGTGAAGACGCGCATCGTGCTTTCCACCTCACGCGCCGATCCCGTCCTCGTTGCCGCCGGTACCTCCTCGGGAAACACGCCGGCGCCGACCCTCGGCACGCGTTCCTGCAGGAGCAAATGGGCCGCCTTGAGCAGCGGGTTCGCCAGAAAGCGACGCTGCATGGGCCGGTCGCGCAACACACTCACGAGCGCCAGCAGGCTCAGCCCCTGATGGTGGGCCATGAAGGACTGGATCGTCACGCTGGTCTGGTCGGGCGGCAGCCGCGACGGGGTGTAATCCACCGCCTCATAAAAACCATACGCTCCTTCCCGGCCCTCGTCGGCCAGCCGCCGGAGGTTCTTGCACGCCTCGCGCGGAGAGATCATCGCCGCCATCACCGTGGCATAGGGCGCGACGACCAAATCGTCGGCCAATCCGCGCTTCAGGCCCAGGCCCGGTACCCCGAAGGCGCGGTATTGGTAGTTCATCTGCACGTCGGTCCGGTTGTAACCGGACTCCGATATGCCCCACGGCACGCCGCGCGCATGGCCGTATTCGATCTGCCGCTCAACCACCGCCGCGCAGGTGTGCTCAAGCAGAGTGCCCACGTAATCGGGCATCACCAGCAGCGGCATCAGGTATTCGAACATCGAGCCGCTCCAGGAAACGAGGATGGGGCCTGCCCGCGATGCGACCAGCAGGCGGCTCATGGCGAACCAGTGTTCCTGCGACAACTGGCCCTGCGCGATCGCCACGTAGACGCCCAAGCGCGCCTCGGTGGCCAGCAGGTCAAAGAAGACGGTGTCGCGCCGGTGTTCGGTGACGTTGAAGCCGATGGCGAACAATTCCCGCGCCGGGTCCGACAGGAAGGTGAAGTCCATTTCCGCGAAACCGTCGCTTTGGACGGCGAGCGTTTCCATCGCGGCGAGTCGCTGCCGGGCCTGGCCGGCGGCCTGACGGACGGTACGGAGCAGCTCGTTCAACGCCTTCTTTTCGGCTCCGTCCGCCGGAGGGGGCTGTTCCGGCGAACCGGCGAGGGCCGCTGTCACCAGCGGACAGAGGGTCTGCTCAAGTTCGGAAATCTCCCTTATCGTGGGCACCTCTTGGTCCAGGCGGGCGAGTCGTTCCGCCAGTGCGCCGTTCCCGCCGGTGAGGTTCGCGGCCGGGCGCGACCATCGCGCCAAGAGTTGGAGCTCGTTGAGGTGTTCTTCGCAGCTCCGGTGCAGGATGCGGGCCCACTTCCGGGCTTCTTCCGGACCCGCCGACAGCGTGCCCGCGAACGCGGCGGCTTGCGTCGTGCTGGATTCCAGTAGCGCCAAGGCGGCGGCCAGGCCAGCCGGCGGCTGGGCCCAGGCGGACGCCATGGCGCTGAGCGCCGGTCCCTCGCCGGTTACACCGCGCAGGATTTCCAGCGTGTCGCGCAGGCCCGCCCACACCTGCGGGGAATAAACCTTGTCCACCGCCAATTCCCGCAGGCCCGCGCTCAAGACGAGGAGGTGGCCGGCGAGATTGCCGCTGTCCACGCTCGAAACATACAGGGGCGGCAGCGGCCGCAGCGTGCGGGTTTCATACCAATTATAAAAATGCCCGCGGTAACGCTCCATCCGCTGCATGGTGCCGAACGCGGCCTGCGTGCGGCGCAGCATCTGACCCGTGGTCAGGTAACCCAGGTCGCGGGCACCGAGGTTCGAGAGCAGCGCGAGCCCGAGGTTGGTGGGCGAGGTGCGGGAGGCGATGACCGGGACCGGCACTTCCTGAAAATTATCGGGCGGCAGCCAGTTTTCCTGCGCGGTGACGAAGGTGTCGAAATAATGCCAGGTTTTGCGCGCGGTCCGGCGCAGGAAAAGTACCTGCTCCTCCGTCAAACCTGCGTCAGGCGGCTCGATCGGCCGGCTGATCCACCACCCGATCCAAGGCGCCACCACCCAAAGGCCCAACACCGGCGCCGCCACGAAGATACTTCCCGGTTGCACGAGGAGGATCGCTGCACCCACCAGCAGGGCGAACACGGGGACCCGCCACATCATCACCATCGAACCCGTCAGATCGGAGCGCGCGACCTGCTCGGAATCGCTGGACGTCTGCCATTCCAAGCGCCGGCGCCGCGTCACGAGCATGCGCACCCCGGTGCGCGTGATGGCATCAAGGCTGAACCCGGCCTCGTGCGCCAGGAAGGTGAGCGTAAGGAAAACCTGGACCAGCTGGCGTACCGCCGCCGTCACCGTGCCGCGCAGATGCATTGACCAAGGCACTTCCGGGGATTTTCGGCCGCTATCCACCAGCACCGGCAACAGGGCCGGCAGGGCGACGAGTGCGAAGACGTGAAGAAATACCAGTCCGACGATCTCCGGCAGGGAAAACCAGCTGACCAGCAGCAGGGCCAGCAGCGCCGCCGGCACCAGGCTGCGCCGAAGATTGTCGAAGATCTTCCACTGGGACAGCCACGAGAGGGGGTTCCGCTCCCGCTGCCCGTCGCCACGCATCACCCGTGAGCGCAGCCATTGGACAATCTGCCAGTCGCCCCGGATCCAGCGGTGGCGCCGGTTGACGTCCACCGTGTAGCGCGAGGGATATTCCTCGTAGAACTCCACGTCGCTGACCAAGCCCGAGCGGGCGTGCACCGCTTCCAGCAGGTCATGGCTGAGAATGGTGTTTTCCGCCCAGCGCCCGCCCACGGCCCGTTCGAACGCCTCGACTTCATAAATGCCCTTGCCGATGAACGAACCTTCCCGAAACAGATCCTGATACACGTCGGACACGGCGCGGGTATAGGGATCGATGCCGGCGTCGCTGGCAAAGATGCGGACAAACCAGGAACGATCCGCACTGGGCAGGCTGACGCTCACGCGGGGCTGCAGGATGCCGTAACCTTCCGTGACGATGCCCCGCGCCGCGTCGAACACGGGCCGGTTCAAGGGATGCGCCATCGTTGCGACCAGCAGGCGCGCCCCGTCACGCGGCAGCTGGGTGTCGGAGTCGAGCGTGATGACATACTTGACCTCCACCAGGCGCGCGAGCTCACCGACGATCGTGGAAAAGCCATCGCGGACGCCCTCGCGCAGGAACGCATTGAACTCCGCGAGCTTGCCCCGCTTGCGCTCGTAACCCATCCACACGCCCTCCCCCGGGTTCCAACGCCGCGCGCGATGGAACAGATAAAAGGGCCCCGCCCCGCCCGCCGCATATTTCCGATTCAACCGCCGGATCCCCTCTACCGCCCGCTCCCGCAGCTCGTCGTCATTGGGCATGACTTCCCGCAAAGCGTCGCGGAAATCGGTCAGCAGGGCAAAGGCGAGTTGCGCATCCGGGTTGGCCAGATGGTGAACTTCCAGGTTTTCCACCAGCTGGTCGATCGCCGCCGGGGAAGTGAGCAACGTGGGCACGACCACCACGGTGCGGCAATCGGACGCGATGCCCGCGGTGAAATCAAGCCGCGGCAGCAGCCGCGGCTTGATCAGGAGCGTGGTCAGCCAGTTCATGAGCGCCACCGCCGCCTGGCTGGATCCCAGCAGAAAAATCGCCGCCGCCAGCCCCAGCCAGGGGCCGCCCACGCCGAATTTCGACGCCGCATGGACAAAACCCAGGGTGGCCGCGAGCGTGAGCACGCCCGCGCCGCCGGCATAAAACAACAGCGGCAGCCGGCGGATGCCCCGCTCGATCAAGGTGCGCCACGGCCAGCGGACGCGGGTCGCCCGCTCCAGGGCGCTCCGACCCCGTCCAATCAGGTAATAGCCGACATGGGCGGTGCGATCGGTGCGCCCTTTCCGCGCGGCCGCGGCCTCTGCCAACCCGATGGCCTTTCGCGCCACCTCCCCTTCCGCGTGGGCACATTGCCGGGTGAATTCCTCGACCGCGTGGCGATAATAGTCCCGGGTCGCAAAATCCATCGTGCCGTAAATCCCCGCCGGATCCTGGAGGAGGACCTCCTCCACCTGGCTCATGGCCTCCACGAACCCTTTCGCATCCATCCCGCTGAGAAAACGCAGGCTCGCAATGCTATGGCTGACCGAGACCTGGTCCACCGCCTGGCTCTGGTTCTCGGCTTGGATCAACTGTTCGGTGGAAAATCCGTGCTCGCCCAGCCGCTGCTCGAGCCAGGTGCGTGCGAGATGCAGCAGCGGGCCCTGCCGCGCCAGACGCTGGCAAAATTCCGCCACGAAGGCGCTGGACACGGGCAGCGGAGACCGCGCCATGTCGGCCACGCCCACAATGAGATCCGAGGGGTTTTTTTCGACGATCGCCTGCAGCCGGGTGGCCCACGTGTCCGCGAGGTCCCGTTCCTCGCGCCCCAGCACCAGCCGGCTCGCGATCCGCCGGAGGTTTTCAATCAGGCCCAGCTGGAGCATGATCGGAATGGCCCAGAGTTCACCCAGCTTCAGCGGGCTGACCTTCTGGTAGGCCGAAACAAAGGCCCGCACCGAATCGGCGTCGAGCTGCGCATCCAGGTGCGTGATCAGTTCGAGCACGAGGTCGTAGACCCGCGGCAACCCGGCCGAGCGGCCCGACACCAGGCGGGGAAGCTCGCTGGAGTAGTCCCGCGGCAAATGCCGGCGGGCCATCTGAATCTGCTCCTCGATCAGGTAGAAATTATCGAGCAGCCATTCGGCCGCAGGAGTAACGGGACGGGACTGGGCGACCTTTAGCGTAGCCCGGTTGAAGGCCCGCAGGATTTCCTCGTTCTGTTCCAGCCGGGCGAGCAATTGGTTGGCCCGCTTCCGGGTGATGACCTGGTGCCCCGCCGCCAGAACTGCTGCCTGCCGGGCCAGTTGCTCGAGGCTGAATAATTCAGCCCGCAACGGTGGTTCGCCCGCCCCCGGATATTCCGGGCGGGCGATCCAAACAGGCCAACGCAAAGGCAATGGTTGCATGATGTTACCGATAAGCGCGGCAAGGGCCGCGCTAGCACAGACCCACAGGAACCCATCCTGTTCGGCGATGTTTCCCCGCTTCGCCGGGCGGTGGTATTCAGTGCAAAATCAGGTTTTACCCGATCGCTCGACCGTGAGGGTCCGAGTTGGATGGGGAATGGACAAACGCGGCGTACCAGTGACGAGACCGTGCCCGTGACCAGCAGATCTCTACCCTTTAAAAATCCCGCAAGAACCCGCCGGCCGTCCAGCCGCCATCCACGCAAAGGACCTGCCCGGTGACGTAGCCGTTCTCCGGCGCCGCGAAAAAGAGCACCGCTTGGGCTATCTCCTCCACCTGACCCGGCCGCCCCGCCGGGACGTGGCTCAACATCCGCTGCGCTTTCTCCTTCCTGGCGGCGTCGTCACCGCCGTAAAACAGTTGCTTGGTTCCTTCGGTCACGGTCGAGCCCGGGGCCACGCAGTTTACCGCGATGCCCGCTGCGCCCAGCTCGATCGCCATCGTGCGCGTGAGCTGCGCCACGCCCGCCTTCGCCGCCGTGTAAGCGCATTGCAGCCGTGCCGGGACAAGCCCCAGCACCGAGCCGATGTTGATGATCCGGCCCGACTTCTGCACCAGCATGACCCCGGCCACCGCCCGGCTGACCAAAAACACCCCGCGCAGGTCCACCGCCATGATCCGGTCCCACTCCGCGATGGGAAACTGGTCAATCGTCACACGATGACTCGTCGTGTTGATGCCCGCGTTGTTGACCAGGATATCAATCCGCCCGAACTCTGCCCGGACCTTCCGCACTCCCGCCTCCACCTCGTCCACCGAGGAAACATCCATCCGCAGCGCCGTGGCATTCCTCATCCCAGCGGCCGCCGTCGTCGCCGCTGCCTCGTCCACGTCGGCAATGATGACCCGCGCGCCATTTTCCGCCAACAGCTTGGCCGTGGCGTGCCCGATGCCGCGCGCCGCCCCGGTCACGAGGGCTACCTTGTCCTGGAGGTCTGCTTTCATTGGGGTGCCCCATGATCGGGCGCGAACCCCACGAAGTCGCGAGCAAAAAGACTGTCCGTAGGCTGCCAGCCCGCTCGCGCTCAGGAAGCGCCTGCGAGCAGGCGGCCTACGCCGACCATGCAGCGTTCCAACGCAAAAAAGAAAGTCGCCCGTCCCCCATCGACTGTGCTCTGTGGTTCTCGCCATGGCGCCCCACCCCCGGAAAGCCAAACTCGCCCCTGCCCAAATCCGCACCAAAGCTCCCGACCCCGCCCTGCCCGCGCGGTCCGAACTGCTGCGGCTCTATGAACAGATGGTCCTCCTGCGCCAGTTCGAGTTGGCCGCCCAGGCGCGTTACAAGGCCGGCGAGATGCCAGGTTTCATCCATCTCTACATCGGCGAGGAAGCCGTGGCGGTCGGCGTGTGCGCGCACTTGGACAACGCTGACTGGATCACGAGCACGCATCGCGGGCACGGCCACGCCCTCGCCAAGGGCATGCCGCCCTCCGCCCTCATGGCCGAGCTCTACGCGAAGGCCACTGGCTGCTGCGGCGGGCGCGGCGGCAGCATGCATCTCTACGATCCCAAACACGGCGTGTTCGGCACCAACGGCATCGTCGGCGGCGGCATCCCCCATGCGGTGGGCGCGGCGCTCAGCGCCCGCACGCGGGGCACGAAGGGAATCGCGACGGCTTTTTTTGGCGACGGCGCCGTAAACCATGGCGCGTTCCATGAGAGCTTGAATTTCGCCGGCGCACAGCAGGCGGGCGTGCTCTTCGTCTGCGAAAATAATCTCTACGCCACGGCGACGCCGTTGGAGAAGGTCACGCGCAACCCCGAAGTCGCGACGCGCGCCGCCGCGTATGGCGTGCCCGGCGTGGCGGTGGACGGCAACGATGTCCTGGCCGTTTGGCAGGCCGCACGCTCGGCCGTCGCCCGCGCCCGCGCCGGCCAGGGCCCCACCCTCATCGAGGCCAAGACCTATCGCGTCGTGGGCCATCACGAGGGCGATCCGCTCACGGGCGTCTATCGCACGCAGGAGGAACTCGACGCGTGGAAAGGGCGCGACCCGATCCAGACCTTCCGCCAGCGGCTGACCGGCGACCTCAAGGCCGCCAAGCCCGCGGAGCTCGACGTCATCGATGCGCGCGTGCTGTCCGTCGTGTCTGACGCCGTGGAGTTCGCGCGCAAATCGCCCGAGCCCGACCCGTCCACCGCCTTGGCCCACTGTTGGTCGGAAGCCATCAATCCACCCCTGCCCGCGCCCAAACCGAATCCGCGGAGCGAGACCCTGGGCTGGCTCGACGCCGTCCGCGACGGCATTGCCGAGGAAATGCGGCGCGATCCGCACGTGCTTTATTTCGGCGAGGGCATTGGCGAACGCGGGGGGAGCTTTGCGCACACCAAGGGCCTGTGGCAGGAATTCGGCGCGAGGCGCGTGATGGACACCCCGATTTGCGAGCTGGGTTTCACCGGCGCGGCGATTGGCGCCTCGGCCACCGGCTGCCGTTCGTTGGCCGACCTGATGTTCGTGGACTTCCTCTTTGAGACCGGTGGCCAGATTCCGCTGCAAGCCGCCAAGCTCCGCTACATGAGCAATGGCGCGATGGCGGCGCCGATCGTCGTGCGCGCTCCCTGCGGCGCGATCAAAAGCGCCGGCCCGCAACACAGCGGCACCTATCACTCGATGTGGTCGCACCTGCCCGGCCTCATCGTGGCGATGCCTTCCAATCCCGCCGATGCGAAGGGGCTCATGAAGACCGCCCTGCGTGGGGACAACCCCGTGCTGTTTCTCGAGCCCAAGGCGCTGTTCTCCTCGAAGGGCGAAGTCCCCGTCGGCGAGCACTTCGTGCCGTTCGGCGTCGCGCGACTGGCGCGCGTCGGCACCGATCTCACCGTGGTCGCCGCCGGCCGCATGGTCTCGCTGGCCCTCGACGCGGCCGAAATCCTGGCGAAGGACGGCGCGGACTGTGAGGTCATTGATCTCCGCACGATCGTCCCCTTGGACATCGACGCCATCATCGCCAGCCTCGAGAAAACCCACCACCTCCTGATCGTGGACGAGGGTTACGCTTCCCACGGCCTCGGCGCGGAAATTGCGGCCGCCGTCAATGAGCGGGCGTTCGACGCCCTCGATGCGCCAGTCGCCCGGCTGCACATGGAACCGGTCCCCCATCCTTTCAATCCCCAGCTGGAGGACGCCGTACTGCCCAATGCCGCCAAAATCGTCGTCGCAGCGAAGGACATCATCCGCGGCGTGGTGACCGCACAAAGCCGCCCGCGCGCATTGCCCTCCGCCGATACCCACCCCGCTCCACCGCCCGAGAAGAAATCCGCGGCGCCGAGCCAAGCCCAGGAGACTGCTGCGTCGGTTAACGAAACGAAACCCGCCGACGGCGAACCCATCTCGATGCCGCACGGCGACCTGACGGTCAGCGAGGCGAAGGTGTTGAACTGGCGGAAAAAACCCGGCGACACGCTGCAGCCGCGCGAAATCATCGCCGAGGTCGAGACCGACAAAGCCGTCCTTGAAGTGGAAGCCCCCGCGGCTGGCCGGCTCGTGCGGATTGCCGCGCCCGTGGGTGCAACTGTGAAGATGGGCGGGCTGCTCGGGGTGTACGAAAAAAGCTAGCCGCTCCGTTGTAGGGAGAGGTCGCCGCCCCTGACTACCGATGGATCGAATTGAGCGCGGCTCGTCGGGACGACTCGCCTCATCCTCGAACAAAAATGGCCGGGCAGAGGACTCCGCCCGATGGAAGGCGGAGCGCATTGCTCCACTGTGCTAGCCAGCCGGGCCGGGTTTCCCGTGGACCGAATCACTCAACGCGTTCACGGCTGCAACGCCTTCGACCCTAAAGCAGGCAAAGCGAGGGCAACCTGCCCTCTGCTGTCCCGCCTCGGCGGGACGAAGGAGGGCGATCCCACCCTACAAAATTAGTTCACCCCGTCCCCTATGGCTTGTAGCCGTGGCGTTCCAGCACCCAGGCGGCCTCATACTGATTGATTTCCGCCAAGGTTTGGTTGCTGGCCATGTTCTGCTGCCGGTTGGTTCGCTCCGGGTCGCGCGAACGCAACCGGTTGAGCGCGCTCATCGCCACGATCTCAGAATCAACCGCGCGACTGGCTTCACGATTGGTGCGGATTTCCAGGCGCAGGTCCTCCGTCACTTCCTTGCGCAGGCCGTCCTCCATCAGGTCCACAAATTTGTCCACGCTGCCCTGCGGGCCGATCAGCACGTTGAGGTGCTGCATAAATGCCATCACGGAGTTCGCTCCCACGCCAATGTAGTGCGCCCCGGCGGAGTAGCCGTCGCTCGTCGCCCGGTAGATCTCCATGTCCTTCGGCACGTGCGTCCCGCGCACCGAGGACAACCATCCACTGTGATCCATGAACAGCTGACCACCCTCCACGCTGGTCATGAACTGCAGGAAATCGAGTGCCTCTTCCTTGTGCTTGCTGTCCTTGAGCAAGTACATCTCGAAGCTCGTGCCGCGAGAGCCGTCCTGGTAACGCCCCTGGACGTAAGGTCCCACCACCGGGTCGTCCTTGGTGGGCTGGGGCAGGCGCATCACCTCGACCGGAAAGGGCGCCAGTCTCTTCAGGCTCGTGGCATCGTACGTCCCGGAATAAATGAACAGCGCCTCGCCCCGGGCGAACTCCTGGACCGCGTCGTCCCGTGAAAGCTGGGTGACACCCGGCCGCATCTGCTGCGCGAGCTCGCGCACCATCGTGAGGCCGGCCCGCAGCTCCGGGCGACGATAGCTCCAGCGACCGAGCAGATAATCCGATTGGGCCTGCCACGGCGCCCGCGCCAGGTAGCCCTCCCGATCGAGCTCCAGATTCATCTTCGTGAGCGTCCCGATCATGACCCAATCCGCCAGCCATTGCGTGTTGGCATAGGAGCCGGCCAGTGGATGAAGGGTTTTCCCGGTGCGGCGGGAATAGTCCGCCACCTGCACGCACAAGGTGCGGAAATCGGCAAAGGTCACGGGTGGCGCCGCCGAACCGCCCGTGACTTTTTCCAGCAGCTCGCGATTGCAGAACAGGCGGTTGCTGCCCTGGTTCAACGTGGCGCCGTAGATCTGCCCGATCTCGGGACTCTGGCTGAGCATGAAATACAGCCCGTCGTCGAAGGTCAGCCGCCATGGCACCTTCTCCATCGGCGTGCCGCGGTTGTACGGGTTCGGCTCGCTCATATATCGGGTCAGGGGCTCGAAATACCGCACGGGTATGTCGTTCATCCCGCCCAGCCAGTATGCAAACTCGAGCAGGTCGGTGGCCGTGCCGCCCGTCAGGTTGGTGCGCACCCATTGCCGGTAGACCGGACCCGGCACCATCACCTGTTCCACTTTCACCCGGGGGTTCAGCTCCTCGTAGCGCTTGATCACCGCGGCAAAGCCGTCGGGCGGACCTTTCTCAATCTGCCAGTGGGCAAACCGGATCGTCACCGGCCGGCTGCTGATCAGGGGCGCCGACCGCGTGAAGACCCACCACAACGCGGCCAGGTAGCACCCGGCGAAAACGACCAGCATCACGTGAGACTTCCGCCCCTTCATGGCCGCGGCCCCTCCGCCCGCTGTTCCGCCGCGATCTCCGCCAGCTTGATCTTCACGGTGTACCCTCGTGCATCCACGTCATTCTCGTCGAGGAAACGCTGGAAATAAACCCGGGCCTGCTCCCAACGATGCTCGCGCCGCGACAATTCCGCGATCTGCAGCTGCAGCTCAGCGCGTTTAAGGATCGGCAGCCCGCCGATGCCTTCCGCCACCTTCAAATGCGCCAGCACGCCGTCCATCGGCTGCTCGTGAAATAGTTGCGCCCGGCCCAGCACGATGTGCAGGTCACGCTGCAGTTCCGGAACCGTCAGCCGCCCCAACAGCGCTTCAGCCGCCGCGATCCTCGCCGTCGGTTTCGCCGGTTCCGGCAGCACATAAAGCTTCAACAGCGCCAGCTTCACCAGCCCCAGCTGCGCCCAATAACTTTCGGGGTGCCTGCCCGCCAGCTGCTCATATTCCCGGGCGGCGCGGGGGTAATCCGCCGTGAAAAAATGCGCCTGATATAGCCGGCCGACCAGATAGGCCGAGGCCTGGGCGATCTCGTCGTCGCCGCGGGCGAGCTCGGCCAGCCGGTCCTCCACTTGCTTCAGTCCCGCCTCGGTGACCGGCTGGGAATCCATCCGGACCACCGCTTCAGCAAAGGCCGACTCGCGATTGGCCTGGCCGCGATGCTGTTGCAGTCCCGCGAGCGCATCGTTCGCCAGGTGCCGCCCGACCAGTTCCCAAGCGGCGGCGGTATCCGCATCCGCCCCGCGCGCGTGTCCTGCGGCGCACAACCCACCCAGCAGCCAGCAAAGCCAAAACGCAGGTGAAGTAACCCGGGACACACCGCCAAGGTGAAAGGTTGCCCGATGACGACAAGCCTCCGTTTGGGGTTCATCCCCCGCCCGGCTTCACCCGCAATTTAAGCGCAAAGACGCCAAGGCGCGAAACCACCCAGCCGGAAACAAAGTGAATCCATATCGGGATCGAAACTTCGCGTTCTTGGCGTCTTCGCGCTGAATCAGACCGACTGCAGAAAATCCCGCGCGGCGATAAACCCGCGCTTCTCGCCGTCCACCGTGCCGTTGTAGTTCACGTCTTCGAGCTCGATGGATACGAAGCCCCCGAAGCCCGCGGATTTTAGCACCGTGAGGATCTTCGTCCAAGGAGCCGCGCCCGACCCCGGAATCGTATAGCGCCAGAACGGGCCGCCCCACGGCAGGCCTTCGGCCAATACCGGCGCCTGCTCGGTGCCGAGGTTGTAGAGCCGCTCGGGATCGATGAAGGTGTCCTTGCCGTGCACGTGCACGACCTGCGACGCGAACTCCGACACGAAGCGCAGCGGATCAATCCCCATGCGGAGCAGATGCGAGGGGTCGTAGTTGATGCCATACAGCGGCGAATTCATCTCCTTCAAAAACGCGCGATACGACTCCGGCGTGCAGCACTGGGCGTTGCAGCCCGGCCAGCCTTCGACCGAGAGCTTCGTCTGCGTTTCTTTCAGCACGTCGCACAACTGGCCATACGTCTCGACCATGTAGCCAAACGTTGCCTTGCGCGGGAGGTTCACGTCCTCCGCCAGCATGACGATGAAGAACAGCTTCACCCCCGCTGCCGCGCTGTCGCGGATCATCTGCTGCGCGAGCGCCACCGTCGCCTTCCGTTTGCCCGCATCCGCCGACATCATGCCGGACCACTCCCGCCCGAAGAGATCAATCGTGCCAATGGGGAGTCCGCCTTTTTGGAAAGCGGACACCTGGGGCAGCCGATTGGCGCCCACGTCGATGCAACCGAAGCCATTCGCCGTAGCCCACCCCGCGACGTCCGCGGGGGCCAGCTTGTCGAACTCACCGGTCATGCGGAGGCCGATGCGAAAGCCACCGGTTTTGGTTTGGGCGGGGGTGCTCATGGTAGTTTTGAAAAGACCGTTTGCATTGCAGCGAACATCTTCTTGCACGCGGCCGCGGGCGGCATCGCCCAGAGCTCGTCGTTGAACATCTCGATCGCGTAGTTGCCCATGTAACCGAGCTTCTCGAAGCGGCCGAAGAGCTCCACCAGGTCGTAGGCACTGGCCGGATCGCCCGGCAGCAGGCGCGCCGTGTTGCAGTCCGTCGTCTCCGCCGGCGACATCGGCATGTTGTCCACGTGCACGTGCTTGATCCACTTCACGGTCTCCGCGGTGATATGCTCGGTCTTGCTCGGCGTGCAGTGGAAATGCGCCGGGTCGAAAAGCACGCCGACGTTTGACGCGCCGGATAGTTTTGCGATCTCCACCACGGAGAGAAAGGTCTTCACCATGCCCCAGTTGAACTCGATCGCCATGGTCACGTTGTACTGCTGGATGCGGTCAGCCACGCCCTTGGCAGCCTCCGCCATGCGCTCGATCACGTTGGGAATCTCCTCCTTTTTGGGCCACTCCCGGTAATCCGTGCCGACGACCATCATGCTGCCGCCGAGCTGGGCGATCAGCTCCGCGTTCGCGATGTGGTCGTCCTGGCTTTTCTTAATCTCGCCCGGGGTGCCCAAGCCGATGAGGTTTTGGTTGAAGCCACCGGAAACGGTCAGCTGCTGGCCGTTGATGATCGCGCGGGCCTGCGCCGGCGTCATGCCGTTCTTCAACTCCCTCCGAATCTGGTCAAGCGGGCACTCAATGGTGCGAAAGCCCGCGCCGGCGGCGGCGGCGGCCATTTCCTCGAGGGAATTGAACTTGATCGAGACGGTGTTGAGACCGAGGCGGTTGATATTCATGGGAGGAGGATCGGAATTTGGAAGAGGGAAGCCCGGAACCCAGGAAGCGTGGCCGGCGCTGGGTCGTTCCCGGATTCCTGGATTCCACCTTAAAAGCTCAGCTTGATGCCCGCGCCCTTTTGCTGGAGGCGGAGGAATTCGCGGGCGATCTCGAGGTCCTTGGTCGCATCGGCCGCGGTGCAGAGCGGGGTTTTTTCGCCCTGGACGGCGCGGATGAAATTCGCGGCCTGCGAACGCATCGCGTGCCACGGAGCGAACACCGGCTCGATCAGCCTCGGCGTCTCGGCGCCGCCGAGGTCCTCGAAAATCCCGACCTTGCCCGGCCGGTCGAGTACCATCGGCGCCGGCAGCTCGAGCTTGACGTAGCCCTTGTCAAAGCCAACCAACGCCGACTCCTGCCAGTCGAGCGTCGTGTGATATGGCGCCATTTCCAGGATGCCCGACACCCCGCTCGTGGAGCGAATGCCCATGTATTGGCCGTTCTCGTCGGCCACGGTGACCTTGAAGTCCTCGTCGAGCAGGTAGCGGAGCAGGTTGATTTGGTGGATGTAGAAATTCGTCAGCTCGAAGTTGCGCTTCGCCCCTTCCTCGTCAAAGCCGGCTGGCGGCGCATCCGCCTTCATGTCCGGGTATTTCTCGTCGGTCACGATGCGGCTGGAAAAGCCCTCGGCGTCCCACTTGCCCGGCGGCATGGTGACGCGGATATAGCGCAGCTTGCCAAATTTTCCGGACTCCTTCCACTCGCGGATCTTTTCCGCGGCGGCGACGGACGCCAGGTCGCTGCGTTTGTGATACGCGACATAGATGGGCGCGCGGTGTTTTTTTGAAAGGGCCGAGAGGCCCTCGGCGATTTCGACGCTGTGCGCGAGCGGCTTCTCGATCATGATCGGCTTGCCCGCCGCAATGACCGCGGGCAACAGACCGCCGTGGAACCAGAAGCACTGGATCGCGACGAACGCGTCCACCTTCGCCTTGGCGATCAATTCCGCGTCGGTGGCGTAGACCTCGGGAATCTTCCAGTGCTGGGCGACCTGCGCCGCGAGCTGCGGCCGGAGTTCCGCCATCGCGACGACCTCGCAGTTGGGGAGGGTCGCGTAATTTCGCAGGTGCGCCATCTGACCCATGTTGCCGGTGCCGATGAAACCAAGTCTGACTTTTTTCATGATGGGGTAGAAAAGCTGGGCCGTCCTGTGACGCGGAATAAGCGCAGCACTCCGCCGGGCGGCGGCGATGGCGTAAAGCTGAATCCGTCGCAGACGGAAATCATGAAACCGCTGCGGCCACCGTGCTGATCGAGCCGCAGGGGAATTAATCCCCGCTCTTTTCTCACCTCAGAAAGCCGTTGAAAGGGACCTAAGTAATCACCGCTGCGTGGCTTTATTTCGGTGCAAAGCATCAATATATCACCGTAAACAATTAGCATAACGTTCATTATAAATAATAGGGGCTTAACCCTATATAGCCCGACTGTAAAACGCAGGTAAATTGCGTCTCGTGCTCTCGAGCCGAATTTCGGATTCTGTCTGTCCGCTCAACCATGAAATCAAAAACTGTCTCACTGGTCCTGTTCGCGCTTCTGGCCACCACGTCCCGCGCTATCCCCCCCGACATTTACTGGAATTTTGGCGGTGGATCAGGTGCCCCCTTGTCGCTTTCGGCCAACGTGACGGTGCCCGTGAATCTTTTCGGCAACAACGAGGAGCCCGGCAACAATCCTCTATTCAATTCGGTGAGCCAGTCGTCCGGCTATGTCGGGCTTCACGGCGCTTCTTCCGCAAATCACAACGCCTCGATCGCTGTCGTGGCCGGCGCATTGGATCCGGTTGCATCCACCTATTTCGAATTCACCGTGGCGCCGGCCGCGGGCTACTCCCTGCTGGCGACTGATCTGCAGGTGGGCACTTGGAGCAGTTTAAAAGGACCCCAAACCCTCACCTTGCTCGCCAGCACCGATAGTTTTTCCACCTTCAGCAACCTGGGGTCGGTCACGGGCCTGCCCACGTCTTCCACCTGGACCCTGGTCACGCTCCCCAGCTTTACCTATTCGGCGGCCGCGGATGTGCCGATCACCTTCCGCTTGTATGGCTCGGATGGCATCGGCGGCGTGATGGCAGCCAACTGGCGCATCGATGACTTGGCCTTGGGCGTCGTCGCCGTGCCGGAGCCGTCAACGTACGCGACTTTGTTTCTAGGGGTTGTGTTGCTGGGTACGCGGACCCTGCGCCGCCGCAAAGCTGCGGTCGCCTGAGTCAAAAGCGGCTTGGGCGCGGCCGGGTGGTTCCGGCCGCGCCTTATTTTTTTCGGATGGTCGTCATTGGTGGATCGAATGAGCCGCCGATTTCCGTCTCTTGTTACAGACCAATAGTATGGGTAAATTGACCTGGCCGGTCGAAGGAGAGCAAATCTCCGCGCCCAATCAACTGGCTCAATGGTTGTAAATCGCAGGTAAATTGCGGGTTGCTCCGGCGGCTCAGTTCATTCTACCTCAACCTCCCTCGACGATGAAAGCTTTCGGTTCAATCTTGGCTGTGTTCGTAGCGTTCGCTTTGGGAGCGCAGGCGCAGGTCACGATCGATTGGGATTTCTCGGGCGGTGGCGGCTCGGGTGCCCCGAATCCAACCCTGCCGCCGAATATCTCGGGGGGGACCCTCTTCGGGACCAATGAATATCCCGGCAATAACCCGGGATTTAACAGCGCGAATCAATCCGGCGGTTATCCCGGTGCTTCTGGCAACCACAATGCCTCCATTGCCATCCAATCCGGCTCCCTCGATCCCCTCGCTTCCACGTATTTCGAGTTCGCCCTGACACCCGCTTCAGGCTACCAACTCACGGCGACCGACCTCCAATTTGGCACGTTCAGCAAGGGGAACGGTCCCCAGACCATCACGTTGCTGGCGAGCGTTGACGGCTTCACGACGTTCACGACCCTGGGGTCGGCGACCGGGTTGCCTACCACCTCCACCTGGACTCTCGTCGCTCTCTCCAGCTTTTCCTTCTCTGCGGCCGCGGACGTGCCGATTACGTTCCGGCTGTATGGCTCTGACGGGATCGGCGGCAGCGTGAGCTCCAATTGGCGCATTGATGATGTGTCGTTGTCGATTACCGCCACGGCCGTGCCCGAGCCTTCGACCTTTATGGCTCTTTTGGTGGGTGGGGCCGTGTTGGGTGTGCGGGCGTGGCGCAGGCGTAAACCCGCCGTCGGCTAAAAAAACGACCGCGTCTTTAGTTTTTGCCTGCGGCAAAGTCGGGCTCCAGCGTCGCCCGCATGTCCACGTTTCTTGCCGATCGGCGCAACCGCATTGCGACCGCCCTCGAACTCGGTGACGCCCTGCTGCTCGCCGGCGCCGGCGAACCGGTACCCCTGCCCGAGGGCAGCGACCAGACCTATCCCTTCCGCTCCCACGCCGAATACTATTATCTGGCCGCCCAGGAATGCCCTGGCGGAGTGGTTGCCTTTGATCCGCGCGATGGCGCCGCCGGCTGGGTCTCCTTCGTCCCCGATGTCACCGAGGGCGAACGCGTTTGGGAGGGCCGCGCGCAACTCCCCGGCGCGTCCGTCGCGACCCTCGAACCGTGGCTCACCCTTCGCCGCGGCCGGCCGATTGTCATGGTCGGCTCGCCCCTCCGTGGCGTTCAGGCCGATGAGACCCGCACTCTCCAAGCCCGCGAACTGCTGAAGCACGCGCGCCGGGTCAAAGACTCCACCGAAACCGCCCTGCTGCGCCGAACCGCCCTCGCCACCGCCGCCGGTTATGCGCAGTTGCGCGAGAGCCTCCGCCCGGGCGTGACCGAGCGCGCCCTCCAAATCGAACTCGAGACCGGATTTTTCCGCGCCGGCGGCGACCGCCCCGGCTACGGCAGCATCGTCGGCCTCGGGGCCAACTCCGCGATCCTGCACTCGACGCCGGGCTCACGCGCGGCGGTCGCCGGGGATTTTCTGCTCGTGGATGCCGGCGCCGAAATCGACCGCTACATGAGCGATGTCACGCGCACCTACGTCGTCGGGACGCCCTCGGCTTTCCAACGCGACCTCTACCAGATCGTCCTCGCCGCCGAAGAGCACGCCCTCGCGCGCTGTGTGGCGGGTGCCGAATGGCGCGAACTCCACCTCGCCGTCGCCGTTGAGATGACCGCCGGCCTCGTCACCATGGGCGTGATGCGCGGCCACGCGGAGTCGCTGGTCGAGCAGGAAGCCCACACGATGTTTTTCCCGCACGGACTCGGGCACATGGTTGGCCTGGGCGTGCGCGACGGCAGCGGCATGGAACCCGGACGCACGAAGTCGCCCCGCGCGAGCCTTGCCACGCTACGCATGGATCTGCCCCTGGCGCCGGGGTATGTCGTCACGGTCGAGCCCGGCCTTTATTTCATCCCCGCCCTGCTCAACGACCCCCGGCGCCGCGAGCGCTTCCGCGACGCGGTCAACTGGCCGCTGGTCGAGTCACACCTGTCGCTGGGCGGCGTGCGGATCGAGGACAACGTCCTCGTGACTGCCGGCGCCCCTGAGAACCTGACGGCTGCCATTCCGAAGGCGCTCTGATATTTACGGGAGGCCGCGGAGCAAACGGAGGAGGAATTGACCGCGGATTGCACCAACAGGCCCCTATCGGGAGTTAAAATCGCCCAAGGCAGCTAGATCGACCCTCATTCTGTTTCTTTTCCGATCGGATCCGTGCCTTTCCGTGTTATCCGTGGTAGAAAATTCCTTGGTCCGACCTCCCTTGCCTCAGTTTCCTCCGGTAAAAACCGTCCGGAAATTTTCCGTGGACAAGCCGCGGGTTCCTGCTCTCCCTTTCTCCCTATGGAACAGCCCACGGAGAAATTCACCACCCCCCTCAGCCTGGTCGTAGACCTCATTTTGGTGGTCCTGTTTTTCCTCTACATGGTCCACGTGCTCAAACCGCATGTGCCATCGAATGACCCGAAGATGATCCTCCTTTGGGCAGCCTTGGGCAGTTCCTGCATGACCGGCGTGTTCTGGCTCGCCCTGCAGATGTTCCGGGTGGTGTTCCGCGCCTACCGCGCCGAGAAAAAGTAAGCCGCATGCGGTTCGCCGTGGCCCGGGTTTCCCCCTGATTCATACTTTAGGGGCGCAGTCCCTCGCTGCGCCCTTTCTCAGGATAACGGACGGAAGGCGCAACCAAGACTGCGCCCCTCCATTTCCGGAATCACGGGTCAGGAAACCCATGCCACTCCTGTCTCCCGCCCTACATTTTCGGCTGCGCGGTTGACAGGCCTGCCGCCAGCCTATGCCGTTACTTCCTCCGCGCCCGCACCGGGCGTCGGCTTTTTAACCGCGAAATCCATCACTCCATGGCCGTCAAATCCAAAGCTAAGAAAGTCCCTGCGAAGAAAAAATCCGCCGCCAAGGCGCTCAAATACGTTTACTCGTGGGGCGCCGGCAAGGCCGACGGCCACGGCGGCATGAAGCCCCTCCTCGGCGGCAAGGGCGCCAATCTCGCCGAGATGACCCGCATCGGCCTCCCCGTGCCCCCCGGCTTCACCGTCACCACCGAGGTCTGCACCTATTTCTACGCCAACAAGCGCAGCTACCCGAAGTCCCTCCAGGCCCAGATGGAGGCCGGCGTCGCCAACATGGAGAAGATCATGGGCACCAAATTCGGCGCCACCTCCGGGACCCCGCTGCTCGTCGCCGTCCGTTCCGGCGCCCGCGACTCCATGCCGGGCATGATGGACACCATCCTCAACCTCGGTCTCAACGACCAATCCGTCCTAGCCCTCGCCGCCGCCACCAAGAACGAGCGCTTCGCCTGGGACTGCTACCGCCGCTTCATCCAGATGTACGGCGACGTCGTCCTCGGCGTGCAGAAGAAGGAAGGCGAAGACCACGAACCGTTCGAGACGGTCATCGAGGGTTTCAAGCACGAGACCTACCACAAGGACATCGTGGACAGCGATCTCACCGCCGCCGACCAGCAGGAACTCGTCAAGCGCTTCAAGGCCCTCGTTAAGGAACGCTCAGGCCACGCCTTCCCCAACGATCCGTGGGACCAGCTCCGCGGCGCCGCCGGCGCCGTCTTCGGCTCGTGGATGAACGACCGCGCCATCGTCTACCGCCGCAAATACAACATCCCCGCCGAGTGGGGCACCGCCGTGAATGTCCAGGCCATGGTGTTCGGCAACACCGGTGACACTTCCGGTTCCGGCGTCGCGTTCACGCGCAATCCCGCCAACGGCACCAACGAATTCTACGGCGAATTCCTCATCAACGCCCAGGGCGAGGATGTCGTCGCCGGCGTCCGCACGCCCGAGCCCGTCCTCAAGCTCAAGGACCAGATGCCCAAGTCCTACGCCGAGCTCCTCAAGGTCCGCTCGACGCTCGAGAAGCACTTCAAGGACGTCCAGGATATCGAGTTCACCATCCAGGAGGGCAAGCTGTTCATGCTGCAGACGCGCAACGGCAAGCGCACCGCCATGGCCGCCCTCAAGTTCTCCATCGATATGGTGAAGGCCAAGCTCATCGACTGGCGCACCGCCATCCTCCGCAATCCCGCCGACCAGCTCGAGCAGCTCCTCGCGCCCGTGTTCGATCTCGCCGAGGTCAAAAAGGCCAAGGTCATCGCCACCGGTCTCCCCGCCGGCCCCGGCGCCGCCACCGGCAAGATCTACTTCAACGCCGACCGCGCCGTCCTCGCCGCCGACAAGGGCGAGAAGGTGCTGCTCGTTCGCGTCGAGACCTCCCCCGAGGATCTCCGCGGCATGATCGCCGCCGAGGGCATCCTCACCGCGCGCGGGGGTGTCTCCTCCCACGCCGCGCTCGTCGCCCGCCAGATGGGCAAGGTCTGCGTCTGCGGCGCCGCTGCGCTGCAGGTGGACTACAACGCGAAGACTGTGACGGTCGGCGGCCAGACGTTCAACGAGGGCGACTTCCTCTCGATCGATGGCACGCTCGGCGTCGTTTACGCGGGCCAGATCCCGACGGCCCCGTCCGAGATCGTCGCGGGCCTCATCCACGGCGACAAGGCCGCGCAGACCACCGAGAAATTCAAGAACTACGTCCAGCTCATGAAGTGGTGCGCCAAGGCCACCAAAATGAGCGTCCGCACCAACGCCGACACCCCCGAGCAGGCCGCGCAGGCGATCGCCTTCGGCGCCGTCGGCATCGGCCTCACCCGCACCGAGCACATGTTCTTCGAGGGCGACCGCATCGACGCGATGCGCGAGATGATCCTCGCCGGAAACCTCGCCGACCGCGAGGCCGCCCTGGCCAAGCTCCTCCCCTACCAGCGCGCCGACTTCTTCGGCATCTTCAAGGCGCTCAAGGGCTTTCCCGCGACCATCCGCTTCCTCGACCCGCCGCTGCACGAGTTCCTCCCGAACACGAAGGAGTCGCAGACCGACCTCGCGAAGAAGCTCGGCATCGACGTCTCCAAGATCGAGCACCGCGTGCACGAGCTCCACGAGTTCAACCCGATGCTCGGCTTCCGCGGCTGCCGCCTCGGCATCAAGTATCCCGAGATCACCGCCATGCAGGCGCGCGCCGTGTTCGAAGCCGCCGCCGATGCGAACAAGGCCGGCTTCAAAGCGAAGCCCGAGATCATGATCCCGCTCGTCGGCTTCAAGAAGGAGCTCGATCTCCAGGTGGAGGTCGTGCACGCCGTCGCCAAGGCCGTCATGGCCGAGAAGAAAACGAAGATCGCCTACAGCGTCGGCACGATGATCGAGATCCCGCGCGGTGCCCTCACCGCCGACGAGATCGCGCACACCGCCGAGTTCTTCAGCTTCGGCACCAACGATCTCACGCAGACCTGCCTCGGCATGTCGCGCGACGACTCGGGCAGCTTCCTCGGCGCCTATCAGGAGTCCGAGATCATGAAGAAGAACCCGTTCGCCAGCATCGACCAGACCGGCGTCGGCCAGCTCATGCAGACCGCCATCACAAAGGGCCGCGCGACGCGTCCGAACATCAAGCTCGGCATCTGCGGCGAGCACGGCGGCGACCCGGACTCCGTGAAGTTCTGCCACCAGCTCGGCCTCAACTACGTCTCCTGCTCGCCCTACCGCGTGCCGGTTGCGCGTTTGGCCGCGGCGCAAGCCGCCGTCGCCGACCTCAAGAAATAACGTAGGCCGCGAGCTCGCTCGCGCTCAAAGCGCCTGCAAGCCGGCTGCCTGCGCATCTCTTCCCAGCCCCCGCCGCTCCCAAGCGCGGGGGCTTTTTCCTGCCCCAAACGATGCCCTCTCCCTGAGCCAGTGTAACCTATTGGGTTACACTAGCCGCAGGAGCGCATCCGTGCTCTTAGACCAATCACCCGTCATCCATCACCAACTATTTCCTCTGCCCCGTTACCTCTTGCCGCGTCTCCTCCGCGCTTCCAGTTTACCGCTTACCACTTAGAGCACCTCCCCATGCCCGCTGTCTCCTTCCCGCTTTCCTCCTCCGGCCACGAACTCGACACTTCGTCGGAGGCGTTCGGCTTCATCCGGAATTCCGCGGACTGCGTCGGTCAACCCGAGGAACTGGCGCGCCGGCTCACGGCTGACGGCTATCTTTACATTCCGGACTTCTTCGATCCCGCACTCATCCTCGCTGCGCGCGCCTCGATCACCGACCGCCTCGCCGCCGAGGGCTCGCTCGATCCGGCGTATCCATCGATCGATGCCATCGCCAATCCCGATAAGAAATTCTCCTATCGCGGCGACCTCGCCCGCCACAATGCCGCCGTTGAGCGCGTGGTGTACGGTCCTGAGCTGCTCGGTTTTTATCAAAACCTCTTTGGCGAGAACGTGCGGCACTTCGATCACACTTGGTTCCGCGCGGTCAGCCGTGGCATGGGCACCACGCCGCACTGCGATCTCGTTTACATGGGCCGCGGCACCCACCAGCTGCTTACCTGCTGGATTCCCTACGGCGATATTCCGCTCGAAATGGGCGGGCTGATGATGCTCGAGGACTCGCACACGAAATCCGCACGCATCAAAAGCTATCTCAAGGTCGACGTGGACGCTTACTGCGAGAACCGCCCCAAGGACGTCGACAAGGTCATCACCAAGGGCGGCTGGAGCCATCCCGGTTTTCTCAGCAAAAATCCCGCGACGCTGCGCGCCAAGCTCGGCGGCCGCTGGCTCACCGCGGCCGATTACAAGATCGGCGACTTCGTCACCTTCGGGATGACCCTCGTCCACGGCGGCCTCGACAACCAGACCGACCGCCTCCGCTTTTCCTCCGACACGCGGTACCAGCGCGCCAGCCAGCCGGTGGACGAACGTTGGGTGGGTGAAAACCCAATCGCCAACACCCTCGCGGGCAAACGCGGTCGCATCTGCTGAGGCATCAAGGTGGGCGGGCACGTCCCTGTGCCCGCATTCCAATTCGTCGCCCACCTGCACATGTACTTGAACATCGGGCGCTTCCCATGCGGGCAGGGGACGTGCCCGCCCACCCGGGCCAAATGCGAACCAGTCGCCTGCGGCTTCCGCCTTGCCGATGCCCGCCCACTTGCTAGCCTACCGGGGTCGTAGTGACGCCTTTCCTATGAAGACTCCCCGCGCTCTCCTCACGGCGTTTTTTGCCGTTTTCGTCCTCACCGTCGCAACCTTCGCCGCCGATCCCTCCGGCAACTGGAAATGGACTTCCGTGAACAAGAAAAGCGGCCCCGCGGAAGTCACCGCGGTCCTCGCCATGAAAGAGGGCAAACTGATCGGCACGGTCACCGGCCGCCAGGGTCCCGCCGAAATAGCCGACACAATCGTCAACGGTAACATGGTCAGCTTTACCGTCACGCGAACGGCCGGTGACATCACCGCGGTATTCAACTACTCCGGCCAAGTCAGCGGTGACACGATCACCGGCACCATCGAGCGGACCGGCGGACCCAAGGACACTCCGCCCTCCACGACGGAGTGGAAGGCGACCCGCGTCAAATAACGCGGCTTCTCCCGCACCGCGATTCCCGAGGGCGCCCATCCGGCGCCCTTTTTTATGCCCCAAGGCGCGCAGGCGGCGGCTTAACGCTTCCCGGGGTTCTTCTTCCACCACGCCCCGGCCTCGCCCATCCCTTCGAAATAGGTCCGCACGGGCTTGTAGGCGAGCTCGGCGACCATGCGGTCGTTCGGGCAGTGCCCGATGAACTTGTCCCCGGGTCTCGCCGCCGCCGGAATCACCGGCGCAGGCGGCGCATCGGGAAACCAGGAGCGCATGTCCTCGATGAAATCCCGCCAGGCCACTTCTCCGTCCACGACGTTGTAGGCGCGGCCGATGGATTCCGACCGGTCCAGCGCGAGCCCGATCGCGTGTGTGACATTATCCACGTGAGTCCACGGCATGATCTCGGAGCCGTCACCGAGCACCGGCACCTTGCCGTCGCGCACCTTCGAGGGGACCTTCATGGCCCAGCTCGACGTCGGGTGCATCCCGAGCACCGCCCCCAGCCGGAAGATCGTCGCGGGCAATCCATGGGACATCTCCACCTGCAGCACGCGCTCCGCCTCGGCCTTGGTCATGCCGTAATGCGGGCTCGCGGCCGGCGAGTGGGCATAGGTCTTGCCGATCATCCGCAGCGGCGAATCCTCGGTGAAGGCATCGCGTCCGCTCTGAAAGTCATAAACCGACAGCGTCGAGATGTGGATGAAACGCTGGCAGCCCGACGTGCGCGCCGCGCCCGCGAGTACGGCGGTGCCGGTGACGTTCACGTGCAGGGCCTCGCCCAGGTCCTTCCCGATCGTCGCCGCGGCGTGGAACACCAGCTCGCGCCCGCCGCACGCGTAGCGCGCCATGATCGGGTCGCTGAACTCCCCCTGCACCTGCCGGATGTTCGGCGACTCCAGCCCCGGGTGCGGGCCGATCTTCCGCACCACCGCGCGGACATCCGCCCCCTGCTTCGCCAGCCAGGCGGCGATGCGGCTGCCCACAAAGCCGCTGCCACCGGTGACCAGAACAGGAACGCCGCGCAAATTCATTGCCGTCCACACTCCCCAACCTGAGTCGCAGGACAAGCCGGAGTTTTCACCACGAAATACACGAATCACACTAAAATCGAACTCCGCACGACTTTGCCCACGGAACACACGGCGGACACGGAATGATTCTGATGATCCCTTCAGCCCATTGGATCGCGGTTTGAACTTTCCGTGTCCTCCGTGTGTTCCGTGGGCAAAACTCGGGACGGTTCAGCGTTCGTGTGATTCGTGTCTTTCGTGGTGACCCTCCGAGCCTTCACTGCCGCGCGTGGGTGAGCAGGAAATCCACGATCGGCTTCGGGTCCACCAGGCTGTGCGGGTGGTGTTTGCCGCCCGGCTTGACGACCACCTCGATCAACCCGCCGGCCGCGCGGTATCGGGTCGCGAACAATCTCAGGTTGTCCGGATACGAAACGGATTCATCGGCGTCGCCACTCACCCCAAAAATGGGAATCCCGGCGCGCACGAGTGGCTCAATCCGGTCGATGGGGTTTACGTTCGCCGTGGCGAATTGCGCGTCGGTCACGCCATAGCCCGCCAGGACCCCGGCCCACAACCGGCTTTTCCGCCCGGGCCAGCTCAGGAGATCCAGCGCCGGGGCGTCGAGGTAAAGCGCCGCAACCCGGTCAGGCCAGGTCGCCGTAAAATTGATCGCATACAGCCCGCCCCGGCTCACCCCTTCCACCACCACCTTGGGCGCCAAACCGTACTCCGCGCGGACGTGCTGGTAATAGGCATCGAGCAGTTTCATCGATGCCAGGTCGCCGTACATGTCCTTCACGTTCATGTAGCCCACGTGCCAGCCCAGCGCGACGAGCGCGAGGTCCGCCTGGGGAAAATGGCCGAACCACTCGGTGCGCCAGATCCACGGTTTGCCCGGCGCCGGCTTCTCCGGGATGATCAGGAGCGCGGGCCGGCCCGCGACGACAAAGTCGATGCGCTTGCAGCCAAACCAGTCGGACGGGGTGACGGAGGGATTGTTATCCATGGGAGCAATGATGACGGCTCGGGCCGCGGGAAGGAAGGGACACAGGAGCACGGCCAGCAGACGGAGGGTCGGGACGTTTAATTTCATTCCCACAAAAAAGCGGCCCTCAGGGATACATCGGCTTGCCCAGGTCCGCCGGAGGCTTCGGTACTTCATCGAGGAAAGCGCCCGCCGGGGCGGGTCCGATGGACGTGGGCTTGGGCAGCGACGCCTCGATTACCCCGCCGGCGCGCACGGTGAAAATGAAATCCGGTCCCGCTTTTCTCACGCCCGGACGGATCCACACGGGTTCGCGTCCGCCGAAATTGTCCCGGATCCGCAGCTCGCCCTCGCGCGCCGCCGTGATGCGGAACCACACGGTCGCGTTGTTTTCGCGTCGGGCCGAAACCTTGTAGCCGCCCTCCGCCATGAGGTCCGTGAACTCCGCATCGTGCCAGCGCCATGGCATCGCCGGGAAAAGCCGGATCGCGCCCCATCCACCCGTGCCGGGATGCGCGTCCCAGCTCTGCAGCAGCATCTCGTGCACGGCCGCGCACGCAAGCAGGTTGCCCTCCAGCGTGAAGGCGCGGTTTTCCAACGACGAAAAGCCCGCCTTGACCAGGTCGCAGTTGAGGTGAAACCCGTTGCGGGAAACAAACGCGTGCAGGTAGGCCTTCAGGTGCCAGAGGGCCGATTCCGCGTCGCCACTCCGGGCGCGAAGGGCCGCCATCCACGTATAACTCGACCCGCCCCACTCGCGCACGCCCAGGCGGTCCAACTCGGCCAGGTTGCGGCGCACCAACGCTTGCTCTTTTTCCGAGCCCTCGGCCGAGAGCAGGTTGAAGGGATACAGGCCGATCATCGTCGAGAAATGCCGGTGGCTAAACGTGAGTTCCTCATTGTCCGACAGCTTGATCAGGCCGTGCACCGTGACCGGCATGGGCCCCAGGCCGACCGCAAGCAGCCGCCAGCGCGCCGTCTCCTCTTCCTCGCCCGCCGCAGCCGACATCTCCTGCAGCGCCAGAAACAGCATGCGCAGGCAGCACAGATCATGGGTCGAATTCGGCGTCACCCAGGCGCGCTGGTCGTTGTTCCAGGCCTCAGGCGACGACGACAACGGGAGCACCAGCACGCCGCGGGAGTCAGGTCCCATCAGCCCCGCCAGGCATTCGCCGATCTCCCGGCACCACGGGAGCGCGGACTCTCGCAGGAATTTTTCATCCCGCGTGTAACGCCAGTGCAGGTAGAACAATTGACCGATCCACGCGCCCGCCGTCGGCGACAACGCATATTGCGCCCAACCACCGAGGGGCCGGCCGGCGAGGGTCATCACCGCCGGCACCGCGGCGCCCGGCGACTCATAGAAGCTCCGCGCAAACTCCCGGAAGACGGGTAGCCGAGCCTGCATAAAATCCAGGAAAGTCCGGCCTTCCTCGAACCGCCCCGACGCCAGGTAGCCCATGTACGTCATCTGCGTGTTCATGTCGTGGTGGTAATCCCCCTTCCAGGGAGGCAGTTCGCCCCCATCGGCCGTCCATACGCCTTGCAGCGGCATCGGCGGCGCATGCGGCCGCGAGGCTGAGCCGTAGAGGTATTGCCCAAACTCGTAGTGCTGTTGCAATGCCACGTCGGGGAGCGCGACCGATGACTTGGCCCAAAACGCCTTCCACCACTCCGCGTGCGGAGTCTGCGTCGCGATGTAGCCGGCCTTCAACGCCGACTCCACCCGCGCCCGCGCGACGGCGAGGACATGTACACCATCCGCCGGAGAAAACGCTACGGAGACGGCGAGCAGCTTCGAGTCCGCCACCTGCCGTGTCTGCGCATACACGCAAAATGAGTGGCCCTCGGCCGTGTCCTGGATGAACCACTGCGCCGGCCCGTCCTCGCCCGGCTCGGCCTCCGGATAGTGCAGCTTCCGCACGGAGGCGGGCGCCACGAGCCGCATGGCCAGCAGGGGCAATCCAACGAGGCGCAGCACGGCGTAGGGTTTGATCGCGCTGAAGAAAGCCTCCACCCGGCCGCCACTGGCGAACACCGCCCGACCCGTGGCCGTCCCGCAATCGAGCGAGAAGGCGGTGACCTTTTCCGCCGGCGCAAATTCCAATTCCAACCGGCCCGCCGGAATTTTAGTCGGATGCGGCTGGTCGTAGCCCTGCCGGTCCGCGATCTCCACAATCCCCGCGTTGTTTTTCTGCGCCACCATCTCCGCCATGCGGAAATAAGTGAAATTGCCGATCGGGTCGCCGGGCGCGGGCCGCTCGTCCCACAGGTCGCCGCGATCCAGCGAGAGCCGAAGTAAATTGCCCTCGCCCCAGAGCAGGCCGCCCAGCAGGCCGTTGCCGAGGGGCACAGCCTCGTCCCAGCGCGTGATGGGGGCGGTCAGTTCAAGATTCATGGGTCGGATCGCGCTCACCGGCTTTAGTATTTCATCGGGATGCCAGGATGCTTCGGCGGCAGCGCCACGTCATCGAGCATGGCATCGGCCGGTGCCGGCGGCCACGCCGCGGGTTTCGGCAGCGTCGCCTCGATGATGTCCCCGGTCTTCACGGTGAACACAAAGTCATCCGCAGATTTCCTCGCGCCGGCACGGGTCCAGGCCGGGACGCGCCCACCAAAGTTGTCGCGGATCCGCAGTTCGCCGTCGCGCGCGGCGGTGACGCGCAGCCACACCGTCGCATTGTTCTCGCGCTTCGCCGAAACCTTGTGTCCGCCCTGGGCCACGAGGTCGGTGAACGCCGCCTCGTGCCAGCGCCAGGGCACCGCCGGGAAAATGCGGATCGGACCCCACCCGCCCGAGCCGGGATTCGCATTCCAGCTTTGCAGCAGCATCTCGTGCACCGCCGCACCCGCGAGGAAGTTGCCCTCGAGCGTGAACGGCCGGTAGTCCAATGAGGAGAAGCCCGACTTGGTCTGGTCGCCATTCGCGTGAAATCCATTCCGCAGGATAAACGCGTGGAGGTAGGCCTTGAGGTGCCAGAGCGCGGCCTCGGGTTCGTTGATGCGCGCCCGCAGCGCCGCCATCCACGTGTAGCTGTAGCCGCACCACTCGAGCACGCCGAGCCGGTCGATGTCGGGGATCGTCGCCGCGATGATCGCGCGGTCCGCCGCGGAGCCCTCGAGCGTCAGCAGGTTGAACGGGTAAATCGCCATCAGCGTCGCCAAATGCCGGTGGCTGAACGTGAGCTCCTCCGTGGCGTTGAGCTTCAGGATGTTTTTAGCCGTGACGTGATACGGCCCGAGCCGGTCCGCCGTGTTGCGCCATTCCCCCGCCGCCGCGGCATCGCCCAGTTCCGCGGCCATCTCCGCGTTGCCGAGAAACAACATGCGCAGGCACATGAGGTCGTAGTTGCTGTTGGGCTGGAGCCACGCGCGGAGGTCGTTGTTGAATGACTCGGGCGACGAGGAGAGCGGCAGCACAAGCACGCCGTGCGCATCGGGTTTCAGCAACCCGCGCAGCGCCTGCCCGATTTCACGGCACCACGGATACGCCACGTCGCGCAGGTAGGCCTGGTCCCGCGTGTAGCGCCAGTGAAGGTAGTAGAGGTGGCCGACCCACGCGCCGTTGACCGGCGCCAGGCTGTACATCGCCCAGCCGCCGAGCGGCTCGCCCGCCAGCGTCATCACCGCCGGCACCGCCGCGCCGGGCTGCTCGAGAAACTCTCTCGCGAATTTCCGAAATGCCGGCAGCCGGTCGTGCATGAAGTCGAGAAACACGCGGCCTTCCTCAAAGCGCCCCGACGCCTGATATGCCATGTAGGTCATCTGCGTGTTGAGGTCGTGGTGGTAATCGCCCTTCCACGGCGGCAGTTCGCCGGCATCCGCCGTCCACACGCCTTGCAGCGGGATCGGCGGGGCGCCGGTGCGCGAGGCCGCGCCATAAAAATATTGCACGAGGTTGTAGTGCCGCTGCACCTGCAGATCGGGCACGGTGACGGACGATTTCGCCCAAAAATCCTTCCACCACGCCGCGTGCGAGGCATGGCGGGCCGCGTAGCCGGCCTTGAGCGCCGCCTCCGTGCGCTGGCGCGCGACGCCGACGACGTCCGCTCCATCCGCCGGGGAAAATGCCACGGTCGTGGCAATGAGCGTGCCCTTGCCCTCGCGGCGGGTCGCCACATACACACAGGTCGTGTGACCCTCGGCCGTTTGCTGCGTGAACCACTGCGCGTCGCCCGCCCTGCCACGCACGGGATCGGGAAAGCCGATTTTCTTCACCGCCAACGGCGCGAGCAATCGGATCTCCTTCGGGGCGGTTCCGGGAATGCGAAGCAAGGCCACCGGCTGGTCCGCACTGAAGAACGCCTCGACCGCTCCGCCCGCGGCGAGCACCGCCCGGCCCGTCGCCGTGGTCAGGTCCAGCTCGAAAGACGCCACGGTCTGGCCCGGAGCGAGGTCGAGCTCGAGCCGGCCGGCCGGGATCTTGGTGGGATGGTCGGAAAAATACGCCCCGTCCACGATCTTGATGATGCCCGCGTTGTCCTTTGCGGCCACGAGCTTCTCGAGCTGCGCGTAGGTGAACCCCTTCAGCGGATCGCCCGGCGCGGGCCGCTCGTCCCACAAGTCGCCGCGGTCGAGTGACAGCCGCAGCGTGCCGCCCTCGCCCCAGAGCAAACCGCCCAGCAGGCCGTTGCCGAGCGGCACAGCTTCATCCCAAGTGGCGATGGGGGCGGTGAGCGTGAGTTTCATGGCGTCAACGGCAGCCGGCGCGGCAACAACCGCGGCTGACGCGGAGAGCCACACGGCAGCCAGTTTCACCCAGCGGGGAAGTTGTTTCATAGGCGCGCAATCCTAGCTTATTAAACCCGCGCCCCTGCCGCACGGGAAGCGTTTTCCCTTGGAATATTCTCGGCGACTGAGTCCGTCCGGTGGGCGGGCGCGTCCCTGCGCCCGCATTCCGCCACGTCGCACCTCCATGAACGCGCCCTCGAGTGTTAAGCTACCACTCTCCTGCGGGCACAGATCGGACCCGCCCACCGGGATGCCCGCGGTTCCGAATTCCACTCACCGCATGCAAATCGCGCGAATCTGGGTATTAGTACCCTGTGCGGGGGGTTGACGCCCGAACGCCGCCGCGCCATTAACATCCCACGTCCGCTGACATGAATTCCCCTCTCCCCGCTGAAATCGCCGCCCTCCTGCAGGACGAGGCGTACGCCGTGCTTTGCCGCGAGTCCTTGGGTGAGGAAATGGCCAGGATTCAGTCCGAAAAACGCCAGGTTCTCGCCACGCGTCCGCCGTTCTTCGTCCTCGCTTCCAGCCACACCCGCCTGGTGTTCAAGGCCTCGCTGGCCACGGCCATGGAAAACGAGGCGGAGCTGCAGCAGCGGCTCGACCAGATCGGCTATATTGATACCTGGCTGCGGGAGGACATCGAGAAGGCCCTCCAGCATTATCTCCCGCTCGGGAGCGAGGATTACCGCATCTGCCACCAAGCCACGCAGGTGGTGAGCAACTGGGAGTATGCCATCCAAGCCCTGCACGAGCTGGCGGTCGCACTCGCCCGCGATGCCCATGCGCTGAAGGTGCTCGTAAAGGGCGACACCGTGTCCCATCTGAAACCCGCGCTCATCCAGCAGTCCCGCTCACGCGCCCTCACCAATCTCCGCGCCGCCGCCCTGGGGATACAGGCCGGGCTTAGCGGCGTGGCGGATGTGCAGCAGGAATTCATCACCCTCTGCAATAGCCAGGCTGACGGACTGAAACTGCCCTCCGCCCCGCCCTTTCGCGATGCCACGTGGGTGGACCGAGTAGCTCAGCTCAGCGATTCCCAGATGACCGCCGAGCTGAGCGCCTGCGAGATCGAGTCCCGCGCCTTCTGCTCCACCGGCATGATCGAGCTGCTCCGCAACGGCGGCGAGGTCCGCGAGGCCTGCATTGAGGCCGGCCAGGCCATCCTGGCCAAATACTGGCGCCAGCTGAAGGTGCATGCGCAGTCGCACTACGTGAAAGCGCGCGACGTGGACGAGGTGATCGCCGAGCTGTCCAAGCACCGCGAGGCCGCCGAGGCCAAGCGCCGCCAGGCCAACTTCGAGACCGCTACCGTCGCGCACATGCGCTGAAGCGCGCGGGGTTCCAACCCCTGATTCCGTGGTCGGTAGCTCTCGGGACTCGAGAGCGCCTGCCAGCAGGCGGCGTCCCCAAATCTAACAGCCGCGATCGCAGGTCAGGAAACCTGTGCCACGTCCACCCCACGCTGGCTTTTTTCCGCTGGTTCCCAAAACTGCCGGCATGGCGAAGCTCTATTTTTACTATTCGGCGATGAACGCGGGGAAGAGCACCGTCCTCCTCCAGTCGAGTCACAACTACAAGGAACGCGGCATGCGCACGATGATGTTCATGCCGGCGATCGATACGCGCGCCGGGGCGGGCCGCATCGAGTCCCGCATCGGCCTGGGCGCCGACGCCATCACGCTGCGCTCGGCGGAAAACGTCCTCGAACTCGTCCGCACGGCCCACAGCTCGGTGCCGGTGGCGTGCGTGCTGGTGGACGAGGCCCAGTTCCTGACCCGCGCGCAGGTCGAGCAGCTGACCGATGTCGCCGACCTTCTGCGGATTCCCGTGCTCTGCTACGGATTGCGCACGGATTTCCAGGCGCATCTCTTTACCGGCAGCGCCGCGCTCCTGGCGCTGGCCGATGACCTGATTGAACTGAAGACCATCTGCCACTGCGGCCGCAAGGCCACCATGAACCTGCGCATCGCCGCCGGCGGCAAGGCCGTCATCCAGGGCGAGCAGGTCGAAATCGGCGGCAACGACCGCTACGTGGCGATGTGCCGCCGCCACTACAAGGAAGCGGTCGCGTCGGCGTGATTTGCCCTTTCATGCGCCTGCTGTTTTTTCTCCTCATGACGCTCCCCGCCTCCGCTGGACAGTTGATCTTCATCGGCACCTACACTCGGACCACGAGCAAGGGCATCTACGCCGTGCGGCTCGATCAGACCACCGGTGGACTGTCCGCACCCGTGCTTGCGGCGGCGACCAACAGCCCATCGTTTCTCGCGTTCGCTCCCGATCAAAAAATCCTCTACGCCGTGAGCGAATCCGACGAGATGGCCGCGGCTTTCGGCGTTGACCTTGCCCAGGGCACACTCACGCCGCTCCAGCCGCCGCAATCCTCCGGCGGCTCGGCCCCGTGCCATCTCGTGGTGGATCCGACCCAGCGGGCACTCGTCGTGGCCAACTACCACACGGGTGTCGTCGCCGCGATTCCACTGCTCGCCGACGGCACCCTCGGCGCACCTCATCCCATTCAGCATACCGGCCACAGCGTGGATCCCAAGCGCCAGACCGAGCCGCATGTGCATTCCGTCACGCTCTCGCCCGACGGCCGTTTCGCACTCGTGTGCGATCTCGGGCTTGATCGGATCTTCACTTACCGGCTCGACGCGGCGAAGGCCGAGCTCTTCCCCGGCGAGCCGCCGTTTGTGGCCACCGCGCCCGGCGCGGGACCACGGCATTTCGCCTTCGGTGCCGACGGTCGCCACGCGTACGCGATCACGGAGATGGGCAACACGATCATCGCCTTCGACTACGCGCCCGCCACCGGTGCGCTGACGACCCGGCAGACGGTTTCGACGCTGCCAGCGGAGTTCACCGGCGTGACCTCCGGCGCGGAAATCCGGGTACACCCCCACGGCAAATTTCTCTACGGTTCGAATCGCGGGCATGACAGCATCGCGGTCTTCGCCGTGGATGCCGCCACCGGTTTGCTGACGTTGGTCGAAATCGCGGCTTGCGGCGGGAAAAACCCGCGAAATTTCGCACTCTCGCCCGACGGCGCATGGCTGGTCTGTGCCAACCAGAATTCCAACTCGCTCACGTCGTTTCGCGTGGATGCCGCAACGGGCCGACTTACGCCCACGGGCCACACCGCCGAAGTCCCGCTGCCGGTGTGCGTGCTGTTCGCGCGGTAGGAAATAGCGCAGGCGTCCTCGCCTACCTTTCTCAACAGGCAGGCGGGGACGCCTGCTACTCCCTCACGCGGCTGGCTTGGAAGCGCGCCCGGGCCCGGGAATCGGAGCGGTCGTCGTGTTGCCCGGCTGCGTGGCAAGCGCCGTTTCAACGGAGGCAATCAGCTCGGGAAGCGAAAAGGGCTTGGACAACAAAGCATGCGCGCCGCTTTTCCGCGCGATGTGCAGGTAGCTGTCACTTGAGACCCGGCCACCGCCTGATGACGCGATGATGCGCACCCCGGGATGATGGCGGCGGATGTCGGCCATGACCTCCAGGCCATCCTTGTCCGGCATCAACATATCGGTGATGACCACGTCAAACGGTTGCTCCCGCAACAGGCGCGCCGCGAGGCGGGCATCTGTCGTGCAAGTCACTTTATGGCCGGCTTTTTCCAGGAGCAGCTTGGTCATCTCACAAATGTCCTCTTCGTCGTCGATCACTAGAATAGTGCGCTTGGTCATGGCTGGGGTTTCGACGGTAGGGGCTTCGGGAGGCCGCTCAAGCCTTCACCTGTCAAAACTATGTAAAGGTTTTTGGTCTACGCGTTTTTACCCCTGTTTCACAGCGAGGGGCATGCCAACCGTGCTTCCCGCCGCCATTACGGGATAGCGGGGTGAAATATCATGGTGAATCCTGCGCCGCGAGCTTGCCGCCCGCCGGAGGTTGAGCCACTTCACATCTGCCATGGCGAAATCCGACATTGACTCCCCTTATCCCCTCACACCGGCCCAGATCGCCCAGTTCCGCCGAGAGGGTTTCATCAAGCTGAAGAATGTCCTCTCGCCCGAGGCCCTCGACTACTACGGCAAGATCATCACGCCCGAGGTGTTTCGCCTTAACACCATGCATCTGCCGATCGAGCAGCGGACCACATACAGCAAAGCGTTTCTCCAGGTGGGCAACATCTGGACCAAGAACGAGACCGTGAAGGAATTCTGCTGGGGCCAGCGCCTCGCCCGCATGGCCGCCGAGCT
>Ga0105047_10000534_pt1 | contig 64764 bp, 58 predicted proteins | sample MAT04_FD_78384 | JGI IMG/M metagenome (GOLD analysis project Ga0105047, IMG submission 78384) | Freshwater microbial communities from Lake Fryxell liftoff mats and glacier meltwater in Antarctica - MAT-04 (megahit assembly) | ecosystem: Environmental > Aquatic > Freshwater > Ice > Liftoff... | reverse complement strand
TGTCACAGTCAGCTTGACCACGTAGGCCCCAGGCGCTGAGTAAACGTGGGCAGCCGGGTTCTTCCCAGTTGCGCTCGCCCCATCGCCGTAGTCCCAGGCGTAGGAAGCGATAGTTCCGTCGGGATCAATCGAAGGCGTCGCGTCGGCATTGACGGTCAGGTCAGTCATTGCGCTCGTGAAAGCGGCCGTGGGCAGAGTGTTAGCCGGCACAACGGTGATCAACTTGTTGGTGGTTGCCTTGCCACCGCTGTTGTCGGTGACCGTCAATGCGACGTTGTAGGTGCCGCCCGCTGCGTACACGTGGGCGGGCGGATTCACGCCCACGACCTTGCCACCGTCGCCGAAGTCCCAGGCGTAGGAGGCGATAGTCCCATCAGAATCCGACGAAGCCGAACCGTTGACGTTCGCCGAAAGATCGCTGATCGAGGTGGTGAACGATGCCGTCGGAAGCTCGTTAATCGGGGTCAACGAGGTGACAGCGAGATCGTCGACTGAAATCGTGGACGCTTGACTCGCGCCTGAGATGTAGCCCCAAAGTCCAAACGCTCCCGGAACGGTGATTTGCGTCGCAGTTGCAGTGCGCTGCCACGTTGCGGGTTCCGCGGTTCCTTCAAGCCAGGTCCGCAAGCGCAGGGCGGACCCGGGGGATCCTTCGTCCTGAACGTGGATATTGATCTTCTTGCCTACTGCTGCCAGGAACGGGGCTGCCACCTCTGGGGCCAACGTCGTGGTGACATTCGCAGCACTGACGTAGATGAGGCTGAGGTACACCTTCTTCGAGGGGTGGACCCGCAGCCTGGCCTCGTAACGGCCTGCCGAAGTGCCCTGCAGGGTGACGCTGAAGTAGACCCCGTTTCCGGAGGTCGGCAAAGTCGATAGCGCGATCGACAGTTGCGCGTCAATGTTTTGGGATGCGACAGTGGGTAGGATCGCTGCTCGCGACTGACCAGCAGGAATCGCCATCAACGCCCGGCTACCGTCCACGCTGAGTCCCGCGGTTGAATTACCGGTGGCATAAACACCACCAGATTCGGCAGACCCCCACCCAGCTGACACGGTGCGGCTAAACGCATCCTTGGCCGTCGTCGGGTAGGTCACAGCTGTTGCACTTTGCGCTGGCAACACCACCGCGTAGGCACTCATCGCTGTGACGAGCGCTCCGGTTCCGATCTTCTTCCAAGCGACTACATATGACATCTTGACTTCGACCTCCGCAGGACGCGACTACGCATCGCTATTAATTGCTACGCAGGGTGAGTCGTCGTGATCGGCGAATCTCTTGAGCGCGAGACGTGGCAATTGCTCCGAATGGGGGCGCTCCCACTGGCCTGCCGAAGGTCTTATGTGGTCCGTCACACGGAACAGACGATTGCCATTGCAGCGATTCCCACGTACCGTGTTGTCTGTTGAGTGCGCCTTTCGGAGGGGTCCGATGGCGCGGGGAACTCAATGATTTTGAATCATCGGGGGTGGGGGATTTGTCTATTATTCGTAGTGCTGTCATGTCTGAAACGGCTGACCGGCACGAAATTCGATCGTCCACGGCGAAAGTGTCAATTGCTGACTTCACCAAACAAGTCCTTGTAGTTGACCTCCTGGTCGTGTTGGCCGTGTCTTTGACAGTCTGGCCGCTGACGCTCGGCGATTCGACTCCGGTGTCGCTCAAGCACGTCTGGGTCCCACTACTGTCTGCAACCATCTGGTTTGCGTGCCTGCTGCTCGCCAAGACCATCGACCGCCGTTCTGTGCTGCACGCAGAGGGCATCAAGCGCGTCGTGATGGGCACTGGCTACTACTTGCTCGTCTGCGCCCTCACCGAGTTCCTCTTCGACAGCACAGCAGCCGTGCGTCCCGCTTTGTTCGCCACGGTCGGGTTTGGTGCACCTTTGTTGGCATTGGCCCGAGTAGGAACGCTTAGCCACCTAAAGTCGCTACGCACCAGGGGTAAGCAGGTCTCCAACGTCGTGGTTGTCGGTACTCCCGCGTCGTCTCGTGAGGTCCTCGACGCATTGGCCGCCCACTCGCAGTACGCACTCAAGCGCGTGGTCGATCCAACTTGGCTGACCGAATCGGGCACCGGCTCGCTCATTGCCCGCCGCGCGACTGAGGGCGACAGCGAAATCGTCATAGTCACCAACCCCGCCGAGCTAGGTGACGGTGGCCTGCGTGAACTCGCATGGCGCGTTGAGGAAGCTGGCTCGGAATTGCTCATCGCCCCGGGCCTACCTGACATTGCCGCGTCGCGTATTTCATACGAGCCAATGGCCGGGTTGCCACTCATGCAGTTGCGCAAGCCGCACGAATCATCGGGTGCGCAAATACTCAAGCGCGCATTCGATGTCATCTCAGCGACAGTGATGCTCCTTTTGCTTATGCCCTTGTTGCTCACAATGTCGGTGCTCATCAAGGTTGAGGATCGGGGACCGGTCTTCTTCATACAGCCTCGCGTGGGCAAGCACGGGAAGTTCTTCCCTTTCATCAAATTTCGCTCGATGCGAGTCAACGCTCACACCGAACGGGCCGATCTGCTCGGCCTCGCGGATGAGGGAATTCTGGAACGCTACCGCAGTGACGATCGCGTGACTAGGATCGGGAAGTTCATTCGTCGCTGGTCCATCGACGAGCTTCCACAACTGCTCAATGTTCTGTCTGGCCACATGTCAATGGTGGGTCCTCGTCCCGTACTTGAAGAGGAACTGCCCCAACTGCTGGCAGACGGTCACCGCCGCCACTTGACGAAGCCCGGCTTGACTGGCTTGTGGCAGATCAGCGGCCGTAAGGAAGTCACTTGGGATGACCGCATCCGCATGGATCTGACCTACGTCGATTGCTGGTCGTTCGGCCTGGACATGCAGATCCTTGCCAAGACAGCTCAAGCTGTCGTCAAGGGCAACGGCGCCTACTAGCTCACTGCCCGCCGAACCCCGGACCTCAGCCCCGATTCATGAACCTGCACAGTCCGACCCACCCATGTGGGCGTGAAGTCTCGCGCAAATGTATGTCGCTAGCTGCGAATCGCGCTGGTGACACGTGGTCGGGCTGTGAGGTCGAGATGGTCGATCACTTCACGAAAGCCACCGTGGGCTCGGAGTGTGGCAGGTACACCTAGTTCAGCTCCGTCTTCACCCTGCGCGTCACCGTGTTCGATGAGCAGCAAGCCGCCCGGGCGAACCAAGGCCTGCGCGACTCTGATCACCTCTCGCACAACATCGAGGCCATCGGCTCCACCAAACAACGCCATAGCCGGGTCATGATCGCGGACTTCGGGATCGCGTGGAATCGCGGCATCTGGAATGTATGGCGGATTACACGTCAACACGTCGACCCGACCGGAAAGCTCTGCGAGCAACTCGTCGGCCAGGCCAGCATCTTCGACATGCAGAGTGAAACTCGATCCGCGAGCAACGATGTCGGCGGCGTACCTGTCTAGGTTGACTTGCGTCCATTGTGCGGCCAACGGATCAGCCTCTACTGCGAACACATCGACCCTCGGTACCTCAGTGGCGATTGCCAGTGCGATGGCTCCCGAGCCGGCACAAAGATCAACGACGACCTGAGTCTCCCGGTCGGGAGGTGATTCGCGAAGGAACGCTACGGCAATGTCAACGAGGGTCTCTGTCTCTGGTCGTGGCACAAATACCCCGGGGCCAACAGCGAGCGTGAGATAGCGAAACCACGCCTCGCCCAGAATGTGCTGGAGGGGCTCGCGTTGTTCCCGGCGGCCTATAGCTTCTTCGAAGTCGTGATACTGCTGGTGGTTCAACGAACCCAAGGTGATCAGTTGTCCCCGCCCGACAGTGGTGATGTGGGAAATAATCCAAGAGACATCGTTGGCTGCGTTGTCGATGCCCACGCGTTCCAGGCGCGCGATCGCATCTGAACGAAGATCACTGAGAGAGTATGAGGGCCGGTGGTTCTCGCTGGCTGATTCGCTGGTCACGGTTGTTGTTATGCCCTATTCGGGGAGATCAGTCGCTCGGGCCGGCAAGGCGTGCAGCCATGTCGGCATCGACACAACTTTGGATCACCGGCTCAAGGTCACCGTCAAGCACAGCATCGAGGTTGTAGGACTTGAACCCAGTGCGGTGATCAGCGAGGCGATTCTCTGGGTAGTTGTAGGTGCGAATGCGCTCTGAGCGGTCCACAGTGCGCACCTGAGCCTTACGGGCATCGGAAGCCTCGGCGGCGGCCTTCTCCTCGGCAGCGGCAACCAAGCGTGCACGCAGGATACGCATAGCCGCGTCCTTGTTCTGCAATTGGGATTTCTCGTTTTGACACGAGGCCACGATCCCTGTCGGCACGTGCGTGATACGAACTGCCGAGTCAGTTGTGTTGACGCTTTGACCACCGGGACCAGATGAGCGATAGACATCGATGCGCAAGTCATTGGGGTCGATCTCGACCTCGACCTCTTCAGTCTCAGGCAAGACCAAAACCCCAGCAGCTGAGGTGTGTATTCGCCCCTGCGATTCGGTAACTGGAACTCGTTGGACTCGGTGCACCCCACCCTCAAAGCGCAGGCGGTCAAACGGCGCCTCCCCGGGTTCTGGGGTTCCCTTCGCTTTGACAGCTACAGCGACATCCTTGTAGCCACCTAGGTCGGACTCGACGGCCTCAAGGACCTCGATCTTCCAGTTGCGATGCTCTGCGTAGCGCATGTACATCCGAAGAAGATCCCCAGCGAATAGTGCTGACTCATCACCGCCCTCGCCAGCCTTGATCTCCATAATCACGTCGGAGCCATCAAGTGGATTGCGAGGAACCAACAAGCCAGTGAGCTTCTCGGCCACGGCTTCGCGCTGCCCTGCGATCGATACGGCTTCTTCGGCAAAGGCGGGGTCAGACTCCCCTAGCTCTTGGGCAGCCGACAGATCTTCACCGAGTCGAAGCCAGTCGTTGTAGGTCTCAACGATGGGGCGTAGTTGCGCGTGACGCCGGCCGACTTTCCTGGCCTTTTGCGGGTCCGCGTGAAGTGCCGGATCTTGCAGCTCAAGTTCGAGCTGTGCGTTCTCGGCTATTAGGTCTTCACAGCGTTCAAACACGCGACGTACGCCCCAATCGTTGAGAGTTGCTACGAATTAGGAAGCGTCGGTTGAAGCTTCTTCCACGGGTACAGCATCTTCTGCTGGGGCAGTGTTCTCTGCTGGGGCAGTGTTCTCTGCTGGGGCAACTTCCTCAGAGGGAGCCGCTTCCTTCTTGCCGGCCCCACCCTTGCCGAAGCGCTTCTCGAACTTGGCAACGCGCCCGCCAGTGTCGAGGATCTTCTGCTTGCCGGTGTAGAACGGGTGGCAGTTGCTGCACACGTCGGCGTGAATCTTGCCGCTCTTGGCGGTGCTACGAGTCGTGAACTCATTCCCGCAGGTACATGTGACTGTCGTCTCGACGTACTCGGGGTGGATTCCTTGCTTCATGTTCTTCTCCTGGATCGATTGCTCCGGGTCGCCGATGGTGTGCCGCCGACGTGAACCGGAACCGATAACAATTCTCTCACGTTGTCTTACACCCAACATCACCGCACGCGTCGGCATTCCCGAACCGTGCGGTGATGTCAAGGTTTAGAGCTCTACCCGCTCGCCATCTTGAATAGGTCCGGCGGGAGTGGACTTTTGGACCTGGAGCAAGAACTCGTAGTTGCTCTTGGTCTCACGCAGCTTGTTGAGAAGCAATTCGATCGCCTGCTGGGTATCGAGTGCGTGCAGGACTCGACGCAGGTTCCAAATGACCTTGAGCTCATCAGGGGCCAGCAGCAGTTCTTCCTTGCGAGTACCCGAAGAATCGACGTCGACGGCTGGGAAGATTCGCTTGTCAGCAAGGCGACGATCGAGTTTGAGCTCCATATTTCCGGTGCCCTTGAACTCCTCGAAGATGACCTCGTCCATCCGCGACCCAGTCTCGACCAGCGCGGTGGCCAGAATCGTGAGTGAGCCACCGTTCTCAATGTTGCGCGCGGCGCCGAAGAACTTCTTCGGCGGGAACAGTGCTGTGGAGTCCACACCACCAGACAGGATTCGCCCCGAGGCAGGGGCCGCGAGGTTGTACGCGCGACCTAGTCGGGTCATCGAGTCGAGCAAGACAACGACGTCGTGACCTAGTTCGACGAGGCGCTTGGCCCGCTCGATTGCAAGCTCGGCAACGATCGTGTGATCTTCGGCCGGGCGGTCGAAGGTCGAGGCGATGACCTCACCCTTGACCGAGCGCTGCATGTCGGTAACTTCCTCAGGGCGCTCATCGACGAGCACGACCATGAGGTGGCATTCAGGGTTGTTCTCAGTGATCGCATTAGCAATGCGCTGCAACACCATCGTCTTACCGGCCTTGGGTGGAGACACGATCAAACCGCGCTGACCCTTACCAATGGGAGCAACAAGGTCGATGACCCGCGCCGTGAGGTTATGCGGCTCGTTCTCATTCGACAGGCGCAAACGCTCCTGCGGGTAGAGCGGAGTCAGTTTGCCGAACTCTGGACGGTCCTTTGCCGTGTCAGTTTCAGCACCGTTCACGCTCTCAATGCGAACCAAAGGGTTGAACTTCTGGCGAGACTCCCCGTCGCGTGGCTGGCGGACGGCACCAGTGACGGCATCACCCTTGCGAAGTCCGTGGCGACGAACCATGGACAGGGAAACGTAGACGTCATTCGGCCCTGGCAGGTAGCCGGTCGTACGGACGAATGCGTAGTTGTCGAGCACGTCGAGGATCCCAGCGACGGGCAGCAACACGTCATCTTCAGTGACTTCGGTGTCTTCTAGGGAGTCGCGGCGCGGACGAGCGTTGCTTGCGCCGCCATCGCGGAAGTTGCGGTCGCGGTCACGTCCACGGCGACGACGACGGTTGTTGTTGTTGCGACCACCGCCGTCATCGTCGTCACGGAAGCTTCGGTCGTCGTTGTTGCGCTCGTTTTGACCACCGTTGTTGCGGTTGTTGTTGCGGTCGCTTTGACCACCGTTGTTGCGGTTGGTATTGCGGTCGTTGTTGCGGTCGTTCTGACCACTACCGCCGTTGTCACGGCTATTCTGACCACCGCTGTCGCGGTTGTTGTTGCGGTCGTTTTGACCGCCATTGTCGCGGTTGTTGTTGCGGTCGTTTTGACCGCCATTGTTGCGGCTATTGCGCTGGCGATTGCCCTGGTTCTGCCCTTGGCCCTGACCAGTGTTTTGGTCTTCGGCCTGGCCTTCGCGTGGCGAGCGAACCGAGTCATTGCCCGAATCCGAACGAGAAGCAGAGTCCCCAGCCTCACTTGAATCACTGCGGTCACGTGTCACGCTGGACTTATCGCTTGAGGTGGAGACCTCGGGCCGGTCATCGGTTCGCTGTGCCCGGGGGGCACGCTCGCGTTTTGGAGCATCTGGCGAACCCGCCGAGCGTTTCTCTCGAATCGCAGTGACTAGGTCGCCCTTTCGCATTCCGGACGTACCAGATATGCCGAGTTCGCCAGCAAGCTTCTTCAGCTCGGGCAGCAGCATCGTGGACAGGCCAGGCGATTTGGCGGAACTGGCCGCTGGTGGATCGATGGTGATCGTTGAATCTGTCACTTGGTGTGTTTCGTCCTTTCGGGGACGTTCGACGCGCTGATCAGACAGCTACGCCTGGTCTAACCGTGACGCCACAGACAGCGCCTCGGTGAAATTGAAATGCATTTTGATCAATCAAAATCTAGGTTTGATCAAAGATAAAACCACTATGAACTCAAACCGATTCACTTACGTGCGTTTGCAGGAAGCCAGATAGAACGTGGATTCTGCGATTGAGAAAGCTCTTGAACGAACAGACTCAAATACGAAGCGCCGTGGGTGACTCGGCTGGTTGAGCAACTCCAGAGTAACACCCAAACCTAAAACGGAGCGAACACTCGGGCGAGACTCACGAAAATTGTCCGGGAAGAATTCCAGTTCGTGGGTGAACGCTCACACAATTACGACGAAACGACCCCCTCGCGGGCAATATCGAGGGGCTGCACCTCGAAGCTTGCATGGCCAGCACTCCTCGGACCACTCTGAACCTCCACCAAGGCCCTCACAGCCTGCTCGACATGTGCTTGATCAGTTGCCGATCCCCGCACTCCGAGTGCTATCACAGTTGGACCGGCACCCGAGATCATCGCCGCAATCCCGCGACTGCGGAGGCCGCTCATGAGCGCGTGCGATTGAGGATAGGCGAACCGGCGGTAGTCCTGGTGAAGTTGATCGACGGTGGCTGGCAAGAGTAGTTCGGGCCGACGGGCGATCGCCTCAACCAAGAGCGCCGAACGCGCCGAGTTCGCGGCGGCCGTGGCATGAGTGACCGTGTGCGGCAGAAGCTCACGGGCTCGCTCGGTAGCTAGTCGGTCGGCCGGAATCGCCACCACCACTTCCAAATCTGGGTGCGGATCGAGGCGAATCGCCTTGCCCAGGCCCTGCTCACCAGTCCACGCCAGCGTGAAACCACCTAAAGCCGCTGGGGCGACATTGTCGGGATGACCCTCAAGTTTGGTAGCGAGTTCGACAAGTTCCTCGTCGTTGAGGACCTGCGCGCCATCAGGCAGCAGATCCCTGGCCAACGCCAAACCCCCCACAATCGCAGCTGATGACGAACCCAACCCTCGACCGTGTGGAATTACGTTAAGACACCGCAATGTGAGGCCCGGCATCGTCCGCCCGGCGCGCTCAAACCCAGCTGCAAGCGATCTCGCGACCAGATGAGAGGTGTCTAACGGAACATTCCCGGCACCTTCTCCGGTCACTTCGACCACCAGCTCGTTGTTGGTGATGGTCGCTGTCAAATCGTCGCGCATTTCCAGTGCTAGACCCGCCCAGTCGTATCCTGGGCCAAGGTTCGCGCTTGTCGCCGGTACAGTCACGTGGGCGCTGCGACCTAGGAGATCGTCATCAGCCGAAAGTCGCATTGCAGTGGCTAGGCCAAGCCGAGTTCACGTGCAGCCGCGACCGCATCGGCTTCGATGTGAACAGGCGCCGGCGCCCCAGAGATTGCCCAGTTCGGGTCTTTCAGACCATTGCCGGTAACAGTGCAGACCACCGTCTGCCCACTGTCGAGCTTGCCGGCAGCATGGAGCTTGAGCAGGCCCGCCACGCTCGCCGCACTCGCCGGTTCAACGAATACGCCTTCACGTGAGGCCAGCAGTCGATACGCGGACAGGATCTCGCGATCGGTCACAGCTTCGATAGCACCGCCGGAGTCGTCACGGGCGGCCACAGCCTGATCCCACGACGCCGGATTACCGATTCGGATGGCCGTGGCGATTGTTGAGGGGTTCTTCACTGGTGCGTTGTTGACGATCGGTGCTGCACCGGCAGCTTGGAAGCCCCACATGCGCGGGGTCGAACTTAGTCCGTCAGCCGCATACTCGCGGTAGCCCTGCCAGTAGGCAGTGATGTTTCCGGCGTTGCCAACAGGCAGACAGTGGATATCCGGTGCCATGCCCAGTTGGTCGACGATCTCGAAACTCGCTGTCTTCTGCCCCTCGATTCGGGCGGGATTGACGCTGTTAACTAGGGCGACTGGGTAGAGCTCAGACAGGTCGCGGGCCAAAGTCAGGCAGTCGTCGAAGTTACCGTCCACCTGCAAGAGTCGGGCTCCGTGCACGAGTGCCTGGGCTAACTTCCCCATAGCGATCTTGCCGTCAGGGACCAACACTGCGCACAACATGCCTGCCCTCACTGCGTACGCGGCAGCCGAAGCGCTGGTGTTGCCAGTTGAAGCACAAATGACGGCCTTGGCGCCTTCTTCTGCCGCCACGGACATCGCCATTGTCATGCCGCGGTCCTTGAAAGAACCTGTGGGGTTGGCGCCCTCGACCTTGATCCAGACCTCGCAGTCCACAAGTTCGCTAATCACTTGAGCTCGCACCAGCGGGGTGCCGCCTTCGCGAAGCGAGATGATTGGAGTTGTGGCGGTAACGGGAAGTCGATCCCGGTACTCCTCGATGATTCCTCGCCAGACGTGCGCCTTGCCCACTCGCGGCGCCTCGGCCTCGCTGGTCGGATGCAGGGTCTCGTTTGCCATGGTCACGATCCTCCCTCGCCTTCAACTCGCAGGACTTCCCCGACGCGCTTAACAATAGCCAGCTGCCGAAGTGTGTTGACAGTCTCGGACAAGTCCCGCTCCGCAGCTAGGTGCGTGCGAACCGTCAGCGCTGCCCCGTCACCTTGAGCTTCTTGGCGCAGCGTCTGAATCGAAACGTCGTTGTCGGCGAATACCTTTGCCAACGCTGCAAGCACCCCTGGCTGGTCTTCGACCTCGATCGTGACCATGTACCGGGTTTTGGCCTCAGCCATCCCGCGCACTTCAAGTCCGGCGTAGGTCGCCTGTTGATGAGTGGCGCCGCGATTTGTCCGATTGCGAGCCGCAACGACCAGGTCCCCGAGCACGGCTGAAGCCGTCGGCTCACCACCGGCACCTCGACCGTAGAACATCATCTCGCCGGCCGATTCCGCCTCGACAAATACAGCATTGAAAGCGTCACGAACGCTTGCCAGCGGGTGATTTCGCGGAACCATCGCCGGGTGCACGCGAACGATCACACCAGCCTCATCCGGAGCCAACTCGGCCACTGCTAGCAATTTGACAACAAAGCCCATCGCGCGCGCCGAAGCGATATGCGACGGGGTAATCGCTGTGATCCCTTCGCAGTAGACGTCGTCAATGGTCACGCGGGTGTGGAACGCCAAGGTCGCCAAGATGGCCGCTTTAGCTGCCGAGTCATGACCCTCAACATCGGCTGTCGGATCAGCCTCGGCATAGCCGAGTTCCTGTGCTTGGGCCAGGACGTCGCTATACGCGACGCCGTCCTCGTCCATCTTGGTCAGCATGTAGTTGGTAGTGCCATTAACGATGCCCAGGACGCGGCGCACCTTGTCCCCAGACAAGCTCTCGCGAAGTGGCCGCAGCAGCGGAATCGCGCCTGCCACCGAGGCTTCGTAGAGCAGATCAACACCGGCGTCACCGGCTGCGTCAGCAAGCTCGGCTCCGTGCGTAGCCAGGAGCGCCTTGTTAGCGGTGACCACACTCGCGCCATGAGCCATAGCCTCAAGAATCAGCGTTCGAGCAGGCTCAATCCCGCCCATCAACTCGATCACAACGTCGACGTCATCGCGGCTCACGAGTGCTTGCGGGTCATCAGTGAGCAGCTCGGCGGGAATTCCTTCGCGCTCGCGCCCGAGATCACGAACCGCGACGCCGACAAGTTCAAGAGGCTGACCGACACGAGCTGTCAAATCCGGTCCACTTGAAGCAAGTAGACGCGCTACTTGCGATCCAACGGTTCCGCCACCGAGCAGGGCAATCTTCACAGTCCCCACTTTCTCATGTCCGACTCTTGCGCGTCGCTTCGTAGCCGCCTCAGTCATCCGAGGTCGGTAGCGAACAGGTCGTCGAAGTTCTCGCGCCGAAGCAACGTACGCACAATTCCGTCCGCCACAGCGACAACCGGCGGACGCGCCATGAGGTTGTAGTTGGAAGCCATCGAACGGTTGTACGCACCCGTGGCAGCAACAGCTAGTAAGTCCCCGACGGCCAGATCCGCAGGCAACCAGGCGTCGTTGACGACGACGTCGCCGCTCTCACAATGCTTGCCGACGATTCGACACAAGGTCAGCTCAGCCGAAGACGACCGCGACGCAAGTGTGACCGTGTACTCAGCGTCATAGAGAGCGGTGCGGATGTTGTCACTCATCCCGCCGTCGACCGAGACGTAAGTACGCATGCCACCTGCGTCAAGGACGATCGGTTTGATGGTCCCGACTCGATACAGCGTGATCGTCGAAGGCCCGACGATGGCCCTGCCCGGTTCGAACGCCAGGCGCGGAATTGCGAGCGCGTACTTCTGGCATAGGTCCGCGACGATGCCGCGCAATGCCGTTGCGACTTCAGCCACGTTCGGTGGTTCGTCGCCGTCGACGTACTTGATGCCTAGGCCGCCGCCGAGATTGAGCTCAGGCAATTCCAGGTTAAGTTGGTCGCGGACAGTCGCGAGCAACTTAACGATTCGGGCCGTCGCCACCTCGAACCCTGAGGTCACGAAGATCTGCGACCCGATATGACTGTGGAGGCCAACAAGTTCCAGGCTCGGCAAAGCGATGACCCGCTCAATCGCCTCGCCAGCATCTCCCCCGACAAGGGAGAACCCGAACTTTTGATCCTCGTGCGCAGTGGCAATGAACTCGTGGGTGTGCGCCTCCACTCCGAGCGTGACTCGCACCATGACCTTGGGAATGACCTTGAGTTGGTCTGCGATGAATGCAGTGCGGGCGATGTCCTCGAACGAATCGAGGACGATGCGTCCCACACCCACCTGTAACGCCCGCCGCAACTCGTCCTCGGACTTGTTATTGCCATGGAAGAGCAGATCGGCCGGTGGGACCCCAGCACGCAACGCGCACTCGAGCTCCCCGCCCGTGCACACGTCTATCTTGAGGCCGTCCTCGTGCATCCATCGCGCGAAACGTTGACTCAGGAATGCCTTGCCTGCGTAATAGACGTCTGCAGGCATGTCCGAGTCATGGAAAGCATCGCGATATCCGCGAGCTCGCCCATGAACGTCGGCCTCGTCCATGACGAAGGCTGGCGTGCCGATTGAGGCGGCAATGTCGCGGACATCGGCTCCACCGATCAGCATGGTTCCGCTGTCGGGATCGCGAGTTGCGGTCCTCGGCCAGATCGCTGGATCGAGCTCAAGTGCCTCAGAGGTAGTGGCCGGTTGTAGCGGCGCACCGGCTGGGTGAGTGTTGTCGCCGTGGCGTGGCCCGGCTGGATGTGCTCGCATTGGTTCAGTAGCTCCCTACATCCGTTCCGGCGCGCTGACGCCCACTATTGCTAGCCCATTGGCCAGGGTTTGTCGCGCCGCAGCGCACAGCCACAGGCGACTAACGTGAACTGGCGTGAGTTCTTCGTCACCGCGCGGCAAGACGCGACACACGTCGTAGAAGCGGTGATACGCGGTCGCAAGTTCCTCAAGGTAGCGGGCGACACGATGTGGTTCCCGAAGCTCGGCCGCTGAAGCCACAACGCGAGGGAACTCGCGCAGCACACCGATAAGTTCGTTCTCGCGGTCCTCAGCTAGCAGTGCGGGATCAAAGGCCAGCTCGCCAGAGGCGCTCGTCCAGTCGATACCCAGCTCGTTCGCGTTGCGTAGTACAGAGCTGATCCGCGCGTGGGCGTACTGGACATAGAACACAGGATTGTCATTAGTCCTCTTAACCAAGAGGTCAAGATCCATCGTCAACGGGGAATCAGCTGGGTAGCGGATCAACGTGTATCGCGCCGCGTCAACACCCACCTCGTCAACCAAGTCGGTAAGCGTCACGATCTCCCCAGCACGCTTGGACAGCTTGACCTCTTGACCCTCACGCATTGTCTTGACCAGCTGGCCAATGAGGACCTCGATATTGACGTCTGGGTCATCCCCGGCGCAGGCCGCAACGGCACGCAAACGGTTGACATAGCCGTGGTGGTCGGCACCGAGCAGATAGATGCATACAGTGAATCCTCGCTCGCGCTTGTCAACGTAGTAGGCACAATCTGAGGCGAAGTACGTGAGGTCACCGTCGGCCTTGATCAGCACACGATCCTTGTCGTCACCGAAATCAGTGGTGCGAAGCCACGTCGCGCCGTCGGCCTCATACACCCGGCCTTGTCCACGCAATTTGTCCAGAGCCCGCTCGACTCCGCCGTTTGAGTGCAGCTCTCGCTCGGAGATCCAAGAGTCGAAATGGGTATGGAACGTATCCAGAGTCTCTTTCTGTTGGGCCAACTGCAGTCGGTATCCCTCTTCCTTGAAGAGTTCGCTTTGCTGCGCATCAGGCAGCTCGAGAATTCCTGGGTTCTGGGCGACAACATCATTTGTTAGCTCGTGAATGTAGGCGCCCTTGTAGCCGTTTTCCGGAATCGCCCTGCCGTTGGCCGCTGCCCGGATCGACTCACCGAACATCGTGATCTGAACGCCTCGGTCGTTGACATAGAATTCCCGCTCGACTGACGCTCCGGCTGCATCGAGCACAGAGGCGAGCGCGTCCCCGACTGCGGCCCACCTGGTATGACCGAGGTGCAGCGGGCCGGTGGGGTTGGCCGAGATGAACTCGACATTGAACTTGGAGCCGGCAAGCGCATCGCTTCGGCCATAGCCATCCGCAGCATCGACGATCTCTTTGACCAGCGCGCCCGAAGTTGCTGTGTCGAGTCGGATATTGAGGAAGCCAGGTCCGGCGATCTCCACCGATGCGATGCCCTCAATATTTTGAAGGTGCTCAAGGATGACTGTCGCGATCTCACGCGGTGGCTTGTCGGCGGCCTTAGACAGTTGCAAGGCGATGTTGGTGGCGAAGTCGCCATGATCGCGATTCTTGGGTCGCTCGACTGTGACTCGAGTGGGAATTGAAGCAGGTTCCAGCGACAGGTCTCCTGCTGCTACAGCCTGGTTGATTGCTGAGGAGATTGCGTCACACAGATCGTTAGGAGTCACAGGCACTAAGGCTACCTGTGGGCCTATTGCTAGAGTTCTCCCGTCTGGGCCCCCGTAGCTCAGGGGATAGAGCGGTGCCCTCCGGAGGCACAAGCGTAGGTTCGAATCCTACCGGGGGCACAAAGCGCGCACGCCAATTCCACCGTCGCAATCCCACCCACGTTAGGCAGATTGTGCAAAAGCCCGCGTTCGCAGATATCGGCAAGAGCAACTACGGCACAGTCGTCGGCTTGTTCGTCGGGCTCTTGCTCATCTCTAACGTCGGCGCTGTCAAACTCATCGAGTTCGGTCCGATCATCACCGACGGTGGAGCATTCCTCTTTCCACTTGTCTACATAGTCGGCGACGTGCTTAGCGAGGTGTACGGGCTGAGAGCCGCCAACAGAGCAATCTTCCTCGGATTCCTAATGGCATTTCTGGCGGCTCTCACGTTCTGGATCGTCCAGATCTCGCCTCCGGCGCCCGGCTGGGAGAACCAAGCGGCATTTGAGTCGGTGGTCGGATTCGTACCTCGCATTGTCTTCGCGAGTCTGTGCGGATTTCTTGTCGGACAGTTCCTCAATGCCTACGTCCTGATCAAGATCAAGGAACGCACCAGCGAGAAGCACCTCTGGGCAAGGCTGATCGGATCGACAATTGTCGGTGAATTCGCTGACACATTGGTGTTCTGCACAATCGCCTTCTACGGCGTGATCACTGGTGGTGAATTCGTCAACTACGTGATTGTCGGTTATGTCTACAAGACACTTCTCGAGGTTGTTCTCCTGCCGATCACCTACCGGGTGATCACCTTCGTCAAGAAGCGCGAACCCTCTTACGTGGCCGCTGAAATGACGCAACCACTGCCCGCTTAGCCGGCCGCTAAATGGTTTTCGGTGCGTAATAGTCTCCTAAGAAGTCAGCTTTGAAGTGGTAGAAGTCGCCAGCGATAATGCTTGCCCGGATGTCGTCGACTAGCCGCACGATGAACCGTTCGTTGTGAATCGTGGCCAAGGTCGAAGCCAACATCTCCTTGGACTTGAACAGGTGATGCAGATAGGCACGCGTGTAGTGAGTGCAGGTGTAGCAGTCGCAACCGTCCTGGATGGGCTCGAATGTGCGGCGGTTGACGGCTCCCAACAAATTGAAGCGCCCCGTAGTTGCGTAGACAGCGCTGTTGCGCGCAACCCGGGATGCAGTCACACAGTCAAAGGTGTCCGCGCCGTTCTCCACTCCGGTGAAGATGTCATCGGGCTCGCCGATCCCTAGCAGGTGTCGGGGCTTATGAGCAGGCAGTTCCTCGCAGACCCATCTGATGATTGTTCCCAGCTTGGTCTTCTCCAGTGCACCTCCGATTCCGTAGCCATCAAAGTCAAGGGAACCAAGATCAGCGGCAGCCGACCGTCGAAGGTCTTCGTACTGTGCGCCCTGAATAACTGCAAACAGCGCCTGCTTAGGTTTATCCGGCCGGGCAAGGGTTAGCTCTTGATGCGCCTGCAAGCAACGCCTCGCCCAACGAGCTGTCCGAGCAACCGACTGCTCCTGATAGCTGCGCGTATTGAACAAAGTAGTTAGCTCGTCGAAGGCGAAGATGATGTCTGCACCGAGTTCGTGTTGAACCCGCATCGACACCTCCGGGGTAAATCGATGCATCGAACCGTCTGTGTGCGACTTAAATGTGACCCCATCCTCATCGACGTGGGCAAGTCGCTGCTTACCTTCAGCGATGACCTCATCCGAGGTGAGAGCGTCTGATTCCATCGCGAGTACCTTCTTGAATCCGGCACCCAGAGACATCACTTGAAATCCACCACTATCGGTGATGGTCGGCCCGTGCCAGTTCATGAATGCGCCAAGCCCGCCTGCCTCGTCAATGATGTCCGACCCGGGCTGCAAATAGAGGTGGTACGCATTGGCCAGAATCGCCTGAGCTCCCAGGTCTCGCATCGATTCCGGCAGCACGGCTTTTACTGTCGCTTTGGTTCCAACTGGTGTGAATGCCGGGGTGGCGATAATTCCGTGCGGCGTCGTGATGACACCGGCTCTACCTAACGGCTGCTTGTCGCCGCCAGAAGGGCCAGCCAGCTCCTTGACGATCTCGAAGCTAGGCGTGGCATCGCTATCTCCTGAACTTCCAGTCTTCGGCACCCGCTCATCAAACCAAACTGAGTAGGCCCAACCCCAACCCCATCCTTGAGCGACCGTTCGCCGTAGTGCGCCGCGCAGGAATCTCCGTTACTGCATGCGGGTCAATATGCCAGCGTAGGCGGCTTCAGGGGTTCAGATCATCACTCACCGTGTCGAACCAGTAGGAATGAAGAACTCCTCCCGCACCCTGGTGGCCGTGCCAGCGATACTCGCGCTTGGTTTTGGCGCCCTGGCAGGCTCGTCGAACGCTGCGGCTGCTGCCCCCCGCGTGCAGGTCAACGCGAGCGCACCGAGCCTTACCCTCGCGTCAACTGCAATCAAGGCGAAGAAAGCGAAGAAGCACAAGAGAGTGCATAAGAAAGTGCACAAGAAGAAGGTATTGGCGGCCGCCTCCAAAGTCACTGGGAAGGCTCTAAGTAGCAAGCTTTCGGCACCGACCGGACTGAAGGTCCTTGGCGTGACTTCGTCCAGTGTCAGTCTGAAATGGACAGCTTCCTCGGGCGCAACCGGGTACGACCTCTACCGCAACGGCGCCTACGCGGGGTGGTCAAACACCCCCTCGATCAGTGACAACGGGCGCACCGCTGCGACCAAGTATCTCTACGAGGTGCTTGCTACCAAGTCGAGCAGTTACTCGGCACGTTCGGCCGGGGTCTACGCGACAACCCTTGCGGCGGCTTCGGCAACACCAACACCAACACCAACTGCAACCGCAACACCCACTGCTACAGCTACCCCGACTCCAACACCTACCGCAACACCGACACCCACAGTTACCGCGACCCCGACTCCAACAGCTACTGTCACACCGACCCCAACCCCAACTCCGAGTGCTACGGACCCCAACGCCATGCCAGCAGGTGACCTTCCCGGATGGAAGCAGATCTTCGCTGAGGACTTCACACGCCCGGCAGCATTGGGCGCGTTCTCGAGCACGTACTCGAATATCGGCTCCTACCCCTACCCATGGACCGATACGAGCCGCAACTCTCGAAGTAACCCCGGCTACTACCACACCGACAAGACGGTCTCTGTCGTCAATGGAACGCTTAGCGCAAACCTTCACTACGACGCGACGCTCGGTCGTCATCTAGTTGCCGCGCTCACCCCGAAGCTTCCTACAACAACGTATGGCCGCTACTCGATACGACTGCGCGCCGACTCGATCCCCGGATACAAGATCGCGCCACTGCTGTGGCCAGACTCAGGTGTGTGGCCAAACGATGGCGAGGTTGACTTCCCCGAAGGTGACCTCAACGGCGGCAAACTCGCGGCCTTCTCCCACTACGCTCTCGCTTCTGGTGGCCAGGACTACTTCTCCACTGGAGTGACCCACACCAGCTGGCACGTCTACGAGACCGCGTGGTCTCCCGGCAAGATTGAGTTCTTCGTGGACGGCAAGAGCATCGGTGTCAGCGCGAAGAACGTGCCAAGCAAGGCGATGCACTGGGTCCTGCAGTTTGAGACCAATACCGGCAGCACCGCTCCACCGACCAGCGCGGCAGGCAACGTCCAGGTTGATTGGATCAAGGCTTACCAACCCCAATAGATCCACGCCTACTTAGTCGTTCCAGAACGTAGCCAGTTCCTCGGCGAGCGCCGCTCCTCGGGTCTGACCAAGTTCGAGAGCCGCCTTGATCTGAACCGGATCCATGAAGTCGGTACCCTCCGCGGGGTTCGCACAGATCAACATCACGTCACTACCCTGAGACCTCAGGTAGGCAACCTCGTCATGCACGACGTCGGGATTAACCCGTATGCATAGGCCAAAGGATCCAGTCTCTGGCGCTTCACACATCATTGCGAAGATGAGCACCTTCTTCGCGCCTGCGAGTAGGTCGGAGTGGGTGTAGCGGGAACTCACCCCTCCGTCCATGCAGTAGTGATCACCAAGCCAGGTGGGACCATTTACTCCGGGCAGACTCGAACTAGCCGCGCACGCATCGGCGATAGGAATAGCGCTGTCTGGCCCGACCACGACGCGCTCACCTGTAAAGCAGTCGATCGCCGTGGTGTGAAGCGCTTTGCCTGGCCACTGAGCCATCTCACCGAGCAGGGTGTGAAGTGATGCGATGTAGCCACCGACTGGCACGTTCTTGGCTGCCATTGCCGCTCGGCCTATCGACTGGATATTCTCGGCGTCGGTCGACTCCGCTTTAGACAGGGCCTGTCCAGCTCGGGACTGCGACATTGAGCCGGTGGACGTTGGCACCATCTTGGCTAGTACAGCTGGGTTGGCGGCGAGCTTTTGGAACTCGGCGTAGGCAGCATCGACCATGCCAGCGCCCACGTAAGCACCCATGATGCTTCCGGCGGAGGTTCCGATTGTCACGTCCGCTGCCCGCAGATCGATTCCATGTCCGGCCACGGTTGCGCAGAACGCAAGCTGCCAACTCGTGAACCACTCCCCGCCCCCACCGAAGGCGATGGCGCGTTGCTTTCCGGCGCCCAAGGGGTCAGAGGCCGGAATCGGGTAGACCGTCGGTCCAGTGCTGTCTGCCATAGGTGAAATCTAGTCAGGCGAAACGTCGATTGCCAAACGCGCCGAAAGTCGCTCGTGCCCCACGCCTGCGTGGGGCACTACCAACTACCAGATCCGAACGCGCTGATCGGGCTCCACCCACATGCCATCGCCAGGCTGCACGTCAAAGGCTGCCACAAAGTCGTCGCTGTTGACCAACACACCAAGCACTCGATGCTCCGGTGGCGAGTGGGGGTCGGAGGCGACTCTGCGGATCGCTTCCTGGTCGCGGGTCTTGGCTCGCCAGACCTGGGCCCAGCCAGCAAAGAACCGCTGCTCGCCGGTGAGACCATCGATGACTGGGGCGCGCTCACCGCCCAGCGAGCGACGGTACGCACGTAGGGCCACCGCAAGGCCGGACACATCTGCGATGTTCTCGCCGAGGGTGAGGTCCCCGTTGAGCTTGTGGCCCTCCACCGGCTCGTATTGGGCGTATTGAGCCGACAGCGCCGAGGTCTTGTCGGTGAAAGCAGCAGCATCTTCTGGCGTCCACCAATTGCGCAGATTGCCAAGTCCGTCGTACTGCGAACCCTTGTCATCGAAACCATGGCTAATCTCATGCCCGATCACCGCCCCGATCGCTCCGTAGTTGACAGCATCGTCGGCGGTCATGGTGAAGAACGGGGGCTGCAAGATCGCAGCGGGAAACACAATCTCATTCATCTCTGGGTTGTAGTAGGCATTGACCATCTGCGGCGGCATGAACCATTCATCACGGTCGATCGGGCCGGGCAGCTTGGCCATCTCACGGTCATGCTCAAACTCGCTCGCTGCGATCACGCTGGCGAAGAGGTCGCCAGCCACGAGGCGAAGGTCCGAGTAGTCCCGCCACGTATCTGGGTAGCCGATCTTCGGGCGGAATGTCTTCAGCTTGTCGTGAGCGGCCTTCTTCGTCTCATCGGTCATCCAGTCGAGGTCGTCAATCGCTTCAGCGTAAGCGGCGATGAGGTTGTCAACCAGCGCCACCATTCGGGCCTTGTTCTGCGGCGGGAAATGCCGCGACACATAGACCTGACCCAGCGCCTCCCCCACGGCCGACTCCACCAGTGAGACTGCACGCTTCCAGCGCTCGCGCTGTTCTGGGACACCGCTGAGCGTCGTGCCGTAGAACGCGAAGTTCGCTTGGTCGATAGTGTTGCCGAGCAGCGATGCAAAGCTGCCCACTACCGCCCAGTGCAAATAGTCCCGCCAGGTCTGAAGGTCAGCGCCTTCGACCACGTCAGCCAACTTGGTGAGGTAATCAGGCTGGCCAACATTTACGGTCTCGACAAGGTCCTTGGCCTTGACAGCAACGAGGTAGCTGCCAAGATCCATTGATCCACCGAGCTGCTCGAGTTCCTCGAGGTCCACCAAGTTGTATGTAGCCTCCGGGTCGCGATTCTTCACCTTGTCCCACGAGATTTCAGCGATCTCGGCTTCGAGGGCGACGATCCGATGAGCAGCATCATTGGCTGCTGCATCATCTTCGGCGAGGTCAGCCAGAACGAGCATCGTGGCAATGTGCTCGTTGTAGGCGGTGAGCACGTCGGCGAACTTGTCGTCAAGGTAATAGTCACGGTCGGGTAGACCGAGGCCGGACTGGCGAATATCGAGCAGATAGCGCGTGGCGTCTTTATTGTCCTGGTGGACAAAGATCCCGATCGGGGATCGAACCCCAATGCGGTTGAGCTCACCGAACATGGCGGGTAACTGTTCAGCCGAGGTGACCTGGTCGATTTGTTCGAACAAGGGGGTGAGCGTCGCGATACCACGAGCCTCGAGGCCCGCCTCATCCATGAAGTCGGCGTACAGGATGGCTACTTGAGTCGCCGGCGACTGCGGGCCTTGGGCGTCGGGTTCATTGCCTGCGTCAGCCGCGAGCTCATTGATGATGGCGTGCAACTGCTCTTCGGCCTCATCGTGGAGCGCTGTGAATGATGCGTACTGGGCCTTGTCATCTGGGATCTCAAAAGCGTTCAGCCAGGTGCCATTCCAAGCTTGGTAGAAGTCGTCCTGCGGTCGAACCGCTGCATCGCGGCCTGTCAGATCGAGCCCTGAGCTCAGTTCATTCGCCATTCGCCGAGCCTACCAATGTCCGAATTCCACCGATAGGTGGCATATCTGGTGATACCAATGTGAGCTGTCTAGTTGAAAGGTCACGCAATTCCATGCACAGTTGACATATCCCCCCAATATCAATACCGCAATTTATCAATGCCTTAATTGCCGGTCGCGAGAACTGCGCTGCATATAAGCGGTAGATCGCGCCTCGCGAGAGGCAGCACCTCAACGAAACCATTGACGCAGGTTTCGTTGCTGCCGTCCGGCAATCAGAGGTTTCGCTTTACTTAAGTGGGGGAAAATGAAACACCACGCTATGCCAGTAAGTGCTGGCCTGCTTGCTTTCGCCGTAACAGCCGGATACCTGGTTATTGATGCTCCAACTGCTGGAGCATCGGTGGACGCGAGTGCTGTCGCACCGGCTATCGCCCAGCCAGCCAAACGCGCAGCCGTTCACCCGTTACCAGCTCCGACTGCGACCGAAATCGCCACCGCATTCGTTCGTTCTAGCTTGGTGGCTAAGGCAACCACCCCGCAGGCTAAGACCAAGCTCAGGGCATCGACGCCGAGCATCTCAGTGAAGAGTGGACCCTCGCCATGGCGAGGCAAGACCATCCCTCACCCCGACGGAGGCAACCTTCCTCGCTCCGTCACTCGCTGGGCCAATGTCGTCTTGGCAGTCATGGACGAGTTGAATATCCCCTACAAATACCTTCCAGGAATTCTGGCTCAAATGCTGCAAGAGTCCGACGGAAATCCCCAAGCGATTAACCTGACTGACAGCAATGCCGCGATGGGCATTCCCTCTCAGGGGCTGCTGCAAGTTGTTCCTCCGACCTACCGAACCTTCGCGAAGCCTGGTTATCGCAGCACGAAATACATTCAAGTCCCTTACACCAATATCTACGCCGCCCTCAGGTATGTGAAAAGTGATTATGGAATGTACAAATTCCGTTCCTGGAACGACGGAGCTAACCAGGCCTACTAGATCGAATTGCCACCGCTAAGACCAGCCGAAGAAAGAATCCCGACCTTGCACTCAATCTGAGGGTCATACCTGTCGATAACACCACCAACAGAAGTCCGACGGCATCAGCCAACGCGGAGCATGGTGGTGAGAACGGTATGGTGCTCAGAACGATCGATAGCTTGAGGGTCGCTACGTTGGGCGGCGTCCTGAGTTCTGGCGCAGCCCTGCTGTTAGTCGCCGTGCCAGGATCGAGTGCTACGACGCCAACGGCGGCCTCGTACGCGGGGACTCAGACTCACAGCGTCAGCAGTGGGTCGGCGCCAACTGCTCGGGTGAGCCCGGCAACGAAAAAGGAAATCACCCTCGAAGCCGAAGTCCTCAAGCTGACTAATGCCGCCCGAAAGCACGCCCGCTCCTGCGGATCCAAGTATATGAAGGCGGCCAAGCCACTTCGGTACAACGAGCGCCTCGCTACCGCCGCTGGCGTTCACAGCCGGGATATGGCTACGCACAACTACTTCTCGCACACCGACCGCGCCGGAAACGCACCCTGGGGGCGTTTCACCAAAGCCGGCTACAACTGGCAGGCTGCTGCAGAGAACATCGCGGCTGGGCAGAAGTCAGCGCGCGAAGTTGTCAATGACTGGATCAAGAGCCCTGGACACTGCCGTAACCTGATGGACCGAGGCCTTCACGAACTCGGGGTTGGCTATGTAGAGGGCCCCGGGATCTACCACACCTACTGGACGCAGGACTTCGGCACTCGCTAGACCCAAACTCCGGGCCTGGAAGTGCAGCAAGGGCGAACAATGTCGCGAATTTGTCCTGAGCTAGCCGTCCCTTAGACATCACTTGGAGATCGTTCCTACAAGATGGGAACCAGACCAAGCACTCGGCTTGGTACCAAGATTTCTGGGAGATCTGTCGAAGATGCGAACATCATCCACCCGCCTGCTAGCACTCGCGAGCGCGTCCAGCCTGGCCACTGCGGCACTACTCGTCGGATCAGGCGCAACTGCGCAAGCGGCGCCAGCCAAGGCAAGATCCACGAGTTGCAAGAGTGGCGTTCTGCCTGCCGAGGTTGTTGGCGCACCCGCAGCGCTTAAGGCTGGACTGCCCACAGGCGTCTGGTTTTGGCACGACGGCTCCAAGTACAACCTTCGCGTCACGCATGATTCCAAGAAACCCAACGTTAAGCCCGGCGCCCCCGAGGGCGCGCTGACTGGGACAAAGAAGACATTCCGCGGGACCATCTCGACCAGCGGCAAGATCTCCAGCATTCATTCTTACAAGCTCGAGCGCGGGGACTCATGGAGCGTGCACCAGCCCAAGCGAAACCAGGTCCGCTTCACTTTCAACAACTACGCTGGCCTCGACGGTCTGAGTTTCAAGGCCACCTGCGGCAAGAAGGTCACGCTCAAAGCCCAAGTCGACGGCTTGCCCGTTCAGATCAACGTAGGTGGCGATCCGCTGACAATTCCTGCTGCTGCCTCACCAGCCAGATCAACGAGCTACTCGGTGGTTCCAGCGGTGCCGTCGCCTCGGGGTTGCGCCGCCGGTGTGTTGCCGAAGAGTGTGATCGGAGCGCCAGCGTTCAAGGCTGGACTACCTGGCGCATCCTGGCTTTGGCACAGCGGTTCGGGCTATCAGTTCCGCGTGACGCACAACCTGAAGGTTCCCGACACTCGCCCCGGAAAGCCCGTTGGGGCTACTCGTGGCGCACTCAAGACCTTCGAAGGTTCGATCAGCACCACAACTGCCTTCGGTGACATCAAGCTCGTAAAGCTAGAGGGCAACGATGCCCTGTACGTCAAACGTCCCCGCCCGAACTTGATCACTTTCAAGTTCCGGAACTACACAGGGGTTGATGGGATCAACTTCAAGGCCGGATGTGGAAACATCACCCTGAAGGTCAGTGTCGATGGCACCCCCGCCCTCGTTCACCTTGGCAAGGCTCCCACCGATGTGGCGGTCCCCGCTCCCCCAGCGACTCAGACCGTTGCGACGATCGCGCGAACTAAGTAAGTCGCTCGCGCCCAGCCGATCGCGCCGGTTGCCACCCCTCGCCTGGAGTGGCAACCGGCGCTTTCCGCTTTTCAGTGCCTGTATTGCAACCGACGATTGAGCACAGCAACGGTATGCGTGGTACCCATTGACCATGCGTCCTGTCGACTTGGTCATCAGCCCGACGTGGACTGCGCAGGTGCAGACCGCCGGAATCCTCGAGGACCACTCCGTTGTCATCGAGGGAGCCAAGATCGTCGATATCCTGAAGACCAGTGAGGTCTTGGCTCGCTACGATCCGAGCACGCACATCCAGAAGGCTGACCACATCCTGATTCCAGGACTGATCAACGCCCACACACACTCGCCAATGACGCTACTGCGCGGCATGGCCGATGACCTACCCCTGATGACGTGGCTCAGTGAACACATCTGGCCGACTGAGAAGCGCCTCGTGAGTCCGGATTTTGTCACCGATGGCACAACGCTGGCCGTCGCCGAGATGCTCCGTTGCGGCGTCACGACCTTTTCCGACATGTACTTCTTCCCAGAATCTAGCGCCGCTGTCGCGAACGAACTCGGCATGCGTATGGTCGCGGGTCTGGTGTGCTTCGACAATCCTTCTGCCTACTCCGCGAATGCCGCCGAATGCATTTCAAAAGGACTTCGACTGCACGATGCCGTCTCCGATATTGACTTGGTCACCACGGCATGGGCGCCGCACGCGCCCTATACCGTCTCGGAAGGTCCTTGGCGTGAAATCGCCGAATCGGCCAACGCACTCGATATACCCATTCACACTCACCTACATGAGACCGCAGTGGAGGTCAGCCATTCCGTCGAGCAGTTCGGCCTGCGTCCCATTGAGCGATTGCTGGAATTCGGGGTGGTATCGCATCGTTTGATCGCGGCACATATGACCCAAGTGAGTCCCAGCGACCAGGCAGTTCTGATCGATTCCGGCGTTAGCATCGCTCACTGTCCGGAGTCCAACTTGAAACTCGCCAGTGGCTTTTGCCGCGTCCACGAACTCGCAGGAGCAGGTGTCAATATTGCGATCGGTACTGACGGGGCTGCCAGCAACAACGACTTAGACATGGTTGGCGAGATGCGCACAGCAGCCCTCTTGGCCAAGGGGGTGGCCGGTGATGCGGCGGCCGTGCCCGCCGAGCAGGTGCTCGCGATGGCAACGATCAATGGTGCGCGGGCATTGGGGCTCGATCGTGTGACGGGAAGTATTGACGTTGGCAAGCAGGCCGATCTGAGCTTGGTCAATCTTTCGGAACTTTCCAACTATCCGGTGTTCAACCCCATGTCTGCACTTGTCTATACAGCCAACCGCGAACAAATTAGCGATGTCTGGGTAGCCGGTCGTCCCCGAGTCCGCGACGGTGTTCTCCTGGCTTTAGATCCAGAATCGTTGCGGCCACTAGCACAAGCTTGGGCAGCAAAGGTGAGGCAAGCCTGATCACATCAAGATCGGCCAGTTGAGTGAAAATTGGTCGCTGGCAGTAACTAATGGCCGCGACGCGGCGACAATTACCGGCATCAGGGGCCAAGTCGTCGCAAGATGTTGGCATGGCACGAGAAAAGCGAATGACGGTGATCGCTCCCGCAGTGATCTCCCCCTTCCTTGCTGCCGCACTCCTGACGCTCGTTTTACCCGGCCTGGTTCCGGCAAGCGCGACAGTCGGGGGCGCCGAAACCCAAACGATCGCTGTGGAAGCCCAAGGCTCCAGTAGTTGGTAACCCGCGAGAGTTGGTAACTACCCGCGAGCCCCACCTTGAGTGCCTTAGTTGGCCGCTTGGAGGGTGGCATTCGCGGATCCAGCCTGACCCCCTCGAACGTAGGTCACTTTGACCTGCGTCCCAGGAGCGAACGAACGGATCGCCACGACGAGTGAGTCCGAGTCCGTAATTGCACGATCGTTGATTTTGGTGATCACGTCGCCGGCTTTTAGACCAGCAGCGGCTGCCGGTCCGCCACTGGTCACCTGACCCAGAGTCGCGCCCTCGGTGGTCTGGCTCGCTTGAGACGAGACGCCCACTCCGAGCTGGGAGTGTGACGCCTTACCGTCGGCGATCAATTCACCCGCCACACGAACCACGTCATTGGCCGGGATCGCAAAGCCGACTCCGATGTTGCCTGCTTGTCCGCTTGAAGAGTCACCAACCGAGGCGATCGCCGAGTTGATACCCACAACGCGGCCTGCCAAGTCGACGAGCGGACCTCCGGAGTTGCCAGGATTGATGGCGGCATCGGTCTGAACCGCATCCATCACTGACTGCTCACCACTTGATTGTCCAGCCGTAACTGGTCGGTGAAGAGTCGAGACGATCCCTTGGGTGACAGTGTTGCTCAGGCCCAACGGTGCTCCGACTGCAATCACTGACTGGCCGACTTTGAGGTCACTGGAATTTGCGAATACAGCAGCCTTCAGCCCGCTCTTGTCTACCTTGATCACAGCAAGATCCGAACTTGGATCGGTACCCACGATCTTGGCGGCGGTTTTGGTGCCGTCGCTAAACGTCACGCTGACATTCCCGCCATTGGCCGCAGCCGCAACTACGTGATTATTGGTGACGATGTAGCCCTCAGATTTGATGATCACACCCGACCCAGTGTCAGCTCCTTGCTGCCCGGTCACCGAAACAGTGACTACACTCGGGCCGATCTTCTGCGCAGCAGCTTCGACTGTGCCCGATGTGGCGGCTACTGAGCTGATGTCGGCGTCACTAGTATTTAGGCCGCCTGTCGCCGTGACGGAGTAGCCATCGTTGGCCAGACTCGCGCCCGCTACCCCACCAGCGATACCGCTGACCGCGCCGATACCGATCGCAAGCGCAGCAAGGGTCGCTATCGGGCGTCGCTTGAGTAGCGGCTCACGCTTAGTGGCTTGCTGGTAGGCCAGGCTGGGGGGCGGGTAGTGGTAGCCATGACCTGCCTGGGGGTGCTGGGCGACAGCGGGGATTGGACCGGTCTGGTCGTTGGCAGCAGAGTAGTTATGGGGATCTTGTGGGTAGCTCATGGCATCTACTGTCTCGGGACTTCCTGGGAGAATCCTGTGAGGACTGTTAGCGCACTGCAAGCTTGTTGTTAGAGCTTGCTTGGCTCCCTGGCGAGCTAGTCATCGAGATTTCGACGCAGGGCTTTGGTTTGGCCGCGTTGCTTCTTGCCAGCGATCCGCCGCTCTCTGGCGGCGCGTGACGGTTTGGTCGCTCTACGTCGTGGTGGAGGTGGCGCGATCGCTTCACGTAAGAGCTGGACAAGACGTCGCTGGGCTGCCATACGGTTCTGAAGTTGCGAGCGCTGCTCCTCGGCGTTGATTGTGATCACCCCATTCACAAGTCGATCATCTAGGCACGAGATAGCTCGTTCTCGTAAATGCGCGGGAAGCGCCGATGTTTGCTCAACGTTGAACGACAGGGACGCCCTACTGTCGGTGGTGTTCACCGATTGCCCGCCAGGCCCCGACGATCGCGAGAACTGCCACTTCAGCTCAGAACTCGGGATTACCAGCCCCTGTCGAACCACGAGATCATCGGCCACAATCCAAGTATGCGGCGGCGGACACGTCGTTAGCAGGCCTGATACGCGTAACGCGTATTGCCTGGCCTAGTCAGGTTTCGATCCCTGCGCACTATCGAAATGTGTGATCCACGCGCTCGGCAAGCTGCGGCAAACTCAACCGAGGGGTAGTCCGTGTATTCGATCTCGATAACGTGGTTGCCGAAGACTTGCAGAAACTGGTCGCATTCCAGGTAGCGCTGACACTCCTCCACGATCGCGAAGTCGAACTTCGCCTGCGTCTTACCCCGAGCACCAAGCTCGGCTGTATTCTTCTGACCAACCGCCAATCCAAGCGAGTGCGCGTGTTTGGTGATCTGCTTGGCGAATGCGAGATCCTGTGACAGGCGCAAGCGGCCCTTGCTGCGGGAGTAGGAGTCAAGGTTGTCGAATTCGACAGCTTGGAAGCCTTTGCGAGCACACCCGTCGACCCAACGATTGACGACCGTGGCCAATGAACGGCGTTTGGCAGCGGTTGAAACATCGAGCAATACTTCATTCCATCCTTGATCGACAACCAGTCTCCCCGCCTTTCGAAGCAGGAGACGACTGTGATGCTTTTTCCACCATGACAGCTCGCCGGGCTGGACTTGAAACGCATTAACATAACAGATGTTGTACTTGCCAGCCAGTGGCCGATCCGTTCGGTCTCTGTCGAGGATGCTGACCCCGGTCGCGGGTTGATAGCCGCCCCCGATTTGATAGTCGAACTTCCCGTTAACTGGGGGCTTCCTGATGGCAGCGGCTGCTGATGTCGTGGTGGCGCCCACCGCCAGCGGAACAACCAACCCCAGCATTACGACCCCCACCACCGCCCGCCCCACCCGGTGGTTAGGCATGTTCTTGTTGGCGGCGCCAACGGATGCCGGCCTCGATGAAGTCGTCGATCTCACCATCGAGCACCGCGGCTGTATTGCCGGTCTCACAGTCAGTTCGCAGGTCCTTGACCATCTGGTAGGGATGGAGCACATAGGAACGCATCTGGTTACCCCACGAACCGGTGGTGTCGCCTTTAAGCGCGTTGATCTTGGCCTGTTCGTCCTGGCGCGTCTTTGCGAGCAGCTTGGCCTGGAGCACGGCCAGCGCGCTGGCCTTATTCTGAATTTGGGAGCGCTCGTTCTGACATGAGACAACGATGCCGGTTGGAATGTGAGTGAGCCGCACAGCAGAATCGGTCGTGTTAACACCCTGTCCACCTGGGCCAGACGAGCGGTACACATCGACGCGCAGCTCATCGTCGGGGATCTCAATGTGGTCAGTCTGTTCGACCACTGGAATCACCTCGACACCAGCGAACGATGTCTGACGTCGACCTTGATTGTCGAACGGCGAGATCCGCACCAATCGGTGTGTCCCCTGCTCTACCGACAAGGTGCCATAGGCGTAGGGCACCTTGATCGCGAAAGTCGCCGACTTGATGCCGGCCTCTTCTGCATACGAGGTGTCATAGATCTCGAACGGGTAGTTGTGTCGCTCGCAGTAGCGGGTGTACATCCGCAGCAGCGTCTCAGCCCAGTCTGCCGCGTCGACACCACCGGCCTCTGAGCGGATCGTCATCAGTGCCTCACGAATGTCGTACTCGCCAGACAACAGCGTGCGGACCTCGAGCTCGCCGACAGCTTTGCGGATCGACTCCAACTCGGTCATCGATTCGGCTAATGAATCGGCATCGTCCTCAGCCTCAGCCAGCTCAAACATGACCTTCAGATCATCTACCCGTGAGCGCAGCTCCTCAGCCTTGCGAATGGAACTCTGCGCTAGCGAGAGCTTGCTGGTGATCTCCTGCGCGCGCTCCTGGTCATCCCACAACCCGGGTTCGGAGGCGAGTACTTCTAACTCGGTGACATCTTCGCGAAGCTTGGGCAAGTCCAAGACCGCCTCGACGCTTTGCATCGTTGCGTCAAGCTCTTTGAGCTCCTCGAAGTTCTCTGCCATGGCCACAAGAATTGAGTTTAGTTGATGGTCGCGGTGCGCAGACACTGCCGGAGCCCAACGCCTACCGCAGGGGCGACCGCGCGCTGGCATCGGCTCGAACGCTGACCTGCGGCTTGACGCCAAGTTCGCTAGCAAAGGGCAGCACGGCCTGTGACCGAAGAATCACGCTCACACTGGTCCCATCACAACGGACTTCTCCCAGAGCTGCCCGAGTAACCCGTGAGTCCGATGATGAGCTCCCGATTCGCGCGGCCACGACATGTCGCGCCTTTGCACAATCTAGTGGCAGCGATGTTGGCTCGCCCCCAGTATAGAGACCTTCGAGGTCGGCAGACTGAGCCCCGGCAATCGCTGCTGCATCCGCCTCGGCGGCCAATGCACGCCGGTGCGTGAACAGCACCGCAGCATCAGTTCCCACCATGATCAACAAAAGCATGATCGGGAATACCCCAATGAACAACATGAGCACACTTCCTCGGTCGTCACGCAGACTGCGGAGTCCATTCACTGTGAATCCCGATAACTATCGACAACGGTCTCGTGGACAGCGGTGACGGGAATCTCTCCACCAGCGCTCTGGCCGGAGTTGCCCGGAATTAGCGGAATCTTGATTCGACTCGTCACGGCGATTCGAACCCGGGACCCTGGCTCTAGGCACGCCCCGCCAAGGCATTCGATCGTCATCCTCGCTGGTCCGAGACCTTGATCCTCCATCGCGAGTTGAACCGCAGCTTTGGCACGAGCTCCGGCCTGGGCAGTTGAATCGGCCGTGACGTAGGCGCGCCCTGCCTCACGAGCCGCAGTGACAGTCGCGTACGTCGCGGAGTGGACAGACGTGACCAGAACAGCTGCAAGAGCAATCGGCACCAACATCAGAAATCCCAGCACAACAAACTCGACAATGGCTGCTCCTGCCTGCTGATCAGTCATCTGACCAGCGGGCAGGAGCGGTTCTCGGGGTGCTGTGTCGCCCAACGCCCGGCGCGGGACTCTCACAGCCGCTCCTGCAGGGCCGACCCGGAAATGTCCAATGACGCAGGTCCCAACAGGCCAACGAGGGGCAGAGTCGCATGAATCGTGACTTCAACGACCGCGAGGCCATTTCGGTGACGCCTTTTCACTTCTATTTCGCGCACGACACCATCGGCGATGCTCGTCGCCACGGCGGCTCGCGTGCGGCGCTGCCCTGCAACATCGGATGCGCCCGCGTTGGCCGCTGCGCGCGCACCCTCGGCAGCGGCGGCAATCAGGGTGGAGCGCACATGCGCAGCCAACGCAATTTGCACAATCGCTGCGAAAAGCATCAACACCAGCGGCGCGACGAGCACGAACTCCACTGGCGCAGAGCCACGCCCACTGGCCTGACCACCCTGACGCCCGTAGTCGATCACACCTCGCATGGCACCGATCACTTGGCGACTGAGTTAACAGCCCGACTCAGGATGGTCGTGAGCTGCTCATCAGCGACGACCCACAGGCCAGTTACCAATCCGGCAGTCATGACAGTGACCAATACCCAGCCCGGGACGTCACCACGATCTTCAGTCGCGCTCTCCATTAGGTGGTCGAGCCAGATCTTTGCCTTGATTCCCATCACGTTCTCCCCCATATATCGTTCTTCCATTGCCAAACTCACATTGCAACCGAGCTGCCCGGTCGCACTTTCTACCTCACGGCGTCGACACGACCAGACCCGAAAAACCGGGGAACACAGCAACGACCACAACGATCGGAAGAATCAGAAACACGACTGGCACCAGCGCGAAAATCTCCCGGCGCCCGGCTGACTCCATAAGCGTCCGATGACCCGCGTCGCGCGCATCCATCGCTTGAGATCGCAACACCTCAGCAATCGGTGTGCCCCGTTCCATCGCGACGACGATCCCATCAACGAAGCGCTGCACCCCAGACGTCCCGGTGCGATCAGCTACGGCTTCCAGCGCACTAGAGAAGCTGCGCCCGGCGGCAATTTCGTCAGTGGCACGGCGCAGCTCAGCGGCAAGGTGACCACCAAGGCGATGGGCGACGCGATTGAGCGCGCTGGCTGGGGCTAGGCCCGCCGACACAGTGAAAGCAAGAAGCTCAGCAACAGCTGGCAATTCGGCATCGATTGCCTGCGCCCGTTGGCGAGCGGCGCGGCTGAGTGCCTGGTCACGCAACGCTGCACCACACATCGCGGCGGCCAGACTCATGACAACCCAAGGGATTACGGCAACAGGATGGCCATCAGCCGAACGCAGCAACCCGACTCCCACACCTACCCCAAGACCCAAGCAGGCCCATTGAAGTTGCTGGAGCCGATATGCGTCGAGGTTGGGCTCCAAGCCAGCTCGTTCCAATCGCGTACGAGTCGACTCAGAACCCCACATCGACTCGAGCAGTCCAAAAGCCCTCTTCAACGCGCCCGCTCGCCACCGACCGCCGCCTCGCGATTGAGCAAGGTCCCAATGGGTAGTCGAGCTCCGCACAAATGGCAGCACTCGATCGGCAACGCTCACCCGGTCTCGGTAGGCCAGCACGACGAGCCAGATTCCGCCAGCAACACCCACACCCAGGAGTGCACCGAGAATCGCGGGACTCATGCCAACACTCGCTTCTCATCTGGCAGTCGGCCGATCTTAAGCATCACCCAGTACGCGAAGCCTGACAGCGCGGCCGCTGCAACCAGGATGATCATCCCCATCCCGGTTTGATACGCCTGGACGGTGCCTGGTCGGGTTGAAAGCATCAACAGAACAACCCACGGCGCGCCGACAGCAAGGCGCGCACCGTTGATCGTCCACGATTGCCTAGCCGCCGCCTCGCCGCGCAGTCGCAGGTCCTGCCGAACAAAGTCCGACAATGTGCGCAGCATCCGACCAAGGTCCGTGCCCCCCACATCACGTGCGGCCAGCAGCGCCTCAGTAACCCGATCGGCAACGGGGTCGGCGAGGCGATCGCGCAGGCGAATAAGGCTCGATTCGAAGTTCCCGGTCGCCCGAAAGTCCGCGGCAAAGCTCTGGAACTGCACCGCCAAACACGCTGGACCGCGCGTGCCCACTGCGCAGACCGCCTCCGGCAAAGACATGCCAGCCCGCACGGCCGAAGTGAGGCCATCGATCACATCAGGCCACGCTGCCCGGATCTGCTCACCTTGCTGGCGCGAGCGGCGCGCATCGAGCAGTCGAGGCAAACAGGTCCCAGCGATCGCACACAACAGACCCACTATCGGCAAGCCCGTGACAATCAGACCAACGATGCCCATGGGGAATGCAAACAACGCCATGCGCTTGATTGTTCGCGCTGATACCACTTGGCGTCCGGTATTTCCGACGCGCGAACGCGGTGCCCCGCTGCGCACTATCAGTAGAACGCCTACAGCGAAACAGAGGCCAAGTGCAACACCCATCAGGCGGCGACCCTTGGCGACAGAATCGCTGCGAGATCGAATCCTGCGTTGGCAAATCTTTGCTCGTGAGGCGGGAAACCATCTGCGCGAAACAGTTGGCCATCGCGTGACTCGAAGATTGGTGCCATCTCGATCACGCCCTGCTCAACACGACCAGACACAGCACTGATCTCAGAGATTCGACGTTGACCATTTGCCTCAGTTCGAAGATGAATCACAAGATCGACACAACCAGCGACAGTCGGAACAACGAAATCCGCCGCAATGTTGGCACCGGCCAGTAGCGGCAGCGTGCACAGCTTGGTGACGGCTTCGCGCGCCGAGTTCGCGTGGACCGAGGCCATGGCTGGCATTCCTGAGTTCATGGCGATCAGCAAGTCGAGTGCTTCTTGCTGACGAACTTCCCCAACGACTAAACGCGTTGGACGCATCCGCAAGGCTTCGCGGACGAGGTTGCGCAGCGTGATCTCACCGTTGCCCTCAAGTCCCGACGGCCGCGTCTGCATTGCGACCCAGTCGGGATGATCAGCGAGTTGCAATTCGAAGGTCTCTTCGCAAGTGATCACCCGCTCACGCGCGGGGACCGCTCCAAGCAGCGCGTTGAGCATGGTTGTTTTTCCCGCCTGCGTGCCTCCCGCCACCAGGATGTTTAAGCCGCTCTCCACGGCGGCATCGAGAAACTCAGCAGCCGAATCGGTAAGCACATTGAGCTTCACCAAATCGCCAAGCTCACGTGCCCGCACTACAAATTTTCTAATATTTATAGCCCAGTGCTGACGGGTAATATCCGGGATCACGACGTGCAAACGACTGCCGTCAGACAGCGGGGCATCGACGAACGGGCTACTCATGTCCAACCGCCGACCAGACGAAGCCAGCATTCGCTCAACGAGATCTCTGACGGACTGCTCAGTCAGAACTGTCGTTGTCAATTCTGATCGACCGGCGCGAGCTACGAATACCCTACCGGGAGCGTTGATCCAGATCTCCTCGATGTCCGGATCCTCAAGGTAGCGCTGAAGTGGTCCAAGACCGCAGACGGCGTCGGTCACGCTGCCCACCAGGGATTCGCGGGCCGGAAGCGGACCAACGAATTGGGGCAGGGCACCGTCCGCGCACTGAGCGAGAAATGCATCTACTGCATCCTCGATCAGCACGCGGACGACAGTGGGTTCCGCTTGCGGGTCGATGCCTTGATCCCGAACCGACGCCCGAACCGTACTCTCGACAAACGCTGAGAACTCCACTGACCTGCCTATCCCCCGATAGATGCCGCGTCCCCCGTTTGGCCGCGACTACTGATCACTGCCTGAACCCCATCCCCCCGGACAGGTTCAAGACGATCAGTTCTTGAAAAGGGAAACTAGACGTAGATTCCTCATAGGTCAAGTTCGTTGTCCACAAGCAGAAACCCTTTGAACACAACGGGTATCGCGCTATTGACTCCGAGTGCAACATTTGATCGTTTGCGCTCAATAGCGGGAGCTCAAGTGGTTCAGATCACACGGGAAATTCCTCTGCAGGTGGGTCCAGGTTTACCAATGTCGAAAGATCAAGATTCAACAGTCACGAAGTCAATCAACTCTTCAACTCGACCAAGCATCTGCGGTTCAATGTCGCGAAATGTTGAAACCTGCCTCAGAATTCGCTGCCACGCTTCGCCTTCAGTTCCGGGCCAGCCGAGCGCGGCAACAATGCCCGCCTTCCACGGTTGGCTTTTAGGAACAACCGGCCATTTCGGAATTCCGATCGCTTGTGGCCGCACCGCCTGCCAAACATCAACGTAGGGATGGCCAACTACCGCGATATGACGGGGGAACCTACGAAGCACCTCATCAGCCAAACGTTGCTCCTTGCTGCCGGCAACAAGGTGATCGAGCAAAATTCCCAGACGTCGTTGCGGGCCCGGCCCAAAGGCATCCACCGCGGCCACGAGGTCGTCGGCACCATGCAGTGGTTCGACCACTACCCCCGCCCCGCGCAGATCATGTCCCCAGATCTTCTCGACAAGTTCGGCATCATGGATACCCTCGACCCAGATGCGGTGCGGCAGCGCGACCTGAGCCTTTTGATCAGGGGTCAGTACCGACCCGGATGCAGACCTCGTGACACGTACGGGCGCACAGCTGCGCGGCCTGATGAGAGTGATCGGCTCGCCGTCAATCAGAAAGGCTCCTGGTTTCATCACGAAAAGCCGGCGGCGCCCGTGCCTGTCCTCAAGCTCCACCGTCTGACCCTCGATGGCCTTCTCCACTCGAACGACAGAACCACAGAACCCGGACTCCACGCATTCGATTACTACGCCGAATTGCGCCTCAACTGCCCGCGGATGTTCCTTGTCGGGCACGCGATGGGGGTCGTTGGCAAGCACGTCATTGCCATATCGGTCGCTCACCTGAACACTCTCCCAAACCCGAAACAGTAGCTTCGCCGCGGCCACCGAATCTCGGTGGAGCTAGCCAACCTCTGCTTGTGACACCGGCTTCTCACTGGTTGATCCCCCACCTTGACTGACCAGGGTGCGCAGGGTGCGCACAGCAACCGACAACGTGGCCAAATCGAAGTGCGCGGCGGACTCGATCTCGGCGATCGTGGCTCGCGCACGCTGCTGACCTTCGGAGTTGCGCTCCTCCCATGCCGCAACCCGACTCTCGGCCACGTCCTCCGCCGAAGTTGAACGCAGCACCTTGCTCGTCAAGCCGGCGAGGACTGAATAGAGGTCACTACGCAACGAAGCTCTGGCCAAATTCGACCAACGGTCACCACGTTCCAGGGTGGAGATCCTTTCGAGCAATGCGTCGATCCCGTAATGCTCCGACACCGCGAAATAGACTTCGGCAGCGTTAACCGGATCGGCGTCATAGCGCGCGGCGATGTCGTGGATATCCAATAAGCTGAATTGATCAAGTGCACCGGACACCTCGTACGCTAGATCCTTCGGGGCTCCCATCTCAATGTAGTTCTCAGCCTTCTCCACAAGGCGGCTCCGCTCTGAACCCACGAGCAGGCGGCTCAGTCCGTCAGCCAACGATGCAACAGTCCCGCCAAATCGCTCGACCTCACCAGCCACATCAACAGTTCCACCGCGTTGGGACAGAACCCACCGAGTAGAGCGATCGAGTAGACGTCGCACCTCTAACATCATTAGATCTTGGACAGCAGTGGGAATTTGCCCATCCAGAGCGCTGATCCGGTGCCACAAGTCATCAAGCCCAAAGACCTCCCGAGACACTGTGAAAGCGCGAGCAATCTCAACTCTTGTCGCACCAGTCTCCTCGATCGCTCGGTGAACATAGGAGATCCCGCCAGAGTCAACCATTTCATTCGCCACACAGGTCGCGATGATCTGTCGTCGAAGCTGGTGATTTGCCAGGACCTCCGGATAGCGCTGCTGCAATTCCACCGGAAAGTAGTCCTCCAGTGCCCGCGTGAACCACGACTCATCGGCCAGCGGCGAGTCCACAAGATCCTGCGTCAAAGCGATCTTGACGTAGGACAGCAAGACGCACAGCTCGGGACAGCTCAGACCCAAGCCCTGCGATTCCAATTGCTCCATTTCTGCATCGGTCGGAATTACTTCCAACCCACGATCAAGGAGCCCTCGCTTCTCCAGCGAATCAATGAGCCGCCTATGAACGGGGAGCAGAATCAGAGCCTGTGCGCGCGCTCTGCCCAGCACTGCGTTCTGCCGGTAATTGTCCTCCAGTACATGCGCTGCAACCTCATCGGTCATCTCGTGCAACAGCGAATTGCGATCGCCTTCGGTCAGGTCCCCCCTGGCTACGACAGCATCGAGCAGGATCTTGATATTGACCTCGTGGTCGGAACAGTCGACACCGGCGGAGTTATCGATGGCATCGGTGTTCAGCGCGACACCAGCGCGCGCGGCTTCGATCCGCCCACGCTGAGTCAAACCCAAGTTGCCGCCCTCGCCAATGACGGCACATCGCAGGTCCCGACCGTTGACTCGGACTGCGTCATTGGCCTTGTCGCCGACCTCAAGATCGCTCTCGTTGCTCGCCTTGACGTAGGTGCCAATACCGCCATTCCACAGTAGATCTACTGGTGATTCCAGGATCGCTGTTACGAGCTCACCTGGAGTCAGTGACCGCACGGATGCAGGGATGCCGAGCACGGCCTTGATGTCATCAGACAGCGGAATCGACTTGAGCTTGCGAGAGAAGACTCCACCGCCCTTACTGATCAGCTCAGGGTTGTAATCAGCCCACGAGGATCTCGCCAGATCAAAGATGCGTTGGCGCTCGGCGAACGACGCGGCAACGTCGGGATCGGGATCGAGGAATATGTCCCGATGATCGAAAGCAGCAACGAGCTTGATCTGATCGCTACACAACATGCCGTTGCCAAACACATCGCCGCTCATGTCGCCGATTCCGGCAACTGTGAATGGTGTGGCGGACACATCCACACCGCGCTCACGAAAATGCCGCTTGACCGACTCCCACGCGCCCTTCGCCGTAATACCCATGACCTTGTGGTCGTAGCCGTTGGAGCCACCTGAAGCAAAGGCGTCGCCAAGCCAAAATCCATGGGCCAGCGAGATCTCGTTGGCTATGTCGGAGAATGCCGCGGTGCCTTTGTCTGCAGCAACAACGAGGTACGGGTCATCTTCATCCCAGCGCACGGTTCGCCGCGGCGGAACTGCCTGCCCATCGACAAGGTTGTCAGTCACATCCAGAAGCGCGTTGATGAATTCGCGATAGCAACTGATTCCCTGCTCCATCCACGCGACACGGTCAGATGGATCAACCGGCCGACGAACGTAGAAGCCGCCCTTTGCACCGACGGGCACGATTACAGCATTCTTGACGGCCTGAGCTTTGACTAGCCCAAGAATCTCGGTGCGCATATCTTCTGGGCGATCACTCCATCGCAGACCACCACGGGCCACGGCACCGAACCGCAAATGAACTCCGGTAATTCGCGGTGAGCTCACCCAAATCTCAAACGTGGGGACCGGGGAAGGCACACCAGGAATCTGGCGCGGGTCAACCTTGATAGTCGTCGTTGGTCGATCGAGACCGTCCATGTCGACCTGAAATGCGTTGGTGCGCAAGGTCGCTTTGACGGTTCCAAGGAGTTGGCGAAGCATCCGGTCAGCGTCGAGACTAGTTACTGCATCGATCTGCTCGGTGATCGACTCTTCCAGCTTGTCGATTTGGTCAGTGCTGTCAAGCGGGTTGCGTTGTGGATCAAAACGAGCCTCGAACAGTTCAACAAGGTCGGCGGCGATACGCGGATTGGCAGTCGCTACTCGTTCGAAATAGGCCAGCGAGAACGGCGACCCGAGTTGGCGCGCGTAGCGAATCCAAGCGCGTAACCAGGAAACTTGCTTCCAGGTCAAAGCGGAGGTGGTCACCAGTTGGTTGAGCGGATCGGAATCGGCCATGCCACCGGCGATGGCCGTGTAGGCCTCACAAAAACGCTGCTCGAAGCCCTCTGATTCGACCGAGTCATCTGGAAGACGCAGCGCGACGTCGTAGATCCACATCGGTTCAGTGCCTTCCTCGGCGAACTCGTACGGCCGCTCCTCAAGGACTTGGGCGCCCAGGCTCGCAAAGACTGGGACGATCGCAAAGAGCTCAACTGGCTGTCCAGTTCGGAAAAGACTGAACCTACGATTCCGCGGCTCATGGAGGCTGGCCTGATGCAGGTAGACCGAGGAACGAGTTGCGAATTCACTGCGCCCACGAGCCAAGCCAGGATGTTGACCGACCCGCGCATGCGAGGCCGCGAGCCCTTCAAGGCGAAGGAGATCGAACACTGCAGAGGTCGGAGGAATATCCTCCTTGTACGACTCGGGAACTCGTGCACCGATGGTCTTGACTAGCTCATGGCTACGTCGTGGCCCGTGCTCAGCAGTCATAGCGAGCGCGAAATCGTCATCCCACGTTCTAGTAGCGGCTGCGAGCACCGCTGCGAGCTCGGCCTCGGACACCTGTGGGATTGGCTGATCATGCGCCATCCGAATAACGAAGTGCAATCGGGCAAGGACCGACTCCGATACACGCGCCACGAATTCCACCGACTGTGCATGGAAAGCTTCCTGCATGATGTGCGTGAGCTTGGTTCGCACCTCTGTGGTGTAGCGGTCACGAGGCAGATACACCAGAGCGGAGACGAAGCGGTTGTAAGCGTCGTTACGCAAGAAGACTCGGGTCTGGCGACGCTCGCCGATTGCTTGAACTTCCTGAGCGACCTTGAGCAATTCCTGCGGTGTGATCTGCAATAGCTCATCGCGTGGGTAAGTTTCAGCAAACTGCAACAGGTCCCGGGCCGAGTGTGACGTGGGCGGAAAGCCACTGAGCTCTAGGGCTTTTCTCACCGTATTACGAGCGACTGGGATGGTCGTTGCCGACCCTGCATAAGTGGACGCGGCAAGCAGTCCCACGATCCGCTTCTCGCCAACAACCCGACCGTCGGCATCAAACTGCTTCACCCCGATGTAATCCAGGTACGAGGGTCGGTGCACTGTGGACCGCCTGTTCGCCTTAGCCAAGACGAGCACCTTGGGATCGAGCGCTTTGGCCGCAACAGTCGGCGGAAGACTCGACAGCGGCTTGCGGGTGGCAACTTGTGACCGCAGCACGCCGAGGCCGGTTTTGGGCAGCGAAATAATCTCAGTCCCGCTCGGACCCTCTTGAACGCGGTACTCCCGGTAGCCGAGCAGGGTGAAGTTATCGTGAGCCAACCACTCCAATAACTCAGCAGCTTCGGCAACCTCCTCGCTGGGAACGCTCGGAATCCTGCGATCCTTAATGTCACTCGCAATTGCCGCGACCTCGGCTGTCATTGCCGGCCAATCCGCAACCGCGGACCGAACATCGGAAAGCACTTCAGAAAGGCGATGTGTGAGGTCTTCTCGCTCGCTCTTGTCCAGATGTTCAGCGAGGCCGATATGAACCCAGGACTCAGTACGAGGATCGCCGTCGTCGGAGATCATCAGAATTGGATGCATCACGGTCTCGATGTCGAACCCTGCTCGCGTCACAGCAGCTGAGACCGAATCCACAATGAAGGGCATATCGTCGTTGATGATCTGAACGGCCGTATGCGGATCTACCCACCCGTCCGAGACCTCATGCGGGTTGAAGATCCTTATCGCGGGCTTGCCGCGCTCACGAGTCTGAGCAAGTTCCCAGGCGCTGGCGAGGATGCCAGCTAGTTGACCTGCCGACCAGTCGTGAATGTCACTAGGTGGAACGGCTCGGTAGAACTCCCCTACCAATCGATCTGCCGACTCACCGATCCGTTCGCAGACCAGCGCTGCAACTTCAACTGACAGCAGCGCTCCGAGTGGGCCGGCTAAGTCGCCCTCAACCCCCAAGAGGGGTTCCGCATCGACAGAATCTGCGGCGTCTTTGGGCTGGTTGACCTGCTCGGGCATACTCACTTGTTCAGGCTATCCACCTTGGCCAGCAATTGATCCCACGAGTGGCCGCGAGATTCACCCCCGTGGCCGTAAATATGGCGACGGCTCCCGCGATTGGGCATGCTTACACACAGCCGCAAGACCGCATGCAACCAAGGAGAGCAACAGTGTCGAAAAAGACATCAGCATCAATGAACCTCAACGGCGACGCCGAGGCTGCCTACGCGGTCTTGATTGATCCGGGATACGTGCAGGAGAAGAATGAGAAAACCGGTGGGTCCGATGTCAATGTCACGGTCGACGGGGACGTCGTCAAGGTCACTCGCAACCTCCCCGCGCCACCCATCGCGCAGAAGATCAGTGGACCGACCATCGCCAGCGACGAAACGACAACTTGGGGACCCGCAGACGCCGATGGCAACCGCACCGGCACCCTCGTAGTCGACCTCGGCGGCAAAGTGAAGATGAACGGAACTCTGACGCTGGCCGCGAACGGCGACACGTCATCACTAACTATCGACATGGACATCAAAGCCAGCGTTCCGTTTATTGGTGGCAAGATCGAGGGCGATGCGATCAAGCAATTTGAGCGCGCCGTAGCCGCCGAAGAGCCCATCGCCAACGCGTGGCTGGCCAAGTAACGCACACTCCAACAAGCAGTGCCCCCGTCGAACACTGGCGGGGGCACTTCTGCGTTCACTGTTGACTTGTTGATGAGTTTACAAGATCCACTACCCCAACAACTCAACACTCAACGCGTCGGAAAGTCCTAGCCCATGTGGGGGTGGGACGACTCGACAGCAGGGACGAAGGTCTCCTTGATCGAGCGGGCTGAACTCCAACGCATCAGGTTGGCCGGTGAGCCAGCCTTGTCGTTGGTTCCCGATGCACGCGCCCCGCCGAATGGCTGTTGCCCAACGACGGCACCCGTGGGTTTGTCGTTGATGTAGAAGTTGCCAGCAGTGAACCGTAGACGTTCACTGACCTCATCGATGATCGCCCGGTCCTGAGAGATGATCGAGCCTGTGAGCCCATACGGAGAAGCACTATCGACAGCGTCGAGCGTTTGCTCCCATTTGCGGTCGTCGAACACATGGACTGACAGCAAGGGTCCGAAGTATTCGTCGCGGAAGAACTCAGCTGACGGGTCGGTACCGAGTAAGACAGTGGGCCGGATGAAGTAGCCCTCGGAGTCATCGAATGTGCCACCAGCTCCGATGGCCACACTCGAATCGCGCTCGGCGCGCTGGATGGCCTTCGTGACCCGGTCGTATGCTCGATCATCAATGACGGCTCCCATGAAGTTGCTCAGGTCCGTGACCGGGCCCATGCTCAGACTGTTGACCTCGTCGAGAAAGTCCTTGCCCATTTGCTTCCACACACTTCGTGGCACGTAGGCACGTGAGGCAGCCGAGCACTTCTGGCCTTGGTACTCAAACGCCCCCCGAAGCATGGCGACCCGAAGCACATCGGGGTCGGCTGAGGCATGCGCAACGATGAAGTCCTTACCACCTGTCTCGCCCACGATCCGCGGGTAGCTGCGGTATTTGGTGAGGTTCTGCCCAACTGTCTGCCAGAGCATCTGAAACACGGCTGTCGATCCTGTGAAGTGAATGCCCGCGAGGTCCGGGTCGGCCAGCACGACCTTGGAGACAGCAATTCCATCACCAGGCAGCATGTTGATCACACCCGGCGGCAGGCCCGCCTCGATGAGCAACTGCATGAGGAATTCCGCAGCGAACTGCGCAGTGGGCGCGGGCTTCCACACCACCACATTGCCCATCAGCGCCGGAGCTGTGGGCAGGTTACCTGCGATCGCCGTGAAGTTGAACGGCGTAACCGCGTACACGAAGCCTTCCAGCGGGCGGTGGTCAGTACGGTTCCAGACTCCCGGACTGGAGATCGGTTGTTCAGCCAGAATGTCGCGCGCAAAGGCAACGTTGAAACGCAAGAAGTCGATCAACTCGCAAGCACTATCGATCTCTGCCTGAATCGCCGTCTTAGACTGCCCGAGCATCGTCGCTGCATTTAGAGTCGCTCGCCATGGCCCAGCAAGCAAGTCCGCTGCCTTAAGAAAGATCGCTGCTCTGTCGTCGAAGGACATCGCGGCCCACCCGGGGGCCGCCTTCTTCGCAGCTCTGATACCAGCAGCAGCATCCTTGGCTGTTGAATTGCGCAGCGTTCCGAGCACGTGTGCACGCGCGTGTGGTTGCACAACCTTGATTCGGGTCCCACCACCCATGATCGGCTTGCCACCAATCACTGCCGGCAAGTCGATCGGACCAGCGCCCTGCAAGACAGCCAGTTCACGCTCGAGGCTGGCTCGCTCGGGAGAACCAGGTGCGTACTGCAAAATAGGTTCATTGACCGGCAACGGAACGGAACTAATGGCGTCCATGATTCTCCTGGTTCGAACTAGCCAACCTCGGCGAGGTGATCGGGTCCGACATGGTCGGGGTCACGCAGTGCTTCCACGCTAGTGCGAAGGCTCGTCTCCAACACGGTCAGACGACGCCCCACGTCCATCAAGTTCGCGCCAATCGCTTCGAGGTCACGCGGCCCGGGCCCGAGCACAACCACGTCCGAAGCATTAGCCCGAACCTTCTCAACCTCGCGTAGGCATCGTTTTGTCACCTGCACGCGCCAACGTCGCTCAAGTTTGGCGATGACGTTATCTGGGTGGTCCATCGCGAACGACACCATCGGGGCGATCACGTAAACCTCGTCGAGATCGGAGTTTGCTAGCAGGTCGACCGAAGTTGCCGAACACGCGCCACCATCGACGTACTGCTCGTCACCGATCTGGACGGGCTTGAACCACGCGGGGATCGCACAGGAGGCCTGCACAGCTAGAGCCAGTTCGGTTTCTGGAGCTCCGTCGCGCCCGAAGGCAACCCGTGAACCTGTGCGGTAGTCCATTGCGCAGATCCAGACGTTCTCGTGTGGAGACCATTCACCCATCGGAGTGATGGCCTCGACCAGGTGCCCAATACGAGCGAGGGACTGTGACCCCTGAGGCAGGAAACCGCTGAGAACTGCGGTCGGGGGCATCTGCCGCAATCGAGTGGCACTCGATCGAAGTAGCTTTCCCGAACCGGGCCCAAACCATTTGGGCAGGCCCGGACGACTCGAAGTTGCCTTCTCATAATCCCACGAGAACCCTGCTAGCGGGCCTTCAGCGATGGGTAAGCCGCGCTGATGGTCACGCAGTTGTTGCGGCGAAACGCCCGCACCGAGCAGCGCTGCCAGCACTGATCCAGCCGAGGTTCCGATAATTACGTCGGCGTCACGAGGATCGAACCCGTGCACCTCTTCCAAAGCACATAAAGCCCCGACCGCCCAAGCCGCTCCCAGGACTCCCCCAGCACCGAGCACCAACCCACGCTTGGGCTTTCGGCTGCGTGCCATGAGAGAGTCCCTTCAGCTGTTCAGGCGCGTAAAAAACGCGACTCACGGGTGAATCGCCCCTGACGCTACGCCTTTGAAGCCGGGAACGCACGCGTTCGAGCCGTCCTCACCCGCTCGGCGTCGCGTTGCGAACGAGCTCATGACTTGCTAGGAGGTTCTGAGGGTGCAGCTGACCGGGCCTTGGTCTTCGCTGCTGGCTTGGGTGCTGGCTTGCCAGTCCCAGTTGCAGCGTTGGCACCACGCCCGGGCGTTCGCCCTGCAGTGCGACGAGAGGGTTTAGAAGCGTCCTTAAGCTCCTCTGTCGCATCGACCAGACACTGAGCTAACACGTCAACGTCGGGCATTGCGTCACGGTCGGCATTCAAACCAAAGTAGACACCGCCGTTGTAGGACGTCAACCCGATACTGACCGCTTGACCCTTTGCTAGCGGCACCACCGGGTAAGCGGCCAACATGAGCGCACCGCCCGCGTACAGCGGGAATTGCGGGCCGGGGACATTGGTAATAACGACGTTGTAGACCCGCTTACTCAGGTCACTGCCAACTCTCGCGCCCAGCGCATGCAGCGTCGGGGGAGCGAATCCGGCGAGAGCAACAATCGCCTCGGCTCCGAGCATTTGCCCGCTCTCCTTGTGCTGCGCCATGTCGAAAGAGATGCGCTGCAAGCGCACGATGGGGTCAGACTCGCCCACAGGCAGGTCAACGAGGAAGGCCGCGACACGGTTACCCCCTGTTGAATCCTCGTCGCGCACGCTCACTGGAACCATGGCGCGAATCGTGGAGCGCGTACCGACGGACTCCCCGCGGGTCATCAACCAGGCACGAAGAGCCCCTGCTGTGATCGCCAGGACCACGTCATTGATGGTTCCGCCGTGCGCGCGGCGGATTGCCTTGAGGTCATTGAGGCTTGCGGCGGCTGTGCCATAGCGACGCTGCTCACCGATTTCGGCGTTGAGCGGACTCGAAGGCGTAGCGCGAGCAACAGTCATGGCCGCCGCGGCGATACCAACCGCGTGGCGACCAACAGACGTCGCAGTGCGGTGGAGATCGGTCAATCCACTACGCACATTTTCCACAGCAGCGGCGGGGCTCTTGACGACATCGCCTAACGCGTTGGCCATCAACTCCGCTCCCGAGGGTTCGCGCGAAGGTCGCCATTCGTCACGAGATAGTTGGCGCGGCTCAGGATCGATGTCGAGGATTACTTGACCGATATCAACGGCGCTGACCCCATCAACCATCGCGTGATGGGTCTTACTCAGGACCGCAAATCGACCGTTCTCCAGCCCCTCAACGAGGTACATTTCCCACAGGGGTCGGCTGCGATCTAGCGGCCTGGACATGATCCGGCCCACCAAGTCCCGCAGTTGGGCTTCGGTCCCCGGCCGGGGCAACGCCGAGCGACGCACGTGATAGGTGACATCGAAGCTCTCGTCGTCGACCCAGACTGGATTGGCTAAGCCGCCGGGAACCCAGCGCACACGCTGCCTGAAGCGTGGCACTAAGGCGATACGTCCGCGGATTAGGCTGACGAGCCGGTCATAGTCAAACCCGGCCTCTGGCGGCTGAAAAATCGCGACGCTACCGACGTGCATAGGCGTAGTCGATTCCTCGAGGTACAGGAAAGAGACGTCCAGAGAGTTCAGCCGATCTGCCACTCCCCCATGTTGGCATGACCCACCGACACCGCGCTCAGCCGCGTACCCCGTTTCAGCACCTTGACCCAGTACTAGACGAGGATCTTCCCCGCCCGGGTCGTCAGCGACTCAGAACCTGACCAAACAAGACATCTAGCTCGCCAGCTGTCCTGGCATAGTCAACGTGGCGCACTCCGACCATGCCGATCTCAACTGCAGCGATGACGTTGTGCTGGAGATCATCGACGAATACGCATTCCTCAGGCAAAAGGCCGATCAGGTCAATCGTGTGTCGATAGATTCGTTCTTCTGGCTTGCGCATGCCAACGTCACCGGAAATCACCACAGCGTCGAACATGCCGTCGAAGAGTTCATCAGGGTACGTATTGCCCCACGAGTTTGACAACAAAGCCGTGCGGATTCCCCCCACCCGAGCGCGACGCACGAGCGCGGACATGTCATGGGCGTGGGTGAAGTTTTCGAAGAGCCTACCGAGAAGGCCCCCGGGCTCAATCGAGCGACCAAGCCTGGAGGTCAAGCGCTGCGCCAAATGCACTTCGAAGTCGGGAACCTCGATTTCGCCGCGCTCCAAAGCGTGCACAGGGTTGACCAAACTGGTCTCTTCAACGCTGGGACCAAGCCACTCGCGCATCACTGCAGCGAACTGGTCAATCTCGACATCTTCGGCATCTGCCCAGGCCGCCATCGAGTGGGAGAGGTCAGAAGTCAGTACTCCGCCCCAATCAACTATCAAACCTTTGAGTTCGCTCACGCAGCCGAGTCTGCCGTGAGGACACGAGTTGTTGTTAGCCCGGTGCCCTCGCAGAGCCTGCCGAAGGCCTGAACCGCCCTTGACTTGGGGGCCTGCTCGGAAATCGTGCGACTGGAATTGGCAGCGGCGTCGAACTCATCTCGGCAATCCGGAACCATCCATACCGAGGCGATGCCGGCATGCTCAGCGATGAACTCGGCCAGCGCGGGCTCCCGTGCCGCAGTCACGACCGACGGTCTGACCCGGTTGATCACCGCATGAATTTGGGCCTGCCCGAGTAGTGAGCGGATGCGATCGATGGCGGTGACCAACTTGGCTAACCCGACCGGTTCGCAACTCGAAACTGCGATGAGCACGTCGACCTGACCCAAGATCGACGCTCCCGGATCAACCAGTGACGCTGTGCCAGCGATGAACTCATCACTGTCCAACAACGCACCCACGTCGATGATCGTGAGTTCGTTGAGGGTTCGACTCATTTCCAACATGCGGCTCAGTGCTGCTGGGCGCAATTCACTGCGCCGTGCACGCGATGAGACACCCGACAAGATCCGCAGGTACGGATCGATCGCCCGAGCGCACCTCGCCAGCGCAGCCACATCAAGGTTGCCCTGCTCTGCATGGCGACAGGCCGCGATGATCCCAGCGGCATCGGCACGAATCCCGAGCACATCGGCAACACCTGGGTTCATCGTGTCAGCGTCAATGATCATCGTCGAGACGCCTTGGGCGGCTGCGTGTTGGCCGAGTGCAACAGCCACGCTTGTGCGACCTGGCGAACCCGCTGGCCCCCAAACTGCCACGACCCTCCCGCGCGGGACCTCGCCTGATTGCGTGGGGAGCTCAGCGACAGCTTGCCTAGCAGGGTCCGGCCCCAACTGCGGCGCCGCCAGGTGGCTGAGAATCGTTGGGATGCACTCGGCAGGCGCGATCGGATCAACAGCGACAACAGTGTCGATCCCCCACTGACGCAGGCGCCGCTCACCTGATTCGTCATCCACCAAGCCGATCAAGATGACGCCGGAAGTTGCCAATTTGGACACCACAGAGGCATCTAGGCGAGGGAACTGCGGATACACAAGGACAGCTCCGCAATCCCCTGACACTGCACGCGCAAGCAGGTCAGTGACGTCAACGCATCGACCAATTTCGCTGACTTGGTTGGACCTTGCAGCCAACGCCGCGACCATGGCCGACTCCCAGCGCCCGCCGGTCAAAGCTAAAGCGACTTTGATCTCAAGGGCCGAATAGGGTCGGCTCATTGGGCACCCACAGGGATCCGGACTAGATCGATCACGCCGGTCCTACTAGCGCCAACCACTGGCGCCACCTGCATCGGGGCCACATCGAGCACGACGGCAATCTCACCGCTTGCTGAATCATCCCCCAAACCCGCCTCGGCAACGAGAGCGTTAGCCAACACCAGATGCCCTGCAGCAGACTGTCCTGCAGCCTCGCGAGCGGATACGTAGATGTCGACGCGATCACCATGTTGAAGGTTGGGCGGGCAGTGCAGCGGTTCCACCGGGATGCTCACCAGTCGACTGTCAGCGGTTCCGATGGCAACGGCCGTGGAAGCGATGAGTTCCCTATCGCCAATGGCTCGACTCACTCGGCGCCCGACTAGATCCTTGGACTGTGTCGCCAAGTAGGTGGAGGCGTCCTCAAGTCGAACCGAAACCTCGACTAGATCCTCAGCCCGCAATTGTGACCCGGCGGCGAGGTCATGTGATGCAGCCCAGACCGATACTCGATCATCGGCCGAGGCGACAACATGCGAACCCAGAAAAACCGACAACGCCACGAGTGCGATCCCGCCTGCTAAACGTGGATCGCGCCACCGTGGTCTCACCCCAAGTCGCACTACCGGTGGCGACGCCGGTTGCCGTGATTGATTCGCCTCACTGGCGCTCTTGCCAAATGCAGGCGTGACCCGACCCATCTCGCTACCCCCCGGTTGGCAGTACTTACGCCAGGACGCGACTCCGTCGATCAACCTGGCTACTCATGTGACCCGCGACTATCTCACCTTCGCGAATCTGACTTGATCAAAGGTAGCTTGTATGCCTGATTCCCACAGCACCAGCCCTCGATCTGACGAGCGGGGATCACTCGTGCCAGGATTTGCCTCAATGACACCGCGATTCTTGACCCTTGCCGACGTCGCCGAGACTCTCAACATCTCGGCGGCCCAGACGTATGCCTTGGTGCGCAGCGGCGAGCTTAGGGCGATCAAGGTCGGTGGGCGCGGGCAGTGGCGGGTCGAGACGAGTGAGCTGGAGTCTTATATCAGCTCCGCATACCAACAAACTGCCGAATTCGTCGCCAGTCATCCGTTCGGTCGCGATGACGATCAGCCCCACGAGTAAGCGCCTCGCACGCTATTGCACGCAGCAGAAGGTCCCAGTTCAGACCTCAACGTAATGCGGAAACCTGATCAGAGCGATAGCTGACCAGGGCACATCAATGTGCTCGAAATCCAATGTCCGAGTGCCAGCCTTAGTCGAGGGAGCCACAGTCGAAGAAGTCAGGCGTCCAACAAGGTGATCGCGACCTACGTGATCGACATGTGTAAGCATGGTCCGCCCGCTTGGAGACACGATCACGACTTCGCGGCCTGACAGGAACTCTCGCAACAGCCCGGTTGGCCGAAGAATCGCCGGGTTCTTTGGTGCGGGTACCGGAGTACGTGACAGGCCACGGACGGCGACGATCTTTTCGCAATTGATCACGCATTCGGCCCCGTGAGTCAGTGCTAGCCGAACCCATGGCGCCGCTGCGGCGATCACAGATGCCTCGAGCTGGTCTCCGGTGACTAGCTCGATGTGGACACTTGCTCGACCAGCCTGCGCCAGCCGACCAATCAAAGTCGTAGAACTCCAGTCGACGGTTAGCCGATCGGCGACCTCGGCATCGCGTTCCCAGATCGTTTCCTCGGCGATCTCGGAGTCAGCGTCTGCGAGTACCCGCGCTGCAGCGTCGAGTGGGTCTTCTGAGGGTAGTATTCGAACGACCATGACTCCGAACGTACCAATCGCTAGCTACTGTACCGATCGAGAGCCTATTGGGACGGGGCCGAACAAGGCCTTCGTAGATGTCTGGTAGGCGACTGAACGATCGGAACAAGCCGTGACGCTTCACCTGCGATGGGGGAGACCGCAAGCATGCTGAGCCAAGATTTGGTATCGAAGATTGTTCACGTCTGCAATCGGAAGATCGCTCGCAAAGGTGATGACGTTAGCGTGTCGTTTTATGCATTCTTCGCCAACAAGAATGACAATCCACAGCTACTAATGGAAGCCGCGACCTGGTGGATCGAGACAAATCAGCTTGACCATTTCGAGAAGGCGACAAGGGTACTCAGCATAATCGAGCGTCAAGATCGCGGTCGGCGAGCATCGCACTGAGACGATCAGAGATCAACGTTGCGGATCTCTTACGTGCTTTTGACGCCTTGTCGTAGGGCCAGAAGCCTTGCCGTCAGGCCACTTGTATGGCACTCCCAACATTCCTGAACTCCAACAATTTCGCGCCACAAAAGCATCTTGACAATCGGCGCTAACAGACGTTAAATACCTTCAACATATGCAAACGCACGCAAACGAAGGATTACGATGTCGAGCAACGGACAATTCGATGCTGCTATCACACACGTGCTGTTGGTGGTCGCTGCTGCCTATGCGGTGCGCTGCGTGGCAGGAATTTCCCTGACAACGCTGGGGCGATTGCCCGGCACGATCGGCAAGCACTGCCGTTGGGCGGGGCAAGTGATCACTCCGAGGCTGATTCGTAGGCTTACAGCAACGACCATGGGGGTTGTCGTGATCGGCAGCGCGAGTGGCACAACCGCTTTCGCCGCCGGCATCGGCTCCCCCACACCGACTCCCGCCAGCACCAGCAGCACAACCGCTGCCAGGGATGTCACGGCAGCCAGCCTGCCCACTGTCGACCGGGGGCCGATCCCAACACCACCGTCGACACATCCAAAGCAACAGCAACCCAAGGATGAAGCCGCTCCAGAGGTGATCCGGATCAAATCCGGGGACACCCTTTGGGACCTAGCCTCGGAAAGGTTGAAGCCGGATGCCACCGAACGCGACGTCGACAGACTCTGGCGCAGCTTCTACGCGAGCAACCGCAAGGAAATCGGGCCCAACCCAGACCTACTTTCGATTGGCACCCGACTTCGCATTCCGATCACTAAATCGAACTAGCAAGTGACGACCAGCAACAGCAACAGCAACTAGGGGGATTCACATGAAGGAAGAATTCAAGCGGACGACCAGAGTCATCCCAATCCAGTCCAGAGCGGTTCCAATGATGCGTGAGTCGTCAGAGCACCGACTTCGGCGCGACTTCTTGGCAGACCAGTTCGAGCAGGGCACCCTCGCTCTTGACTACTCGATTCCCGTGGCCATGCCATTCACTCGGCCAGTCCTGCGCGTCGTCACCGCGGCCCGCGACAATGACCAAGACATTGCTGAAGCAATCGGCTACGAGGCTTTCGACGATGGCTTCTTCGACAAGCAACGCACCGGAGACGACAAACTTCCCGACCCGGTCCGATGGTCAACACGCATCACCCAAGCGATCCTCGAAGTCGCAGCTGGCCGTCGATCCCCCCACCAGCTAACACGTTGGACCACCCACGAAGTACTCACCTCACTGACAAACGAGCTCAAAAGGCAGCAACGAGATCGTTCGCGCCAAGCTCAGATGATCAAGAGCATTCACGTGAGCCGCCCAGCCGACGGAGTTGTCGAAGTCTGCGCAATCGTTAGCGACTCACACCGAAGCCGAGCCGCTGCCTTGCGCTTGGAAGGCTGGGACAACCGTTGGTTGTGTACCAGCTTTCAGCTGGTCTAACGACGAGCCAGCAACGATTCTATTGCGCAGCGCTGCGCGGATCGCCGTGGCAACGCTTGAACTTCTTCCCCGAGCCGCACGGACAAAGCGCGTTGCGTGACACGTTGTTGAAGTCGATCGCACCGTCGTCGGCGGCAGCGGTGTTTGCTTCGCTACGGCGAACGACTCCGTCGCCGTCCTCACTGGGCGCCGAGTACTCGAGCTTTTTGGGGCGAACCGGTGCTAGACCGGGGACTTCAACGTGTGGATGGGCTGAGGCCTGCGCGAGCATTCCACTGATGCCACCGGCGGCAGTCGCAGTTCCAATCGCCGCATCGCCGTCTTGGTCGAGGTCATCTTCATCGTCGGCCTCGTTCTCGTCACCGGCCAGACCATCAATGGCGATGTCATCACTTTCGTCCACGTTGACATCTACGTTGAAGAGGTAGCCAACAGACTCTTCCTTGATGTTGTCCATCATCGCCTGGAAGAGCTCGTAGCCTTCCTTCTGGTACTCGATGAGCGGATCCTTCTGGGCCATCGCTCGGAGCCCAATGCCCTCTTGCAGGTAATCCATCTCATAAAGGTGCTCGCGCCACTTGGTATCGAGCACCGACAAGATCACCCGCCGCTCTAGCTCGCGAGTGACGTCACCCCCGAGTTGCTCTTCACGATTGTCGTAGGCCTGCTGAACATCCTCCTGGATCTCCTCGATGAGGAATTCACGGGTCAGCCCGCTACGGCCGCCTCCTGAGCGCTGCTCAAGATCTTCGATGGAGACACCGACCGGGTACATCGACCCAAGCTGCTTCCACAACGCGTCCAGATCCCACTCCTCGGGGAAGCCCTCGAGGGTTGCACCAGTGACGGCACCGGCGACCGCGTCATCGAGGAACACACGTACCTGGTCGTTGAGGTCCTCGCCTTCAAGCACTCGGTGACGCTCGTCGTAGATGACCAAGCGTTGGCGGTTCATTACTTCGTCGTACTTCAGAACGTTCTTGCGGATCTCGAAGTTCTGTGCCTCAACCTGGCCCTGTGCGCTTTGAATCGCGCGCGTCACCATCTTGGCTTCGATGGGCACGTCGTCGGGGACGTTGAATCGGCTCAGGAACGCTTCCACCATCGTCGCATTGAACCGCTGCATGAGCTCGTCTTGCAGCGAGAGATAGAACCGAGTCTCCCCCGGGTCGCCTTGGCGACCAGAGCGTCCACGTAGCTGGTTGTCAATGCGGCGGGATTCGTGACGCTCGGTTCCCAATACGTATAGCCCACCGAGTTCGGTCACTTCCTCGTGCTCGGTTGCCACCGACGCTTCAGCATCTTCAACGGCCTGCGGCCAGGCTGCCTCATACTCCTCGGGAGTATCAACAGGGGAAAGGCCCTGCTTCTCCAAAGTCGCCGCCGCGCGGAATTCAGTGTTTCCACCGAGCATGATGTCTGTACCTCGACCGGCCATGTTAGTTGCTACAGTCACCGCGCCTTTACGACCGGCTTCAGCGACGATGGCTGCTTCGCGGTCGTGGAACTTGGCGTTGAGAACCTCGTGCTTGACCCCAGCTTTGGTCAGTGCGCGGGACAGGACTTCGCTCTTCTCCACGCTCACGGTACCGACAAGCACTGGCTGGCCGACCTCGAACTTCTCGGATATGTCCTCGACAACTGCGTTGAACTTTGCGTCTTCGGTCCGGTAAACAAGGTCTCGCTGGTCCTTACGGACGTTTTCCTTGTTGGTCGGGATTTGAACGACGCCGAGATCATAGATTTGACCGAACTCGGCAGCCTCGGTCATCGCCGTACCTGTCATGCCGCTGAGCTTGTCGTAGAGGCGGAAGAAGTTCTGAAGCGTGATCGTCGCAAGGGTCTGGTTCTCGGCTTTGATCTCGACGCCCTCTTTGGCCTCAATCGCTTGATGAAGGCCCTCGTTGTAGCGCCGACCAGCCAGGATGCGGCCTGTGTGCTCATCGACGATGAGCACCTCGCCATCCATGATCACGTAGTCCTTGTCGAGTCTGAACAACTCCTTGGCCTTGAGCGCGTTGTTCAAGAAGCCGACGAGTTGGGTGTTTGCAGCCTCGTAGAGGTTGTCGATTCCGAGCCAGTCCTCGGTCTTCTCCACGCCGGACTCCAAGATGCCAACAGTGCGCTTCTTCTCGTCGACCTCGTAGTCGTCTTCACGATTCAGCCGACGAACTAGCTTGGAGAAGTCGGCGTACCACTTGGGCGACTGGTCACTCGGCCCAGAAATGATCAGTGGGGTCCTGGCCTCGTCGATCAGAATCGAGTCGACCTCATCGACGACAGCGAAGTTGTGTCCGCGTTGAACCATCTCGTCCTTGGACCAGGCCATGTTGTCACGTAAGTAGTCGAAACCGAATTCGTTGTTGGTGCCGTAGGTAATGTCATAGCCGTAGGCGACTCGGCGTTCCGCGGGGTTCATTGGCGACAGGATGCAGCCAACCGTCAGACCGAGGAAGCGGTGAACCCGGCCCATCCACTCCGAGTCACGTTCAGCGAGGTAGTCGTTGACGGTGACCACGTGGACACCCTTGCCAGAGATCGCGTTGAGATAAGCCGGCAGTGTCGACACGAGGGTCTTACCTTCACCGGTCTTCATCTCGGCGATGTTGCCTAGGTGCAGCGCGGCCCCGCCCATGATCTGCACGTCGTAGTGACGCTGACCCAGCGTACGGCGCGCAGCTTCACGCACTGTCGAGAATGCCTCGGGAAGAAGGTCGTCAAGGGTCTCGCCATCAGCGTATCGCTTCTTGAACTCATCGGTCATCGCCCGCAGCTCGTCATCATCCATAGCTACGAAGTGCTCTTCTAGGGCGTTCACCTGGGAGGTCAGCGCGTTGAGCTTGCGCAGAATCTTGCCTTCACCAGCACGCATGAGTTTGTCAAAGACGGCCACCGCGCCATCGTACGCGGGCTTTGCTGCCCATCGCAGCCAACAGGGTGCTGTTCTGGCTCGAGATTCGTGGGCGACACGAATCTCGGCAAACGAACTGCCGTCAATACGGCAATGGTGCATGATCTCTAGGTGCCAACATCACTAACCAAGGTTGGGTCCACGGAGATCGCCGCCGGATCCATCCAGCTACAGCCACTTGACGCTGCTTCACGCCCCGGGGCGGTAGCCGCATTGGGTGCTCATGCCCGCGATGGCTCACCCGTGTGGGTCGCTCGGGACGCACTTTCAGGCCTACCTCGTGCCTACGTCGCGGCCGTCATCAACGATGGGCAGTTCACCTTGTACTCCTCGGCGGGACTGCACGGCGACGACAATGACGCGCAAGATTCCCGTGCGGTGGTTGATAGGTTTCTGCGCGAGGCCCATGACCTGCACAGCACGAGTGAGCAGCAAGTCGAGCACCAGGCCCTTACTTGAGTCCCAGCAGTCCTTCTCGAGCGGCAGTGACAACTGCTTCGGTGCGGGTGCGCACCCCGAGCTTGTCGTGAACGCTTCGCATGTGGTTCTTGACAGTATTCTCGCTGATGTGCAGCCGCCCGGCGACTTCTTTGTTCGGCAGGCCATCGGCAACCAGAGTCAGGACATCAAGCTCACGGCGCGTCAGACCGCCTCCGACACCTTTGTTGTCTGCCCTGCGCACGGCGATCGCCAGTTCGTTCATCAGCCGCCCTGCGACTTCGCTGCCGAGCAGGGACCTGCCGGCGAGTCCCTGTCGGACTGTGGCGAGCACTTCGGCTTGGGACGCATTACGGGTCAGGATCGCGGTAATCCCGATCCGAACGAGCTCGCTAATATCCAGTGACGGGGTGGGGTCGGCCAGCACCACGAATCTGATACTAGGACGCTGCCGTCGCAATCGGCGGGCCGTCTCCATCAGTTCGGTGTCGGCCTCAGGCAGTCCCAAGATGATCAAATCCGCGCGAAACTCTTTGACTTCCGCAGGGATTCGATCAGGGTGCAACGAGCCGGTGAGCACCTCGAAGTCGGGCTCATCTGACAACAACGCGACTAACCCCCGAGCCACCAGTGGCTGGTGGTCGACAACGAAGATGCGCCTGACCGGCTCGCTAGCCAAAGTCGATCCGTCAGTCCTGGTTTGAAGCGACCGGAGTTGTGTCGATCCGGATCAAGCCGTAGTCGAATCCACGACGGCGGTACACAACGGCCGGTGATTGCGACTCGACTTCATGAAAGAGGAAGAAATCATGACCGACGAGTTCCATCTCGGTAACTGCCTGCTCGATGGTCATGGGCTCGGTGGGGTGGGTCTTGTCGCGCACGACGACCGGGCCCTGCGCGTACAACTCATCGGAGTCCAGTTCAGCCGACGCATCGGGTGTTTCTTCGTTGGGAAGGCTCGGCCCATCAAGGGTGGACGGCAGATCGATGCGCTTGGCATTACGCCCATTGCGGTGGGAGCGTGACTTGTCGTGCGCGCGCCGCAGTTGCTCCTCAAGCTTGCCGCAGGCGATATCCAGCGGCGAGAACTCATCAGCGGCCGACGCTTCGGCACGAATAACAGGTCCACGACCCCGACAGGTCAGTTCGACCTTGTAAGCCTGATCTGCCATGCGGGGGTTCGGCTCTTTGAAGAGCTCAACGTCGACCCGGGTGAGGCTGATCCCGAAGCGCTCAATTCGGCTGAGCTTCTCGTCGGCGAGATCTCGAAAACGAGGTGATACATCTACGTGGCGCCCTCGGATCACAATCTGCATGTCAGTCATTTCACTGTCCTCCACGTCGTCGTTCATCTAGTGGTACCCGCCCGGCCGACCTGGTCTTCGACCCCACACTTGCCTGCATGAGAAGCCGTGAGCATGCTCACCTCAACTCCTGTCACCACCGACCATCTGGGTCGAGGGCGTTGCAGGTCTTACTTCTAAGCCGCACCGTGATCAGTGAGTACCTCCCGAAAATTCGGATGGCAAGCACCTTACGTGGACCGTTTCGCCTGCGACTGGCATCGGCTTGTTAGGTCCATCGGAGACGATGGGCCTAACGCAACCACGGACCCGGGCGGGTTCCATGCCCTAACGTTATCTGCTCGTTGGCTTTGATCCATCAGCCGACCTTCCAAATGGGTCCGATGGCTGAACCTTACGCACGGATGCCACAGTCACCGCGACACTGGCCTGCCCACCGGCTTGCGTGATGGCACGGCGAGCCTCAGTCAACGTTGCCCCAGTCGTGAGGACGTCATCTACCAGCACGATGCGCCGACTTCTCACGCCCCGCAGCGAACCGACCCTCATCGAACCTTCAGCGTTGAGCTCGCGCGCACGCTGATCGAGGGCCTTTTGGGCCACATGTCGTCCCCGTACTCTCAGTAGCTCCACCACACAAGCGTCAACCCCTTGCTCGGCTAGGACCACCTCGGCTCGTTTGGCAATCAACCATGCGGGGTCAGCCCCCGCCTGCGCCCGGGTGGCGCCGGACGAGCGGATTGGTACCAACGCTAGATCTCTGGGCATGAGCGCGAGCTCCGGTAGCCCGAGAAGCGCCCGAGCAAGCAAGTGCCCGCACTCACTGAGCAGATCCTGGGAACCCGTGTGTTTGGCAGCTAGAACCAGGCAGCGCCCAACCCCGCAGTAGCTGGTCGCGCTAGCAACCATCAGGCCACAGCGAAGCCGACGCAAGCTGGTGGAACCAGATTCGAGGACACCCACGCAGTCCTCGCACAACTGCTCCCCAGGTAGTCCGCACCCAACGCACGTCACTGGCAGGAGCAGGTCGCGCAGGGTTCGAAGTTGGCGATGCATTCACCCAGCTTCAACCAGTACAGCTTCGACATAGCCGAGAATCTGCCTGCCTGTGGACAAAACGATTGACCTGTGGCGCTGTGGCTCTTCAGGACTAATACTTGACAGCAGGCGACTGGTTAGTGCTACCTGATCGTTACTTGAGCGCCAACATGAACAACGAGATCGCCCCGGGCATGTTGTTGATCATGTGGGCCACGATCGTCGTGGTCGTGCTGCCGGTATGTAGCCGACCGATGCCGAGCACCAGACCGATTCCGAAGAGCAACACCAGTCTAATCGGCTCAAGGTGGAAGGCCGCGAAAATTAGGGCAGACAGAACAACGGTCAACCAAGGCGCCAGACCCCGTTTGGCCAACGATGTAAAGGTCAAGCCCCGGAAACATATCTCCTCAACAATCGGCGCACCGACTCCCACGCTAAGTGCAAACAGCGAAACCACGAGGATGTTGGTCTTGGACAACTCCTCACCGAGGTCGCCTGCGGCTGAGGAGAAGTTCCCGAAGAGGGCTGAGGTGGCGGCGCCTAATGCGACAGCCGTGACCAGGGCTGCAATGCCGTAGACAACACCCCACCCGATGTCACGCCAGGACCATCGCAGACCTAGGTCAATGAGCGGGCCGTTGCCCTTCAGCTTGGTCACGAGGATCGGCCAACCAGCCATTGCAATCCAGGGCGTCATGACTGCCAGCACAGTCAGTGCACCTTTGACGGTGGCGCTAACCCCGTCAGCTTGAGTGAAGATCGCTACCAGGATGCCAGCTGCGAGGCTGACGCCCAGCCATCCGATGAACGTGATGCCCACATCGCCTAATCCCCACAGCTGTGCCCGCAGGGGAGGGCGCAGACCGCGCTTTTCCTGGTCAACAGCAATCGCGAGCGTAATCGACGCACCGGGGTAAAGGCCATCACGGGGAACAGCGTCAAAGGGCTCTTGCACGGCGCTAGCTGGCGGGTAGGGGTAGTACTGGGGCGCCGGACTAAAGCTCGGGGGAGGTGGCGGAGGCGCTACTGGTGGAACAGAATCAGCAGGGGCCCGACCGGATGAGCCGTCCTGCCCCTGCTGATTTTCGTTGTCCGACACGTTGGTGCTTAGTACCGGTAAAGCTCAGGCTTGTACGGGCCTTCGACCGGAATACCGAGGTAGTCGGCCTGTTGCTGGGTCAAGGTGGTCAGCTTCACGCCGAGCGCGTCGAGGTGCAGGCGAGCCACCATCTCATCGAGGTGCTTGGGCAGCGTGTAGACCCCGACCGGGTTCTCACCATCAACATGCAATGGATATTCGCTGCCGTTAGTGAAGATTTCTATCTGCGCGAGAACCTGGTTGGTGAACGAGTTGGACATCACGAAGGACGGGTGCCCAGTGGCGTTACCAAGGTTGAGCAAGCGGCCCTCACTCAACACAATGATCGAGTGGCCGTCGGCAAATACCCACTCGTCGACCTGCGGCTTAACATTGTTGTGAGTGACTCCGGGCTCAGCGATGAGGCCAGCCATGTCGATCTCATTGTCAAAGTGTCCGATGTTGCCAACGATCGCCTGGTGCTTCATCTTGCGCATGTGGGCGACATTGATGACGTCATAGCAACCGGTGGTGGTAATGAAGATGTCTGCTGTCGGCAGGACTTCCTCAAGGGTCGTGACCTGGTAGCCGTCCATCGCTGCCTGGAGCGCGCAAATTGGGTCAACCTCGGTGACAATGACGCGAGCGCCTTGTCCCCGCAGCGATTCGGCACTGCCCTTCCCGACGTCGCCGTAACCGCAGATGACTGCGACCTTGCCACCGATCAGAGTGTCGGTGGCCCGGTTGATGCCATCCACGAGCGAGTGGCGACAGCCGTACTTGTTGTCGAACTTGCTCTTGGTGACCGAGTCGTTGACGTTAATTGCTGGGAACAGCAAGGAACCTTCACGCAGCATCTCGTACAGGCGGTGAACACCAGTGGTGGTCTCTTCGGTCACACCGAGAATGCCGTTGGCAATTGCCGTCCAGCGACCTGAATCTTCTTTCAGGGAGCGCGTAAGCAGCCCGAGCACAACCGCGTACTCTTCGGAATCAGCTGTGCCCGGGTCCGGGACCGAGCCGGCCTTCTCGAACTCGAGGCCCTTGTGAACCAGCAAGGTAGCGTCGCCGCCATCGTCAAGGATCATGTTGGGTCCGGTGTTGCCAGCCTCGTCCGCCGGCCAGCGCAGAACCTGCTCAGTGCACCACCAGTACTCCTCCAGTGATTCACCCTTCCAGGCGTACACAGGGACGCCCTGAGGATCGTCCGGTGTCCCGTTGGGGCCTACGGCGATAGCTGCGGCGGCATGGTCTTGGGTCGAGAAGATGTTGCACGACGCCCATCGGACTGTGGCGCCTAGGTCCACCAGCGTCTCGATCAAGACCGCGGTCTGGATCGTCATGTGCAGCGAACCGGTGATGCGGGCGCCCGTGAGGGGCTTGGACTTTCCGAACTGTTCACGCATCGCCATGAGGCCGGGCATCTCATGTTCGGCGAGCTGAATCTCTTTGCGACCGAAGTCGGCTAGGGACAAATCAGCGACTTTGAAGTCGGGCATTTATGAATCCTTCACGCTCGTGGGGGTCTCTCCCGATACAGAGTCAGGTGCAGGTTCAGCGGCAGATTCTGCACCTGGCCGGTACCGATCCAAATCGGGCTCAAGGTAAATGTACGTGGCACTAGGCACAACCGCACGCACGCGCCTCTCCGCAGCGTCGATTGCGTGGGCTATCTCGGTGGCTGTGTCATCGCCTGCGACAGCAATTTTCGCCGCCACCAGCAGGTCGTCAGGCCCGACGTGCAGGGTACGCAGGTGAATGATCCGCTCGATCTCTGGAGCGGAATCAAGGGCTGCGCGAATCTGCTCCTGCTCCTCTGGGACAGCAGATTCACCAACAATCATGCTCGCCATCTCGAATCCGAGGAACACAGCGATGACCAGCAAGAGCAGGCCAATCATGGTGGACCCGATACCGTCCCAGATCCCATTTCCGGTCACGATCGACATACAGATACATGCCAAGGCAAACACCAAACCGATGAGCGCGCCGAAGTCCTCGAGCAGGATGACTGGCAGTTCGGGCTGTCGGGCGTCGCGAACGAATCGCTTCATCGACTTGTTCCCGCGCGACTTGTTCGCTTCCTTGATCGCTGTGCGGAACGAGTAGCCCTCGAGCACGATAGCGACGAGCAAAACGATGATGGCTACCTGCGGATCTTTCAGCGCCTCGGGGTGCTGGATCTTGTGGATACCCTCGTAGAGGGCAAAAAGCCCACCGACGATGAACAAGACGATGGCGACGACGAAGCCATAGAGATACCGGCGACGCCCATACCCGAATTGGTGAACATCACTAGCGCCCACCTTCGAGCGCTTACCTCCAATGAGGAGCAACACCTGGTTACCGGAGTCTGCCATGGAGTGGATGGCCTCGGAGAGCATTGATGAGGAACCCGTGATGATCCAGGCTACAAACTTCGCAATTGCAATGCCCAGGTTTGCGAAAAGGGCCGCAACTACCGCCTTGGTTCCGCCTTCAGTGCTCATGGATTGCCTGTTCTCTCGTCACGTAAGCCACGCCGGAAGTTGTGACCGTGATCTCGGGATCATCGGCCAGAACCGCAACAGCTTGTCCTTGGTCAAGATTCAGAGTATGACTGTCGGAAGCCACGGATGCTTGCCCAGCGACGGCAAGGACCAGTCGGTAGGCACCCGCAGTTATCACTGCGGAGCCTTCAGACACCGCCTGCACGCTGAAGGGTGCACCCACCGGCGCGTAGGTGCGCACGCTGGCACCACCGCCGACCTCGATAGCTGCGGGTGCGAGGAACTCAGGCTGCAGTTCCTGATCGACAGCAGCCAGAGCCTGCTCCACTGCGATCGCCTTCGGAGTCAACCCGAGGCGTAAGACGTTGTCACTGGCCGTCATCACCTCGACACCGGTTCCTCGGACATAGGCATGGACGACACCTGCTGGGACATACACGGCCTCCCCAGCAGCGAGCACGCGTTGGTCCAGGAGCACCGACACTAGGACCCCGCGGTCCCCAGGGTAGTTGTCTAACACTGAGGTGAGCGCCTCGATAGCGCTGTGACTGAGCTTGGCTTGATTGGCGGCTTCGAGCAGTGGTTCACGCAAGTCGCCGAGTTGAGCAGGGTCGATCGCCAGCAGCGCCTCGATTGCGCCAACAATGTTGCCCTCGTCCAGCAGGTCGGCTGCTGGATGAGCAAGGTCAGTCGTCTGGCGAAGAATTGCGGCTGCCAACGTCGGGGCGCGGAACCCGGCAAGTACCGAGAACGGTTCAATCGCGATCAGCATTTCGGTCTTGGCGAGGGTATCGGTGAGCAGTTTTGGGAGATTCGGATCAGCGACCTGTCGGGCATATGACGCTTGCGCCTGGTCCATTGGAGGATGGATCTGGATCGACAATGGTTGAGCTGCGGCCAGGATCTTGATCAGCAGCGGGACGTCATCATCATCGACGACATCAGCCAACGACTCGCCATCGTGGTCTAGCAACGCCGACGGGCCGTTGCGGTGCGCACCGAACCAGAGTTCAGCTTCGGGCCTTTGACTGTCGATCGCGTCGGCGCCGATCCCCGCCGGACACCAGCCTTGAAGTCCACCAGGGACGCCCCACGCGTAGTTCTGGAGGTAACCGGCGATGCGTTTCATAGCTCTTGGCTCCCATCTCGGCGTGCGTCAAGTTCGTTCTTGCTGGACATCGGGTCGATTCCCAGGGCCAGTCCGGCGTAGATTGCGGCGAAGTCGGTGCGCCCAACCAAGTCAGCAAGTCGCTCGAGCGGGTACAGACCTTGCGCCCGCAGGACCTCGACTGGGACTTTGCGAGAGTTAGCCAGCCCCACCGCAGCATCAGCGAGCGCCGCCGTACTGGGATGTTCATCGCTGTCACGCAAGAGGATCAAGCGAAGGCGTGCGCTTGGATCGGGTTCGGCGATTCGATCGCGGAAGATGTCGTCCTCGTCGACTTGCCCAGCAAGTGGGCCCGACATCAGCGCAGCCTGCGTGCGCGCGGCTTCAGGCAGCGTCCCCACGACTGTGGGAAGCCCAGCATTCTCGGCCAGTTGTCGCCCAAATCTGCGAGCAGCTACTGCACCCACTGGGCCCGTACCCCACAGCAACGGCAGCGATGTCGCGAGCTCGACTGCCATCCGCTTGGAATGGTTTGCCACGAGCTCTCGTGTCGGGGAGCATTCATCGGCGATCTCGTCGAGGCGAGCCGCGGCCCGATCTAGAGAGTCTTCAGCATCTTCGACTAGCCCAAGCGCTCCGCCGATCAGCAGCAACGGTGTGGCCAGACTCCACATAAGCGTTCGGGCCCGCCACTTGCCAGCGATAGGTGGGATGCCCACCCGTACTGCCTCACCGCCGCGGGTCGCAGACGTCAATTCAGCCAATGGGGACTTGCTCGGGCAAACACTAACCAGCCGACAACCGCGCCGGGCGGCCTCTCCTGCCACCGAAAGAGTCTCACTCGTAGCGCCAGAGCCAGAGACCGCAAACACTAGATCGGTTGGTCCCACCCAGCCGGGAAGGGCTGGCCCGCTCACGGTGACGACTGGTACGGGTGATCGGTTCCCAGCGATCGCAGCCAAGATGTCTCCAGCGGCCCGCGAACCGCCGCCGCCGACTACAAGGACGGTTCGCGGCCGACCCTCCTGGATTTGGCGTTCTAGAGTCGCGGGCTCAACAAGCAATGCTGCCGCACGCATACTCGCTCCGGCGCTTGCCGTCATCAAGAGCAGGTCGCGGGTGTCGGCCTCAATCAGCCGATCGACGTCGTCTAGCAGAAGGTCGTCGAACTCCACGGACTATGACCCGTCCTTGGGCGAAGTTGGCGATAGTCCTGGTAGCGCTTGATCAAGCAGCATCACCGGGATGCCGCCGCGGATCGGAAATCGCAACCCGCACTCGGTACAGACCAACTGATCACCTTGCTGCCTAACCGGGGCATGGTGGTCAGCTGGACATGCGAGGATCGCCAGCAGGTCCGCGTCGATCGCTTGTTCAGGCATTAGTTTCCACCATTCGCAGGGTTGGTTCGGACAGGTCGGGTGGGGGCAGACGAACCAGTGCTCAAGGAGGTGAGATAGGTAATTTCACCGGGCATACGTCGCCGCGCTTGAGGTAGCCGAGAAATACAAGCAGGGGTGAGCACAGGCTCACACTAAAGCGTCGCCTTAGTCGATTGCGCGAAGTACCCGAAGATGGCCCTTGCGAGAGACTTCCACCGACGATGGGTGATCTGACACCTCAACGGGAGTTGGAGCGTCTTCGCGTGGACGTGCAGCCTCGCGCACAGCATCGGCGAGTGCCTCGATGTCGTCACTTGAGGGCTTAAGCGAGTCAGGGTCGGGCTCGAGGCGGAGGATCTCCCAGCCAACCGGTGCTGTCAAGCGCTCCGAATGCTTCTGGCAAAGGTCGTAGCAATGCGGCTCCGCGTAGGTGGCCAACGGCCCAAGGACCGCTGTGCAGTCCGAGTAGACGTAGGTCAGCGTGGCCACCGCTTGGCCTGCACACGAAGGCTTTGAACACACCCGCTGTCTACTCACAGTCGCACGCTAACGCGCCGCAGGGCCCAGGTCGAGCATTGACCCCCCCCTATTTACGCTTATGGGTGATCGTCGCCGCCGTCATAGTCGGGGTCAACATCGATTGGCGCAATCCCAAAGAGCTCAGCAACCAACTCCGCGACCACGTCCTGCACCAAATCCTCACGCTCCTGCCCCGGAGCAGATCGCAACTCGACTGGTCGTCGGTGGATCACGATTTGGGCGGTGAGGATCCCCCGAGCCACCTCAACTCGACCTAGCGGAACTGGGTCGGGAAACCCGTCCCGGCGAGCAGCGGGGGGCACCTCTTCAACAACGACCTCGATGTCGGCGAGCTCTGGAATAGCCATTTGAATGCGCTCAACGGCATCTATCACTAGGTCATCAAAATTCTCAGCGCGACTCTTTGCCAGCGGGATTGTTCCAGGAGTGAGGCTGCCACGAATGCCGCGCCCATGCCGATCGCGACGCTTGCGGGTGGGTCGGGCAACAACCATGCTCCGCAGCGTAGCCCGCGCCTGGATCATTCTCGCTTGTGCACCTGCCCGTCGACGTGGGCAACTGGACCTGTTGCCATATGAACGCGCGAACCCCCATCCGATGCAACGTTGACTGGATCCCAGATCGAGATCGGAAAACGCTGCCCCGGATGGGGGTTCGGCAGGGATTGCGGGGAAGTGGTGCTGTTGGTCCGGAAGGTAGGAGGGGGAAGTCCAGACCAGCTTTCAAGCGGTAGAGCTTCTTGCTAGGCAGTTAGCTTCTTCAGGCGACGACGCTCCCTTTCGGAAAGTCCTCCCCAAATACCAAACCTTTCGTCGTTCTCAAGTGCGTAATCGAGACACTCAACGCGTACCTCACATGACATGCAGACTTTCTTTGCCTCACGAGTCGATCCCCCCTTTTCAGGGAAGAATGCCTCCGGATCAGTCTCGGCACACAGGGCCTTCTCCTGCCAACCGAGTTCCTCAATGTCTTCGAGCGGGATTCGATCTAGATCTTCCACGGGTCCCTCCTGGGGGGATTGGTTTTTCGACCTAGCCGCCCGGCTCCACTTCCCGGTGCATCCGAACGGCAACAAGGGAATTACACGCGTGTGAGTAAGGTTGAGTCAAGCCGAATGGAATATCTGGGGATAGCTTCGGCGTGTCACCACTAGAGATAGTCCGAATGGACGATCCCCTGTGGATAACTTCTGCTTCATTCGAGGGCAGATTCAAGCACACCAGCTCAGTGTCTTGTTGGTGTCAGTGGGATGTTGGGGTTCCAGTTGGTCGGCCTTTTGTTGATCATGGTGATGTGGTGATGTTGGTCGTGGATTTCGTGGTGATGTTGACTGCAGACCAGCGCCAAGTTGTCTAGGCACGTGGCTCCCCCGTCTGCCCAATGCTTGATGTG